>Ga0302275_10000398_pt1 | contig 48981 bp, 38 predicted proteins | sample III_Bog_N2_2_FD_200229 | JGI IMG/M metagenome (GOLD analysis project Ga0302275, IMG submission 200229) | Peat permafrost microbial communities from Stordalen Mire near Abisko, Sweden - III_Bog_N2_2 | ecosystem: Environmental > Terrestrial > Soil > Wetlands > Peat | place: Sweden: Abisko... | reverse complement strand
CAGACGCCGAGCACTTCTAAGCCTCGCGCGGCCGGAATCTGGTGAGCATCGACCATGACGTTGAGTGCCAGCCGTTTCATGGAGAGCGCGACGACCTCCAGTTGGCGGCGATTCGCGCCGAGCATTTCGCGAATCGGATCAATCTGCGCGATCACGAAGTTTCCCGTCTTCGCTTCTCCCGCCAGGAGGCCCGCAACCTCGGCGCTGAGGGCGGCGAGGCGATCCACGGCCGCTTCGAACTTCTCTACGTGCTGGTCATTTTTCTGGTCATGAGAGTTTACGTCCGAGCCATCCCCGGCGATACCCTGGGCGCAACCGATTACGCTATCCAACTCGCGTTCGATGCGGCTTCCCGTGTTGACCACCATCTCCAGCAGGCAACGGGATTGCTGGCGCTGCAGGAGCAGAGCATGTCCAGGCTCGTCCGGTGGATCGCCGGCATCGGCGTTGTGATCGCGATTGCGGTTGGGATGGTGAGTGAGGGCGGTTATGGGGTTGTTTTTGTCTCTCTCTTCGTCTTCCGCGTCCTCTCTCTTTTCTTCTCCCCTTCCGACTCTGTCTTGATTCCGGCCGACGGAATTCTTCCGAACTGCCGCCAGCCCGCCCAGAATATGTTCCAGACGCTGCCGAATCGCGTCATGGCCCTGCAAGGCCTTGACGGCTTCGCGAATGCTGTTGGTCAGGACGGTTCCGAGAGCGCTCGCTTTGTTCTGCACGCGCAGCAGATCGCGGGGAGCGGTCGCCAGTAAATCCAGGTTGTGGGCGACTTTCTCTTCCGATTCGGCAGCCTGCACGGCGTAGGAGGCGCAGGTCTGCTCCACCGAGCGGGTGGCCGCCGACAGTTTATCGAGGATTGTCACGAGCGCACTTTCCTGCGAATCCCCGGCCTGCTTCATGAACGCGACCACTTGCTTCATTTCCCGATAGGCCTTCTCCACGGAAGCGCCATCGTCCGGAGAAAGCCGGGAAGCCTCCAGGCGGAAGTGAAAAGCAATGTGATTCAGCGGCGCGATATTCTCCTGCAGATGCCGAGAGGTAGCGAGCAATTCGCCAGCCTCTTTCGTCGTACACGCCAACTGGCGGCGGTTTTCCTGAACTCGCAAGAGGAAGTTCTTGAATACTACACAGCCGCCGAGCATCGATTGTCGGATCAGGTCCTGGTTTGCACTTGCGGCGGCAGTGTGTTCCGACAACTTGGCGGTTGCCTGCTGCACAGTTTCCGCCATGCTCCAACAAGCGTCGAGCGCCTGGATCAGGGTGCCAAATTCCGCTCCACTGCTATTCAGATAGCGCACCAGTCGCGCGCTGAGCTCATCGAATTGTGTCCACGCCGAGGAAATAGATGGCACGTGATCGACTTCCAGGCTCGGGGTCACGCGTCACCGCGCGGCTTCTCCGGGCGCCCGGCAAGCGTGGACCCGTCTGGCAGAGAGCCGTCAATCCCGAGGACCATGCAGATGTTTTCGAGGAGAGGTTTGGGATCGGAGGGCTTGACGATATAAAAATTCGCGCCTGCAAGGAAGCCGCGGCTCTTGTCCTCAGCTTCGGATTCGGTGGAGATAATGATGATCGGCAAGTCGGTATATTCCGGATTGCTGCGCACCTGGCGTATGAACTCGTATCCATCCATGTTGGCCATGTTGATGTCGGTAAGGACAAGATCGAAGGAGCGGCTATACAGTTTCTCCAAGGCATCCGATCCGTCGACGGCAGTGACCACGTCGAAGCCTGCCTCGCGCAGAATGTAGGAATGGTAGTTGCGGGTAAACTCGGAGTCGTCGACGATCAGCACATTCCGTTTCATAAGCCCATCCTTCGTGGAGTCGATCTTCGATTCTCGGTCTTACCGATGGTCCTTAATCTTCAACCCTGGATCTTCCGCACCTGGATCTTCCGCACCTTGAACTTCCGCACCTTACCTTGAGCGATGATCGATTCTGCTTTGATGGCACGTCCTGGATGGTTCATCCTTTACCCCGCGCCCGCATCAACCTTTCGTGTACAGCAGGTGCCCGCCAGCTTTCTTGAGATGGAAGGCCGAGGTGATGCGGCCTACGGATTCCGAGTGACCGAGAAAGATGTAGCCCTTGGCATTCAGCGAGTCGTAGAAGTGGTTGACCACATTGCGCCTCGACTCGTCATCGAAGTAGATCAGGACATTCCGGCAAAAGACGAAGTCATACCCCCGCATCGCTTTCATCTGCAGCGGATCGTTGAGATTAAGCTTTTCGACGCGCACCAGGCTGGCGGTTTCGGGATTGACGCGGAAGCCGGTAACGGTCGGGATCAGGTGCCGGCTGTAGATGTCAGGAACATTTTTCACCGAACGCTCGCCATAGACCGCGTTGCGGGCGAGCTTCAACACATTTTCATCGATATCGGTCGCCATGATCTTTACATCCCAATTTTTGGAATCGGGAAACACTTCGCGGATGATAATGGCGAGAGTGTAAGCTTCTTCGCCCGAGGAGCACCCGGCACACCAGATCCGTATGCGCCGGTCGGATGTGTTCTGGCGCGCGGCAATGAGTTCGGGGAGGCAGACATCGGCAAATCCGGCGAGCTGTTCAAACTCGCGGAACATGTATGTCTCGTTGGTGGTGATGAGGTTCGCGAGCGCCTGCATCTCGGCGCCTTTGGCATCGCAGTATCCAATCTGAAAAAGATATTCGTCAGCATCGTTCAGGCCGAGGTCGGCAATTCTTCGCTCCACCCGCTTGTTGAGGAAGTAAAGTTTTTTTTCATCAAATTGCAGCCCTAGCTTTTTGTAGATGAGCTTGCTCAGTTTGGAGAATTGCTCGGCGGTAAGTTCCATCGCGGGCGCCTCCTGAGAAGTTCTTCGAGTTCTCCGGCAATTTCGGGATCGGTCTCGTCCGCAACCAGCGACTGCAGCGCCGCTTCGACCGCGGGAGTGGAGGAATTGGCGAGCGACTCGACGGCAGCCAGCGCCAGCGCCCGATCAGGGTCGTGAACGTAGGCCAGAACGCGGAGAGCAACGCTCGGCGATGCGGTGAAGTGCCCGAGCAGACGAATGAGATGAAAGCGCACGCCGGCATCGAGTTCCGGCCGGAGCAGGCCGCAGAGCGTGGCTTCGCAGGAGGCATTCAACTGCGAAACATTGTGGCGCAGCGCGATGTTCGTGAGCGCATCGATGGCCGCTTCGTGAATGAATTCACCCTTCTGCTCGATCGTCCGGCAAATCTCTTCCATGGTTTCCGGACCGGCGGCGTGGCCAAGCAGCTTTAGAAAGGGCTGCAGGTAGAGGCCCGGAACTTCCTCTGCCTGGGGATATTTGGCGCGCAAAGCATCGAGCGTCTGGCGGGTTCCGATCAGCGCCAGAGCTTCCAGGCAGGCGCATACCGCCATGGGCGGCGCGCTCTCCATGGCCATGGCGAGAAGCGGTTTCGAAAGCCCAGCGCGCCGCCGGGCACCGATATTCTCAATCGCGCTGATGACAACATTGATGTCGGCATCTTTGAGAGCCGCGAGGTAAAGCGCGTCGGGCGCGCCGATGGTGGCCTCGCGAAGAATATCGACGCTGAATTTGCGCAGATCCTTGTCATCGCTCTGCATCAGGCGGTTGAGCCCTTCGATCACGTCGCCGGCGCGGCGTTGGAGCATGTCAGCTGCCTCGGCGCGGACAAAGGGATCATCATCTTTGAGCAGCTCGATGATCGACTCCACCGGATTCGCTGTCCAGATGCGGGAGAGGCCGCGGAGAATGGCTTCTTTAACCGCCCGCGAGGCTTCTCGATGGAGTTGCGATACCAGAGCCTCGGCGGCGCCGGGATCGTCCGACTCCCCGATATCCTGCGCCGCCGAGCGACGCTCGGATTCCTCGTCGGCCCCCAGGGTTGCGATCAATCTGCTGTCTATCATTTTTGTGAACCTGTCTTCAATAAAGCTGTTTTCAATGAACCTGCCTTCGACAAACCTGCCTTCGACAAACCTGTCTTCATGAACCTGTACCCGCGGTTCGAGCCAAGGTTCGCGCCGAACTGTGTTGCGAAGCGCGCTGCATGCCATCCCCTGGCGTCTTCGCGGCCAGAATGTGGACCAGACGCTCTGCAATTTCCCAGCTGGGCAGGACGATTTCGGCGCCGCCGCGGGAAATCGCCTGATACGGCATGCCAAAAACGACGCAGCTTTCTTCCGACTCAGCGATGGTGACACCGCCCGCCTCGCGGATTCTCACCATCTGGTCTGCACCGTCATCTCCAATGCCGGTCATCAACACGCCAATCGTCCTCGGCCCATAGATCGCGAGGACGGAATCCATCATTACGCCAACTCCGGGAACGAAGAGCGTCTTCGGCTGGCTTGGCCGCCGCAACACCACTTCGCCACTCAACTTGCGATAAGGGCAAAGATGAAGATTGTTGCCCGCTACATAACAGCGTCCGGCGCGTACCGGCGCGCCCGTTTGGGCTTCCATCACTTCGATGGCACACTCCTTCTGCAAGCGGGAAACGTAGGTCGGAATAAACGCGGCGGGCATATGCTGCACCAGGAAAACTGCAGCCGGAAGATCGGCGGGCAAATGGGGAAGAAAGGTGCTGATGGTAGCGGGGCCTCCGGTCGAAATGCCGATGGCAATGGCCCGCATTTCGCTCGAGGGGGGACTCGCCCGGCTGGCCAGAGGTCGAGTCGACGGCTCAGAAGAGGGTGTCGGATCATGCCGCGGAGGCGGACGCCGCAGGCCGCGGGAGCTGGCTGCGGCCCGGATCTTCGTAATGAGATCCTCGGCAATCGCTTCCAGATTGGCGGACACAGTGCCCTCCGGTTTACCGACAAAGTCGAAAGCCCCCAGTGCCAGGCATTCGAAGGTTTCGATCGCGCCCTGCTGGGTCAGCGAACTAAGCATGATTACGGGACAGATCTTCTCCCCGAGAATCATTTGCATCGCGCTGATGCCATCGAGCTTGGGCATGTTGATGTCCATGGTGACGACATCGGGCTTAAACTGCCGCGCCTTCTGTACCGCATCTTCACCGTCGCGAGCCGTGGCGGAGACCAGAATGTCGGGCGCCCGGCCGAGCAGACGGCTGATCAGGTTGCGCATGAGGGCGGAATCGTCGGCCACCAGGACGCGGATGGTGGATCCAGGTTTCATCGGACTGCGCCTCCAATGCTGCGGTTAGAGTTGGCCGTTGTGGAGTCTCATGCGGTGGATCTTTATCTCGTAAGTCTTTAGTTCTCAGGTCTCAGGTCTTAGTTGTCAGTTCTCAGTTCTCAGGTCTCAGTTCTCGGTTCTCAGTTCTTTAGTTCTTCGTGGATGGCGTCTGGGCCGCAGTTCGCTTCGAACCAAGACTCGCGGCCGACGTACTACTGACGACGTACGACTGACGACGTACGACTGACAACGTACGATTCCGGACGACCCAGGAACGACCGGGCCGCCCGAGGTCCGCTAGGCGTTCGCGCCCAGCGCCGCCAGTTCGCTCTGCTCTCCCCGGGTCAGCACTTTCTCGACATCCAGCAGCACGATCATCCGTTTTCCGTCTTCGACCTTGCCCAGGCCGGAAATGAACTGACCATCGGTTCCACTCGAAATGCTGGCAGGAGGCGGAGCGATATTGCGTTTGGAGATGCTTAGAACCTGTTTCACCGAGTCGACTACGAGGCCCGTCTTGGCACCTCCGAGATCGACGATGATGACCCGCGTGTGATCGTCAGAAGCCTTTGTCTCCATAGCAAACAGCATGCGCGTACTGAGCACCGGAATCACCTCTCCGCGCAGGTTGGTCACGCCTTCGACAAACTTGGGCGCCTTCGGGGTCTGCGTGATCTTCGACAACCGGTCGATTTCCTGGATGCGGGCGATCGGAATGCCGTACTCCTCCTGGCCAAGCAGAAAAGTCACCACTTGCACCTCTTCGCCTTGCCCGTTTTCTTCTTCTTTTTCTTTTTTTAGTTCGCCGGACTTCTCTTCCTCCGCGGCGGTTGTCGATGCCGTGCTGTGGGCGGCCTGCTCTTCCTGAGCGATCTGCGAGAGCACCTTGTGATCGAGCAGGCTGCCGGTGGCGAGCAGCAGGATCAGACGATTGCCGTCTTCGAGTTTTGCGATGCCGGAGAGGCTGAGGCCTTGTTCATGGGCAACATTCGGCGGAGCTTCGATGGCATCGTCCTGCACCCCCAACACCTCATTGACGTGATCGACAACCAGACCAAGTTGAAATCCCTTGGAGTCGACTACGATGATGCGCTGGTCTTCGTGAATGCTGCCCTCAACCTGCTCTTCAAACGTATGCAGCGCGCCGACAATCGCCTGTGCCGAGGCCGCGATGTCCTGCTGCACTGCGGACAATCCCTTCCCATCCAGTTCATGACTTGAACTTGCGCTCGCCTGCTTGGTAACGTGCTCGTTCAATCCCCGAGCCTGGGCCAGGGTTTCGGTGAGAGACTGGCTGGAACTGTTGAAGGCCGAGAGCCAACTGCGCAGCTCCTCGGCGGCGGCTGTCACTTTGTGCAGATCGGCATTTTCGCCCGAACCCGACTGCGCGAGCCAGGACTTGTAGGCCGTCGAAGCCAGGCGGCAGGCCGCCACCAGGTCGGCTGCGAAGGAGGTCTGGCGCAACAGTCGGCGCAGATCGACGATCGGAAGAATCTGCCCCCGAACCGTCAACACGCCCAACAGGTGATCGGGCGCGCCCGGCACTTCTTTCGGGCTTTGGACTCGCAGAATCTCGCGCACATGCTCCATGGGAAAGGCAAACTCTTCCCGGCCGATTTGGAAACTGACCAGTTGCCGCACCTCGCCCCCCTTGGCATGTCCGTCGTTATTACTGTGGTTGCTAGTGCGGCTGTGGCCGGCCGCTGCCTTGTCCTGCATCTCGCTGTCCTTGCCGAACTGCCCGGCGGACTGCTTCGCCAGCGCTTCTGCAAGGGCGCCAGCCTCGCCATTTCCACCGCCAAAGGTGCACACCCGCCGCGCGTCGAGCGCAATGATGATGCGCGCGCCGTTGTCGAGCTTCACCACTCCGTCAATGTAGTCGGCCGTATCGTTGCGGATGGCAGCCGGGGGCGGCTCAAACTCGTTGCGGCCGACTCGCGTCACCTGGCGCACGCCGTCCACCAGCAACCCTGTACGTTTGCCATCAATATCGATGACCAGTACACGGCTGCGGTCGGTATGCTCTTCACGTTTCATGCCAAAGCGGGTGCGGATATCAAAGATCGGCAAGACCGTTCCCCGGAGGCTTGAAATGCCTTCGACGTAGTCGGGCGTATGCGGCAGTTTGGACATTTTCGGGAGGCGAATAATCTCCTGCACCGACATGATGTCGAAGCCAAATTCTTCGTCCTTCAGCAGGAAAGTCACCAACTGGGTTCCATCCGCTCCCGCCTTGGCGGCTGGTTTCAGCGTTTCCGTAGCCATTCGAAATTCTCCTTGCGTGCGGCAATGCCGGCGCCTGACGATAACCATCTGACCATTTGACAAGTGGAGTGCCGGACGTGACGCCCGTCACTCCACGAACCACAAATTCGGCTCGGTCATAATCATTAGCATCCCTATCCGTGCTGGAGTTCGTCGGCTTGGGATGCGATTTCTTCGACCGCCTGGAGAATTTCCTGCGCCGCCTTCAAACCCTGTTCGGCGGCGGTGGCGGACTCGGTGCTCGAGCGATTCATTTCCTCCGATGCGGTGGCAATCTGCTCGCTGGCCTTGGAGGCCTGCTGCAGCGCACTCACCGCTACCTCCGACCCTTTGGCGATGACGTTGACGCCCAACTGGACTTCCTTGATGTCCTTCGCCATCCGCTCCAGATTGCTTGTCGACGCCTTGGCGCGCTCGGCCTCTTCTTTGGCCTTGATGCCGGCGCCTTCGATGTCCGTCACGACCTTCGTGATCTGGCCCTGAATGCTCTTGACCAGGTCTTTGATCCGGTCAGCGTTTTCGCTGCTCTCGTTGGCGAGCGACCGGATGTCGCCGGCAACCACCGAGAAGCCGCGTCCAAATTCCCCGGCGCGCGCCGCTTCGACGTTGCCGTTGACCGCCAGCATGCGCGTCTGCACCGTCACCATCACGATGGCATCCACGATCTTGTCGATGCGCCGGGTACGCTCCTCCAGTTCGAGGACGTTCTTGGCCGACCCGAGCGACATCTGGGCGGCCTGCCCGATGTTGACGATCATCGAGTCCAGCGCCTCTTTATTCGTGGTCAGCAAGGTGGTCACGGCCACGCACTTCTCTCCACTGACGGTGGCCTTTGCGCCCATCTCCTTGGCTGCGTTTTCCAGTTTCGTGCCCAAAGTCTGGGCGGTCTCGCAGGCCTTGGAAGCAACCTGCGCCGCGCGGCTGATTTCCTCGATCGCAGCCGAAATCTGCCCGGAAGCGCTCTTGACTTCTTCCGCGTTGGCCGAAAGCTCCTCGGCCGCCGCCGCCAGTTCCTCGGCGGACTTCTGCGCGCTGGTCGAGGTCTTCAGCTTCTCCGCCAACTGCGCCAGGCTGTTGGAGGCATCGTTCATTTCCGTGTAAGCGCGGCCCTGCTCTTGTACCGCTTTCTGCGATTCCATCACCGCCGTGCTGGATTCTTCCGCCGCTTTGGCGATTTCCTGCGCGCCCAACAAATATTCCTTGGCGCCGGAGAGAGCGGCGACGGCGTTTGTGACGATCGCCTTGCAACCCTCCCGCATGTCGGCTAAGTCCGTTTCGACGCGGGCCAGGGCTTCGGTGATCGCCTTCGCTTTTTCCACCTCTTCCAGACCTTTCTTTCCAGCAGTCTGGGCATCGACGGCGACGACTTTCACCTGGCCTTGAATCTCGTTGACCACTTCCTGGATGCCGCGCGCACTTTTCTCGCTCATTTCCGCGAGGTTGCGCACTTCATCCGCCACCACGGCAAAGCCTTTGCCATGCTCGCCGGCGCGCGCCGCTTCAATCGCGGCATTTAGAGCCAGCAGATTGGTCTGGTCGGCGATGCGCGCCACGGCATGCACAATCTTGCCAATCTCCTCGGACTGCCGTTCCAGTTCCGCGATCATTTTGGCGGAGTCGAAATTCGCCTGCGCGGCGTCGCTGACGCCCTTGATCAGAGTCTTGATATCGACGGAGGTGCTGCGACTGAGAGCGTAGAGGTTATCAACCAGGGTCAGCGATCCGGCAGCCTGCGTGTTGGCCTCGTCCGACGCCTTCTCGATCTGATTGATGGCGGCGCGAGATTCTTCGGCCGCCGCCCCGGCTTCTTCCGCACCGGAGGCGATCGTCTGCATCGACTTTCCGAGTTGCTCAACCGTGCTCGTGGCTTCGTTGATTGCGCTCGCGACCTGTTCGGTCGCAGTCGAAAGTTTTTCGGCAACCGCTTGCGCGCGAGCCAGGGTGCGGGCGCGCGTCTTATCTTCCGCAATCTTCTTGCTTTGCAGACGATTGGCGCCGTTGTCCGGCGATGGGGAGTTATGTTGCTCCTGCGCTGGAATGGATGTTCTGGGGCTCGCCATGCGTCTCATTCCCGCCGCTGGGGTGGCTGTTCCGTGACCGTTTACCTCATTTGCTTGTTCTAAGACCTCGCTCATTGTGCCGACACTCCTCTCGCCTCTGTTGCGTTATCGGCGGAGAGGGTCGCGCCTTGAGATCCATTTGGCTACGTCCTGGTTTGCGCTCGCTGCTCAACAGATCGAAGGGCAAACGACAAACGGCGACCCCGGAAATGGCGTTTGAGCGCATCGCTGGCGGTCTCGCTGCTGAAGTCCGGTGGTCTCGTGCCGATCAGGACTAAAGACCTCATGCCCTCGACTCCTCAATCACCGGCCGCTCCGTCCAACTCCGTCGAAGCTCTAACGGGGCTTTCCGCGTGCACGGCGGAGGAAAGAGGAGCCTTGCTCGCGGCTGCCATCGGACAAATCGGACAAGCCGTCCTGATCACCGACATCGGGGGTGCGATTCAGTACGTCAATCCAGCCTTCACCGAAATCACCGGATACAGTGCGGCGGAGGTCATTGGGCTCAATCCGAGAGTGCTGAAATCCGAGAACAATGATCCTGCTTACTACCGTAAGCTCTGGCAGACGATTCTCGGGGGCGAGGTCTGGCGTGGAGAAGTGATCAACCGCCGTAAGGACGGAAGTCTCTATTTCGATCAGATGTCGATTACTCCGGTACGCGACGCGGGTGGCGAGATCGCCCACTTCATCGCCATCAAGCAGGACGTTTCTGAGAATCGGGTCATGCAAGCAGCGCTCGAAAGTAGCGAGAAGAAGCTGGAAGACGTCCAGCGAATTGCGCTCATGGGCAGTTGGGAGATGGACGTGGCGACAGGCGAGGTGCGCGGATCGGACGGATTTTTCCGCATTTTCGATTGTCCGGCCGGAACGGTGCGGCGTCCGCTGAGTGAACTGCTCGAGGTTCTACCTCAGGATGACCGACGGCACCTGAACAAAACCTTCGAGGGCACGGTTCAGACGCGCAAGCCGTTCGACGTCGAGCATCGCCTGCTGCGACGTGATGGCACGATGAGGGTGGTGCGAAGCAGGGGTCAGGTGGTTGGCAGTCTCGGGAGCCATCCGGCGCGACTTTGCGGCACGAGTCTGGATATTACTGACGGCAAGCTGGCGCATGAAAGACTGCGGCTGAGTGAGGAGAAGTTTCGTTCGCTGGTGGCGAACATTCCGGACGTGATCTGGACTGCCGCTGCCGACGGGCGAACCGATTTCATCAGCTCCAACGTGGAAAAACTATTGGGCTTTACTGCAGGTGAGGTATGCGACAGACCCGACTTTTGGTTGCGACATGTGAATCCGCAGGAATTACCGGATTTGTTGGCGGCTTTTCAGCGACTCTTCGTAGAGGGCGCGCCTTTCGACGTGGAATACCAGATTCAACACAAGGATGGCCGTTGGATCTGGATTCATGATCGCGCCTACCGTACGTATGAAAAAGATGGCGAGCGCTATGCCGACGGGGTCATCACCGATGTCACGGAACGCAAGCGCGTGGAGGAGCAGCTTCGTCAGAGTGGCGAACTGTTGAGAATCGTGCTGGATTCAATCCCCGAGGCAGTCTACGGGATCGACATGCAGGGCAAATGCACCTTCTGCAATCCCTCCTGCCTCCAATTATTAGGTTATGAGGATGTTGCGGAATTGATGGGCCGGAACATGCACGATGTGATCCACCACACCCATCAGGATGGAACGCACTGCCCTGTCGAGGAGTGTCATATCGTCGAAGCGTTTCGTCAGGGACGTGGTACCCATATCGAGGACGAAGTTATCTGGCGGCGCGACGGTACCAGCTTTCCAGCGGAATACTGGTCCGATCCCATGCACCGAGGCGTAGAAGCAATCGGGACGGTCGTGACTTTCGTGAACATTGCGGGCCGGAAGCGCAGCGAGCAATTGCTGCTCGAGGCAAAGGAAGCGGCCGAAACCGCCAACCGCTCCAAGAGCCAGTTCCTGGCCAATATGAGCCACGAAATCCGCACTCCGCTGAACGGAGTGATCGGAGTTGCAGGTTTGTTGCTCGACACGCAATTGACCCCTGAACAACGGCAGTATGCGGAGTTAGTGCGGGTCAGCGGTGAGGCGCTGCTCGCCGTCATTAGCGACATTTTGGATTTCTCGAAAATCGAAGCGCGCAAGCTGACGCTGGACTGGGGCGATTTCGAACTGGAAAGCGTGCTGCGCGATTCGATCGCGGTGCTGGCCAGCAAAGCCTCCGAAAAAGGCCTTGTGCTGAGCTGTGAGTTGCAGTCTGGGACACCGAGGCTGCTCAGTGGTGATGCTCATCGTCTGCGTCAGATTGTCATTAATCTGGCTGGCAATGCGGTGAAATTCACGCAGCGAGGCGCAGTATCGGTTTGGGTTGGGATTGAATCGGAAACGGACCATTCTGCGACCTTGCGGTTTACGGTGAGTGACACCGGGATCGGCTTCCGGCAGGAGCAGGCCGCCGCATTGTTTGAACCTTTTGTCCAGGCGGACGGGTCGAGTACGCGCCGCTACGGCGGGACCGGCCTCGGACTGGCTATTTCAAAAGAGCTGGTGGAAATGATGGGCGGGCAGATCGGCGTGAAGAGCCAGGAAGGTGTGGGAGCGACATTTTGGTTTACGGCTGTTTTCAGGAAGCAGACGAAGAGGACGGAAAAACTCGACAACGAAACGGAATCAAGCGCACAGGCCGATGGAACAAGCAGTGCCCTGGCAGCCGTAGCCAAAATTGATGACCCGACTGCAGTCAAGAGAAAAGCGAGTCATCTGGGGCGCATCCTGGTGGCGGAAGATAATTTGGTCAACCAAACGGTGGCGGTGGCCATGCTGACGAAACTCGGCTATAAGTCCGATGTAGTTGCTAACGGAGAGGCAGCGCTGCGCGCCCTGGACAAGGTTGATTACGACCTCGTCCTAATGGACTGCAATATGCCGGAGATGGATGGCTACGAGGCGACGCGTCGAATTCGAGGGGGCGGGGAGAGGAATCGCAGCCCGCTCATTCCCATCGTTGCAGTTACCGCCGACGCGATGACGGGAGATCGGGACAAATGCCTCGCGTCGGGGATGAGCGACTATCTTTCGAAGCCGGTCGAGTTGGCAACGTTGGCCGCCATGTTAAAGAAGTGGCTGAAGCCCGGCTTCAAGACCGGAGTTATGAGTCCTCCTCCGGAAATAGCGCTCGAGAGGATTAACATTTTCAATCCGAAAGAACTGCTGGCGCGCCTCATGGGCGACAAGGGGCTGGCCAGTAAAGTCATTGGGGCTTTCCTGGAAGACGCACCTCGGCAATTTATTCTGCTCAAAAAAATGCTGGACGAGGGTGACGCCGAGGGTGCCCGAAGGCAGGCGCATACTCTTAAAGGGGCGGCGGCTACCATGTCAGCGGAAGGACTGCGAGTGCTGTGCTTCGAAGTGCAGGAAGCAATTGCCGCCGGGAATCTCGTCCGAGCCTCAGCCCTGCTGCCCTCTATCGAAGAGCAATTCGAAGTCTTGAAGCGAACCTTGGAACAGTCAGATTTCGAGTAGGCCTGGCCTCGGAGAGAGAGACTACAATGCTCACACTTGTCGTCGAAGATGACTTTACCAACCGTCTTCTTTTGCAATCGTTTCTCGCACAATATGGCGAGTGTCACATTGCCACGAACGGCAAAGAGGCGATGGAAGCGTTTGGCGCCGCGCAGGAAAACGGTCGGCCTTATGACTTGATCTGCATGGATATCCTGATGCCTGAAATGGATGGGCAAACCGCAATCAAGGAAATCCGCGCGAGGGAAGAAGCAATGGGAACGCCGCCGGCAAATGGGGTGAAGATTATCATGACGACTGCAGTCGACGACGCGAAGAATGTAGTCGAATCGTTTCAGTCTTTGTGCGATGCCTACCTGTTCAAGCCGATCGATACGGGAAAGCTGCTCGGCCACATACGCGATCTTCACCTGGTCTAGTTTCGTGGATCCATGGCAAAGAAGGTGCGAGCCACTTATCACGATAACTCCACAGTCGATAGGTCGGTCTGCCAGATATATCCTCCTGCTTCGGCCGTGGAAAATAATAATGGGGAGGAAAAAACGCTGAAGAGGCAGTAACATGTGGGGCTCCCACATACTCGCAAATGGGGAGGACGGGATACCGTGGCTCAAATCTTCACGTCGTATTCTCGCAAGGACAAAGATTTCGTCCGCAAGCTGAGCGACGCCCTCGCCGGTCAGAAACGTGAGGTGTGGATCGACTGGAAAGACATTCCGTTGACGGCAGAGTGGCAGCAGGAAATTCTGAAGAGCATCGAAGCTGCGGAAAACTTTATCTTCGTAATCAGTCCAGACTCGGCTACTTCGGCTAACTGCCGGAAAGAACTCGACCATGCGGTAGCTAATAACAAGCGGATGTTCCCGATCGTCCGCCGCTATGTGCCCGATAATGCGGTTCCAGAAGCTCTGGGCAAGTTTCAGTGGATCGACTTCAGCGATGACCAGACTTTCGAAGCAAGATTCGCGACGCTCGCCGCAGCGCTTGATACTGATCTGGATTGCGTTGAAACACATACTCGCCTGCTAACCCGGGCCAAGGAGTGGGAAAGGGAGGGAAAAGACAGGAGCTTTCTTCTCCACGGCAAAGAGCTGCGCGAGGCGGAAGAGTGGGTCGCCAAGAGCTCTGAGAAAGATCCCAAGCCCACGACTCTACAGTCGCAGTACATTCTGGCGAGCCGCCAATCAGCAACCAAGCTGCAGAGAATCATCATTGGAGCCGTCGTGGTTGCGTTTCTGATTGCCGCCGGACTGGCGGTTTATGCAAAGAGACAGGAGGGGCTCGCCAAAGAAGAGGCCGCGTTAGCTCAACGGAATGCGCGTGAGTCGAAAGCCAGGGAGTTGGCTGCGCTTTCGACAGAAAGTATCAGGGAGGATCCAGAGAGAAGCATTCTTCTGGGCATGCAGGCGGTGAATGCGACGCTTCGATTTGGGCAGCCTCCTCTGTCTTCTGCGGTGGAGGCGCTGCACCAGGCAATCTTATCGTCTCGGATCACTACGACGTTGCGCGGCCACTCCGACTTGGTTAACGGAGTCGTCTTCAGTTCGGATGGCAAGCGGCTTGCCACGTCCAGCGGGGACAAAACGGCGAAGGTATGGGACGCGGAGAGCGGCAGGGAAATGCTGACTCTGAGCGGGCACTCGAAAGCAGTTTCGGGAGTTGCGTTCAGCCCCGATGGCAAGCGACTCGCCACGGCAAGTGCGGACAAAACGGCGAAGGTGTGGGACGCGGAGAGCGGCAAGGAATTACTGACCCTGAGCGGGCACTCGAAAGCAGTTTCGGGAGTTGCCTTCAGTTCGGATGGCAAGCGTCTCGCCACCGTAAGCGCGGACCAAACGGTGAAAGTGTGGGACGCGGAAAGTGGTAAGGAATTGCTGACTCTGCGCGGCCACTCGAAACCCGTTAATGGTGTTGCCTTCAACCCCGCGGGTAATCGGCTCGCGACCGCCAGTGGAGACCATACGGTCAAGGTGTGGGACGCGGAAAACGGAAAGGAATTGTTGACCCTGCGCGGCCACTCGGATGCGGTCGACGGAGTTGCCTTCAGTCCCGAGGGCAAGCGGCTCGCGACCGCCAGCGAGGACCAGACGGCGAAGCTGTGGGACGCGAAGAGTGGGAAGGAAATACCGGGTCTGACCCTTACCGGCCATTCGAACTCCGTTCACGGAATTGCCTTCAGTCCCGATGGCAAGCGGCTCGCGACCGCCAGTGGGGACCAGACGGCGAAGGTGTGGGACGCGGAGAACGGCAAGGAATTGCTGACTCTACGCGGACATTCGGGCTCTGTGCACAAAGTTGCCTTTAGCGCCGATGGGAAGCACCTCGCGACGGCCAGCGCGGATCGGACGGTGAGAGTTTGGGACGTGGAGGGCGGCAGGGAATTGCTGACTCTGCGCGGCCATGCGGGCTTTGTTGACGGAGTTGCCTTCAGCCCCGATGGGAAGCGGCTCGCGACGGCCGGCGAGGACCAGACGGGGAGGGTGTGGGATGCGGAGAGTGGCAAGGAATTGCTGACCCTGTACGGTCACTGCGGTTTTGTTCGCGGAGTTGCTTTCAGCCCCGATGGCAAGTACCTTGCCACGGCCAGTAATGACGCAACGGGGAAGGTGTGGGACGCGGAGGGCGGCAAGGAATTGCTGACACTGTACGGCCATTCTGGCTTTGTTCGCGGAATTGTTTTCAGTCCCGATGGGCGACGGCTCGCCACTGCGAGTAATGATAAAACGGTAAAACTGTGGGATACCGAGAGTGGCAAGGAATTGTTGACGCTACGCGGCCACTCAAATTGGGTTAATAGTGTGGCTTTCAGCCCGGATGGCAAGCGCCTCGCGAGCGGCAGTGCGGACCAAACGGCGGAAGTGTGGGACGCGGAGAGCGGTAAGGGACTACTGACCTTGCGGGGACACTCGGACTGGGTTAACGGCGTTGCCTTCAGCCCGGATGGAAATCGGCTCGCGACCTCCAGTCGGGACCATACGGTGAAGGTGTGGGACGCGGAGAGCGGTAAGGAATTGCTGACTCTGCGGGGCCACGCGGCCTCCGTTAACAAGGTTGCCTTCAGCGTCGACGGCAAGCGCCTCGCCACGGCCAGTGAGGATCAGACGGCGAAGGTATGGGATGCGGAGAGCGGTAAGGAATTGCTGACTCTGCGAGGCCGTGCGGGAACCGTCAACAAGGCGGCCTTCAGTCCGGACGGCAAGCGCCTCGCTACCGCTAATGCGGACGGGACTGTTCAAGTCTATGTACTTGACCTCCGCGAATTGCTCGATCTGGCGCGCAGCCGGGTTACCCGCGCCTTCACTGCCGAGGAGTGCCAACGCTACTTCCAATCTGGAACCTGCCCGCCGCAGCCTTAAGCTTCGCCTGCTGAATCATCAGAGCAACGGAGATCGTTTGCCAGGAGTAAGGAACTCGCTGGCATCGGCAAGCCTACAAATTGGGAAACGCGTTAGCGCGATTCAGCCAGCCCTGCAGGAACTGCGGAAACTTTTGGCCCAGGTTCTGGTAATACTGGACACGGCCTTGTTTATATTGGCGATAGACGGGCACCGGGTCGACACCGCTCAACGCACGGATGGATGCGGGCCCAATTCCGCCGTCCGCCACCACATTAGCCCCCATGCCATTCAGGATATTCTGGAGCAGAATGGTGGCGTGAGTTCCGGCGTTGACGTAGAAGTCACAGACAATATTGGCGAGGTCCTGTAATTGGAAGTCATCGCCGTTCATTTTGTCCCAATAAAGAGCCCGGTAAATGATCCCTGCCTGGGAATCGGTCAGGCCTTTCAGGTTCGGCGACGTAGGGTCGATGCCCAGTAGCTCATGAGAGCATTGACGAAAAGTCGCCATGGTAACTCCTTTGTTAGTTTCGCCACCGGGGTCGGTTGGGTCATCGACATAACCACCCTCGAAGCCGAGTAATATCGGAAGAAAAATGTCGAAACTTGCCATCGTTGCCTCCTTCGTGTCGATCGAATCGAAATACGTCTGAGCGAGCCCATTTACAACCATGCGGTCGACTTACTGGCGCTTGGCTGTGGACGTCGTTCAAGCCTCACTGCAGATTGGCTTTCTTCAGTTCCGATACTCGGGCTCTCGTCATTTCCGTCAAGCTGCCGATTCTTATCAGGGGAGCTAACGTACCGCCTTGTGCGAGACTCGACTCGAATGCAGCATTGGCGTCGCGGAATCGGACCCACGCGCCCTGCGCAACACGCAATTTCTGTTTCTGCCCGCTGTCGAGATGCTGCAAGAGGCTTTGATAGGCAGCATTGAGTTCGCGCTGCGCAAAGTCATAGCGCGCGTTTTCGCAGACACGCATGGCGCTCGTGGTGGCCGCATTCTTGCAGTCGTTCGCGCTCGGAGGCGTTGAACTGCTCTGCTGCGAGGCGGCCCCAATTGCGGTCATTGACATGAGCATCAAGATGAACATTGACATGAGAACGAGGCGAGCCAACACGAGCCGGTGGGGAAACATTGTCATTCGCGGGATTATCCTCAGCTTAGTGAATTTGGAGTAAGAGAACTTGCAGCACCGAGCGGAAAAGCGCGGCCGCTCCGACAATCGCGATCAGTTAGAGTTGAGGTCGTGGGGGCTGCGGACTACGAATGGCCCGCACCAGCTTTTCCACAACAACCTCCAAATTTTCGGAAGAGCGGGCAGCGACGCGGTCCGCCAGGATCGGCGAAAATTGCAACACTTCGGCGGGGCTCACGTTATGCCAGATGGGAAGAACGACATGCGCTCCACCGACTTCGCGGCTAACAAAGGCATTCACTTCCTGCCGAGTCCAATCCTTAGAAAAATAGTAACGGCTGAAAACGACAATTCCGTATCGCGACCGCATAATGGCAAGGTCGATCGATTCGCGGAGGCTATTGCCGACCCGCAGGGAAGCGTCGTCGTACCAGATTTTGATTCTGTGTTGTTGCAATGCCAGCGCCAATGGGGCCACGAAACCCTTGTCTTCATGCGCATGGGAGACGAAAGCATCCCACTCGGGCTCGGCCATAGCCTGGCTGGCTGGACCGTCCGACAATTCGGCCGGCTGTGGCCAAGGCTCTGGCGAACCTGAATAGGCCGGTTCCCGGGCGCCGATGGAAATTGCTCTTGCGCTTGCACCCACGGCCAGGTTGCCGGCATTGAGGGTGCCGCCATTCACGATGATGCCATTGTTGGATCGTGTCATATGGTTGTATTGCTCGCGTTAGTGGTCGCCCCCTGATACCTTGCGGGTTAGTCCCTGAATGAACTTGATGGCACCCTTGCCTGAAGGCTCTTCGCCAACTGCCGTTGATCCCCGGCCAACGGCGAGGGTGTTGGCTTCGACTGAGCTTCCACCGGCGACAATAATCCCGCTGTTAATGATCTTGTTCTGAGCTTCCTTCAAGCCCGAAGTGTCAATATTCCTTTCGTCTAAGAAGCGAACCACGCAATCCAAAATCTGGGCCTCAAGGATCTTCATGTACATCTCCTTGTCGAGCTTCTGGAAGTAGCGCCGGTAGAGGTTGGAGGTGCATGTCATTTCGCGCAGCGAGGTGGCTGCTCCGTGATTGAAGGCAGGATTTTCGCGAATCATGTTCTGCACTTCCCGTTCGTGTAGCCACGAGCGCAGCGGATGAAACGCCAGTTCCAAAATATAGAAAGGCCATGCCAACCAGATAAAAACGGCCTTGGCTGCTGACGCCATGAGTAAGCGAAACCAGTCGCGCCAACCTGGGATGGGATTCATGGCGTCGACCCGTCGATGGGTTTCATCGACCGGAACCAGCAGGCAGTAGCTTACTTCAACGAATAAGTTGTGACCCGTCCTCGCCGCCCTCAGGAACACGCTCAGAATCAATTCGCCGCTCCAGTCCACCACGCGAAACGTCTGGTAATGGCGTGCCTGGTCGGATTGAGCGCTAACATACTCTTCGATTACGGAAGGCTCAACACGGGTGCGTGGGCGCTCCATCAGGTCGGGCAGGAACTGCTCTTCGCCCCGAATGTCTAAGCCGCTGATGCAAACCTTGTCTTCGATCTGGCAATTGGGAAAGTCGAGAGAACGTAGGGTGCGGCTGATCTCGCCGTAAAGATCCTTGATCTCGAACGATTTGGGCTGGAGATAGCCGGTGACATCCTCTTTGCCTTTTGTGACATCCACTGGAACGGACCAGGAGCCGATGTTATTTCCGCAGCCGACAAAGGGAGAGAAGGCGGCATAGATCATCACGTTCGACTTTTGGGCGGCGTCGACCTCGCGGAAAACCTGTTCCGATTCCCGATCGATGGAACGTGGAAGCGCAGCCGGATCGAAATGTTTCTTGGTAAAGTTCTGGCGGACAATGTGAAATTCGATCTCCCACTGTTCCCAAGCGATGATGAAGAAGGCCGCCGCCATAGCCACGAAGAACAAAACTGGAGAGAGAACCAAGGCTCCCGGGCCTGCGATGACGGGCGACAGGAATGCGAGAAGTAACAGCGTAGCGGGGATGAGGAGAAGCAGATCGCGCGTTCTGCCAATGCGTCGCGCGGCGAGGCAGTGCTTGAGGATGGTCACCGGATCGATGCCATAGGAGACGGCGAGCGCCTTATGTTTCTCATCGACAAAAGTGCGGATGACGCTATCCCGGAACGGCCGGCTGAGATAGGCGCTGGCGCATAAGTAGCGCGTTGCTTCTGTTTTCTCCCACTGTGTCTGGAGTTTCGCATCCGTGGTGGTGCGTCCAATTTTTAAAACACGAGGCTCGGCAAATCCGCCAACTTTTAGCGGCACGCGATCGGCATTTCCCATGAAGGTGTTCCTTTCGCGAGAACCCAGAACGAAAGCGATGCGGGAAGAAGGGAACGTAGTGGATGAAACTTAGTCAACTTACTTACCTGGGATCCCAACATCCACGGTCCCCAGCGCGCCCCAGGTTCTCCTGCTTGGAGCGCGACATTACGCTGGCGAAAGATATCACAGGTTCGGGAGAAATAAAAAGGAATTTCTGATCGTCGAGCATTTGTCATCGGGCCAGACATGGGGCCAGACATCGAGCGAGACATCGAGCTATACGATTTCTCGGAGTGAGTAAGCAGGAATAACTCCGGGGCCCGGCGCGGTACCGCACGACCTGGCCCACTGTCAAAACAGGGCCAATGACTCCGCTTTGCCTCAAACTCTGAAGCCGTGATTTTGAAACAATTCAGACGGGTCGTCTCCCTCGCCCGAGATACTTTCGTTTTGAGAGATACTAGTTGACATATATGCAAGAACGTGATTACACTGTGCAGCAACTTACGCAGCAGGGCAAATATTTCCCCTAAGCTTCCTCTGCGTTCGTCTTGGTGCAAGTGTAACAACGCCGAGATTCGGGAGTATTCGACCTTGTGCGGCAGTAAATGGCCATGCCAGTCATTAACTGCTGATTAGAACTGCTGATTAGCTGGTTAGGCACATACGTAGCTGGGGCTGCGTTAAATACGATTAGGGATCCCGAGAGATTCGAAAGCGGGATGCCGACGCACTAGGAATGCTGGGCAATGCCCTGGTTGCACCCTCTTCTACCCCGTACGCTACTTCCTCACGGGTTATGCATATGGCAGATTTACGCATTGTCGATCATTCCAAGGATCGCTATCACTCGCTTGCGATTAGTTCCGTGTGGGAACTCGCAAAGATTCGGAAGGCTCGCGTTCTCGTGGTGGGTGCGGGCGCACTCGGGAATGAAGTGTGTAAGAACCTGGCGATGATGGGCGTGAAGCAGATCGTCGTACTGGATCGCGACACGGTGGAAGTGGCGAACCTGAGCCGTTCCGTGTTCTTTCGCGAGAAGGACCATGGAAGGGCAAAGACCGAGGCCATCGCGGAGCGTTTACAGGAACTCAATCCCGATGTAGAGATACTCAAACTGACCGGAGATCTGGACTCTGCACTGGGATTGGGATTGATTCGCCGTATGGACATTGTCTTCTCTTGCCTGGACAGCCGTTTGGCGCGCCGTTCGGTGAATCGCATGTGTGGAAAGATGAGCAAGCCCTGGGTGGATGGTGCCATGGAAGATCTGCTGGGAGAGGTCGCCGTCTACGTCCCCGGACGGGGGCCGTGCTATGAGTGCACGCTGAGCCAGGCGGAGAAGACCAGAATCGCCGAGGCGGCGTCCTGTCGCGGAATTGCTCTGCGCAATCTGTCGCTCGGCAAGGTTCCAACCACGCCCACGATGGGCTCGATCGTGGCTGCGATTCAGGTGCAGGAGGGAATAAAAATTCTGAACGGCAAACCGGTTAATTCTCTCGCCGGCAAACGGCTTGTCATCAACTGCAATATCAATGATTTCTATGTGACCGCGTCGGAACGGAACGAGGAGTGCGAAGGGCATGAACAGTTTGACACAGTGGCCGAGGTTTCGGAGTTTACCTCCAGCGGCACTTCTGCTCGTCAAGTGCTGGAGCGCTTCAAACGGGAGAGCGGTGAAGACGGATTCGTCGAACTGGGGCGCGAAGTGGTGATCGAATTTCGATGTCCCGGTTGCGGAGGCGCCGAAGTCTTAGGCGAGCCAATACGAAAAGTGGATGAAGCACGGCAGTGCTGTCCGCAATGCGGTACGACGCGAGAGTTGGAAACCACGCACGTGGTGACTAACAAAGACAGTTGGAGCGAGTGGCCACTCAGCCGATTGGGAATCCCAAAACTCGACGTGATCGAGGTGCGAGGGGCGCAATCGGTAGCGTGGTACGAACTGAGCGGGGACGGCGTCGAACTCGGTTTCGAGTTGCGACCGGTTGTTCAGCCCGAGGTGCCGCGAGATGTGCTGCCGAGTGTTCAGGACGATGCGCAGTCCAAACACTTGGAAGCGTTGCCGGTGCAGAAATCGGCCTGATCGTGTGAGGCGATGAGCGGTGTCAGGGAGTGGATTGATGGTAACGCTGTTGCTGGTCCTGCTGGTGCTGGGCGCGGTCGCCGGGTCCTATATCGCGCTGCGCGGCAGCCCGACTGCGCAGCGCAAACTGCGGATTACGATCCATCCCAAGGAACGCGTGGTACTGGTCGCGGAAGGTACACGAAAAGCGAAGAACTGTCCTGCGTGTTGGTCGAAACTGGGAGACGATGAAGCCCGTGCGCGGTGCGAAATCAACTCCGGTCATGAGATTCATGAGGACTGCCGCGAGCTAGTAAAGGGCAAATGCCCGGTGTGCAACGGAAAACTGATTTAGAACACAATTCCGGGTGAGGCGCGGATCGCCCCACGCGAGAAAACGTAAGGTGGCAAAAAACATCAGGGAGGAAGAAAGCGATGCCAACAGACATTCGCGTACACGTGATTACGCAGGCGGGGGATTCCCATCCGATTGACGCTCCATCTGACATTCGGACTGAGGATTTCGTAAAGGAGGTCGTCGATGGATTGGATCTCCCGAAAATGGACGCCGAGGGCCGGCCGGTGAATTGGACGATCGACGACAAAGACACTGGAAAAACCCTAGATGCGCAAAGCACCCTGGCGCAGTGCGGAGTGATATCAGGGCATCATCTCCACATGCGGCGTCAGGTGATCGCGGGCGCATAAGAGCGCAGAAGGCGTTGGAGTGGAGGCACCATGGCAGCAAGCAACAAGCGCCAGGTTCGTTTAGGGCAAGAGTGGGAACGGTTGCAGGAGGTAAACCGGGACAGCGACCACGTTCGGGTTGAGCCTATGGACGTGCTCCCGGGTCGCGCTCCGGAAAAATATAAAGTGACCTTCCAGTGCCGCGGGATTACGGGAGTCGAAACGTCGAAACAACCGATCTATGGAAAGCAGCACGAAGTGCAGATTTATTGCCATGCTGACTTTCCTACCGATGTACCGTGGCTGCAATGGCTGACTCCGATTTGGCATCCCAATATCGAGCACTCCGGACAGAAGCGGGTTTGCGTGAACAAAGCGGAGTGGCTGGGAGGCATGGCGCTGACGGACCTATGCCAGCAGATGTTTGAAATGGTGCAATACAAGAACTACCACGCGGAGTTGACTCCGCCGTATCCCTTGGATGGGGACGCCGCGACATGGGTGCGCGAATATGCTGAGCCGAAAGGCATCGTGGACAAGAGACGCGGAATTTTTGTGGATAGCCTGCCATTTTATAAAGCAGGAGCGGCGGAGCGGGTGAGCCGAATCCACATCATGCCGGTGAAATCGCAGAGCGCGGGCGGTTCCGCGGAGGGCAAGAAAATCAAATTTCATTCCAGCAGCGAGTCGCCACTCGAGCCCGACCCTCGCGTGGTTGAGGAACGGGTTGAGGAATCCGTAAAGGGAGTCAGTAAGGAAACGGCCTCCGACTTCGTACCGTGTCCCGGGTGCGGTGCCAACCTCCCGCCGGATTCAAAATTCTGTGGCCAGTGTGGAAGCACCGTTGGATCAACGTCCCGGCGCGTAAGATTTGGCGATTGAGGAGCTACGCCGATGTCGATCGACAGTCCCAGAAGACATCCGGAATTGCCACTCCCGTTAGTGGATGTAGCGAAGCGAGTGAAGTTCAACCGCAAGGGACTCAGATCGCGGGAGTCGAGCATGGCAAGCGATGAGCAGCGCCAGCGAATTGTTTTTGTCGGCCAAAAAGCCGATGCGGCGGTGCACATTGGCGAGGCGTCCTCCACGACGGGGCGGCGTCATCCGGCCGACGCCACAGCCGTGCCCGAATTGTCGTTTGACTTAGGAATGCTCGGAGAAGTAACGGCGACGATGACGGGACGGCTGTGCCGCGCATTGGTGGAACATTGCGGCGAGAGCAATCTCCACGGCAGGGAAGTGGGTGGTGTGTTGGTGGGATATCGGAGCGACCGCGAACTCACGGGGAATTCAAGTGGGGGGCGGAATTACGAATTGGTGATCACGAATGCCATACCGGTTCGCTCTTTCGATAGCTCGAGCGATCATCTGAGCTTCACGGAAGAGTCGTGGAAGCGGGCCGAGCAAGAGATTCGCGAAAAATACGCAGGCGACGGAAAGTTATGGCTGGGCTGGTACCACACGCATCCCGCGCAGGGAATTTTCCTTTCCGAAAGCGACCAGACGGCGCATAGCATTTTCGGCGAACCCTATCAGTTTGCCCTGGTCGTTGACCCCCGGAGCATGCAAGCCGGTTTGTTCCACTGGCAGTGGCACGCCGATAAGTTGATGGCCGGGCCGATTTGCTTTTCCTTAAGTTCGACTTAGGAAGTGAAGTCATGAACGAGCCTCTGGTGGTGCAGCCCCGCAACCGAATCAAGATCAACGCCGCGGCCAAGACTGCCACACCCGAATTGATCCCGCTTGCTGAGATACCGGTGGGAGACGGTTCTCGCCGAATCGGGAATCTCGGGAATCTCACGCTTCATCGACCGTCCGCCAACGCTGGGAACGTTGTGTGTGAAGTCGTTCTATTGCAAAGCGTGTACAAGAAAGTCGTCGACCATCTTTCGCAAGAAACTACGCGCGAACATGGCGGCTTTCTGCTGGGCTACGAAACGACCATGGGGGAGGCGAAGAAGCCGGCGGTTTTAATTGTCGATGCAGTCGCGGCCAAGTTTACCCAGGGTTCGCCTGTCCAATTAACCTTCACGACCGACACTTGGCGTGACTTGGACGATGAAATTTCTAAACGCTATGGCGAGGGCGACCGTGTGCCACAGCGGGTTGGCTGGTACCACTCGCACCCTAACATACGAATTTTTTTGTCGCATTGGGATCTTGATGTCTGCCGAACGTATGAGAGACGCCAGTATCCGGTGGCGCTGGTCGTCGATCCCATACAAGATCGCGGTGGCTTCTTTATAGGCGGAGGTAAGGGCTACGATCCTCATTCTGCGCAAGGTTTCTATGAGGCGCACGATCTCGGGAAAGACTCCATCGTTACCTGGAATAACATGACGGGCCAGGTTGGTGGTGGAGTGCGCCTCGCTCCGGCTCGAGGCGTACGTAACGAAAACGAGGCTCCACTCACTATCTATCATGTGACAGCAGAGCAGCGCCGCGTTGCGCTGCTGCGCCGGGTTATGTCGGGCGTGATTGGCGTGATGATGGTGGCAGCGATCGGGTATTTGTTGGTTGTGGCGCGGTTGCAGCAGAGAGAGATAGACGTACTGCAAGAAGAGACGGCAGGCCTGCGGAGGTTAGCGCTGAGGGCGCCGTCGGCGCCGTCGCCGACATGGGAGATGACCGTTGTGCCGCCTGTGAGCGATCTGGCGCCGTCGCAACAGATAGCGTTTCAGGCGGAGCGAAAAGGTTTCGACGATCCTGTGACATGGACGATCGATCCGAAGAACGTGGGAAGCATCTCGCCCTCGGGCGTCTATAAGGCGCCCGCGACGATCGCAAAGCCGTCAACTGTCACGGTAAAGGCAAGCAGTGTGACCGATGCGACCAAATTTGCGAGCGCACAAGTGCGGCTGCTACCGCCGGTCAAACCGGAGGTCGCAATCGACTTGACCCCAGTGAAGATCCAGCTTGCGGCGTTGAAGAGCTACCGCTTCCAAGCGAAAATCAGCGGGACGTGGCAAGACCGCAAAGCTGGTGTGAGATGGACCATCAGTCCGCCCGATCGTGGAAAGATCGGGAAGGACGGGTTGTACGTGGCCCCTCCGACTTTTCCCGCAGACGCGTCTGTGGTGGTTTCGGCAATCAGCGTTACCGACCCGGCCAAATCCGCGCAGGCCACGATCACACTTGTGAAGACTGCATCCATAGCGGGCGGCTCCACAAATGCGCAGACGCAAAATAAAGCAGATGCTCAATCGAATGATAAGAACACTGAAGCTATTCCGTCGCCATCCGGAAGCCTACCTGCGTCTACAGCGTCTGCCGCTACACCTTCGCTCCCAACGTTAGAGGTAACGAGCGACAAGGCCACATTGTCAGAAGGTGAGTCGGCAAAATTCATCGCGACCTCCGGTGGTGCGGCGGCTGAGGTCACATGGAGCGCGGAGCCGAGTGGCGTGGGAAGCCTTTCGGAAGATGGCCAGTACACAGCGCCCGGACAGATCCAGCCGGAGGGCGCCACGGTCACCATCATCGCGAGGACTAAGGATGCGACAAGGGCGGGCAAGAAAGTTATTAACTTGAGACCGCGAACGACCACGGCATCCAGCCCAACTTCGTGACCCTGGACGAATTTGTATGAGCGATATTGCTATCCACGTTGAGGTCGACGACGGTAAACCCGAAAAGGTCACCGTGCCCTCGGATATGAAGGCCTCGGAGTTCCTCAACGAATTGGTGGAAGGCTTACATTTGCCGAGCAGCAATGGCAACGGTCGTGGGTTGCAGTGGACACTGATCGATAAGGCAACTGGGCACGCGCTGGAGCCAGAGAGAACGCTCGATGAGAACGGCGTGAGAATTGGACAGAGCTTGATCCTCCGCGTGGTGGAGCCGAAGTCTGCCACCGCTGTGGTGATTTGCGAACATTGCGGTCTGGAGAACGAGCCTGGGAACAAATTCTGTCGTAAGTGCGGAAAGCGGATGAGGCGCGGGAAAGCGCCGGATGATCTGCGATTTCAGTTTCACACGGAAGATGGGAAAGAGGACGAGGTAGAGGTTCCTGGAGGGTTGACGGCCATTGAACTGATTACGGACCTCCGCGGCGCCGCCGCCAAAGGGGACGAGTGGACTCTTTACGACAAGGATACTGGCGCAGATCTCGACCTGGCAAAGAGTCTGGCCGAAAACGGAGTTCGCAGCGGGCACCATGTTTATCTTCGAAAGCTGCCGCCGCCGAACGAGATCACAAAAAAAACCAGCGAAAACGTTATTGAGAAAGAAAAGAAGCCCTGGCCGACCCGGACGGTCTTAGGGGTTCTATTGGTGGTGGTTGCCCTGGCCGGAGCGGCCGTGGTGGCTAAAATGATCATTTCCGGTCGACCTTCGTCCGTCCGAGTCGCGATAAGTCCTACGACCGCCGACCTGAAAATTTCCGAACGTCAGCAGTTCACGGCGACCGTTGGCGGTGTGCCGGGAGCCGTGCGTTGGTCCATCGCCCCGCCGTTGGGAAATGTCGACTCGACAGGACTTTATACAGCCCCACATTCGGTTTCGACGCAGACTGCGGTAACAGTAACGGCGACCAGCGTTGACAGTCCGAAGCAATCCGCGAACGGTCAAATCACGCTCGAGGCTGGCAGGGAAGTGGTGGAACTGACTCCCGAAAATGCCACGCTCATGGCTGGAGAGAGCGCGGCGTTCAGCGCCAACGTCCGGGGGACGAGTAACGCGCAAGTGCGGTGGTCGATCAAGCCGGAGATTGGAACCATTGACGCTGATGGTCGATATACCGCTCCCTCCCCGGTGGCGGAAGATGCGGTGGTCAATGTAACAGCGACTAGCGTGGAGGATGCGAACGAGTCGGCGACCGCCAGCATCGCGCTGAAGCCAGTGAGCATTGAGTTGAATCCGAAAAGCGCGACTGTTTTGGCGGCAACATATTTCCACTTCGAAGCCATACTGCGCGGGACATCCAATCGCGGGGTGCGATGGTCGATCACTGGGCCTGGAACCATTTCGAAGAACGGCGTCTACTTCGCGCCGCATGACGTTTCAGACCAGCGCACTGTACAGGTGACGGCAGTCAGCAGCGCCGACCCGACCAAATCGGCTTCGGCGGCGCTCAGGTTGCAGCCAGTAATAGCACTGAGTGTAAGCCCGGAAAATTCCAGCATGGGGGCAGGTCAGCGCGAGCGTCTCTCGGTATCGGTTACGGGCACGACCAACAACGCCGTGCGCTGGACCCTGTCTGGCCCGGGCAGTCTTTCGCCCGACGGCGTATATCAGTCGCCTGACGCGGTCTCTGAGGAAGAGACGGCACACATCACCGCGATCAGCGGAGCGGACCCGAGCAAGCGCGCGACAGCGACAGTGACTCTCCGGCCTCTTTCAGTGTCGGTCAGCCCAGCGAGCGCCGACCTGGGAGCGTCGCAAACGAGAAAGTTCAGTGCGGTAGTACTGGGCAGCAATAACACGGGCGTTCGTTGGACGCTCACGGGCCGCGGAACCCTGAACCAGGAAGGTCTGTACACCGCGCCCATTGTTGTTATCGCCGATCAGATCGCCAGGATTACCGCCACCAGCGTCGCGGATCCTTCGCGCTCGGCGACAGCCATTGTCACATTGAAACGCTATAGCGGTCCGATGATAGGAACGTTGATTTGGTCAGGGAGCCTGGCAAGAAATGGCACGGTGACGATTGACGATTCCGGGCCGAGCCTGGGCACGGTCCAGGGCAGTATGCTCCCCGGACTACCGGTATTGATCACGCTGGACAACAACCGGGATTACGGCCTCAGCGAGCCGCCGTCGATTCGCAATGGTTTTCGGCGGCTCACGATCACGAGCAGGAGGGGTAGGGGAAACGGAGTGAAAATCACTTGGACTGTGGTTTTGAACGCACAGGTCAAGCCTTGAACGGCTTCCGAGTTTGACGCATCGGTTATGGTTCGGAGGTCGCGAGTGGTTCAGTCAGTCCTGGTTGGTTAGTCAGTTCGGCGAGAGATGAGGGCTAGCACAAGCAGGAGAGTTCGAAGAGGCCAACTGTCTAACCGTGTGGGGATCAAGCAGCGAGTCGTTGCTCGCGGAAATTGGGCGTGTCATGGGTCAACCGTCCGTTGTCGTTTTCGAAAATACGGCAGCAATTACGGACGCCATTTGCGAAGAGCTGATTGGGTTACAAGTCATCCGTACCATGAGCAAGGAGTTTCTTCTGCCCTTGCTGCGTGGGCGAAGCCTGGTGATTTTGGGACCGTCGGTAGTGCGGGCAGACAGCGTTCTCGATCTGGCGCAAACTATCCGGCTGTCGGCTCCCGGCATTAGCTTGCTGGCACTGACCGCTGTCAGTTCGGAAGAGCTCGCGATCGCGGCGTTGCGTGCCGGGATCAATGAATACGTCAAGTATCCCTTCGACTCGGGCGAGCTGACAGAGGCGGTTGTCCGTTGCCTCGCGGGGCAACGCGGAAAAACGGAAGGCCATGTTTTTGGCAATAACGATCACGATGACTGCCTGGCCATGGGGGACAGTTGCGAGATTGTCGGGCAAAGCGCCGCGATGCGGGAAGTCCGGATGAGGATGAAGAAGATGGCTGCCTCTGGCAGCAATGTCTTGATCACCGGAGAAACGGGAACCGGCAAGGAACTGGTGGCGGAACTGGTGCACAAGCAGAGTCCGCGCCGGAAGAATCCTTTTGTGACGTTGAATTGCGCGGCGATTCCCGATGGTCTATTGGAGAGCGAACTCTTTGGCTACGAGCGGGGCGCCTTCACGGGAGCGACGAGTCGTCAGCAGGGCAAACTCAAAGCGGCTGAGGGAGGTTCTGTTTTTCTCGATGAGATCGGCGAAATGAGTCCCTACGGACAGGCGAAGCTGTTGCGCATGATCGAAGGGAAAGAGATTCAACGCCTCGGCCGGGACGGCGCCGTGACTGTGGACATCAGAATTATCGCGGCTACGAACCAAGAATTGGAATGCATGGTAAACGACGGCAAGTTTCGGAAAGACCTCTTTTTTCGGCTCAACGTCGCGCGTATTCATGTTCCACCCTTGCGCGAGCGCAAGGAAGACTTGCCTTTGTTGATTAACCACTTCGTGCAGCACTTCAATCATCAATTCGGCCGGGCGGTTGAGCGCCTGTCCGATGAAGCCATGGACGCTCTCTTGGCCTACGATTGGCCGGGAAATATCCGCGAACTCAAGAATCTGCTGGAGGCGATCTTCGTGGAGCTTCCTTCTGAGGGGGAACGGTGCCCGCAGTTGCCCTCGTTGTTCCGCCGGCGCTGTGAAGAGTTACGAGCTACCACGGGCGACGAGCGGGATCGCCTGTTGTGGGCGCTATCGATGAGCAATTGGAACAAGAGTAAGGCGGCCAGCAAACTGAGTTGGTCGCGCATGACTTTATATCGAAAGATGGCCCGCTACAAAATCTCCTGACAATGTCCCGTTGACAAACGAATCTCTGGCCCCCAGGAGTTGCACGCCTCCCGGATGTGGTTCGTGGCAACGACTCTAGAGTTTACCCAGCAAAATGTTCTTGCACGCGTGATTGGTTGGCCGAGCTCTCGACTTTTTGAGTTGTAACATCGGGCATCAAGAGTTACAGCGGTAGTTACAGTTGACTAGGAAAGAAGCGCTGCCACCGCGATACGGCGAAAGCGCAAGGAACGAAGGACACTTTCGCCCTGAGGCAGCAGCGCGGCTCTTTTTCAGGCAGATTCATCGAGCAGTTTTTCGATACAACGGACGACCATCGATCGATCTTCGACCTCCTCTCTTACGCTCGAGGCACTTTCTTCTCAACGCTCTGGAGAAAAACAGGTTGCTTGCGGCGGCTTGGCAAACGGATTGCCCATGGCTTTAGCGGGTGGGTGGGATTGAACAAACGGAGCGGAACAGCTGAGACCTGGGGTTTAGGTGCGTTGATGGTTGATGAATTGCCGGGCTCTGCTCAATGCGGAGAAGTTGAAGGTAAATACGCCAACTATTTTCAGGTTGGGTTTAACGCCTTCGAATTCCTGCTCGACTTCGGGCAGCTTTATTCCGACGGAAAACAGGAATGCTACCACACCCGAATTGTGACCGGCCCATCGTATGCGCGGGAGTTACTCAAAGTGCTGAGCACGTCGCTGGAACAATACGAACGGACGTTTGGGCCAATTAAGACACAAGAGTAATGAAACGCGGACCCATGCCAGAGCAGCCAACTTCGAGCCAGCCCGACGCCTCGGCGAGCCCAGTGCACGAGGAGTATTTCCGCACGTCGCTGGAACACTTATTGGCAGAGCTGGGCAGAATTCAACTGCTGGTTCGAGCACAGGTGAGCCGGGTTCGAAAATCGCAGGCGTTCGACGATCAGTTTCAGGGATTGGTCGTCTCGGAAGCGGAGATTGACGAATTGATGGAGCGGTCGCCAGACGCGCTGCGCTTCGCCGTTACGCCAGAGCCGCCAGGATGGAAAGACCTCCAATGCGCCCTCGATAGTTTGGGCGCCACAATCTCCGCACGGCAATCAGAAAGCGTTCGGCGAGGGGTCGAACTGAGACTAGCAGAAGTCGCACGTATCTTTGGGTTGAGTTCTTTTGAGATCGAGTGCCTGCTGATTTGTTTAGCTCCTGAGATCCACCCACGATACGAACGTCTGTACGCGTATTTGCAGGATGATGTTACGAAGAAACGTCCGACGGTGGACCTGGTGCTTAACCTGCTGTGTGCGTCCCCCGAAGAGAAGCTTGGCAGACGCCGACATTTCATATCTGGCGCGCCGCTCATCGATGCCAGACTCCTCTACGTCTTCGATGAATCGCCGCACCAGACGGCCACGTTGCTAAACAGCTTTCTGCGCGTGGACGCCAGAATCGTCGACTATCTGCTCAGGTTTGATGACATTGACTCTCACCTGCTGCCCCATGTCCGCTGTGTGAAACCTGCACTCGGGCTCGACGATCTGATATTGCCTGCCCAGATGAAAGAGCGACTTGAGCAAGTGGCACGCCACAGCCAATCCGAGCAGACAATTTTCTATTTTCAGGGACCTTACGGCAGCGGCCGGAAAGCGGCGGCGGAAGCCTTGTGCCGTGAGTTACGCCGCGGACTACTGATAGTGAACGCAGAAAGTCTGCTCGGTGCCCAGAATGATTTTCCTTTCGAGACCGGTTTGCGCATGGCCAGTCGTGAAGCGTTGTTGCGCCACGATGCCGTGTATCTGGATGGAATCGATTGTCTGCTGGCGGAGGACAAGAAAATGCAGCGCGATGCGCTCCTCCGCGCGACAGGTCATTTTGGCGATCTGGCTTTCCTGGCCGGTGAAAAGAGTTGGGAAGGGTCTTGCGAGTTGCAAGAGTCGGCTTTTATTAGGGTCGAATTCCAGCGTCCGTCGTTCTCCGATCGGGTGCATCTGTGGAACGCGGCTTGCTCGGGCCAACTGCCATCCGAGGCTGAGATCGCCTCGTTGGCCAACAAATTCCGCTTCACGGGCGGGCAGATCAACGATGCCGCACGAACCGCCAGGAATCTCGCTCGATGGCGTGATCCTGCGTGCAACAAGATTGGGATCGCAGATCTCTATGAAGGATGCCGAATCCACTCCAGCCGCAAACTCTCGACCCTCGGCCGCAAGATAAAGCCGCACCATAGTTGGACGGACATCGTGCTAGCCGAAGATCGCCTGCTGCAATTGCAGGAAATCTGCAACTCCATGAAGTATCGCTCGCTGGTCTTCGACCACTGGGGCTTCGACCGCAAAATGTCTCTCGGCAAGGGTCTCAACATTCTTTTTGCTGGTCCATCGGGGACGGGGAAGACCATGGCAGCGGAGATCATGGCTGGAGAGTTGAGTCTCGATCTTTACAAGATCGATCTCTCGACCGTCGTCAGCAAATATATCGGCGAAACGGAGAAGAATCTGGGCCGCATCTTTACCGAGGCCGAGAATAGCAATGCCATGCTTTTTTTTGACGAAGCCGATGCTCTCTTCGGTAAGCGCAGCGAAGTGCGCGACTCTCATGACCGCTACGCGAACATTGAAGTCAATTACCTGCTGCAAAAAATGGAAGAGCACGAAGGCGTTGTCATTCTAGCCACCAATTTCCGAAAGAATATGGACGACGCGTTCGTCCGCCGCATGCATTTCACCGTCGAGTTCTCCTTCCCTGATCAGAGCGAGCGGCGCCGCATCTGGGAGCAGATCTGGCCGAAGGAGACTCCGCAGAGTTCCGATCTCGATTTCGACTTCATGGCGCGGCGCTACGAAATACCAGGTGGAAATATTCGCAACATTGCGATGGCGGCGGCGTTTCTGGCCGCGAGCGACGGTGGCGTCGTCAACATGACGCACCTCCTGCATGGCACGCGTCGCGAGTACCAGAAGATGGGGAAAGTAGTTAGGCAGGGAGAGTTTCAGTAAAAGGTGAGCCTATGCGGGAACATCAGAACGACATATCCGCTGAAAACAGCTTGCATGGGTTGCGAGTTCAAGATCGGCACACTGAGGAAACGAGTTTCGCTTCGCATCAGGAGCCTTTGGTGCAGTCGGAGAGTGGTCTGCCCTCGAGCGACAGCATCCGCACGCATGCCACGGCATTGAGCCGGTCGACGGGGTCGCAGCCCGCACGTGCGAGCGGCTCTATCTTGCAGTTGCAGCGGCAGTATGGGAACCGTTATGTGCAGCGGGTATTGACGTCCGCCCATGGGTTGCCCTTGAACCACAACTGGGCTTCGAAACCTGTAATGAGAAGCGGGCAGGCCGTTCCGGGAACTCTAAAGATCGAGAACATTAATCCCCCCGATACAGACGCCATAATTAACCTATTACACAGCGTGGGATATAAGTCGGCCGGCGGCCATTCGAATCGTGCAGATTTCAAGAGTCAAGTCGGACCAGCTATTGAACAGGCCCTCGGAGCTAACCTCAATCCGCGGACCATAAGCTTCCAGTTCACCGAAACCACGGGGATAAATATGGACTGGTCCGGGACCATCACGTTTCATATGGGAAATGCATCGCCAATTGCAGGAGGAGGCACGGGAAGTGTTACCCAACAAGGAGGTGGGTCGGCCACGACGACTAACACCTCAGGTACATCGACTACGGATTCGAGCAAGGTAACCGGCGGCGTCAAATCCGGAGATGCGAAGGAGGGAGCGGAGGCTTCCGGCGGAGGTGAACTGAGCACGTCCACCACTACCAGCCAGCAGAGCAGTACGGCGACGACGACAACCGGCACATCATCAGCAACCACAACGAACGTATTGAATCGGTTCCGAGCGCCCCTCATCGTCGTAGCCACGGTTAAAGGAGAGGCGGACTTTAGTGGTACCGATTACATCAATCCCTTCAAGTGGGGTGTTGCTTTGGAGGACATTTTCGACGGCCACGGAACCCAGTCGGGCGAGGTCCAGTCGGGTTCAATTGAGTTCTACAAATCCGAAGGAATCGCGCCAACTCCGCCAGCGCCGCCGGCGCAGAAGAAAGGCTGGATTGAGCAGCAACTGGGTGCATCGACGTCGTTGGGAGATGCGGCGGTGTCGGGGAATGGGGCGAGTATAGATTCGGTGCAATTGAGCAGAAGCGGGGCTCGCCCTCTACCCCCAAGCGCCGCGAGTGCGGCGGAACAGCATCACCGGACCAGTTTGCCAAAGGTGAACCTCATTCATGGAGGACAGAGTGACGCGTATTGTGACGCTATGAGTGCGGCTGCTTTTTGCACGCCGAGCCCGGACGGTAGCAGCGATATCTTTATGCATTCCCAAGTTCCTCTAAATTCCCCCGAAGGGCAACACACCCTACATCATGAGATTTCTCATGCGCTGCAGTTACAGCGTGGCGAAACCACAGGATTAGATGGGCTTGGGGGTGACGATACGCTCCGCGCGAGATTGGAAAAGAGCGCCGACGATCATGCGGCAGCGATAGTGGGTCGCGACAGGGACGATCATGCAACGAAGTAGCGGAAAGACAATCTCATTCTAGCTCGGCAAAGGTGCGCTATGAATGCTGTTGATCCGAGTTCACCGAACTCACAGCTCCCGGTCCTTGACCTTGGAAACAGCGAAGCCGTGCTCGCGCGTCTTGATTCACTGGTGCACGACGGCGGACTGAGCGCTGTCGCACGGTGGGTGCAGGAAGACCTTCGACCGGGGCGACGGATATCGTATCGCGGGCGCCGAGGGGACGAGGCAGAACTCGCGACGATTTCCGACAGATCATTATGGAGAATCGATCCGCAAGGAAAACCGTCCGGCGAAGCGGTAATTTCACCATGGACTGACGAGAAAATTGGCGGTAGTGAGCTTTTTGCGGTGTGGTCAAGGCCCATGGCCGCCGAGCCTTTTCTACTTCGACTACGAACCCGGGCCAGCTCAGAGTGAGGCGACTTATCGAAAAACACGAGGGCTAACCGGAAAAGAGCGGACGCTGGTTCTACATGATCGACGATCTCGACAGAACGGTGGAAGAACTCCTCAGGCGCGAACTTGCGCCCGCTCTAATCGAGCAGGTGGCGATCAGCTTTGCTGCGCCGGATGCCGAGTTTCCTCCGTCGTCGGTGACGTTGCCGGCGGTTGATCTGTTTCTCTACGACATACGGGAGAATCTTGAGTTGCGCCGAACGGGATGGATTGTTGAGCACAACGACAATGGGACGGCTACCAAGCGGCATCCTCCCGTGCGCGTGGACTGCTCCTATCTGATCACCGCGTGGGCCAGCGAAAGTTCGACGAGCCGAGCGCTCGACGAACACCGGTTGCTCAGCGAAGTGATGAAAGTTTTGATTCGGCACCCGATGATCCCGGAGGTTTTGCTGCAAGGTTCGCTGAAGGGGCAAGAACCTCCGCTGCCTTCGAGTACGCTGCAACCGGGCAGGCTGCAGAGCGTAGCGGAGTTTTGGCAGGCGCTGGGCGGCAAGCCCAAGGCGGCGCTGAACTATACGGTGACCATCGGTGTGGTGCCTGACCAACCGATTGAGACCGAGGTGCCGGTCATCGACAAGACGTTGAAGATTCGTCCGGAGGTGGTGGCGCCATGAACGACTGGCAGATCGCGCGACATCAGGTGTCGATTGCCGGACGCGTGATTGACGCAGGCACCGGCAAGCCGGTCGCACATGCTGTCGTGTACATGTCCGGCGAAGTGCCGAAGGCGTTTGATACGAAACTCGCGATTCGCGCACTAACGTATGGCGATCGCTGGCATGGCACGCTGAAGCGGCCGGACAGAACCAGCACGCGGCCGGACGGCCTCTTTTATTTTCTTGATCTGCCCGATGGCAAGTACGAACTCAGCGCTTGTATTCCGGATCTCGAGAGGCTTTTTCGCGATCTGCCGCAAGGCGATATGTTGCGTGCTCATGTTCCCAGTTACGGCAAACGTTTCGGAGTGGCGCAGGCAACCGTCACCATTCCGCATGACGGCCAGGGTACGCAGGGGGTCGCCTTCGTTTCGTTGGCGCTGCCTTCGACGACGGTCAAGGGGAAGGTCACAGGACCTGGGCGCAAGGCGGGCGTGGCTCTGGCCGAGGTGCGAGTCGAGGGAAGCGGCGAGCGGACGTTCACCGATGTGCAAGGGCAATACACGGTCGCGGGAATTGAACCGGGGAAGCGCGTGCTTGTGGTTTCCGCGCAGGGCTACCGTGACAAGGCTCAGTCGGTAACGCTGGCGAACCCGGGCGCGTCGCAGCCGCTTGATTTCACCCTCACGCGCGAGAGTGGGTGATGCGCGGGTGGCAGAAGTTGCGGCTCGAGTTGGTTGTGAAAATCAGCCGGGAGCGGAAAAGAGGAGGCCAGCAGGATGAGCGCAAAGAAAACATCGGATGACTCGGAACTCGACGACGATCCTGAAGCCGGCGTAAAGGAAGAAGGGTCGCGGGAGGAGACGCCGGCGAAACCGGAATCGAAGCCGGAACAGTCGAAGCCAGAGCCGCAAGCGAAGGCGGACAGCAGGCCTGCCGCCAAGACCAAAGCCAGGCCGGAGAGCGAACCCGCGTCCGCGCCAAAGCCGGCGCCCGCGAAGGGGATTGCGGGGATTATGAAATTCGATTTGAGAACCCGAAGAAAACCGCGCCGCTGATGGGATTTTTTTTCGGCCGCGAGCCGCAGTTCCAGAGGAGAAAGATTTCAATATAAGGAGCGATTAGAATGCCAGAATATTTAGCGCCAGGTGTATATGTTGAGGAAGTTCCATCCAGTATTAAGCCGATCGTTGGCGTCAGTACCAGCACCGCGGCCTTTGTGGGCATCGTCAGAGGCCCGGTCCAGATTCCCGAAGACAATCCCGACTACGATCCAACGAACGCGACAGATGCGAATAACAAGCCTTTCCGTTTGTGGACCTTTCCTGCTCCCGCTGCCGATTATACAAACGCGAAACAGGCTTTCGACGCCTTAGCCAAGCCGGGAGTGAGGCCGCCTCGTCCCGCGGACACGAGTCCGGCAGGATTGAAGGCTTTCCGCGCCGCTCAGCAAAACCTTGCGCTGGCAACCGCGCGGAGCAATGCGGGAGTCCTTGCCGACCCTGGCAAGCCAGTGCTGTGCACGACGTTTGCCGAGTTCAAGCGATCCTTTGGCGACTTCTCCACCGATCCCGATCAAAACCGCCTGGTGCATGGAGTCTTCGGTTTCTTCAACAACGGAGGCACGCGTTGCTTTGTGATGCGGTATCCCGATTTGCCGGCTTTGAAAGAGCCTACGGCGCTAACGCCTTTTGAAGCCATCGATGAGATTTCGATCGTGGCCGCTCCGGGAATCATTGACCCGGTCGTGCAGGGCAACATCATCGACCATTGCGAAAATATGTCGGATCGCGTCGCCATCCTCGACCCGCCCGAACTGGGGCCGGACGCCGACTTTACGGAAAACAACATCAAGGTCATGACCAACACCGACTACGGCGCTCTCTATTTTCCGCGGATTCAGGTCTACGATCCGGTCACCGGATTCACAGAACCCGATGAAGAAGGTGAGATCGCGGTGGCGCCGAGCGGACATATTGCCGGTGTCTGGGCTCGAGTGGATGAAACCCGAGGTGTATTCAAAGCTCCAGCGAACGAGCCGATTCATGGTGCGCTCGGGGTGGAATATCAGATCAGTAAATCGCAGCAGGCCGGTTTAAATCCATACGGGATCAACGCCATCCGCTACATCAACGGCAAGATCAACGTGTGGGGAGCGCGGACGATTGGCGGCGACTTAAACGCGGACACGAAGTACATCAACGTGCGCCGCACTCTGATCTTTCTTCGCAAGTCGATTGACGAGGGAACGCAATGGGTAGTGTTCGAGCCCAACGATCCCAGTCTATGGGCGAAGATCATCCGCAACGTCACCGCCTTTCTCACCAACGTATGGCGGGATGGAGCGCTCTTTGGATTGACGCCGCAAGAGGCCTTCTACGTCAAATGCGACGAGGAAACGACACCGCCGGAGGTTCGCGATCTGGGTCAGGTGATTACCGAGATCGGGGTAGCGATTGTAAGACCGGCCGAGTTTGTCATCTTCCGCATCCAGCAGTGGGCGGGACCGGCAGCGCAGTAATCAGCGAGCGTAAGAGGTAGGCAACACCCATATGGAAGGCACATCTGTGGCGGACAAGAGTTTTTTTTTCGACAGCCAGGCTCCGGGCGTATATCTGCAGGATACGTTCGGGTTGCCTCGGCGGTCGATGTTCTACACCGGTGTGCCTGTGTTCCTCGGGTCGATCGCGCAAGCTTGTGAGTTGATTAAGAAAGAACGAAAGCCGCGCCCGCACCTGTTGAGCTTGTGGGCCCACTTTGAAGACCACATCGGCGTCCCCAGCGGTGACTGCTGGCTCGCTTATGCCGTGCGCGGTTTTTTTGAGAACGGCGGCCGGCGTTGTTACGTGGTGGTCTTGAAAGATGCTTCGGGCCAAAGTCTCGAAGATGGATTGCAAGCCATTGCGCACATGAACACGATTGATCTGGTCTGCGCACCGGACTTGGTCAAAGACAGGAAAGCGACTTTTGAACTCCAACAGCTGGTCGTGAACCATTGCGAGACTACGGGCGATCGTTTTGCGATTCTCGATTCCAGACTGGGAGACAGCAACGACCTGGTATGGGGACAGTGGAGTGAAATCGATGGCAAGAATGGAGCGATTTATTACCCGTGGGTGAAAGTTCATCGCTTCGGCGGAGGCACGATACTGGTACCTCCATCAGGCTGCGTGGCAGGAGTGTACGCGCGTACCGATCACGCCCGCGGCGTGCACAAAGCTCCCGCCAATGAAGTTCTGCAGGGAGTGTTGGGATTGGAACGCTTACTTAGCAACGACGACCAGGCCGAACTTAATTCCAAGCGCGTGAACTGTCTGCGATCGTTTCCTGGAAGGGGCATGCGGGTTTGGGGCGCGCGTACCCTGAGCAACGATGATGCCTGGACCTACGTCAACGTGCGCCGTTTGTTTCTGACGGCGGCGCGATGGATCGATTGGCACATGGGTGGGGTGGTATTCGAGCCCAACGATGCCAGGCTGTGGGCGCGAATCGAGCGCGAGCTTAACCGATATTTTCTGTACGTCTACCGGCAGGGCGCACTCAAAGGCGCGACTCCCCAGGCAGCTTTTTACGTCAAGTGCAATGCGCAGACCAACCCTCGGGAAGTCTGTGAGCTCGGCGAGGTCGTGGCCGAAGTCGGCCTTGCGCCAGCGGTTCCTTATGAGTTTGTCGTAGTTCGTCTCATTCATGGGGCGAGCGGAGTCAGCATCTCGGGGCCGGTTCGGCCTGAGCAAAATTAACAGGAGGCAGGAGGAAGCATGGCAACTGGAGATAGAAAAGATCCCTATCGTGGATATAACTTCAAACTCGAAATTGACGGAATCAACGCGGCCGGATTTCGGGAGTGTTCCGGTCTGGACGCGACATCGGACCCGATCGATTACCGCGAGGGTACCGACAAGGCTTACACCAACCGGAAATTGCCCGGTCAAACCAAGTATTCGAACATCACCCTGAAGCGGGGAATTACCGACGATCACTCGCTCTGGGACTGGCGCGAGAAGACGATCGAGGGAAAGACGGAGCGCAAGAACGGATCGATCGTTTTAATGAACGAGTCGGGTGAAGAAAAACTGCGCTGGAATTTTGTCGATGGATGGCCGACGAAGTGGACTGGCCCCAGCTTCAATGCAACTGCGAACGAGGTGGCTATTGAACAGCTCGACATCGTTCATGAAGGAGTAAAGAAGGCTTGACAGTGCAAACGGAGTTTCCCTTTACCTTACCGCGCGGCTACGTCGATCCGCAGGGCAACGTGCATCGCGAGGGCGTGATGCGCCTTTCCACGGCCTTCGATGAAGTTGCGCCGATGAAGGACCCACGGGTGCAGTCGAACCCGGGTTATCTGGTGATCATTCTGCTTTCGCGCGTGGTTACGCGTCTGGGCGATTTGACCAACGTTAATCCGAAGGTGATGGAGGGCCTGTACTCGGCTGATCTGGCGTTCCTGCAGGATTTTTACCGCCGCATCAACGAGAACGGCCACAGCCGCGTCGGCGTAATGTGCCCGCATTGTGAGGGCAAATTCGAATTGGAGATGAGCGGCGTGGGGGAATGATGGGCTACCCTTCGGACCGGTTGTTCGAGGAGGTAGCCTTCATCGCCTACTATCTGCACTGGCCGCACGAACAGATCATGTCCCTGGACCATCGCGAGCGCCAACGCTGGGCGGCGGAGGTTTCCAGGATTAACCGCCAGCTCAACGAGCCGGCATAGATGGAGTTTCATAGATGCCCACGGGCGATCGCCACGATCCATTTCTCAGTTTCAATTTTTCGGTCGAGATCGATGGCGTGATCGTCTGCGGGTTCAGCGACGTATCTGGGCTGCAGGCTGAGATTGAAGTGCAGGAGTACCGCGAGGGTGGAGTCAACGAATACATTCACAAACGCTCTGGACCCGCGCGCTATCCCTCAAATTTGATTTTGAAAAGAGGCATCGCGAATAGCACGGAGTTGTGGACGTGGTATTGCAACGTGCTGCAGGGGATCACGCAACGGAAATCTTTGGCCGTCGTGCTCATGGACAGTGCAGGCTCGGAGCAACGGCGCTGGACGTTTCAAAATGCCTATCCCGTGAAATGGGTGGGACCGGATTTCAAAGCGCAAAGTTCTGAAGTTGCGATTGAGACGCTGGAGCTGGCGCACGAAGGTTTGGTCTTTGCCAGCAATGCGACGGCGGCAACGATGCAACTGAGTCTCGGGATCGAGGCGAGCGTTTCGGTCACGGTGGAAGCTCCGGAAATTGATATAACGGCGTAGATTTCGTCGTAGCGGCAAGGGCAGAATTGCTCGGTTTAAAGCACACAAGGAAAGGCTTCAAGTGCGATGCACCAGGGAGATCAATCAAAGGAGCCCTTATCGGGCGAGCAGGCAGCCTCCGGCCAAAGTGTCGATCTGGGGCGGGCGATTTATGCCCGATACTATGATTCCCCGGGAATCCTTCCATTAGGGCTTGGACCGGGATTGGCGCGCCAAATTTATTCGTTCAGCGAACACCTGCCGCTGCAGCGTTCGGTACAACAACGGTGGAGCACCGAAGGAGTTCTGACGAACGTACCCTCCGGTCCACTCTGGCATCGCGCGCTCACTTCTCCGAGACGCGGCGCCCGATCTGTAGCAGCAAAGCCACGGGTGCAGCCTACTTCCGATGGACTGCTTCCAGAACCATCACTCGCGCGGCCGGAAGGCGAGGGTATTGTGGCAGACCCAGCGGCCCAGGCGGTGAAGCAGGAACCGTCAGCATCGGATTGGACCCGATCTGCCGGGAAGGACATCGTGGGAGGGGACGATTCGAGACGGAGTAGCACAACGACGGAACGAATTGCAGCGCAGTTCACACCCAGCGATGTTGCCAGGCTATCCGCCCGGAGAATCGGCGATGACGGAGTCCACTCCCGCATTATGGAAAGCAAAGACTCGGCGTCCCCGGCCGAGACCATGATTCACAATTCCGGACAGGGCATCCCTAGCGCGCCGGTGCAACACAGAAGGGATCGAGATGAGGCCGCTCCGGCAAAATTGACGGGAGATATTTCGCGACCGGTCGCGCAGGAATCTCACGCCTCTACGCCCAATTCCATCATTGCGGGCAAGAAACTTTCCCCGGCGGTCGAGAGGTCGGGCTCTGGAGCGGGTGCAGCGAGCCCGGTGCAAATGGGGCCCCCGATTTTTTTGCGCGCAGCACGGGGAACTCGCTTGCAGACAAAACCGCCGAATATTTCCTTTTCCGAAAAATCGGTTGAGCGCGGCGACTCGAATGTCGCAGACGGCAGTACATCTTCGCCTTCTCGACACGATGCGCCATACAGATCTGGCTTGGTTAGGGCTTCGCAGCCAGAAACGCGATCCGCCTCGGAAACGATTTTGCGCCGGAAAGAGATATCGACAACACGGGCCGTCGATCCCGCGATGATCGCGGCAAACCGATCGCCATCGAAGCAAATTGAGTCCAGCGTAGCAAGGCCTGCGAACCGAGTGGCGCGCGTCGCAGAAGGTCAGCCTCACCACGCGGTAGAGATCGCAAACAATACTTCACCCGTCAGCCCCAACACGTCCGAACAAAGTGGTTCTCCTCAGCATGCTGTTCTCGGTAGTCGATCGACTCAGGCACACGACGTCAATCGAGAAGGAGTAGCGGATACGATTGTGTCGGCCAAGAGTTTACCCGAGCCACCGCCCCCGGCTTTTCCACTACTCTTACATGAAAAGGACGCAAGCAACGTAGCGAGAAGACGTCCTCTCGATTCTGAAATCGCGGGCGCGGAGACCCAAGCCGGCGCTCCAATTCGCCCGACACGCATAAACGTTACGACGCAACTTGCACGAACAGCCGGTTCAGTTGCGGAGCAAATTTCATCGACGAAACCGGAAACCGAACCCGCGTGCAGAGGTGACAGAGATTCCGCATTCGAGCTGAGCGGACGACAACGCTTCGACAAAGCCTCCACGGAAAGAAGTTCCCGCCGGAGCGACGCAATCGCGGTGGGCTCGGATCAAGCGGACGGTCCACAGCCGATTGCGGTGTCGGAGACAATACCATCTGCTCCGACCGCTGGGTCGACACTTGGATCGACAAATGGATCGACCGTGCCCTTCCTTCATCGCAAAGAGATTGAATCGTCGGCTAGGCCGAGCGAAAGCACAAGCGTGCATCGGCCCGTTGGTTTGGTCGCGAAGGGCGCGATCGATCCGCTCGTTTCCCGGGCGAACCTGGCTACGACTTCCAGATCTCGCATGGTGAATGCTGCCACCGAAGTAAATCAGTCTGCCGAAGCGGTCGGGGCAATGGCGAGCGCGATTCCATCACACCGGCCGCAATCGAGTCTGCTGCATCGCCATACGGAGAGTTTGGAAGCAAGGTCGATCGATTCCAAGAAGAATGTCAATATCAATGAAGCGCGAGAAGCGCCTGCAATTCAGCGGCGGGTTGGGCCATCGGCTGCGGTTGCAGTTGAATCGATGCTGGAACGTCCGGCGGAGTCCTCGGTCGAGCCCCTGCTGTTCGCAGGCGCGCAGGTCTCAGAACCAAGTGGTAGCACACCGATTTCTGCTGACCTGGGTCAGATCCAAACTTCGAATGCCGGGCAAGTATCTAGCTCTGAAACTGATCAGCCGGGCGCAACGGTGGTATCCGAAATGAAGCCGTTCGGGGTGTGCAGCGAGCGTATGCAAGAACGAACCGGCGAGCACCGAGTTCATCCCAACGCGACCACCCATTCGCCAAGTTCCGTTCGCCAAGCGCTTGTGTCGTCCAACACCGAGGTTGCGACGCCGGTATTGCGCAAGGCGTTGCGTTCTCCCGAGGTGAGCATGAAGGCGGGATCCGCGGCGATGGCCTCGACTCTTCCACTCTGCTTCCCGGGAAAGTCGGCCGCCGCGCATCGAGCTTGGGCGAGAACGGACTTGGCGTTAGCTCAGACCGGAATACAGCAGGCCGCCATCCATCATGAGATGCCGCATTCGCCAGGGAGCCTGAATCGACTACAGAGGTCAGCGATAGACGCCACGCCGGCTACGTCAGGGCAAACCGCGTCGGCTATCCCGAGTCTGTCGGCACAGAGCAAGGCCACCTCTCCAACCGCGACACCGGTTGATCTCACTCAGCTGACCGATCGGGTTTACGAGATGTTGGTTCGTCGCTTGGCGAGCGAAAAACAGCGCCGGGGAATGTGAGATGGAATTTCAAAAAATTTCGATCACGCCGAGCGGACAGCCGTCCATCCAAGCGCTCTTCAATCCCACCCAGTATGGCTTGGACAAGGGAAACACGATTGCGCAGGCGGCAATTCCGGGTCTTGAAGCCCCAATCCTGCAATACGTACATGGCAACATGCAGACTCTGTCGATGGATCTGTTCTTCGACACCTACGAAGAGGGCACGGACGTCACCGACGCCACCGACCAGATCTACGATCTGCTGTATCTCGATCCCTCCACTCACGCCCCGCCCATTTGTGAACTGACCTGGGGCACGTTTTCCTTTTGTGGAGTACTCGATCACGTCAGCGGTAAGTTCACCTTGTTCCTGGCCGATGGCACGCCGGTTCGGGCCACGCTAAGCGTGGTTTTCAATGAATTCATCGATGTGGATGTGTTGGTGCAGGAGAATCCAACGGAGTCTGCCGATCACCGGAAAACACGTCTGGTGAAGTCGGGAGACCGGATCGACAACATTGCAGCCGAGGAATACGGCGATCCCGCGAAATGGCGGGCTATCGCCGAAGCCAACGATTTGGACGACCCGTCTCAACTGGAGCCCGGTTACGTCCTTATTGTTCCGCGGCTGCCCTAATGAGGAAGGTTGAAGCGTGACTAACTACTTCGCGCCGGCGTTCCAAGTCCAGGTAAACGGATCTCGTTTACAGGCGGACGTCTCGATGAACATCGAAAGCGTCACCGTAGTCAGTATGCCGGACAGTCTCGACACCTTCAACTTCACGATTACGAATTCACTGCCCGACATGCGCTGGACGCACAATCCCACGGATGCCAGTCTCTTTCGGGAAGGAACTTCGGTGAGCATCGCGATGGGCTATGTGCCCGACGCTATGCAACCGATGATCGAGGGGGAAATCACCACCATTAGCCCAACCTTTCCGGCCGACGGCATCCCCACCGTCGCGATCGGCGGCAATACGCGCATGCACCGCCTGCGCGGCAGCAACAAGACGAAGACATTTCAGCATACAACCGACGCCCAATTGGTGCAGCAGATTGCCCAGGACTACCAACTACAGGTCCAGGCGGACGATACGCAGATCCAATACGAGTATCTGATGCAACCCAACATGAGCGACTTCGAGTTCCTGAAGCAACGCGCTGCCAAAATTAATTTCGAGATTCTAATACAGGGCAAAACCTTGATATTCCGCAAGAAATTAGATCAGCCGCAAGGGTACACGCTGGTTTGGGCGGGGGTGCAACAGGCTTTCGCGACCGGCCCCAATACTTTGCCGCTGAAGAGTTTTTCTCCTCAGCTCGATGCTCTTGCCCCGAAGTCCAATGTTCAACAGCGGGGTTACGATGTGCAGTCAAAGCAGGCGTTCATATCGAACGCCGGACCATCCGATCAAAGCACGAGCATGGGAGGCACGCAACCGGGTTCGAACCTGCCGAACGACGCTTATGGACACGATCGCAATGAGGTGCAGGTCACTTCTCCAATGAGTTCCCAGGAAGAAGGCGACCAGCGTACGAAGGCGACTCTGAATGACAAAGCCTTGAAAACTGTGACCGGAACTGCAGAGACGATCGGTGTTCCCGACTTGCGCGCGGGGCAACTGGTGCAACTGCTCGGCGTCGGTCCGCGCTTCGCGGGGCAATACAAAATTACCCAGGCAACGCACACGATCGGTGCGTCGGGATATTCAACTTCACTCAGTGTGACAAGGAATACGACCTAATGAGCACCAGCCTGATCGATCTGTTGACTCCGAGCGGCTCCTCGCACGAACCCGGCCGTTTCTACGGTGTTGTCATGGGCATCGTGACTAATAACCAGGATCCCGGCAACATGGCGCGGGTGCGAGTTAAATTCCCCTGGCTCTCCGACGACAACGAGAGTTGGTGGGCGCGCCTGGCGACACCGATGGCGGGCGGCGGCCGCGGTTCGTATTTCCTGCCCGAGGTCAACGACGAAGTCTTAATTGCTTTCGAGCACGGAGACGTGCGCTTCCCTTACGTGCTGGGAGGCTTATGGAATGGACAGGATGCGCCGCCCGCCAACAACAGTGATGGCCAGAACAACATTCGCGTAATTCATTCGCGAAGCGGGCACCTCATCCGACTCGATGACACCAACGGCGACGAAAAAATCGAGATCATCGACAAAACCGGGAGCAACAGCGTCACGATAAAAAGTTCAGACAACAGTATGAGTCTCACCTGTACCGGCGATATGAGTTTGAACTGCACCGGCAAGATGACGCTGCATGCCAGCGGCGGAATGGAGATTACTTGCGACGCGGACATAAAAATCCAGGCGCAGGCAACCATGGACGTAGAGTCGACCGCCCCGATGACCATCAAAGGGGCGATGGTGAACATCAACTGAGGGGAAGAGAGGATTCGCGAGATGCTTGCGGATTTCCTGGGAAAAGGATGGAGTTTCCCCGTGGTCCTAGATGACCACGGTGGGGTCAAGATCAGCCAGGGGGAAAAGAGTATCCAGGATTCGATCTGGATTATTCTCGCCACTTCTCCGGGCGAGAGGGTGATGCGCCCGGACTTCGGCTGCGGCGTACACCGGCTGGTTTTTTCGCTCAACGATGCTGCAACAGTGGGCAGGGTCGCTCAGGAGGTGCGTTTGGCGCTTATTCGCTGGGAGCCACGCATCGATGTTCTCGATGTGGACACGGAGGTAAAGGAGCGTGGCGAAGTGCTGCTGATCAACGTTCACTACCGGGTTCGTTCCACCAACAATTTTTTCAATTTGGTTTATCCCTTTTATCTTACGGTCGGTTCTCAGTGATCATGCAACCGCCTAAAGTCGATGAGCGTTCCGCCTTCGAGATCGCGCGAGATGTACGCAGCCTGCTGCCCGTGTACGTGAAGAACTGGCCCGACCACGGTGAGACCGGAGAACTGTCGAATGCCTTAATTCATGTATTTGCGCGTTTTGGAGAAATCATCGTCGACCGGCTAAACAAGGCTCCGGAAAAGAATTTTCTCGCGTTCCTCGATTTGCTCGGCATTTCTCCGCTTCCGCTGCAAGCGTCCCGCGCGCCAGTGACTTTTTACTTGGCGGCTGGAGGCGCCACCCACGCGCTGGTGCGTGCGGGCACACAGGTCGCTGCGCCGCCGGCCCCCGGAGAACAGAAGCCCATCATTTTCGAAACCGAACAGGAACTCTTAGTCGTTTCCGCCAAGCTGGAGTCGCTCGTCATTAAGGACGGGAACCGGGACGAGTACAGGGATTTCAGCGCCATTCTCGTGCCGCCTTCGCTACCGGGCGGTGTTCCGTCCGCGAGCGCCGGGGTGGTGAACATCGGCACGCCGACAGTGCTACCGCACGCTCTCTATGTCCCACTTCCGGAGTTTCCCGTCTGGCCGCCTCTCAGTGAGGTACGTTTGAAGATTGGGCTGGACTCCGACTCCATTTCGCCCGTCGAACCGCGCAAGTTGCAATGGGATTTGTGCACCGGAAACTCGCTCTCCGCAGGAAAGACCGCGGTCCGTAATATGGCATCGGGGGACGAGGGTATCACTCCAATCGCGCTTCTGCCCTTGCAGGATGGCACGGAGAATCTGAGCAAAGGCGGTGATGTTGTCTTCCTCGATCTCCCGGAGGTTCCGTCGCTGACCCTGGACGGTGTGCCGGGGCACTGGCTCCGCTGCCAGTTGCTGACTCCGATTAGCGGCCTTCCGAAAGCCCCTGCGGAAATGGTCCGAGAAGCGCAGCTTCCAAGTATCAAAACGTTGACTCTCGAATCCCGAGTGGCCCGCACCGGATTGTTGTTTGAACAGGCATTCTTCAATAGCCAGAAGCTTGACTTGACCAAAGATTTTTTCCCCTTCGGCGAACGGCCCAAGTTCGGCGACACACTTTATCTGGCCAGCCGTGAAGCCCTCTCGAATCCCGATGCCATTCTGACACTCCATGTCACCGTCACCAACCCGGCAGGGAGCGGCACCGAGATTCCCGTTCCCGCAGCCAGGCCTCAAGACACGAAACTACTTTGGGAATTCTGGGATGGAAGAGCGTGGAGTGAGTTGGGCATATCGGAAATCGGCTCTACGCCTGCTGCCGTCTCCTCCGCTGGCCGCGTACGCTTCGTCGGCCAAAGCGACGAACCTCCACGGAAGTCATTTTCCGACGACACGCGAGTTTTTTCTAAATCGGGAGACATTCGTTTTGAATTTTCCGCGCCTCCTGCCCCATCGACAGTGAATGGTCAGAAAAACTACTGGATTCGAGTCCGAATTGTCGCCGGTGATTATGGAAGCGAGGCTCACTTAGAACGTGTGAAGGGGAACCTGATCGAACGAGAGGTGCACAAAGAAGGTACGCTCGTTTTAGTACCCGCCAGCTTCGCGCCTCCTTCGATTCGTTCGATCCAACTGGATTACCAGGTGAATACGGAATCGAAACCAGATGTAGTTTTGACTTACAACGATTTTAGCTACGCAAAGGTTGATCCGCAGAAGGGTTCGTTCAAACCCTTTCTGCCTCTGTCTCCCGATCAGGCTCGTCCTACGTTGTACTTTGGATTTACTGTGCCGCGCTCCTCGGCGCATGTCGCGACCATGTTTCACAATCGCCCGATCAGTCTTTACGTGGGAATCGCCGCGGACATTGCCGGACCAGACGCGAACTCGGGCTTTGCTGCTCCAACCGCAACATGGGAATACCGGAGTGGGGGCGGCTGGACGAAATTGAACCTGCTCGACGACACCCAGGGAATTCGACGAACGGGCCTTATCCGGTTTATTTGGCCGCCGAATTTTTCTCCCGGCCAGGAATTTGCTCAGAACCGCTATTGGCTGCGCATGCGCCAGGGCGATTTGGAATTCACGCCATCGTTCCATCAGGTTCTTTTGAACACCACGATGGCAGTCCAAGGCACAACGATTTCGCATGAGATTATCGGGGCCAGCAACGGAACTCCGAGCCAGCAATTTCGAATCACGCAGGCGCCCGTGCTGGCAGGCCAAATACTTGAGGTTCGTGAGACCACGGAACCATCGCGCCAGGAACGAGCGCAGATTGAAAGCGATGAGGGACCTGACGCGATCACTCGCGTACGCGATCCCATCAGCAAAGGCTATGCCTTCTGGGTGCGCTGGCATGAGGTGCCGAACTTTTACGGTTCCGGACCGCGCGACCGCGACTACCTGCTCGACCGCTTGACCGGTGAGATTACTTTCGGCGATGGGATCTATGGCAAGATTCCTCTCGCCCTTCCCGGAAACATTCGTCTGACGTATCGCACCGGAGGCGGGGTTGCGGGCAACAAGCCGTCCAATACGATTACGCAATTGAAGAGCGCCGTTCCGTACCTGCAGAAGGCGACGAATTGTGAAGCCAGCAGCGGTGGAACCGACTCTGAACCGGACGCCTCGCTTC
>Ga0302275_10000394_pt1 | contig 49130 bp, 28 predicted proteins | sample III_Bog_N2_2_FD_200229 | JGI IMG/M metagenome (GOLD analysis project Ga0302275, IMG submission 200229) | Peat permafrost microbial communities from Stordalen Mire near Abisko, Sweden - III_Bog_N2_2 | ecosystem: Environmental > Terrestrial > Soil > Wetlands > Peat | place: Sweden: Abisko... | reverse complement strand
CCACTAAGGAAAAAACAAATGCAAAAGCAAAGACAAAAACCTTGACAATACCAGCCGTCTCATAGAAGCCGCCGAGGGAATGTGGACTCCATATAGTCTTTCCTCAGGGGCTAAACAGGCTGCGGAAAAAGGGCTGTGCTCGAACAAATTCCCCGTAAGACATCCCGCAGGGGCTAGAGCCCACGTGATTTTGGTGGCATTTACGGCACGGCTAAAGCCGTGCCCTTTCAAAACATCCCGTAACAATGAAAACTACTAAACCGCGTCTTCGCGCTACGCCGGCACCGCGTCCCCTTCGCCCGGCGCGAGGAAAAGATTGGCTTCCAGCCCATGCTGGCGCGTGTACAGGTCGTAGTAGCGGCCGCCCATGGCGAACAGCTCGGCGTGATTGCCGCGCTCCACGATCCTTCCCTGCTCTACAACTAGGATTTGCTCGGCGCGACGGATAGTCGACAGCCGGTGGGCGATCACAAAGGTCGTCCGCCCTTCCATCAGCTTGGCCAGGCCTGCCTGAATCATTGCCTCCGACTCGGAGTCCAGCGAGCTGGTCGCTTCATCGAGAATCAGAATCCGCGGCTCCGCAAGCAGCGCGCGCGCTATAGAGAGCCGTTGCCGCTGGCCGCCCGACAGCTTCACGCCACGCTCGCCGACAATCGTGTCGTATGTCTCGGGAAACCTCTCGGCAAACTCGTCCACCCGCGCCGTGCGGCAGGCAAACAGGAATTGCTCCTCGGTGGCGTCCGGCCGCGAGAAGAGAATATTCTCGCGAATGGTTCCATCGAAGAGAAACGAGTCCTGCAACACCACGCCCAATTGTGAGCGGTAGGTGTTCAGGTCAACGTGTGCAAGGTCCACATCGTCCACAAGGACGCGGCCAGTGGTGGGCGTATGGAAGGCGCAGACGAGGCTGATGATTGTGGATTTACCCGATCCCGACGAGCCCACAAGAGCGGTCACAGTGCCCGGCTCAGCAACAAAGCCGATCCCATGCAGCACCGGCTTTTCAGGCTCGTAGGCAAAATGCACATCTTCAAAGCGAACTGTGCCCTTGATCGACGGCATCTTCTCCGTCCGGCCCGGGCTCTTGTTCTCTTCAAGTTCGCTCATGATTTCATTGGTGCGGTCAAGGCCTGCGAAGGCTTCAGTCAATTGCGTGCCGATGTTCACAATCTGGAAGACCGGCGCAATCATGAAGGCAAGAAACATGTTGTAGCTGAAGTAGTCGCCGACCGTCCATGTGCCGTGAAGCACGCTATTGCCGCCAAGCCACATGACGATAGCCGATACCAGGCCCAGCACTGTCGTTGAGGCTGCCGACATTGTGCTGGTCATGGTCAGGGACTTCATGACGTTGTCCAGCAGTCGCCCAACACCGGTTGCGAATACGCTCGCTTCGCGTTCCTCAGCGTGATAGCCCTTGATGACGCGCACACCGCCCAGTGACTCCGTCAACCGTCCTGTCACCTCGGCATTGATCTTGCCGCGCTCACGAAAGACGGGGCGAATCACCTTGAAGGCTTTCTGGAGGACGAATACAAAGATGCCCAGGACCACAAACACCGTAAGCGTGACTGTGACGCTTCGATACATGAGATAGATGAACGCCAACACAGCAGTCAGTAGGCCGCCGAGAAACTCCACCAGCCCCGTGCCGACCAGGTTGCGTACACCTTCCACGTCCGTCATGATGCGAGAAACCAACATGCCCGTGCGGTTCTCGTCGTAGTAGCTGACCGAGAGCAGTCCTACATGACGCTGCACCTGTTGCCTCATCTCGGAGATGAGCCGCTGGCCGGCTTTGGACAGCAGTTGCGTCAGCGAGAACGACGTGATTGCCTGGACAACCATCGCCGTGAAAACAATTGCGATGTATACAGGCAGCAGATCGGGCCGTGGATGAGTCCGGCTGAGCACCGTATCCAGCAGAGGCTTCGACATGAAAGGCAATGCCAAACCACCCACGCGATTGATGCACATCAAGACCAGGCCAACCAGCAGGAGACCAAGGCGCGGTGCGACCAGCCCCTTGATTTGAGGCCACATCTTCTTCAAATCGGGTTTACGTTTGGGCAAATCCGCCTGCCCGGCACGACCACCGCCGTGGCGCGTGGGACGCTCCGCGCGCGAACCGCCCATTCCGAGATTGCCACTCCGCATGGTGCCCAAGAGTTAGACCTTCCCCGAACGGCGGGCGGCTATGAAGGAGCGCACGCACAAAATTACGTAGATCAGAAGCAGGCCGGCAAGGGTGGCCTTCGAGGCGAGAGCAATCTGGTCCGGCTGAATGCCTTTGGAAGTGGCATGAACGTAGCCGCGAATCGCCTCAACGGTTGAGCCGATGAAGCCGAGCAGTGCAATGGTCACGTTGATGTGCATGAAGAGCTTCCGTCGGCCCTCATTGGGGCTGATGGCCAGAAAGCCGAAGATGCCCAGCGCCAGGCCGATCCATGCGGGAATGAGCGCTGTAGGGTGGAGGCTGCCCGTTCCGAAATAGCCGATCAGCCCCAGCGCGACCAGCAGAACTGCGAAAACCAATGTCAGCTTTGCCAAACAAGACCTCTCTCACAATCTTTCGCCAGCATATCAGTTTGAGGGATGCGGGGCGGGCGGGCATTGATGCAAAAGCATTGAAACTGGGAGCGATTTGGCGCACGATTTTTCGAACTCCGGAATCGAGAGCAAATCCGCCCATCCCAACACCCGGCTGTATTCTATGAATCGCGCAAGTAGATCTCGACTCGATTGCTGGTCCAAGTGGCAACCCCCGAACCAAAGAAATCCTGATCCTCGGTCCAAATTGGAGCAGCCAGCATCAGGACTGCGGCCACAACAGGCCAATCTTCAGGGTCTCTGGACGAGATGCGGGCACGGGCAAGTCCTTCAAACTCCCCATAGAGACTTCCGTCTGCCGCTTCGACAATGCGCATGACCTGATCGAGCACCGCCAGGCCGAGCGTTGCATCGAATCCTCGGCGACGAGCTATATCTGGAATGTATCGCAGAGCATCCTCAAGGCAAACATCGGGAGTGTAGAACGCAGCGTTGTTTTCATGGGATTCGAGGAGATGGCGCACCTGAACACCGAAGACTGCACGCAGCAGAATATTGGCGTCGAGCACAATCGGCCGGAGTGACTTCAATTGCGGAGTCCGGCGCGCCATTTCTTGAAGTCGTCAAGAATTTCATCTTCGGAGATTCCTTCGGCGGCAAGCATTCCCTGCATCCGAGTCGCGACTTGTTTAAGCGCGTCTCTGTCGCTTTCACTTCGTCTACGGCGAGCGGGGATGTAGTAGCCCACCGTGTCTCCATGACGGGTGATTGCGACTGGGGCATCGGACTCCAGCAAATAGCTGGCAAGATTGTCGCGAAATTCTCGAATTCCGACCTTGGTTGCTTCCATCGATGTCTCCTCGTTTTGCGTACACAAGTGTACCACGGCGTACGCAGAAATCTGCTTGAAACTCTGGAGGCGATCTCCGCTATAAGCCGCTTGACATGTCACTTTGCCTTCTCTTCCTCGACCGGCTCTACTCTGATCTTTGCGATGCGGCGGGCGTCCATCTCTACGACTGTCAGGCGGCGGCCTTCGAACTCGATGCTCTCCCCTTCTTTGGGGATATGGCCGAGGCGCATGAGGAGGAAGCCGGCCAGCGTCTCCACGCCGCCTTCGCGGGGCAGGATCCACTGCATCTGCGTTTCGAGATCGCGCAGGTTGACGCCGCCATCCATCAACAGGGCGCCGGAAGCCGTGGTGAGGGCGGGCAGCGTGGGTGAGTCGAACTCGTCTTCAAGCTCGCCGGTAAGTTGCTCGATTGCGTCTTCCGCGGTCACCAGGCCCACGGTAGAACCGTACTCGTCGACCACGATCGCCATGTGCCGGCGGCGCTGCTGGAAGTCGCGGATCAGGTCGAGAATGGACTTGGTCTCAGGGACGACGAGGACGTCGCGCATGACTTGAATCAGTTTGAGTTCTAGAAACGGAACGGTCGATCGGGGTTTCGTGGACTCCCCGGTCTCAGAAGCGAGACCGGGGGCACCCGCACCCAGGGTGCTTGGACGGAAGCACATCAGCCGGGCCAGATCCTTGGAGTACACCACGCCGATAATGTGCTCGGGGCCGCGGGTCTCGTCGTAGACCGGAACGCGGGAGTTCATGTGCTCAATGACCTTGGCGGTGGCTTCCTCGAGCAGCATGTTCGAGGGTAGAGAGAATATCTTCTGCCGCGGGGTCATGATTTCTCGGATGGACACGTCGTCGAGCTCAAGGGTGCGGTGAATCAGCGTCTCCTGGAATTTGGGCAGGAGGCCCATGCGGCGCGCGGCGGTGGCGATGAGCTTCAGTTCCTCCGGGGAATGGACGGAGGCGCGCTCGGACAATTCGATGTCGAAGCCGCGCAGAATGATTCCGGCCGATCCCTTGAGAAAGCGCACCGCGGGACGCGCTACGGAGATAAAGAGCAGCATGGCGGGGGCCACGGCAACGGCCAGCGCCTCAGCGCGCCGCAGGGCTAGCGACTTCGGCACGAGTTCGCCTACGACTACGTGAAAGTAGGTAATGATGGCAAAGCCTAGGGTAACCGCCACGATGTGGGCATAGAGCAGAGCGTGGGGTTGGGCCAGGGGAAGCTCGTCAAGCCAGCTGAACAGGACAGCCGCGGCCAGCGGCTCGCCGATCCAGCCGAGGGCCAGGGAACAGAGGGTGACGCCGAGTTGGACGGCAGGCAGGAAGTCGTCCAGATCCTGCTGAAGGCGCAGGACGGCGCGCGCTCCGGGGACGCAGGCGGAAAGCATCTGCTCAATGCGGGTTTCGCGGATGGAGACCAGCGCGAATTCGGCAGCCACAAAAAAGGCGTTGGCCAGAATGAGCATGGCGACAGCGACAAATTGCAGCAGCGGAAGACCGTGCATCTCGCTGTGAGGATAGCATTTTAGGCAATAGTGCTCAGTTTTCAGTTGTCAGTTGTCAGTACTCAGTTGTCAGTTGGCAGGAAATATGGAACCTGGGTCATCCTGCGGACGTATAGGCTTGAGGACGCTACGAATCTGTCCGGCGACGGACATGGCTGTTCGAAAGCGGACACCCGGGACTGGCATCCGAAATGGGTTGTCAGAGCCAGCTGCTTGAAACAATTCGCTTTGCTGTCATGCGGGCTTTGGCAGCCCGAATGCTTGATTCAAGGGACGAGGTTTGTCCTTGGCGTCGCAACTAGTTTTCGCTCCTCATGAACAAGGCTGGTTTAGGGTTGAGGTTTCCCGCCCTTGCGATAGAAAGAAATCGCAAGGACGGGGCACTGACTTTTTTTTGCAGGGTTTGGCGAAGGCTCATTACAGCGACAACCGGCCAATGCAAGGCATCATGGTCAGGACCGATGAGCGATAAGTAAGAACTGACAACGGAAAGTGGAGGCACTCCATGAAGCATCTATTTCTGGCAACAGCGGCATTGGCGCTTGCGGCGGTCCCGGCGCTGGCTACAGAGGCAACGTTCGAGCGCACCCTCACGGTCAACGGCCGGGTGGAACTGTCGGTGGGAACGGGGTCGGGCAGTATCCACATTACCCACGGCTCCGGTAACCAGGTGCATGTCTTCGGGCGGGTGAAGTCGAGCTGGGGCGGGAGCGACGAAAAGGTGCGCGAGATTGCCGCCAATCCTCCCATCGAGCAGACGGGCAACATTGTCCGCATTGGCATACACCACGAGAACCTGCACAACATCAGCATCGATTACGAGATTGAGGCGCCGGCCAATGCGTATCTTGACGCGGGCTCTGGATCTGGCAACGTTACCGACGACGGGGTGGGTGAAAATGCCAAGCTCAACACCGGGTCGGGCAGTATTCATGCTACGGGGTTGCATGGCAGCTTTACGGTGAACACCGGATCAGGCAACATTTATGCCGAACAGATTGGCCAGGGCGACGTAAAAGCCAACACTGGGTCTGGAACAATCGAGCTGAAGGACGTGAAGGGCGGGCTGCGGGCTGAAACCGGTTCGGGAAACATCAAGATCGGTGGAACGCCGACCGCGGCGTGGCACCTGCAGACGGGATCGGGCAGCGTGGAACTCAGGGCTGGCGACGCGCCTCTTACGCTGGACGCATCGACCGGCTCGGGCAGCATTCACTCTGAACGCGAGATGCTGACGCAGGGATCGAACGATCGCCATCACCTGACGGGCAAGCTCAACGGCGGCGGCCCCACGGTGCGGGTCGAGACAGGCTCGGGCGACATTCGCGTCGAGTAAGTCGAGAGGCTGTCTAAGAAATTTCGTTTTGCGTGAAGGGTGCGGGCTTTACAGGCTGCGGAAAAACTCCGAATGAACGGCGAAAGGTCGAAATTTGGGGGATGCAAAACCATCAACCAACCCTCGCGGATCGTTCCCAGCCCAAGTTCGTCACGAGCGGGGTTGGAACTGGCCTTAGCGCTTTCATCTCACATACTGCGGGTGCTGTAAAGGTCTTCAGTACACCGAGCGAATCTTCATCGCGGAACTCAATCTTTACCTTACTTTGATCCTGTTCATGTTGTTCCGTGTTTGTGTTCGCCTGAACGCGAGACTCGAGAATCAGCTGCTTTCGATCCGCAGTGATTCCGCTCCAAAGCAATTCGTCCGGGGACGAATACAAGAGCTTCTCCTGCAGGTCAGGACCGACCAAGAAGATACTGTTCGACCGGCGCAGGAGAAAACGTCCATAACCCAGAGACCACAAATATCTACGATAGTCGTACAGGTACCAGTCTGTTTCTGCCGTCACTTCGCTGTTGCGAAGATCGATAACAATCGCACGGACAATGTGGCAGGCGTTCGTGGACGCGCAGTCCAGACGGCGCTCCAGCAATACCTGCGCACTGTATGCATTGAAGGTGAACAGCAGGTGATTGGAACCAATAAAGTTCAGGCTCAGATTGAATCTCTCCCTGAACCGGTTGAGCGGGGACAGACCTGAAAAGCCAAAACTCGAGAGATCGACCTGCGTGTTCGGCCGGGCTGGCTTCATCTGCCCGTCCACCACTTCTAGCTCAGCCAGAAAAACCAACACAAGGAGACCCAGATAGGCGACATGCGGCCGAATCTTTGCCATGGCTTGCAGAGTGCTCCGGAATACGCGGGCTTAACTGCCAAAAAATGACAGCACAGAGTGGAGTCGACGACCGGATCTATCCAGGCTCCGCACGCAAAACTCGGCACGATAGAACTGTGCCGAAGTTTTCAAAGAAGGAGCGGGCTCAGGTCAGCCTGTAGCGGTTCTACGCCATCAGCCAGATCTTCGCCGTCCGGCTGGACAAGAGGTTAAAGGGAAAGCTGGCCACGGTGATCGATCGGATCGAACACGGGCATCGCGTTTTCAGGGCGTACTGAAAACACGCACTTATGAAGCAGTATGAAAACTTCTCGCGCTTCCTGCGCAATGAATTAGTCTCCAACAACCTGCACGACTTCGGCCTGAAGAAGGGACTCGATCATTTCAACGCCGTCCGTAAAAGGTTCCAGATCGTCACCGATTGCTTCGCCGGCTTCCAGGCCCAATCGCTCAACGTTCATGTGGACTTTCCCCTGCTTCAGAGAGTCGCTCTGCCCATCGCCATCGGCTCTGTCCGTTATCCAGGCATCAAACTCCGTGACCCCAGGATCATTCGGCTGCTGGAGGTTCTCCTGCATAACGGCAGCACCGTCGGAGGCTGGACCCCCAACAAATTCACGAGGCAGTCCCCACCACTTTCCAGCTCTCTGAGAAAAATTATGGACTCAACCAGCCCCGTTACGATCTGCGCAAGCTGAAAGGCCAAGCGCTGCTGCAGCGAGACGGCAGCCGCTACGCATACCGCTTGACGGCTAGAGGCATTGGGTAAGAGCCGCTCGCAAATTGTCGTTCATCCCAGCAGTGCATTCCATCAGCTTCTGCTTGCTCAGTTACTCATGAACCAGAGCCCGCTGCCCGAGAGTCCCGAATTTCGCGAAGCTATGGACTCAGTGCAGCTTGCGCTCAAGCTCAAACCGGAGATGACTGGCGCAGGCGATCTCTTGACAGACATGTATATGCATACAGACCAGTACGATTTGGCCATTGAACAATTGCGTTTGGCACTACACGATTCCCCCTCCGATGAGGCCGCTGCCTTTCATCTGCTTATTTCGCTTCGGCATGCTTGCCAAGCCAACACTGAGGAATCTAAATCACTTGTCAAGCCCAAGTTCGATCGGTCATTTCTGTCCAGGATTATGCGCTGGGACATCAGACTGAATCGACCACCCTCTATTTGGTAGAATGCCAATCCCTTCCTGAATGGTGACCAGTTGGTTCGATTGAACGCGCTTCGCAGATTGACGCAAACCGCTGGGCCAACAAATCTCAATGTCCGCCATCGCGGAGAGCCCGAGTCCAAAGTGCAATCGGGGGTCATTGCAGGAGTAAAAGCTTGACTGGCTAAGCACCGGCTGTACTTGCTCTTTGGTCCCGTAGCGCACTGTCACGCGAGCACCGATCGCACTTCGGTTGGACTTGGTGCCGATGAGCTTGACTTTTAGCCAGTGATTTTTGCTGCTAAGATCGTTGCGGAGCAAGGACGGCGTTTCATTGAGGTTCACAATCAACATGTCTATATCGCCATCGTTGTCGAAGTCGCCAAAGGCGCAGCCACGGCTGCAATGCGGCTCCGTCACTCCGCTCCCCGCATTCTCCGTCAGCTCTTCGAAAGCTCCATTGCCCAGGTTGCGAAATAGGACTCTCGGCGTCTTGTTGGGGAATTGCGGGACACTTCGTTCAATTTCGGGGTACACATTTCCAGTCACTACAAAGATCTCCGGCAACCCGTCATTGTCAAGATCGACGATTCCTGTGCCCCAACACACATAACGAGTCTCGACGCCAAGTCTGGCAGGCAGTGTTTTGTCGGTGAAATTGCCGCTGCCGTCGTTGTAGAAAAGGCCTATGGTATCTTCCGCGAAGTGCGTCGTCACAAGGTCAACGCGGCCATCCGCGTTGTAGTCGCCTACCCCAACCCCCATCCCTGCCTGTTCAGCCCCATCGCCGTTGTATGCTACACCTCGGCTCACTGCCTCTTCTCTAAACGTCCCGTCGTGATTGTTCATAAACAGAAGGCTTGGTGTTGAATCGCATGCGACAAAGATGTCCTGCCAGCCGTCTCCATCCAGATCGGCGGCGATCACGGTCATCCCGTATGTCTGGGTTGCCCGGTCAATCCCGGCATCGTGGCTCACATCGGCAAAAGTCCCGTCACCGTTATTCCTATAGAGCGAGTGCTTCCCAGTCTTCAATCCTCTGGGGCCACAGTTAACGGGAACACCCTTCCAGTTGCATGTCGGGTTTTCTCCCGGCTTCGGCATATTGTTGAAATCGATATCGACGTAGTTTGAGACAAACAGGTCCAGATGCCCATCTCTGTTGTAGTCGACAAAGCTGCATCCGGCGCCCCAACGCGCCTGATCGTTCCACAGTCCAGCTTCCTTCGTAACATCGCTGAAAGTGCCGTTCCCGTTGTTGCGGTAAAGGCGATTCTGGCCATAATACGTGCAGAATATGTCTTCAAATCCATCGTTGTTGTAGTCGCCAATGCACACGCCGGAGGCCCAGCCAATCGCTCGAAGGCCCGCTGCGTCGGTCACATCTTGAAAGGTTCCATTCCGGTTGTTTTTGTAAAGCCGGTTGGTTGCGCCTGGGGGAGCTCCATCCAAACGCGTACCGCAGAGGATGAAGATATCCATCCACCCATCGTTGTCATAGTCGATAAACGCGCAGCCGCAACCGATCGTCTCAACAATATTTACTTTGCGGTCGATGCCGCCGTAGATTGTGGGAGCCGTCAGCCCAGCCTGTTGCGCAATGTCCACGAATCGCGCAAGAAAGGGACGCCCGGAGAGCGGTTGCCGCTTTTGCGCGGTCACTCCGCGCGACGCCATCTGGCACAGTGCTTCCCCGCTGGTCGCAGCGGCAAGCATGGCAAGAAAGTGGCGGCGGTCAAAGTAGCTCATGGATTCATTGAACCGCGCTGAAGAGGCGCGCTACGCATCAATGGCACGCCCCTCAAGACTCAACTTGTTGATACAGGCGGTAGATCTCGTCCTGGATGGATGCAAACGGCTTCAGCGTAAGAACCCCCGTCTCCGTCTTTGTCTGCCAAGTGTCGGATCCATTCGAAATTCTTTCCACCCTCTCCAGCGCCCGCCTTTGGATACGTTTGGGAATTTCGCCAACGGCAAACAGGGCGAGAGGCCCATTGACCGCGGCCACCACAGAGGGATGCTGCGGGTCAACGGCTTCGAGCGTTGTTCTGGCTTCGAATTCCAGCTCGATCCGGTCGCCATCTTTCCATGTGCCGTCAAGGGCGGCGAAAGTGCCGGGAATAAGTTCGGAAGTTACGCGCTTTCCGTTCACTGTCACCGAGGTCTTGGGCCCTGCCCATGCGGGGATTCTAACGTGAATCACGAACCGAGCAGGCTTGTCCGACGAAATCTCAAGCTGCGAGGAAAGATTGTTCGGGTAGCTGGTGCGCTGAGTCAAAGTGACGCGTGCATCCGCGTGCGACCAGGTCACGCGCGAAGGCGCGTACAGATTGACGTAGATGTTTTCGCCGTCATGAAAGTAGCAACTGATGGCGTAATCGGCAGTCAGTTGCGGGAAGGTCCCGGAACAGCAGGGCCACTTATCCCTGTGGTATCCCTTGCGCGCAAACACATTGTTGTAATCGGAATAATAGAAGCTCGATCCATCCTCTTTGAGAGGCTTCGCTCCAAGGATCGTGTTGTACAGGACGCGCTCCATGCTGTCTCCGTAGCGGCTGTCGCGCGTCACGCGCATCAGGTAGCGGGCGATTTTGAAGTGCCCATAGACGCCGCAGGGGGTCTCAAAGTGAGCATGGGAGTTCTTCAAGCTCTCCCCCACTTCCCCGCTGCCTGGCTTTCTGAATTGCTCGTCGGGCCCCCATCCGCCCGTCGCAAAACTCTGCGTTGCACGCAGAAAATCAAAGCCATTCTTCGCCGCGTGCAAGTGCTTCTCGCTTCCGAGCACAAGGTATGCCTGCATGGCGCTGCTGAAAGCGTTGACGTGGCTGTAGGCGTGTTCCCCGGGAAGAACGTTCTTCCCTTCGGCAAGTGGGCCAAAATAAAGGTCGTCCTCAAGGAACCGAATCGCCAGATCGCGATACCGGCTGCCCGCCCCGCGCTGAAAAGCCAGAAAGAGATTCTCGGGGAGCGTATAAGTTTCGTCCCAGCAGTAGGCCTCGTCCTTCTGCGGGATGGCATACTGCTCCGCCCGCGCCATCGCCTTTGCCGGCAGGTGAGGAAGTACCGCGTCCGTTGCTGCATTCAAGACATTGAGCGCCGTCTCATCGGCGGCAAACTGGTGGGCATCGATCAATCCGCAGCTTGTCTTGTCATACGTGTAGGCCGGAAGATGATAGCCATCGTAGAAGCTGGTCGTGATTGTCGGGGCCAGTGCGCGCACCAGCCGTTGTACTTTGGCTTGCGTCGGCTTTGATCCTGTGACGGCATACGCTCGCGCCAGACCTGAGAGGTATTGTCCAAAACTATGACCGGGAATGAATCCGTGGAACGTTCCATGAGGATCGAATTCATCCGAGTTGTCGTACCATCCACCCATGTCGTCGCCGGGAGCTGGCTGTCCGGCCCGTTGGCGAAAGGGCTTCAACAGCATGTCTTCATTGAGCGCAAGAAACAGGGCGTGATTTGCATCGAATTGCTGCCGCATCGGTCCGTCCAATAGCGCGACGTCCCCGTATCCGAATTGGCTGAGCGGCGCAGAGGTGGCATCGCCGGACCCGAGCGCCGAATGGGCTCCAGCGACTCGAGCGCCTGTCAGTGAAAGGGCGGCAACCGCGGCGCCGCCTTTCAAGAAATTCCTCCGCGAGTGCTGGATCATAAGCCATCTCCCTCTTCAGACTTCATCGCTGGTTGCCCACTCGGTCTCATGCACTGTCTACTCCTTCCTCACAACAATCGATGTACCGCTGTAAAGGACGGTCCGGTCCGGTCTCTGTTCGACAATCTCGCCCGTGCCGTGATTTGGAGTCACCCATACAATATTGAATGTCAGTTGTTTTGGCAACCCGGCGTAGGTCCCAACGCGATCTCCAATCGTCAGCGTCTTTTCCGCTTCAGACCACTTGAGGGGAACAACCGAGTGTGCGCCCTTCTCGTAGTTATAGTTGTCTCCCTCATCGCCGAAGAGCTCAAAGCTGCCGTCTTCTCCGGTATATATGCGCAACTCAATGGGGCCGTCCACGTTCTGGTCGGCATATTCTATCTCCGGCCCGAGAGGCAGAATCGAGCCTGCCCTCACAAACAACGGCATGCGATCCAGAGGCGCATCCGCGAGAAGATCTTGACCGCCTCTTACGGTTGAGCCGGTCCAGAAATCGTACCAGAGCGGCGCATTGGGGAGATAGACGAAGCGCTGCGTTGCGTCCTTTTTCAATACCGGATTGACCAGGATGGCCGGGCCAAACATGAATTGGTCTGCAACATTCCACGTCTTCGGATCCGTGCGCCAATCCATCACGAGCGGGCGTTGAATGGTGTAGTCCTCGTTGTGAACGCGCCACGCCAGCGAGTAAATATATGGCATCAAGCGGTAACGCAGCTTGTCGTAATTCAGGAGGATCGGTTCAACTTTATCGTATGTCCACAGTTCGTTGTGCTCCCTGTGGCCGTGCGTGCGAAAGATCGGGCAGAAGGCTCCGTACTCGAACCACCGCGCATACAACTCCTGATAGGTCGGATCGTTCTGGAGACTGCCATCGGGAGGCCAATACCCCCCCACGTCGGTCGTCCAGTAGGGAAAGCCCGATAGAGCAAAGTTGAGACCGGCGGGAACCTGCCGGCTAAGTCCCCAGTAGGTGCTATAAACATCGCCGGACCACACCGTCGCGCCAACACGTTGCTGGCCAATGAATGCCGAGCGCGTCAGCAGAAAAACCCTCTTCTGGTCTGTCGCTGCACGCCAGTGCTCCTGCACGCCGAGAGTGTGCATCAGTGGAAAAACATTTGTATATTCGGCGCCGTTGCCTATCGCGAGCTGTTTATCCTTCAGTATGGCATCGCCGTAGTGCGGCCAGTATTCTTCCGGCTCGGCGCTGTCCAGCCAGAATGCATCCCATCCAAGCGCCTGGAGCTTACCTGGAAGATTTGCCCAGTAATAATCGCGGGCCTTGGGATTGGTCGCATCGTAAACGTGTGCATTCTTGACATCGTAGTCGTGCGCCGCCATGTACTTAAAGTTCTCCGAATTCGGATCGAACAGGCCCCAAACCGAGATCATTGCGTGAACATGGTTGTCGTGAAGAGCCTTCAACTCCGCAGGCACATCTGTGTAGTTGGAATTGAAAATGGGATCGCCCTCCGTCTTCCACCAGAACCAATCCTGCACGATCGCGTCCAGGGGAATATGTTCGGCGCGATAGCGATTGGCAACGTCGAGGATCTCGGCCTGCGACACATATTTGTCTTTCGATTGAAATAACCCGTAAGCCCATTTCGGCAGCATCGGCGTGTGGCCCGTCATTGTGCGGTAGCGATGGATGATCTGGTCCATCTCCGGGCCGTATATCAAGTAGTAGTCAACCGCATTACCGGCCAAAGACGTAAACCGCAGCGCAAGCGGAAATCTGTTATCCACCTCGGTCATTGAGGCAGTGTTCCACAGCAGCGCGTACCCCTTGCTCGAGACAAGCAGCGGGATCGCCACATCGGTATTATTCTGCGCGAGTTCCACTGTGCCGCCGCGATAGTTGAACATCCCGTTCTGGTGCTGGCCAAGGCCGAAATACGCTTCGTTTGCTACAGGTGAGAATCGATCTGACACATGAAAAGTCTTCTCGCCGTTGACCCTATCCGGTTCGTAGGTGCGCGGGACTGCATCGTATTCTTGAAGAAGTTTCTCACCGCTTGCCGTCGTATAGGTCAGGTTTCCGCGCGAGAGAGAAAGAGTCACCTTGAGCACGTCGGTGGTAAGGGTGGCGACTTTGCCATCTTGGGTAAAATCGAACTTCGCTCCGGGACAGGCATCGGAGGTCGTGAGCATCCAAGGTTGTTGGGGAGTGGAAGAAGCCGCGCCGATAGGACTGGCAACGACATGAACAACGGCGTCGCTGCAAACAGAGACGTGGAGGGTCTCACTTCCAATCGCCGCTTCCAGGCCATAGTGTGTCCGATTGATGGTGATTTTCGGCTGGGGCGGCAACTCCCCCGGTAACTGTGCCGTTGCTTGCTGAGATGTAAAGGTGAGGAGAGTGAGGAAACAGGAGATAGTCTCTACGCACGCGAAAAGCCCCACCCTGGGAGCGATGTTCGACATAGCTTTCTTTCCTTCCATGAGATACGGCCGTTTGGATTTTGCGTCAGCTCTTGAATCTGGAACCGGCAGACATTGCCGCGGAGGTTTAGGTCGTCAAATTGTCCCAGTTTCCAATCGGTTGTCGAGACAGGAAGTGTGGACGACGCACCCAACTCTGTTTCTTCGAAGCCAATCTCCCAAAATACTTGTCGACATTCTTCCAGGCACTGACAGGTCCCCATTCGAGTTTCCGCAAGCGGCAAAAATGAGTGAGCCGCGCAATATCAGTGTCGCGCGGCTCACTCGTTCAGGAAGGTCACTCAAGGGGGTGGCATGTACGAAAGCTTACCAGGTAATCTGCTTCCACAAGCTCCCAATCCCTGAATGCATTTGGCCAGGCGGTGAGCGTTCCGCCAAAACCAATTTTGATTGGAAGGAACCAGCAACAAGCTCCAACTGGATTTGATTGGGCAACTTAGCAACCGAGGCTCGCAAGTAAGATACGGTGTATTACGGTATTGCCGGCGTCCATTGCGCCGTGGGCTTCCTTCAGCAGCTTTCTTGAATTGGAAAATCCGCCTTTTACAGTTGCGTTGCTGCGTAAGAGCACCGAGGCCTGCCCCTTTTCCATCGCGTTGCTCCACCGGGGATGATCCCAAACCCTTTCAAATAGAGATTCTTATATGAATGTGCGATTGCGTCGAATGGGCGTCTGGCCTTCGGTGAGCACGCGCTGCCTTGGAAAACATGAGGTTGACAATGGCCCAGTGTGTCCTATCTACTTGAGGTCGCGCGCCACTTGATTGCAGACGGTAAATGGATTTTCCAGCCCCTCATCGCCTGCCAATTGATTGATACGACCCCTGCGCCGCGGGATAGCTATTCAGGTGTACGCAGAATGCGCTTTGATCGCTTGCCGTGGTTCTCCTTTTTGCGGATCTTCGTATCGGCAAGATCGACACATGCATATCCGGGTTTTCCGCCGATGCCCGGATTCAGGCGATGGGGATGCAGGCAATGCATGTTCGCAAAGTAGATGGGGACACTGTTGTGGAACCGATTAAGGCACCCGTTGAGCCACCGGACAATCAGCCCGCCTCTCACCCCTCGCTGAACGGTAGTGACGAGCGCACACAAATCGTCCATCAAGAGTTGGACAAGATCCTCGCAAGCTCTTTTTTCCGAAGTGCCGCCCGCAGCAAGCAATTTCTCAAATATGTAATTGAGCATCAGCTCGATGGCCATCCAGAGCTCCTCAAGGAACGCACGATCGGCACCGAAGTCTTCCTGCGGCCTCCAGGATATTCCACGGGAGATGACCCGGTGGTGCGCGTGCAGGCGGGCGAAGTCCGCCGAAGACTGGAATCGTACTATCAAGCAACCCCGGATGAACCTCCTGTCCGAATCGAACTTCCCGTTGGCTCTTACTCCCCGGTATTCCACTGGACCTCGACCGCGGCTGCGACGCCCCATCCCACTCCCCACCCGCCGGCGCCGGAATCCGTCCCTGCGAACCACCGGGTGCGAAACTGGGCGATTGCGATCGTCCTCTCGGGGCTGGCGATTGCCGCGGTGATACTATTTCTGACCGCCAACCGCGCCGCCCCACAGAGATCGATCTTGGAGCAGTTCTGGAACCCCGTGTTCGCTACCCAGCAGCCGGTTCTGATCTGCCTGGCAAAGCCAGTGGCCTACAGGCCGTCGCAGGATATCTACGATCGCTATGCCCGCAAGCATCCCGGCACCTTTGAGAATGAAGCCGAGAGAGCGAACACGCCGCTTCCGCTGGACCCTAACCAGAAGCTCGCCTGGAACGACATGTACATCTACTCCGACTACGGCGTGTCCGCGGGAGATGTCTACGCGGCTGTATCTCTGTCGGCTCTGATGGGCAAGATCGGCAAGCCCAGCCAGGTCCGGATCGGCGCCAACTACTCCTTCGAGGATCTTCGCAATTCGCCATCCGTGGTGGTGGGCGCGTTCAACAACAAGTGGACCATGCAGTTGACATCGACTCTGCACTTCGCGTTCATCGAGGACGGCGATCAATACATGATCCGGGAACAGGCTCCCGGAACCCGCGTTTGGAGAACCAAATTGGGGGCCCGCGGGGAGACGAGCGAAGATTTTGCGATTGTCAGCCGGTTGCTCGACTCGAAGACCGGCCAGTTCACCATCGCTACGGCGGGCATCGGTCCCAATGGCACGCAGGCAGCGGGTGAATTCGTCTCGGACCGCAAATACCTGGAGGATGGCTTGCGCAGTGCTCCCGCAAACTGGCAAGCCAAGAATCTGGAGATCGTGCTGCAGACTACCGTGACCGATTCGGTCGCAGGTCCTCCGCACGCGGTCGCGGCTTATTACTGGTAGTACGATCGCCAGGTCGGTTCCTCGGGTTCGCCGGCAGGGCGGCAGCAAGACACGTGGACGGTTGCCATCCTTCAACCCGCATCCATCATGCTCATCTTCCAGTTTGCGTTTCGATCCACGCAGGCGATGGCTCCCTCGTACTTCAGGCAGAAAACGCAATAAGTTCAGTGCTCCCGGGCGACCTCCACAATTGCATCCCCGCTCCACGCCTTGGGTCCGGTCTGCGTAAGTTCGTGCGTGGCGTCGTCCCAGTGGAGTTTCGTGATCTGGTGATCGCCCTTCTCGTACGCATAGGTGAGTCCATCGTCGCTGTAAAGAGTGAACTCGCCATTCGCTCCGGGGTAGACATTCACGCGCGCAATCGTCTGCTTGTCGTGCGTGCTCTGGACGGCGCTGCCGAGCGGAACAATCGAGCCCGAGCGCACAAACAACGGAATTGAATCGATGGGCGCGCTCACTTGGATGGTCTGGCCGCCCTCGAATCGCTTGTTTGTCCAGTAGTCGTACCATGCGGTTCCCGCGGGCAGGTAGACGCTCTTCGTAGTCTGGCCTTGTGAGGTCACGGGCGCAACCAGAAACGCGGGCCCGAACATATACTCGTCGCCAATTTCCACGGCCTGCGGGTCGTTGGGAAAGTCCATGAAAAGCCCTCGCATAAAGGGCGCGCCCGTCTCGTGCGTGAAGTACCCCAGCGAATAAATGTACGGCATCAATTCGTAGCGCAGGCGAAGATACTTCTCCAGGATCGGCTCGGCCTGCTTGCCGTAGGACCACACCTCGTTGGTCACGCGGCTGCCGTGTGAGCGCATGATGGGCAGGAAGGTCGCGTATTGAAACCAGCGCGTATAGAGCTCGGGATAATCGTCGTAGCCGCCCACGTTGTCCCGCGCGTCGCTCGGGTCAAGCAGCGGGGTGTGCGCCGGATGGTGCTCCGCGGGCAGATCCTGCCAGCCGCCCGTATCGTTCGACCAATAGGTCAGCCCGGATGCGGCCACATCGAGCCCGGTGGGAATCTGTCTGCGCAGCGCGTCCCAGGTGGGAGAGATGTCCGACGACCAGACGATGGTCCCATTGCGCTGCACGCCGAGGTACGCGTCACGGGAGAGAATCAATGCGCGCTGCTCTGGCTTGTCCCTGCGGAAGCCGTCGTAGAGCGCGCCGGTGTGGAACAGCGGGTAGACGTTGAAGAACTGCGTGCCCGGACCGACGTGAAAATAGGAACCGTTGGGAGGCAGATCGGGCTCCGTCTCGTCCGCCCAGATCGAATCGAAGCCTTTGCTCAGAATGTTGTCCCGAATCGTACTCCAGAACCACTTGCCCGCTTCGGGGTTGGTGGTGTCTATGTCCGAGCCCGCACGGTCGTAAGGCTGTCCGTCGATGGGCGTGCCGTCGGCCTGGTGGATCAGCCAGCCCCTCTGGCGAAGCTGGGCATAGTAGCGATCCCCGGGCACAAAGCGCGGCCAGACGCTGATCATGGTTTCAAAGCCCATCGCGTGGAGCTGCTTGTTCATCGCCGCCGGATCGGGCCAGAACTTCGGGTCCAGGTCCATCTGCCCCATCTTGGTGTAGTAGAACCAGTCCACCACCAACACGTCGGCGGGCAGATGCCGGTCGCGGTAACCCTGCGCAACGTCGAGCACTTCCTTCTGGCTGGCATAGCGCTGCTTGCACTGGATGTAGCCATAAGCAGCCTTGGGCAGCAACGGTGTGGGTCCGGTCAACAGCCTGTAGCCGGCATAGATTTCATCCACATTTGCGCCGGCGATCACGAAGAAGGAAACTCGGTCGCCCACCTCCGAGGTCCACCGCGTCTGCTCGTTGAATCCGGGCTCAATGGTGGTCTTCGATGGGTTGTCCCATACCAGCCCGTAACCCTTGTTGGTGACCAGGAAAGGCACGCAGTAGCTGGGTGCGGCCGGGGCCGTGTAATCGGCCCAGCAGCGGACCGGGTGGCCGCGGTGATCGAGAAAGCCCTCCTGATTCTGTCCCAGGCCGTAGTAGTGCTCGTCGTCGGGCGAGGCAAAGGTCGCCCCCACCACGTAGAACTTCGGGTCGGTGGGCCGGCGGTCGTGGTCCAGCTCCGCCGTCCCGTCCTTGTGATTAGGCGTCGCCTGCGACCAGCCGGTCATTTCCAGCAGTGTCTTACCCTCGGGCGTGCGCAGAGTGATGTGCGCCCCCGGAGCGGAGCCGTTGAAATATCTGGCGATGTCCACCTCCGGCTTCAGCGGGGGGTGGGGAGAAGGCAGATCCTTGTCCACGGTGGCGACGATGCGGCCCGACTGGTAAACATCCGCCTCCGCTGTCTGGCTCGCGCTCCAGCCGGAGTTCGCGGGCGCCGCAACAAAGGCGTCTCCCGGCGCCCCCAGCGCCGATTTCCGCGTCAGGCTCAAAGTAACGCGCAGGATGTTCGGTGCGTAAGGCTCAAGGACAATGGTACTGCCATCCCTGGCAATGGTCAGTTGTGTCTCTTGAGCCTGCAAAGCCATGCCCAACAGGAGAATTCCGGCTACAAAAAGAGACTTGCTGCTCTGGCAGGCCAATAAAATCATCTTCGGATTTCCTTCCAACGTGCAATCGGACGACCGCCCCAAGCCGCGGCAAAGGCAACAAGCACGGCAGGTGAACTCTCAGCCACTCTTCGTTTCGAAAGACGATGAGGAGAAGCGATGGATCGGCCCTTGCTGAATCGGCAACGCGCCGCGATCCATCGTTTCTCCCCGAGGTGCTGTTAGCTCAGAAGCTGGCGCGCAGGTGCAATTGCAAGCTGCGTGCAGGCAACTGATTTGTCGAAGTCCCGAAAGAACCACTCGATAGATCGGAGCTCACTCCAGTCAGATTGGTTCGATTGAACAGGTCGTACACTTCCCCTTTTGCCTCGATCTTCATCTTTTCTCCGAAGAACCATGGAGTGGAGAAAAATTTTGTAAAGGTGAAGTCGAAGTTGTTATACCCCAATTGGTCGTAAGTGTTGCGGCCGAGGCTTCCTTCGTCTCCCAGCGAGGGTACCGGGAATTGCGATGCGGTAAACAGTCCGGCTCCTCCATTCGACGGTGCCAAGTAGTCCTTCTTGTGTTTGCCGCCCAGATGGCTGCCAAAGGAAGGAACGTTGGGTACATCGTAGTTGTACCCGTCAGCGTTGTAGTTGCCGCCGGTATTGCCGGTCACGTTGCCGCTGGAATCGAAGACCGGGTCAAATGCCGCACTGGTATAGACCGTGAAGGGCAAGCCCGTCTGCATAATCCATACGCCGCCGAACTGCCATCCGCCAAGGACGTTCCTCTCCAATGCGTTGTTGTAGTTGTTTGGCACCATCCATGTGCCATCCGTGGCTAGCTGCTGATGAATGTCAAAGTCTGCCCTTCCGCGTTGCGCGCCAAGATCCTGAGACTGGATGATATTGGTGGTCGATGTAATCGACCCTGAGTCCAGCGATTGAGCATTGCTATATACGTCCAGGGTCTTTCCATAGGTGAAGATGCCGCGCAAGGCGAGCCCATGGTCAATGCGTCGCGTCAACGTCACCGATCCGTAATTGCCTATCGAATTGCCATTGGACGTGCCGTATTGGATGTCGGCAAAGTTCTGGTTCAACCGGGCCAGGCTGCCTTTGTTGACGATCAAGTCGCCGGGAAACCTGTTAATGTCCTGGTAGATGGGCAAGTGATGGGCCGCTGAGGCCGAGTAATTCACCTCGACAAAGTAGCTCTTGCTCAACTCCTGCTGCACACTCAGGGTCCAGTCCAGAACCTGCGTGAGCTTATAGTTGGGATCGATGCCGCCGAGAGTGGCGCGCTGCAGGACACCGTTGTTGATGAGGCCGCCGCTGGAGTTCAGCGTGACGTTGCTGGTGTCAACCACCGGGCAAACTTCGTTGAAGCCCGATGGTGCCTGGCAAAGCCCGAAGGTCGGCGTGGTTCCCGAATAGACACTGAGATTCTGTTTGAAGTAGTTAGGCAGGTTGCCCGATGCGTTGTCCGTGATGTGCAGGTACGGAGGTTGATCCTCGAACATGCCGAAGCCGCCACGCACTGCCGTTTTGCCTTTTCCAAAGACGTCCCATGAAAAACCGACGCGCGGAGTGAAGCCCCAGATGCTGTGATCCAGCACATGGTCGTTCTTTGTGAACCCAGCCACTCCAGCTGCAATCTGCGCGTTCAGGACTCCTTCGGACCCGAGCGTGAAATTGGTGAACTGCGGACTCAGAACGGAGAAGAAGTTCGCCATTGAGTCGTACCGGACACCGGCATTCAAAGTAAATCTCGGGGCGAGCTTCCAGTCGTCCTGGAGAAAGAGACCGGTGTAGAGTGCGCGATAGCGCCGGTCATAGGGTGCTTCCAAGTGGTTCAGGAGGCTGACGGGCGTTGCGGTTTCCGTGGCTGCCTCGCCTTGGACAAGGTCGAGCAGACTGTTGAAGCCAAACGTTGGACGATCGAACGCGCCGTCCTGGGCATCGGCCTCGCGGATATTGAACTGCTCAAATCCGAATTTCAGGGTGTGCGTTTTCACCGTTGCCGTCATCACATCGCGCCAGCCGAGCGTCGATTGGGTAAAGTTGCCAGGCCCCCAGTTTCCAAAACCGCTCAGGTTGGTTACGTTGACATACGGTATTTGCAGCGCAGGGACTCCCGCATCGTCGCCATAGGGGCGAATGATATTTGCGCCTAATTCATTGAGCAGATGCGAAGAGAAGGTGTGGGTCCAGTCGACGTTGGCAAAATCGGAATGGTTGTGCTGTCCGTTTTCCATCGCAGTCCGGGTAGAGCCGGCAAATGTAGTATCCAAGGTGCGAAGCGCATCCGCATAGATACGATCGTTCTTGCCGAGGTAGTAGTCGCCGCGGACGCTCCACTGGTATCCATTCTTCGGCACCGAATAAGTGATATTTGTAGTGCCTTCCGCATTCAGGTCGGCGGGGATGCCTGCCGGCGGGGCGAAGTATCCAGGTGTGGATGCTTCAAGTTGGCTTACCGTCTTAAGGTTGCTGGTTGCGTAGTGCTGCGGCGGAGCCATCGTCAGGATCTGGGTTCCCAGGCTATTGGGCAGATTGGTTGTAGCCCAGGTGAAGAAATCCTGAGTCTCCACCGTGTCCTGGTATGCAGTGGTGACACTGGAGCGGAGCACATCGATAGCGCCAAACACAAACAACTTGTTCTTGATGATCGGAGCGCCGATCGTTCCGCTGATTTCGTTGCGCTGGGACGTTGGCAGCGACGATTGAAAATGAGTCTTCGCGGAAAGCGCATTGTTGGTGAAGTAGTAGCCGACGGTGCCATGCAAGGAATTCGTGCCTGATTTTGTGAACACGTCGACAGTCGCGCCGCCGTTTCTTCCTTTCGAGGCGTCAAAATCGTTTGTCCTCACTTCCATCGATTCCACGATCTCCGGGTTTGGGGAGATTGAGGTTGCGCCGCCGCGCGATGGCGTATTGGTATACGCGCCATCGATCTGGAACCCATTTTGCTCCTGGCGCAGACCGGCAGCGTTGATGTTGATTGAGTACTCGTTCGTGTAGTTGTCGTTGCCCGCGGTCTCCACCGCCGCGCCCGTCATTCCCGGCGTCAGCGCTGTCAATCCGTAGACGTTTTGGCCCGTCAGCGGCGTCTGTTGCAGGGTCGCTTCGGCAATCACCGATCCGGTCGTGGCGGAAACCAGGTCCAAAGATACTTCCGAAGCGGATACAGTGACCTCCGTGGATACTTGTCCTATCTCCATGACGGGCGCGATGGTTCGAATCTCGCCGACCTGGAGAGCAAGGTTCTTTTGCTCCCAGGACTTGAAGCCCGCCATCTGGATCTGCACCGTGTAGGTGGATGCGGCAATGCTGTCGATGCGGAAGTAGCCGGCCTGATTGGTGACAACGGTTCGCGCTACGCCAAGCTGGGTATCGGTGATGGTGACTTTGGCTCCCGGCACCAAGGCCCCGGACTGATCGCGTGCCGTGCCCTCAATGCCGCTGAGGAATTGAGCAAATCCCGATAGACCCCCCAGGCTCACCAGGATGATGGCCAGGAATAGAGTCCTAATCCTGAATCTCGCTTTGTTCATTTGGTCTCCTTTGAAAATTGAACTTCTGCTAGGTGTGTCATCTTGTCGGCCGGTTTCTTGAAGTTTGGCCAGTGGACCCGGCTCCTGTTGATCCTGCTGGCTTGCGTTGAAACAAAATCGGATACTGCATCTTTCTGCCCCTGGGCAGCAGCCTGATCGGGATCAGAGCATTCTAGGAAAACGCTTACTTCCCTTGAAGCACAAACACACCCCCCTTTTCCCGCTGTCAGGATACACCGCGCCTTGCAAACCTCCCATAAATCTATTCCCGGTCGCAAAACTGGCCGGCCTTGCAGACAAATCCCGGCGCTCGAATCTTCCTCCTTCCTGATTCACAAGAAATCTAGGTATCGCGCATCAATCTGGCAAGTAATGCACGGTGTCTTACGGTAACAAGGCTCCGAAATGGCGCAGATTCACGCCTTGCGGGTACCCCGATTTTTTCATTTCAGGTATTTCGATTGCCGTAATGTATCCCTGTAAAACATTCATTATAGATATTTTGTGCGAACACCAACCGCCGGAGTAGCGCCCGTCCGCCTCCCTGTTCCTCATGTTCCCCATGAATCCTGTGGGCCAACTGTGTAAACGCCCCAGTCCGCGATCTAAATGAGAACCAAAGGCAAAATCATCCCTGCGATTGTGCCATCCAGCCTGAAATACTCAATCCCAATGACTACTAGATTCGGATTGAACCGCCCCGAATCCCCCAGCAGTCCGGAAGGCTCGTCCCCCCGCTTCAGTGTCAGTCCGGATGCAACCTCACCCCAAACTGTCGCCCCCGGAGGTCGTGACACAGAAGGGAACCTGCGGGGGCAGGCGGTCTAGCGCCAATTCCAGAGGCCCCTGCAACGATCCTCAAATCGAATGGCCGGGCAAGCGTTTTCCCTATGTGATATTTTGATCAGGGCTGCCTTCTTGAGGTATTGATTCCGAGCATGCAAACAGGACGACGCAAATTCCTTCGCATTTCCCTGTCGGCCTTGGCTGCATCCTTTTCGCGCAGATTGGGGGCCCAGCAAGGCGGCATGGGTGGCAGAATTGCCACTCCTCAAAAGAAGGCCGCGGCATCGGGCCGCCCATTCGACGCCCACTTTATCGACGTGGCTGCCTCGGCTGGACTCACTGCCATGGTCCCTTACGGGGGTGTAGACCACGACGAGTACATCCTCGAGGCCGACGGATGCGGCTGCGCGTTCATCGACTACGACAACGACGGATGGATGGACGTCTTTCTTCTCAGTGGGACCCGGCTGGGAGGGCCGCCCCCCGGAGCCACCAATCGTCTGTACAAGAACAATCGCGACGGAACGTTCATCGAAGTCACCAGGCAGGCGGGACTTGAGGCCGTTGGCTGGGCAAACGCCGTCTGCGTTGGCGACTACAACAACGATGGCTATGAGGATCTCTTCTGCACCTACTATGGACAAAACAAGCTCTACCGTAACCTGGGCAATGGCACCTTTAAAGATGTCACCAAAGAGGCAGGCCTGGAATCGTCTGAAGTCCGGTGGGGCGACGGGTGCTCCTTTTTCGATTACAACCGCGACGGCTACCTCGATCTGTTCGTCTCCAACTATCTGCAATTCGACTTCGACCACGTTCCCAAGCCCGGCGCCAGTGTCAACTGCAACTGGAAGGGTATTCCAGTCAATTGCGGCCCAAGAGGGCTCCCCTTCAGCCACCATTCTCTTTATCGCAATAACGGAGACGGAACCTTTACCGATGTCAGCGTCGCGTCCGGCATCGGGAAGCAATGGCCCAGCTATGGCATGACGGTCGTCGCTGCCGACTTCAACGAGGATGGCTGGCCCGATGTGTTTGTCGCTTCCGATTCGACCCCCAGCCTTCTCTTCATCAATCAGCATGACGGTACCTTCAAAGAGGAAGGCGTCGAGCGCGGTGTTGCCCTCAGCAGCGATGGAATGGAACAGGCGGGCATGGGAGTCGGCATCGGCGATTACGATCTGGATGGGCACCTGGATATCTTCGTAACGCATTTCTCCGAAGACACCGATGTGTTGTGCCACAACGACGGCACGGCAAACTTCGATGATCGCACCCTGCAAGCAAGGCTCGGCATTGAGACCCGGTTCAGCAGTTGGGGAGCGGGGATCGTCGATCTCGATAACGACGGCTGGCCTGACATTTTCTACGTAACTGGGAGCGTCTATCCTGAGGTCGAGAAACAACTCCCGCAGTTTCCCAATAAGTCTCCGCGCCTTCTCTTCAGAAACCTGGGGAATGGAACCTTTGAAGAAATAGCCGATGCCGGTCCTGGTGTCACCACCCCGCACTCCAGCCGAGGTTGCGCCTTCGGAGATTTCGATAACGATGGCGATCTCGACATACTGATCCTCAACATGAATGAGCCCCCGTCCCTTCTGCGCAACGACTTGAGCGGCATGCACCACTGGCTGAAAGTGAAACTGGTCGGCACAAAGTCGAATCGCAGCGCCATCGGAGCCCGAGTCCTGACCCGTTATGCGGGGCACGTCCAAGCCCAGGAGGTTCTGAGCCAATCGAGTTTCTATTCATGCAACGACTCTCGACTTCATTTTGGACTTGGCCAGGCAACAACCGCGGACTTGACGATCTACTGGCCCAGCGGCCTGACGGAGAAATACCCCGCCGTCAAATGCGATCGACTCATCACCATTCAGGAGGCGCACGGCATTGTGCCCAACAGAGGTTGGTCGCGTACTGGAGTTATCGCGCTTTTCCTTTTCTGCGCCTCGCTGTTTACGTTCGGACAGCAGGGGCCCGCAGCCATCGGCACGATAGAATCTCTGATTCGTTCTCAGCAATACGACCAGGCATTGCAGGATACCAGTTCCGCCCTTCGGCAAACTCCCAACAGCGTCCAGCTCTGGACATTGAAAGGCATCGTACTTGGCCTTGAGGGCAATCGGGACGATGCGCTCACTGCCTTTGAAAAAGCACTGAGTCTCTCTCCTGACTTCACCGCAGCCCTGAAAGGAGAGGTGCAGCTTCTCTATCCGCGACAGGATAAGCGCGCCATCCCGCTGCTCGAGAGGATACTGAAGCGCGACCCGCAGGATAAGACGGCGCATGAGATGCTCGCGAACCTTGAGGAAAAGCAGGAAGACTGCAAAGCAGCAAACATCAACTTTCTTGCCGCCGATGAGGTGATTCGAACGCACCCCGGCTCGCTGGAAGCGTATGGAAACTGTCTTGTGCAAACACACCAGTTTGAGCTGGCCATTCCTGTGTTTGAGCAACTCAGCGTCTTGCTGCCTGAGCGGCCCTACCCAAAGTACGATCTTGCCGTAGCAATGGTCGCGGCAAAAAGCAATGAGGCCGCACTCAAAGTGCTCGAGCCTTTGCTCACTTCAGACCAGTCCGATCCCGATATCCTGAGCTTGGCGTCTGAAGCCTACGAGTCGCTTGGGAATACTCCCAAAGCGGTGGCGCTGCTTCGCCAGGCGATCGTTCTGAGCCCCGCAAATCCGGATTATTACGTTGCCTTTGCCGCCCTTTGCATGGATCACGATTCGTTCCAGGTTGGGGTCGATATGGTCAATGTCGGGCTGCGGAACATTGCTAATAATTCCTCTCTCTACATCTCCCGGGGCTTGCTCTACGCGCAACTTGCGCAGTTTGATAAGGCAGAGGCCGATTTCAAGACGGCAGAGCAATTCGATACAAAACAGAGTCTGAGTTCGTATGCCACAGACCTGGCGGAGATTGAAAAGAACCACTCAGAAAACGCGATTGCACGGATACGCTCGCAGGTCAGGATTCATCCCGATAATCCATTACTGCACTATTTGCTCGCCAAGTTATTGACCAGCGAAGGGTCGGACACGGACATTACAGTATCCGGTGAAGCAATAAGAGCGGCACTTATGGCTGTGAAGCTCAAACCGGACTACGTGGATGCAAGGGATCTTCTTGCAAGCATGTATATGCGTTCCGGAAAGTATAAGCTGGCGATTGAGCAAAGCCGCCTTGCGCTTCAGTATGCCCCTTCAGATAGAACCGCGATTTATCACCTGATAATATCGTTGCGAAACTCCAATGGGAGTCAACAGGGCGACGAAATGTCAGCGCTGATCAAGCGCCTGAGCGAGTTGCAACAGGCATCGCTGAAGCAAGACACAGATAGAAAGAGATATAAGTTGGAAGAGCAGCAAGATGCATCACCCCAATAGTGCGACTCTTTGACCGTGGAGGCGAAGACTGCGCTGACGGAATGCAGACGATTACTGGAGTAGAGCCCGCTTCCCAATATCAAATTGATTCGATGGCTCCGTTGGCTTGGCCAATGCTGCGCTGGATGCCTCGCAGCATTGGCGCCGGCAGATTTCTAAATGCAATTCCGCATCCGTTTTTAGCGGCCGACAATCTCCACAATCGCCTTATCTGGCGCGCTCCAGGCTGAGGCTCCCTCGTGTTTCAACTGATGGGTCGCATCGTCCCAATGAAGCGTGGTGATGGAACTGACCCCTTTCTCATACGAGTAAGTGTTCCCATCGTCTGAGAAAAGCGTAAAGCTGGCATTCGCTCCCGGATAGACGCGTACAGACGCAATATCCTGTTTCTGCTGCGCACTCAATACAGGAGATCCAAGCGGAACGATGCTCCCCGCTCGAACAAACAGCGGGATGGTATCGATTGGGGCATTGGCATTGATGGTTTGGCCCCCTTCGATCCTTTCGTTTGTCCAGTAGTTGTACCAATCGCAACCGGCGGGCAGGTAGACCGAACGGTGCGTGGCTCCTTGTTCCGACACCGGAGCTACCAGGAAAGCGGGGCCAAACATGTATTCGTCCGGGATGTTGGCAACGTTTGGATCGTTGGGGAAATCCATGAATAGCGCGCGCATGAACGGAGCGCCTGTCTGGTAGCTCCCGTACGCGAGGGAATATGTGTAAGGCAACAGTTGATAGCGCAAGCGTAAATACTTTTCGAGGATAGGCTCGGCCTGTTTGCCATAGGACCAGACCTCGTTGTGGTTCCTCTCTCCGTGGGCGCGCATCACAGGCTGGAAAGCGCCCCATTCAAACCAGCGCACAAACAACTCGGGATAGTCCTCGTAGTTCCCAACAGTACTGCGAACATCTGACGCATCGACCAAGGGCGGATGCGGCGCTTTGTAGTCGGCAGGAATGGACGGCGAGAAGAAGCCGGCAATGTCCGTATCCCAATACGGCATTCCCGTTGCCGTGAAGTTCAAGCCGGCAGGGATGGAACGCTTCAGCATGTCCCATGTCGAAACGATGTCACTCGACCAGAAGACCGTGCCGTTCCGCTGCGCTCCGAGGTATGCCGCGCGGGCAAGAATCATCACCCGCTTACTGTCTCCAAAGTCGCGCCGGAATCCGTCGTAAACGGAAGCGGTGTGGAACAACGGATAGACGTTGTAATAGCGGGACCCTGAGCCAATGAAGAAGAGGTCGTTGGCCGGATCGATATCTGGTTCTGTCTCATCGAGCCAGAGGTAATCGAAGTTGTAAGGCTTGATGTATCGATCTCGAATGGCCTCCCAAAACCACCTGGAAGCTTCCGGATTGGTGGTATCGATGTTCGGGCCAATTACGTCTTTGAACCCGCCGGAGTCCGGAGTCCCGTCCGTCTTATGGATCAGCCATCCCTTCTCCCGAAGCATGTCGTAGTAACGGGTGCCCGCGGAGAAGTGAGGCCAGACGCTGAGCAAGGTTTCTATGCCCATGGAATGGAGTTGCTGGTTCATGGCAGCCGCATCGGGCCACCGGGCGGGGTCGAGATCCAGCTCACCCTGTCTGGTCATATTGAGAAAATCCACAACCAAAACGTCCAAGGGAAGGTTGCGGTCGCGATAGCCCTTTGCAACCGCCATGATCTGATCCTGCGTTGGGTAGATTGCCTTGCTCTGGATATAGCCGTATGTTGCTTTCGGCAATAGATGGGTGACGCCGGTCAACTGGCGATAGCCCTTGTAGATCTCGTCGCTGTTTTCGCCGTCGATCACAAAGAACGAAACACGATCTCCGATTTCAGACGACCAGATGTTTCGCTGATTGAAGCCGAGATCGATGGTGGTTTTCGAGGGGTTGTCCCAGATCAGGCCATAGCCCCGGCTTGAAATCATGAACGGGACGCAAACGTTCTCACCGCCGGGGGCGGAGTATTCATGCCAGCAGTTCACGCGATGATCCCGGAGGTCGAGCACGCCCTGCTGCTGTTGACCAAGCCCATAGTAATGCTCGTCTGCCGGTGAGTCGAAGTTTGCGGAAACACGGAAGCCTGGGTTGTTCTGCGCGGCTGCATTCGTCGCACCCTGATCGGCCTTGTTGGGGAACATGGACCAGTTCCGCATGGTCAGGAGTTCCTTGCCCGCGGCTGTTGTCACGGAAACGGTATCTTCGTTCCGTCGATTCCTGTTTCCGCCGCCGAAGTAGTGGGCTCGCAGCGACTGATTCAGATCGTCGAGCGGGAAGGCATGCGGCAAACGCGCCTCAGGCAAGTGATCGGCCGAGACGTGGACGACCAGTCGACTGGAGCGAAAGACGTCGTTCCCGTCAGAATCCTGCCCATGAGCCCAGCCGGTCATCGATGGTACTCCGACAAGTCCATATCCTGCGGCTCCAGCCGCTGTTGCCTGGTCCTTGCTCAAAGTGACTCGAACAATGTTCGGTGCATAGGGCTCCAGCACAATTGTTCTGCCATCGCGGTCGAGAACGAATTTGGTGTCTTGTGCGAGAACGGCCAAGCTTCCGATGGCTCCGAAACAGAGCGTCCATTGGATCGCGTTTCGAACGTATCCAATCGACATTTTCACGAAATGTTGGCTGAGTTGGAACATCTGGCAAGTGCTGGAACGTAGATCTCTCTTCATGGCGTTTCTCGTTCGTCCTCAGATAACGCTTTCATTTGCGGCATTGAATCGCCCTATGAGGCCGGTTTGTAACGAAGCTGAACCTGGCTTGCTCAGAGGAGCATCGTGAAAACTCGCCGACAAACAGATTATGCCTGCCGAAGCGGGACTCCACAACTTACTAACAGTATCTAACGGTTTTCTAAACAGTGGAAACACGTCCTAATGAGACATGAATCTCGTTCTGAGTGGTTCAGAACGCGCTACAGACAACACAGGGCAACATAAGCGCCTTGAATTCACTCCTCGCGCAGCAAGGTTATCGGATTTATCAACAGAGCGCGTTGCGCCGGAATCCACGCAGCTACCAATCCAACCAACAACATCGTCAGAACCACCGCCGTCAACAACAACGGATCGTGGGCAGATGCGTAATACAGTACAAACGCCAAAACGCGGGTCGCCAGAAGGTCAAGGAGCAATCTCCTGCCGCCGAACCCAGGACCAGCGGATCGAGCGCATAGCAGGTCAAAACCGAGGCCGGGATTCTTACGCTCAAGCCGTTTGCATCCATCGGCGACGAACAGTATCGCCTTTATCATTCGGTCGAAGCCTGATTCCGCGCAAGGAAGATGAGCCCCAGGGGGCGCGGTTCATCCTGATTGGGAGAGAAAAATGCCTCACTCTTTTCGCACCTATGTCATGCTGGCCGCATACGGCTCTGGCAACCACCGGAGAAGCAAAATAGCGCGCAATCCGCGCATCCTTTTGGGAGGCGGCATGTGTCTCTCCAGCGCCGTAGGAATCCATCCACTGGAACTATGGCGCCAGGCCAACACGCCGCACAAGATCGTCAAAGCGGGGATCGGAGCGCAAGGGGTCAAGGCAGGGATCGATCTTGAGATTGACAAGACCCACATCGCGCGCGTTATAAGACTCCTCCAGCCATTTAAGCGCTTCCTGTTTTTTGCCGAGTCCGGCATAGACGAGCGCTATCTCGTACCTGCCAACACCGTCTTTTCGTACGTGTTCCTCCAGTTGCGAAATGGTCTTTCGGGCCATGTCCGCCCGGCCCGCGCGGGCGTACGCATTGCCCAAATGGCCCAGGGAACCCGGTCCATTGCCCGACTTCAGGAATTCGCCGATAGACTCCGCGTACATGCCCTTTTCCGCGTAAACATTGCCTAGAAGAAAGCTCCAATCGGGGGGACTGATGCCCAGTTCGCGAACCGTTCGTACCAACGACAGCGCCTGATCGTAATGGCGAGAAAAGTAATCGATAAATCCTTCATAGTGAAAGGAGCGGCCGGAAACAGGGTCGAGGTCCACGCCGCGCTCCACTTCCGCAAGAGCTTCGCGCTGTTGGCCCGTTCGCACCAGGTAAAATGCGTATTTCTGATGGATGATCGCGGAATTTGGATTGAGTTCCAGCGCCCGATGGAACTCCGTCGCCGCAGCTGCCCAGTCCCAGTCCAGAGTCATCGCGGTATTGGCTAGTTCCGCATGACCATCTGGCAGTGAATCATCCAACTCAATCGCCCTTGTTGCTTCGCTCTTCTGCTTGGAAAACGCATTCTTATAAGCCTTCTGGCCGGATTCACCCAGCCGGCCATAGCAATTGGCCAAGGCCGCATGCGCTTGTGCATAGCTCGGATTTCTGGCCAGCGCCTGGTTGAAATAGTCAATTGCGCTCTTGCAATCGTCCGCATCCAATTGCAGCATGCCATGCAGGTACGAATCCTGGGCCTCGGGGTCAATCGGCCGTCCGCGGGCCAGTCGTGCTTGCTCAAGCGGGGTTACGGTGATGCTGATCTCATCCGCAATCGCTTTCGCCACTTCTCCCTGCACGTCCAGAACGCTGGTCATGTCGCGGACATACGTGTGAGCCCAGATGGGACGATCGGCCCTGGCATCGATCAACTGGGCGCTGATGCGCACCTGGTGGCCCTCGCGCTGGACGCTCCCCTCTACGACCCCGCCCGCGGCCAACTCACGGGCGATCTCCGGCAGCTTCTTCCTGGTGCCCTTGTAACTCATTGCCGATGTCAGGGAAATTACGCGTAATGTGGAAACCTGGCCAAGGTCATTGATCAACTCTTCCGTCATCCCATCGGCGAAATACTCCTGGTTCGGATCGCCGGAAAGGTTCTTGAGCGGCAGAATCGCGATGGAACGAATCTCGAAAGTTGAATGGGGATCGACGTACCACTTCTTGAAGCCCGCGTAGCCGATCACCGCCAGCAGGGCCAAACCGATTCCAGCGCCGGCCAGAACGCGAGATGAACAGAGCAGTTTATGCTTGAGAAGAGGGGCCGTCTCGGCCTTCTGGGCCGCAGGCTGGCCCGCGTCCGGAGCAATGGTCTGCGCTGCGCCGCTGGTGAGAACAGGTCCGTTTTGCGGCTGAGCCGTTGTTGGCGCCGGCTCGAAGATGAACCGGGGCACGTACGACCCGCTCGGAAGCTCGATGCGAACGGCCGGCGCTCCGTCTGCTTCCCGGCAGTATTGGGCCAACCTCTTGCGGACTTCGGTGGCTTTGACCCGGACCACGGAATCGCTTCTCGTGTCGTAATCGACCGGGCGCCCGAACATCTCTGCCCCGATCATCCGCTCTCGCAAGCTGTCGACTTCCCCTTCCAGCGCATGTTCAACGATCAGATGGAGAAAGTCCTGGGTACGTTTACTCCCTGCGAAGGCATGGCTGACTTCGACTTCCTTGAGGTGAAGCCGCACTAAACCGATTTGCTCAGAACTCAGTACGTCGGGCTTCCAAGATGAATCGACAGTCGACATGACGCACTCGCTTCCTCGTGGTTTCCCACTATACCACCGGCCCAGCAAACGTTGCCTCGGGCGAAAAAACCACCGATCGGAGATTCTGACAACATTATGATAAAGAATGACTTATATGCAACAAACGTCACAACAAACCGTTAATAGCGTTGCAGGTTTCCGGTGCTGGTGGTGGAATTAGCACGCTCTGCAACACGGTAAAAGTCTGACACTTTCCGGGGAAACGCTTACTTGTGTTCCAGATGTTGGTGTAGGTTGCATATTTGAAGGATCTTCAAGAAGACGTTTTCTGCACGAGAGAAAAGGAATGTCGCCAGTGCTATGGGGCACCCTGGATGCTCCCAGAAACGTTTCCGAAGTCTGCTGACAACTCAAAACCGGGCCTGTAGGTGAAGTGAAGGAAATGGGCCCTTGCCGTGTAAGCGCTCCTGCTATCCGTAGCATCTGCAAAGCGAACGCATGACGTAGGCCTAGCGGGAGTAAACATTGAGTGCAGAAACCTTTGCTCAGGAGGATAATCATGAATCATCCCACAACACAAAATCCCTCAATTGTGGGGCGGCCCCTTTCGAGGAGACCGATACGGGGATTTCTCGGAGTCTGCTTTGTGTTAATCACCATGCTTGTGGCCCTGGCGCCTCAGGTGTGGGGCCAGGAAAACGCAACCATCAACGGAACCGTGCTGGATTCCACCGGCGCGGTGGTTCCGAACGCCGCCATCACCCTCACCAACCCCGCGACCGGGCAGGTAAGACAGTCGGTATCGAACTCCTCGGGAGCCTATCTTTTCCCGAACGTCGGCATCGGCACCTACACGCTGAGCGCCTCGGCGGCCGGCTTTCAGAAATACACAAAGACCGACATCGTGGTGAACGTTGCAGCCACCCTGGAAGAGAATCTCGCCCTCACGGTCGGTAGCCAGGCGCAGACGGTCACAGTGGCCGCGGACGCCTTGCAGGTCCAGTCGGAAACCAGCGAAGTGAGCACGCTGATCAGCGGCGAGCAGGTTGCGCAGTTGGCCACCAACGGCCGCAACGTAACCGCGCTAGCGGCTCTCGGCTTGGGAGTGTCAAACAACTTGCCGCCCTTCAGCGGCGTCAACGCCCTCACATCCGCCAACGGCATCAGCTTCAACGGAACCCGCACCGAACACAACATCTACCTGTTGGACGGGGCCGAACAGAACGATCGTGGCTGCGGCGGCTGCTTCATGAACCTGCCCTCCCAGGATGCGATCGCCGAATTCCAGACTCTGGACAGCAACTACAGTCCCGATTACGGCATCGGCTCCGGCGGAACCATCCTCATGGTTCTCAAATCCGGAACCCATAACTTCCACGGAGAAGCCTATGAGTTCAACCGGAATACGGACTACGACGCGGCCGATTATTTCAGCAAATCCGTGCCCGAGTTCAAGCTGAACGAACCCGGCGGGAACATCGGCGGTCCGTTGTGGATTCCTCACGTGTATAACGAAAGCCGCAACAGAACCTTCTTCTTCTGGAATGAAGAATGGCGGCGGCTGATTCAAGGCAGTTCGCCTTCCATTCAGAACGCCATCCTGGCCAGCAACTTCCCGACGGCCGGACAGCCGTTGAACTATACCATTCCGGCGGGTGATAACGTCCCCATCGTTCCCAACACCGCAAACAAAACACTCTTCCCGGCGAACTGGGTTGTAGGTCAACCCATACCGGCCAATTCGAACGGCACGCTCACGATTCCTGCCAACCTGATCGACCAGAACGCGGTTCTTGAGGTGAACGCGGGCACCTTCCCGAAGCCGAACTACAACAACGGCACGCAGTACATCGCCTCCATCCCTCAGCCCACCAAGGTCCGTGAAGACGTGGTCCGTATAGACCACGCCATCAACAGCAAGTTCCAGTTGATGGGCCATTACCTCCATGACACGCTGCTGCAAAACTACTTCCCGCCGCTATGGGGCGACAGCACGTATCCGACGGTGGGCACCACCATGACCAATCCGTCGTTTACAGCGGCCATCAAGCTGACGCAGACTTATTCGCCCAATCTGCTCAACGAGACCGCGTTCCTTTACAGCGGCAACAAGATCACACTCACGCCCATCAACGGCGCGGGCGCCAATTTTACCCAGCCCAGCGGGTGGACGGCTACCAGCTTCTTCCCGGTCGGCGACGCCGCAACCAACGACATGCCTGAGATCGATCTGCAAGGATCGCCGCTGAACGTGAACTGGAGCGAAAGCTATTATCCCTGGAAGAACGGCTACGAAGGCTTTGAGTACCGGGACGATCTGTCCTGGACCAAGGGCCGGCACCAGTTGAAGTTCGGCTTCGCCCTGCTGCACGACTACAAGAACCAGCAACTGCAGGCCAACACCCAGGGAACCGCGGCTTTCAACTCGAGCAACTTTTCCGACGACTCGTATCTCAATTTCATGCTCGGGGACGCCTCCAGCTTTACCCAACTGCAGTACCTGTACGACAAACATTGGGTCAACAACAACTACGGGGTATATTTCAACGACAACTGGCACGTCACTCCCCGGTTGACCCTCAACGTCGGACTCCGTTACGACGGATTGCCGCACGCCTTTGAGCGGTATAACCTCTTTGGGAATTTTGTGCCCGCGGACTATCTCACCTCGCTGGGCAATCCGGTCATAGCGGCCGGCTTGCCGAACGCCGGCACTCTGGATCCGTCTACACTCGCCACTTTCCCCGGAACCACGGGCTCGTTTTATCTCAACGGCATCCAGGAAGCCGGCGTCAATGGCTTCCCCCGCGGAAACGTCAAGAACTATTACGACACTGTCGAGCCGAGAATAGGCTTTGCCGACAACATTTTCGGGAACGGAAAGACGGTTCTCCGGGGCGGGTTCGGTGTGTTCTATGAGCGCGTTCAGGGCAACGATGTATACAACGCCGCCTTGAATCCACCGTTTGCGTACCAACCCTCCGCCAACAACGTGCTCTTCTCCAGCCCCACAACCAGCGCCGTGACTGGTATCCAAACGACGCAGTCCTTCCCGTCCACAATGACCAACATCAAGTACGCCTATCATCCTCCGGGAACGGCTGATTTCAGCCTCGGAGTTCAACGGGAGCTTGCTCCATCCATCATCGCGGTGGCGCAGTTTGTCGGCTCAATCGGCTGGGACCAGAGCGACGACCGCCAGATCAACACCCTGCCCCTGGCCAGTCAAGATCCAGCCAGTCCTAACAATCCTTATTATGACCGCGAGGGCGTGGCCAACGGCTCGCTGCCAGCCAACCAATACCGCAACTATCCCGGCTTCAGCAACATCAACCAGGAGGAGAACGAGAGCAACTTTGACTACGACTCTCTCCAGGTAGGTGTGCGCATGGAGAACCGGCATGGGCTAACGACGCAGGTGGCCTACACCTGGTCTCACAATATCTCCGAGTTCAGCAACGATCTCTATGGGGTCTCCAATCCGTACAACCTGAAGTACGACCGCGGTTCGGACGATACGTTCGACCGGCGTCACGACATCAATGTGAGCTACGTCTACACCCTTCCGTGGTTCACAAAGAGCTCGAACGTCGCGGCGCGCGAGATCCTTGGAGGCTGGTCGATCTCCGGCGTAACGGTGGCGGAAAAGGGAGTGCCTCTGTATATCTCCTACAACGGCCCCGACGTTGTCGGTCTTGCCTGCTGTTTTACCAACCGGCCGAACCAGGTGTCCAAGGTTACCTATCCGAAGACGAAGGCCGCGTGGTTCAGCAAGAGTTCGTATGGAGATCCGACCGCTCCCTGGGCCGGCGGCTCGAGCCAGGGCTTTGGCAACGCAGGAAAGGACTCAGCCGTGGGACCGGGAATCTTCAACTGGAATCTGTCCCTGTCCAAGACAATTCCCCTTACCGCCCACGAGGGACCGAGGATTGAGTTGCGATTCGAGTCCTTCAATACCTTCAATCATGTGGATTTCCAAGGCGTCGATACAGGCTCCCACGACGGGAACTTCGGAGCGGTCACCAGTGACTACGGACCCCGCACGATGGAGCTTGGCGGCAAGATCATTTTCTGATGTGTAACCTTCCTTGGGCGCAACAGCGGATTAACCGCTGTTGCGCCCTCTTTTTTTGCGTTGTGCGCTGCCGGTGGTTTGCTTGCCGCCTTCCCGGCAAGCGACAATGACCATGGAGATGGATTTGAAACGGCTTTCGCATCTGGGGATCTTCCTTGCGGCGGCAATGGCAATGGGGTCTGTGAACAGCGCCTGCCAGGCTGCAGCGGCTGCGGACGGTCAACGCCAGGCGGCGTTTGCACTGGAACAGCAGGGCAACAACCCCGAGGCCGAGACCGCATGGCGCGCGGTCTTGCAAGGTCATCCCGCCGATGCCGAGGCGTACGCTCATCTGGGCTTCCTTGAAGCTCGCCAGGAACGCTACACGGAGGCTGTTCCCCTTTATCGCAAGGCTTTGGCGCTGAATCCGGCCATGCCCGGCTTGCGGCTCAATCTCGGCCTCTCGCTTTTCAAATCCGGCGCGCTAAAGGAAGCCATTCAAGCATTCACCCCACTACTCAAGAGCCAGTCGCCATCGTCACCCGAGGCGCAACGCCTGACTGCGTTGATCGGGCTGGCCCACTATGGGCTGGGCGAATACGCGGCCGCCGTTCCTTATCTCAAACAGGCTTCGGCCGCCGACCCGCAGAACCTCGCATTCCGCCTCGCATGGGCGCATAGTTGCCTCTGGACGAAGAAGTATCAATGCGTCCTCGATGTCTACCACGAGATACTGACCTTGAATGCGGAATCGGCGGAAGCGGACATGCTGGCCGGCGAGGCACTGGACGAGATGAAGAACGGCGACGGCGCTCTGGAGCAGTTCCGCGCCGCCGTCAAGGCCGATCCCAAAATGCCCAATGTGCATTTTGGCCTGGGCTATTTGTTGTGGCGTCAGATGAAATACGAAGATGCGGCCCAGGAATTCCAGCTCGAGCTGGCCAACAATCCCGACCAGGATCAGGCCTTGGCCTTTCTGGCTGACTCCGACATGCGGTTGAGCCAACCCGAGGCTGCGCCGCAGCTGCTTGAAAGGGCCATCCGGCTCGACCCGAAGATTGAATTGGCCCACCTTGATCTGGGCATCCTGTATAGCGATGCTGGCCACAAGGTCGATGCGCTGCGAGAACTGAAGATCGCCGAAAAGCTCAGTCCGGACGATCAGAACGTTCATTACCGGCTAGGCCGTTTTTACCAGGCAGCGGGGAGGAAAGACGAGGCAAAAGCCGAATTCGATAAGACCCGCAGCTTGCAGAAGGCCTCCGACGAGACGGTCTTCAAGAAGCTCCATCAAGCCCAGGAGAAAGGGAAGCCCGCGGAGGAAGCTCCCGATGCGCCCCTTTCCAAGTAACGGCCGCGCCCAGATATTGAACGCATAGGTCTTGCCCTGATTTCCCAGCAACAAGCGTGCTTGGGGTTCACTGTCAACTCTTCCCCCGCAGCGCAGCGGCTGGAATTGTAACCGACCCCATCCGGCCCGAATTTTCATCCACAACCACAATCCGCACCGACCCCGTATCCTGTTTTTTCTCGACGAACTGGTCGAATGGGATTCCCTCCTGGAGCAACTTCGCGTAGGTGGCCTGCTTCAACGTCAAAGTCAGCGTCTGCCCGGTAATCCGTGCGTGAAGGCCTTCATCGTCTCTTTGGATCAGAAAGACATCCAGCTTATCCACCCAATGTTCGGCCTGCTGTTTCAGCGCCAAGTCGTTGGTGGCGATGTTGAGCTTGAGCGTGGCCCCCTCGGATGCCGCTACCGGATTGGCGCTCACCGCGATCTCGCTTACATCCAGGGCCTGCCAGACCGCCCGTTGGAACCGCTCTTTGAGCGTGGCCGGCTCTTTGGCGTATTCGTAACCTGTGCGATAGCGCAGCGTCACGCCACGCAGCGCGACGAGTTTCACAGTGAGCAGATGGTACTGGTCGTCGGCTGGAGTGTCGGGCGTAAAGCCGAGCAGATATGCGGCATGGACATCCGCAATCACTTCGTCGAGATTCTTTTGAATCTCGCCGGAACGGCGAAAGGCGCGGCCGCCGGTGGCTTCCGCCATCTCTTGTATCGCGGCCTGAATGGGGTGGACATCCTGCTGCATCTCGGCGGTAATGCGGCCTGGCGCTTGCCCACCCGCTTGAGCCCCCGGTGGTAAAGTAACGCTCGGCGCTACCTGTACGTTGCGGCCCAGGAGACTGGGATCGATGGCGTTGGTCTCCAACTGCGATGCGTCGAGGGGATAGACGCTGACGTGGGCGTCGTTCAGCGCCTCCTGCGCGCGCAGGACATAGCCTTCAATGTGCTTGCCGCCCTTGTCGCTGGCCACTGCCTGGTTGCTCCAGTCAGCCAGCACGTTATCGCTGGCGGCCCACACCAGGTTCTTGTGGCCGGGAATGGAAGCAAGATGCCGGGCCACGCCGGCCAGGATGGGGAAAGCGCTACGCCCAGGATTGCTGCCGTTGTCGCGAAGTTGAGGATCGACCATAGCGGCGGTATCGGGCGCCATGTTGATGTTTCCGTTCACGGATTGCAGATCCGTTGGGTTCAGTACATAGTCGAACTGTTGCCGATTGCGCTGTTCCATCTCCTGCGCCTGGGCCAGGTCCTGTGCGCGGGGCATCCATCCATGCAACTTCGACGCGAGCAAGCCGTGGTCGGCCGTCCCTTCCTGCAGAACCTGAAAACCGTGTGCGCTCATGACATACAGTCCCACCAGTTCGTTCGCCGGCAGAGACTGCAGAAACCGCAGCATCTCCCCACGTGCATAGGTCAGATCGGGCCACGCCAGGTTGCTCGGGTCGAGCAAGAGAATGGTCGTACCGCCTTCCATAACTCCGGCTGCGGGCTGTGCGTCTACTGTGTCCGCGCGGCGATTGGAAAATACGGGCTGACCCGGCGTCAGGCCCGGCTCCTTCGCGGACTCCACGCCTGCCTGGCTGCCTGAGTGACTGAAGGATCGCACCGTCTGCTTGCGTCCGTTGTCGTAGATCTCGAAGTCCTCCGGTTTCAGGTCCGTCACCGGATGGCCCTTCTTGTCGAAGGCCACCAGCCCAACGTCCACCAAGCGCCCGGTGATGCGCAGGGTGAAGCTGGAATTCGTCGAGCCAGTTTGTGAATCTGCGGGAGCTTCGGGCAGCCCGGTTGCTCGCGCCACATCGATCTCCGGCGTCGCGGGTTCCAGCGCTGGGAGTTCCGCTGGAGTTGACGCCACCGCAGCAGCTGCGGGCGCGGCAGGGGCGCTGATCTCCGCCGGAGCTGTCTCTACCGGAGCTTCGGCCGGAGCCGGCGAGCCGGCGTCGCTCATCTCCGCGGTAGGACTGGAAGCGGGCTGGCTCATCTCCGCTTCCGCGCTGTTGCCGGAGAGAATGCGAGCGTCCGCGCGAAACAGGTGATATTGCTCAAAGACAACATCGTTCAGCAGGGTCTGGAGGTGCTCCCGAGCAACCCTGTTGTCCTTATCCAGCAGTTTGCCGCGATAACGCTGCATCGCGTCGGCATCGGAAGCCAGTGCCGGTGAAACCGTGATGGAGACACTCTTGATCGGGCAGATATAAGTCTTGCCCCCGATCTCCACGGGACCATATTCGACCACGATGTCGGACCTGAGAAGTGGATCGGCCGGCTGCAGGTCCGCCTCCAGCGTCAGGCGAAGGACCGCTCCATTCAGCGGATCGACGGCGATCTCGCCGTGATAGCCGGAAAGTTGCTTGAAAGCACCGTTCCCGGGACCTCCAGGAACACAGCAGAACTCCACTCTGTAATGCGACTGTTCTCTGGAAACAGCATAATGAAAGACCGCCTCGGCACCGGCCGCGGCCTGCTCCCAACGGCTCCAGACCAGCTTGCCATGGGAAGAATCCACCAGCACCGTCCCGAGAATCAGCCCGAAGACTCCAGAGGTTGTCAGCGCCGGCGCTGCCTGCTGGGATAGACTGCCCTTCTCCGCTTGAGAATCCACGACTTCCTTGCCGTTGCGATAAAGCAAAGTGGCGCTGGTTCTGGCGACGGGGTGCAATGGCCGGTAGCCGGTGTCCAATTGCCTGGGCGGCGTATTTTCAAAGTGAATCGTGTCTCGTGTCGCAAAGAAGTCAGGCAACTTGGAAATGGTTCTGACCGCATAGTTCACGGCCTGAGCCATGATCTTGCGTTGCGTGTCCATATCCGGCGTGGCCGTGGCGGGAATCTCCGCGGCGGGAGGATCGAGAAACACCGACAGATCTGCCAACGCAACCAGCGCCTGCCGGGACTCGGGGCCCGGCGAGTCTGCCTCCCAGCGCGAAAGCTTCGCGGCGCTCAGCCGTTCGCTAAGTTCAAGGTCGGATAGTTGTTTGGCCACCTTCAAATCGGGCTTGCCATGGGCCGCGGCCAGCACATGCTCTAACTGCTCCACGGTAACTCGTGTAGCTGCGAAGCCCGGCACGGCAATTCCCGCCGCCAATAACAGAAGTCCCAGCTTTTGCATCGTGCGATCCCTCGCCAGACACGCACTCAACCGTAAAAGACACTGTCTCCGATGATCCTGCCACTCATCGGCACGTCGTGCAACCGGGCGTGGAAGAATGTAAGTCCCGCAAAATCCTCAGGCGATCGTCCTATCTCAATTGTAATAGCCGGTGTTTGTCAGCGCCTTCAGCCCCGCCTTGTCGATAACTATCTTCAGGTCGTGATACTCATTCGCTTTATCCGCGCGTGGAGGATCGAACGAGATCGTATAAAATGCGTTTGCATCCTGGATACAACTGTCTATCTCCGAGGCCAGGTCGTTGCTGGGAGGCAGAACGCGTCCCCCGCTTTGTACGGCAAGCACTTTCAAGCCCAGGTTGGAGGGGCTTGCTTTCTGGGCCGACTTGACGCCCTTCAGGAAGTCTTCATAAAGGAACGTGCCCGAGCCGGCTTGTCCCGCCGAGATGCTGTAGAGCGCGATGTGCGCTTCGCGGAGACTGGTTGAAAGCTCGACGATGGTATCGAAGAGCTGCTCCTGATCCTTGGACGATGACGATTGAAACCTCGACGAATCGAGCATCGGCCACCCTGGGCCAACCCAGATCAGTATCTTCGACCCGGGATTATTCTCTTCACTCTGCGCAATGGAGTCGAGATTCCGAACCGATAGGAGAACGCGATCCAGGTCGCCCCACGCTCCTTGTGCGCGGTCCATAATACGCAACTGACCGTCAACTTGATTGAGAGCCGCGGTCACCGCGTTCCCATCGGCAGAAAGATCGGACTGGAACTGCACACCGTCCTTGGTAAAGAGATAGATGGACATCGGCTGAGCAAGATGGCTGCCCTTCAGGCGGAGAAACCTCACGATCTCCTGGCGCTCAGCGGCGACCTGCTGGAAATCGACATTGACTGTATCCAGCAGCAAAATGACCTTGACCCGATGGTCGGCCGCTTGATCGGCTGCTGTCGGTCGAGCGGTTCCGTCGATGGCTTGAAAGGAGAGAATCTTGGCAGGCAGATTGTTATCGAGAAGCGCAAAGTCCTTGAGATCGAGGCCGGAAACGGGCTTTCCCGACTTGTCGGTTACCACGACATCGAGCTTGATGCGGCCTTCCACCACGCCGGGCGGCGATGCCTGAGCAGCGGACGCCGTTTCATCATGCGTCGCAGTTCCCGCTGGAACGGCGACTTGCAACGGGAAAGCAAGGGCTGGCAAGGAAAGAAACAACAATAGACGGATACTGTCCGACATACCCATATCATCCACCTCGTTGTAACTACCACCCGTTTCTCCGTTAGAATTTTACACGATCCTCCGCGCGATCGCTCGCTGTAATCGTCGTTTAAGTCCGGATGCAATCTTTACCAGTACCTGTTCGTCTTTTGCAGTGGCAAACCCCAGATAGGCTCCGGCATAGTTTCCGGAGATGGTGCGGACTTCGGGCTCAACATCGTCGTCCCCTATCAGCGGCCGGCCTCTATCTGGATGTGCGGGTGGAATTTCCTTGAATGTACCGAACGCCGCAAACGGCCGGGAGAATTCCGCTATAAAGAAGGTTCCGCCGCGGGACTTTGCGCGTACCGTGTGGTCGTTGACGATTTCGATGTCTCCTCAGGAACGGCCAAGGTCGAGCAGGAGGTGCATATTTTCTGCCTCAGGAAACGTGATGCGGTAGATCCCGGTCCAGGTGGTCGCGGTCATTTCGACCTTGGTTCGGAAGTCATCGAGATAGACGCTGTAATATCCCGGCGATGACTTTTCCCTGGCCTTGTCATAGACAGAGCCGCTGCGTTCCGGGGGAACTGTCCAGTCGCCAGCCACCGGCATCAAAGTCGGGCCCTCTTCGGCTCCGCTTGAAAAGCCGATTATCGCCCGGTTCGGATAAAAGTAGGGTGCTCTGACTCCAGCGTCATAGTTCAAGTCCAGATTTGCATTGATGGGCGCCAGGTCTGTTGAACTGTGAGGCAGCACCGCTCCTGGCGAAGTAAATCCGGAATAGAGCTGCTCGCCCGGCGGCGGCGCATTGCCGATTAACTTTCGATCGTCGAGCGGCGCGGTGCCGACCAATCCATTTGCGTAGTCGATAGGCCGCTTACCTGAAGCGGGCAAGCGCTGGGCTGACGACCTGGGAACAAGCAAACATCCAAACAGCAAAGCGACGGCCAGGCATCTGGCCGATGGACAAGCAGTGATCATGAATGCTGTTCCTCCGTATCGGGACGCGAACGGTAACTGCGGATACTCCCAACTCCATTCTGCGTCGATGTGCGCATATCCAACCACATAAAGCATCGGTTGTTTGCTAATGTTCGGAGCCTTCGTGATCTGCGTGCCTGCGAGCTATTCAATCTCCGCCGCAGCAACCAGCGCATCCAGCGCCGAGGTCTGACGAATGGCATCGGCTGAGTCAAATGGTCCTTGCCACACGGCTCCCAACTCATAACTGCGCCCGCGATTGTTTGCCCAGATACTGTTGGCATTCGCATCGACAAACGTTTTGTACTCGGCATTGGGAGCGGCCTTATTCAGAATCGCTAAATTGCGAATGAAAATGCCTTTGAACTGCGGTGTATCGTTTCCGCTTATCGTCTGCTCAACCAGAATGCCATTCACTGTCAGGTTAGCAATTGCTGCATTGGCAATCGCCGCCGCTTGAGTCAATAGTGTTGGGTCATGTTCAGCTTTGGAGAGTTCAACCAGCCCTCCCAGAATGACTCCCTGGTTATATGTCCATGTTGTCTTGCCGTTGTTTCGACATGCGCCTGAGTCGGTCACGATCAACCCGTCATTGATCAGATTATGCGAGTTGATCATGCCGGAAGCCTTGAACCACATCCACTCCTTTTGCGCCCAATCCAGGTAGACCGCCGACTTGCTTCCGGTGGTTCTGTTTGCCAGTGAAGCGGCAACAGTGAGAAAGAGTTCGTTCGCGATGGCGTTCTTGTAGTTCTTCGGCTTTTGCCACCACACGCCTCCACCGCATGGGTTTGTGTCCCATTCGCCGGAGATGTCCGCGAATATCGTCTCGGCCATTGCCAGATAGGCCTGAGTACCGGTCAAGTCGTAGGCGTCAATCCACGCGAGCGCCCACCAGCCTTCGTCATCGTCGTATGTATTGATGAAGTTGGTGGTGCCATTTGCCTTGTTCGCGTTCTTGAATGTGTTGGAAATTGCGGATAGATATTGGGTGGTGCCGGTAGCTCTGGAGTAGTTTGCGAGCACGGTAATTGCGTTGGCGGCATTCCACCAACCTGATGGCGATGCGTAGAGGCCCGACTCTTGCGAGTACCATTGTTGTTGTAAAGTGCGTACCCCGGCCGTTGCCTGTTGAGAATAACTGGGCGGACCGGAAGGGCCACTGTTGCCAATGGCCGCCACACATAGGACACAGAAAGCACCCAACGTCACGCCTTGTCTCGCCAACCGTCTCAGCACGATGTCTATTCCCGCTTGTCGAGATTCCAATTGCATCGGCACCAAGCCCAGGTCATCGGGCCCCGGCTCCTGCGCGCGCAGAGATGGACGCATGAGCCGGGACACTGAATTGGTCAGAATACGATTCTTCCTGAGACCTGAAGGACTCTCGGGAAGTTCTGCTGCGTCGGACCGATCGTGCCGAAGCCACTCCAGCCGGATTGTTGGCTAAACGATGCCGGTCCCGCGCCTGGATTGTTATTGGGACCACCGAACAAGACAGAGTTGAGGGCGTTGAATGCATCCAGTCGAAACTGGAAGTTCAGGTTCTCCCAAATCGGTATAGCTTTCTGTACAGAGAGATCGAGACTCGGCATGGTAGGGTCGCGCAATTTCGACGTGTTCCCTGTCAAATTCATCAAGCCATATTCCGGAATCCCCTGCCAGCAACCCGCGGTAGTGTTTAACCAGCGGCCCTGACCAACAGATGTCCCGCCAGCCGGGCGGAAGCTCTGCGATGGGCAATTGTACCAATAGCCGGTATTCAACCCAACGGGCGTTCCGCTCTGGACGTTGAAAACGCCGCTGGCCGTCCAGTTGTCGATGAACAGACCCAGAGGAGTTGAAGGATGAGAGAGCAGTAGACCGCCCTTTCCGATCGGAAGGTCCCACACGCTTGTTGCAGACAGGATGTGAGTGCGATCCGAGCCCGCAATCCAATGCACCTGATATTGGTCCTGGTGAGGCCATCCGTTTTCATACCCGTCGCCATTCATGGTCTTCGAATAAGTGTAAGAAACCTGGTAGCTCAGTCCGCGTGCGGCCCCAGTGGTGACACGGCGGTTGAGCTTCACTTCGAGACCGTCGTACCAGTTGCGGCCCAGCCCGGCGTTGTATTCCCCGACCAGTCCGTTGCCGCCGGGCGAACAATACTGAGAGCCTGGCTCCAGCAAAGCAATCGCCTTGATGGTGGTAGAAGTTCCGCATTGTCCTGGCCCTGACATTGCCGCCACCCCGTAATACGGATTAGGCACCTGCTGGTCCCAGATTTGAGGATTGGCTTGCGCTGCCTGTTCTTCCGCCAGCGTAGCAACTCCGTTGAGCCATAGGCTGACACGGAGACGGCTGCTGAAATTGGCTGCGTATCTGGCGTCAAGCACCATTCCACCCGGCAACTCGCGCTGGAAACCGAGAGAGACGATTTGCTCCATCGGGATTTTGCGATCTGGGAAATCGGCCTGGATCGTGCCATTGCCAACGTCCGTCAAAAGCCCCAGCGTATCTCCTGTAGGTTTAAGCAGACCGGAGGCGAACGGCGATCCGGATTGGAAGTAGTTGGTCGGGGTGTTGCCGCCATCGAGGGAACCCGTGTAATTCGTGCTCTGCGCCTCACCGATACTTGAACCGCCCTCAAGACCGTAGGAGTACATAACGCCGTACCCGCCGCGGAAGACCGTCTTAGGGTTGGCAGCAAAGGCAAAGCCTATTCTGGGACCCACATCGGAGTAGTCGGTGTTGTATGCATCGCGAGATTGACCGTTGCTACCTGCGAATTCAAGGCCGCCAAGGACCGTTGAAAGCGACCCCGCACTGATACCCGCCGCGGTCCAGGCAGCGGAGTTGGCGCTGTTCCCCACGTTGGTCTGATAGGTCGAATCGCTGGTCAATGGGTTAACGCAGGTAAGGCATAGGCCGCGGTTGAGGTGGTCGTGGCGCTCGCGCAGTCCGCGCTGGATGTCGTAGCGGATTCCGAGATTAAGCGTCAGGCGATGGTTGACGCGCCAGTTATCCTGGACATACATCGCATAGACTGGATAGCCCTCCGCGAGGGAATAGAACCAGTCGACTCCACCACTGTTCGGAAACCCCAGGTAGTAAGAAGCCAAGGCCGATCCGTTTGGGTTATTTGAGTTGCAGCTATTCGTATTTCCGGCATTCGTTCCCGTACCAGGGGTTGCAGGATAGCAATTCTGGTTATGCGGATTGAATTGCGTCCAACCCGAATTGAAGTTGAAGGTCCCATTCGGATGGCCGCCTCCGTATGGAACGCCACCATACTGGAATTCATCGATTTCTCCACCGATTTCCAGGTTGTGCGCTCCGGACGTCTTGATAAGATCGGCGTCGAAAGTGTAGTTATTGGTCACATCCGCATTAAGATTGTTCCCAAAAACGGTCTTGCCGCTAATTAATCCAGTGCCCCAATTGTCACTCACTGAGAATTCCGGAAGATGATTTGCGCTCGTTGTGCTAGGCAACGGCATCGTCAACCCAATGGTGCTCGTATTGGGCAGTTGGGATAAATTGCCATTCGGTGACGCTTCCGAGAACCGATCGTACGAAACCTTGAAGTCACCCACAAGCGATGACGAGAAGACATGCGTAACATCTTGGGTCGCTACCCAATTTTCATGGCCATAGTTGATGTTCCCATTCGCGGCAATTCCGCTTAACCCGTTTCCGCTGCGGTTTTCCGACCCCTTCCACCAGAGAAAGTAACTATAAAGCTTGGTGTTGTCAGTCAGGTTATAATCCACGCGGACCTGGGGCTGGTTGTAGTTGTAGGCGTCCGGTGTGAGTCCCTGGAAATTGTTGCCTCGCGCCAGGTTCTCTGTACCGGGGATGTTGGGTAGAGGGATGTACGTTAGAACCGCCGCGGCTGTGGGACTAATCTGATTTCCAGGAATCGTATTGTTCGCGAAGGGTTGTTGCGCCACGTGGTTGCTGTTGCAGGCGGTTGATGGTCCACCGTCGAGGCAATAGGCCGTCCCGGGCTGGTAGACGGGTAGACCGGTTGGGAACTCCTGGGGATCCATCTGCTGCGCCAGACCGAAATCAACGCCTGTGTTCCCGTTATATCCCGGTCTCAGGTAGGCTGGGGGCACGTTTTCCAGGGTTGTTCCGGAGAGGGATTGACGATAGCCCTCAAAGCCGAAGAAGGCAAAAAGCTTCTTCCTGATAATCGGACCACCGGCCGTAATCCAGAATTGATTCTGCACCTCTCCCTGGCGTGGTGTCCCTGTGAGATTATTCTGGAACGTGTTGGCATTCATCAGTGAGCCTTCGTAGGCGTACCTTGCGCTGCCATGGTAGTTGTCGCCGCCGCTCTTGGTCACCACATTGATTGTGCCGCCGCTGGTTCTTCCATAGCGGGCGTCATACGTGGTGGTCATTACGTTTACTTCCTGAATGCTGTCCATGTTAGGCGAGACTGTCCATTCGCCAGGCGAATGGTTGTCATAGCCATATTGACTCGTGATATTGGTTCCATTGAGCGTGAACTGGTTGTTCCCCACGATGCCGCCGCCGAGGCTATAGGAATTCGAGACATCCCACCCAGTGGTGCCGTGGTTGCCGTTCGTGCCAAAGCTTGTTGTAGTGAATTGGCTTCCCGGCGTAGTTCCGATCAGCGTATAAGCCTGACCGCCGTTAAGTGGAACACTCTCCAGTTCTCGCGAGTCGATGACAGTGCCGCCGGAGCCGCTGGCAGCCTCAATCTCCGGTGGTGCGGCGGTTACTTCCACCGTTTCGTTGACCGATCCCATATCCAGCTTGAAGTTCTGAACGTATGACTGGGATGTCGTCAGGAGGACGTTGTCTTGAATCGCCGCCTTGAATCCGCTCCCCTTAGCGGTAACCGTGTAGGTTCCGGGAAGCACATAGGGGATGTAGTAGACCCCTTGAGCAGTTGTCTTGTTCGTATAGGATGTGCCGGACGCGTTGTTGACAGCCGTCACGGTGACATTCTTGATCACGGCGCCCGATGGATCAGTCACCTGCCCGGTGATAACGGCTCGAAATTCCTGTGCCTGGATTGCAAAGTCCGGTAAAAGAATCATAATTGCCACGAGCAACACACTGCTCCATGGGGATGCAAATCGAAAACCACCTGCGGCCTGCCTCATTCGTTACCTCCAAAAGAAACGCACTTCGGCGCGTGCATATTCAAATCGAACGGGGGAACAGATCTGTTCCTCATTGCCCCGAACCTTAGCGCCAGCCACATACGCACGAATGAGCCGGATTGACCAAGAACTCTGATTTCTTTTTATTTGGGGGCCGCTTTAGAAAACGGAATTTAGAGTACGATTACGCAGGCTTGGTGCAATAAAACCATCTACTTACGACGCGGAAAATGAGAGTGCAAAGTTGTGGGCAGGTGATGCTGAGAGAGCCAGGTGGGTCTGGTCAGCGACAGGCTGGAAGCCTTTGCGCCAAAGACGGAATGCGTCTTCCAAAGTCCCATTGAGCACATGAATGCGGACGTCTTGAAACCTCTGGACGGTATATCGGTTCTATCTCAACGCCATTTCATCTTAAGGATCGAGCTACTCCGCCGCCTCACGCACCACCGTCACCAAGCCGAGCAATCCGGAAGGCAAAAGCGGCGACTTGGCGTCATAGGGTTTTACATCCGCAAACGTGTATTTGGTGGTTGTACCCGGCTACTCATCGCCAATCATCCGATTGACCCATGCATTGGTCACTTTGATGGTCACTTGATTTGCGCCCGGCTTCAGCGCATCCGTTGCATCGACACGATAGGGTGTGCCATACCATAGCCAACAGCCTTATCGTATCGCGCGTCAAATCGTCCGGATCTGCTCCCCTTTTGTTATTGGGCGAAGAGCCCATGGTCAATTCCAGCGTCGATACGGAGACGATTTCATCGTGCGAGATTCAAGCGCGAGTGAGTTCTTTGCCATTGGTCCGCGCAAAACAAACCCCATCCGAAGATGGGATCTGTTTGCTGCAGGTTATATCCCGGGCAAAGCCGGCCAGTTGACGCTGCCACCTAGAATTCGATCTTCAGCATCCCTTGGCCTTGTCGGTTCGAGTTTGATTGGCCGCCTCCGGTTACGCGTCCGAAAGAAGTGTCTCGAATGTTCGTGTCCGGGCTTGCACCTAGCAGGGCTCGGTTGAACGCA
>Ga0302275_10000393_pt1 | contig 49136 bp, 31 predicted proteins | sample III_Bog_N2_2_FD_200229 | JGI IMG/M metagenome (GOLD analysis project Ga0302275, IMG submission 200229) | Peat permafrost microbial communities from Stordalen Mire near Abisko, Sweden - III_Bog_N2_2 | ecosystem: Environmental > Terrestrial > Soil > Wetlands > Peat | place: Sweden: Abisko... | reverse complement strand
AGGCGCCGCATCGGATGCGCGCCGCCCAGGTCCGCGCGAATCTCTTTCAGCACGTGCGCCTGCGCGGCAGTGAGCTTGAAGCCGAGCTGCGCCAGAAACGGCTTCATCAGCCGGTTGTCGCCGCCGCACGGCAGCGCCTGCGCGCTGGCCTCAAACTTTTTCCGGCGCGACTGGATCTGGAATTGCAGCGCCACAAACTCGTCCAGCGCCAGTCGCTGCCGCGCGATCTCGACGTCCGTCAGTTCCTCGGGAAAATGAATCATGCGCACCGCATTCGCGCGGGCGGGCCGGGTTTTCAAATCCAGGGCGATGGCCGGTTCTGCGATGTCTTTTTCATGCCTTTCCAAGGCGCGCCAAACCAGCGTGCGCAGCACCCTCGCAGTCAGGCCCTCCGTCAGCGGATGCACCGGGACGATGCGGTTGACGTGGATGAATTCGTCCTCACCCGGTTCGACCAGCTCCGTTTCCGGATGGTCGATGTTGCGCGGCTTCAGGGAATCCGGCTTGCCGAACACCAGAAACTCGCGCCCGACCGCGTACCAGTCCTCCATCCACGGCTGCGCCTGCCACCAGCGGCCATGCAGCCGCGCCGTGCCGTCGTCAAACACGCACTCGAACATCGTGCGCGTGCCGCGCTTGAAACGCTTGATGCCGGCGGCGATGATCTGGCCGCGCACCGTCGCCGGCTCGTTCAGTTTCAACTCGCGGATGGTGAGAAATTTCCGCCGGTCCTCGTAGCGCCGCGGCTTGTGAAACAGCAGATCGGCTACGGTGAAAATTCCCAGCCGCGCCAGCAGCTTCGCCCGTTCCTCGCCCACGCCCCAGACGGACGCCACGGACGCGGCCAGCGGGGAAACGGGTTTTTCCGGCGACGACATGACCGGCACGATACAAGCCGCCGGCAAAAATCTCAATCACCGTGCGTTCCGCCCCGGAAAAAGTCTGTCGGATTTGCCGGATGGCCGTTGCGCGACCCGCAGCGGGCCGAAAAAATCACCAAGGCTGGCTGAAGCAGAAAGCCGCCCCGGCGGTCGGGAATTCAAATTGCTTTGTGCCGGGGCGATGGGGCGGCTAAATTTCCCGCCCATGTTTTCATCCGCAATCAAATCTGTCCATTTCACCGGCATCGGCGGCACGGCCATGGCGTCCGCCGCCGCCGCGATGCTGGATAAGGGCTTTGCCGTGACCGGCTCCGACCAGAATGTCTATGAGCCCATGGCGTCGTTTCTCGCCGCCAAAAAAATCCCGGTGCTGAACGGCTATGACGAACGGAATCTTTCCTACCAACCGGATTTGGTGGTGATCGGAAACGCCGTTTCCCGCGGCAACCCGGAGGCGGAATACGTGCTGGACCACAAGCTGCGCTACACTTCATTGGCGGCGCTGCTGGCGGAATTTTTTATCCACGGCAAGCGTGCCATCGTCGTCAGCGGCACGCACGGCAAGACCACCACAACGAGCCTGCTGACCTGGGTGTTCGAGCACAACGGGTTGAACCCGAGCTATCTCATCGGCGGCATCCCGAACAATTTTACCCAGGGCGCCCGGTTCACGGACAGCGAATGGTTCATCATCGAGGGCGACGAATATGACACGGCGTTCTTCGACAAGCGCAGCAAGTTCATCCACTACCAGCCGGAAGTTGCCATCGTCAACAACCTGGAGTTTGACCACGCCGACATCTTCGACAACCTGGACGCGGTGAAAAAAACTTTCAGCCATTTCATCCGGCTGGTCCCGCGGAACGGCCTGCTCCTCGGCAACGGCGACGACGCGAACCTCGTGCCGCTGCTCGACGTCACGCATTGTCCGGTGAAGCGCTTCGGCCTCGGCGCGGACAACGCCGTGCAGGGCTTCAACCTGCGCTACGGACCGACGGCGACGGAGTTTGAGATTCCAAGCTTCAAGTTTCACCTGAACCTCGTCGGCGAACTGAACGTCCGCAACGCGCTCGCCGTCATCGGCGCGGCCAAGCATTGCGGCTTGTCGAACAAGCAGATCCAGTCCGCGTTCAGTGCGTTCAAGGGCATCAAGCGGCGGCTGGAGGTCAAAGGCATCGCCGGCGGCGTGACGGTCATCGACGATTTCGGCCATCATCCGACCGCCATCCGCGAGACGCTCAAGGCGCTGCGCCTGCGTTATGCGCGGGAGAAAATCTGGGCCGTGTTCGAGCCGCGCAGCAACACCACGCGTCGCAACGTCTTCCAGGCGGAGTTGGCCGCATCCTTTGCCGACGCCAACGCCGTGGTGATCTCGGAAGTGGCCCGGCTGGAACAAATCAGCTCAGCCGAGCGGTTGAATCCGGAACAGTTGATGGCCGACCTGAGGGCGGCCGGCAAGGAAGCCGCCTACCTGCCGGACGTCCATGCCATCGTCGCGCACCTCGCCCAACACGCGCAGGGCGGCGAGGTCATCTGCGTCTTCAGCAACGGCGGCTTCGACGGCATCCACGGTAAACTGCTCGCGCGCCTCGGCCAAAAGTAGCCCTGAATTCTGGCACACGAGTTGCATCACTTTGTTCGTGGCTAAGAAATTTTACAGTCCCCAAGTCTCCGCAAACGCGGCAAAAGCCGCCGTGATGAATTTACGGATGGCGTCGATGGCCTTGGCTGGCGTGCGTGTTCCTCCGCGGGCCAGAAAAGTGCCGACGGTGCGTCGCCGCCTTCCGGTAACCATGTCCTTGTCGGCTGCGCAGCCGGTGATAATTAGACACGCCCTCCAGAATGTGGGCAGCGCGGTCAGCGGAACTCAACCGATTCAAAGCCCGCGCGTTTGAAGAAGCTTTGCAGTTCCGCCCGGCCCCGCTGGTTCGCCTCGTCCAAAATTCCCGCGTGACGCGCGGCCCGCGCGATGTCGTCCACGGCATTCTGCCGCGCCGATTGCTCGAGGTTTTTGTCGAAGGCGCGGAGCAGCCCGGTGGTGTGGTCGATCACCTGGCTCGCTGTGTCGTCCAGATAGGCGTCGGTGATCTGCGCCGGCGGCAGGCGCAGGGAAATCTTTTTTCCGGTGATGGAGACATCCACCGGCTGCAGCTTCCGCAGGTCGATGCCCGCCTTGACCACGCCCTGCGCGAGCAGCAGCACGCGATTTTCGCCGTACCATTTCACGTCCTCCAGCACCACGACTTTATTCATGACAAATTTGACCGTGACGAGGTCGGACAGCGACTGCACTTCGCGGACAACGCTGGTGGTGCTCCAGAAATGCATCCCTGCGCCGCGGTTCAGCCAGCGCGCGGCGGTGAAGGTGAGATACGCCGCCAGCACCAGCACGACGATGGCTGTAAGCGTCCAGGTGAAATTGCGCAGTTGCCGCATGACGGAAATGTAATCCAACCCGCCGAATTGCAAAGCGGGAATAAAAGTTCTGCGGCGGGGCAGAGCGCGGATTTCGCCGGTGACCTCCCGCCGCAGAAGGCGGTTGAAGGCTTCACAGCTCGTCTTGGCGCTCGGTGTAGAAAAGCTGGTAGGCGCGATCGTAATCGTCGGGCGGCACGAAGACCTGGGCGGGGCGATTGAGGTCGCCGTCATCCGGCGCGGCGGCATCGACGAACGCCTGCGTGGCGGCGATGCCATGCCGCTCCAGCATCGTCACCAGCATCTCGGCGTTGACGAGCGGCCCGGCGTAAAACAGTTTCACCCGGCCAATCTAGCCGCAGACGGGCACGGATGAAACCCCGATCCGGACAAAATTTCGAAACGCAGCACCAGATTTCCGTGCTAAATTTAATGGCTGGTTCCGCCCCTGCTGCCCGACTTAATTTTGCCCGGTGGCTGCTGAGGAAATGTGGTTTGGGCCATCAGCCGAAGTTCGCAGGAAACACCAAAGTCAGCCGTGCTGATTTAAACCGGTTACCAAATGTGGTTTGAGCAGCTGGTTGCCAACGGTGCCGGTCGTCTTCGGGCGATGCGACGGGTTGCGGTAAAATGGAAAAATGAGTTTGCAAACTTCCGCCGCCTCCGGCATTTTAAAGCGCCCCAAATAGTTGCCGTTAACAACATAGACCTCAATTATCACAAAAAATATGCCACAAAAATATCAGTTCTGTTTCGGTCCCTGGAATTTCAGCGAAGGCCAAGATCCCTACGGTCCGATCACCCGCCAGCCACAAACTTTTGACTGGAAACTCGCCCAATTGAAGAAGCTCGGCTTCGACGCGATGATGTTCCACGACGACGACGCCGTGCCGGATATTGACAACAAGTCCGAGGCCCAGATCCTCAAGGAGGCGCGCGAACTCAAAAAGAAATTGGATGGCGAAGGCATTGTCGCCGAAATGGTCGCCCCGCGCCTGTGGTTCAGCCCGAACACGATTGACGGTGCCTACACCAGCAACGATCCCAAGCACCGCCAATACGCCATTGATCGTTCGCTCCGCACCATTGACATCGCCCGGGTGCTGGACACGGATCTCATCGTCCTCTGGCTGGCGCGCGAAGGCACCTATGTGCGCGAATCCAAGAACGCCAAGCGCAGCGTCGAATATATCGCCCAGGCCATCGACAAAATGCTGGCCCACGACAAGAAGATCCGCATCGCCATCGAGCCCAAGCCGAACGAGCCGATGGATCACGCCTATGTTCCGACCATCGGCCACGTGCTGGCACTCGCGCACCTGACGCGTGATCCCAAGCGCGTGGGCGCGCTGATCGAAAGCGCCCATTGCATTCTCGCTGGACTGGATGCCTCGGACGAAATCGCCTTCGCCATGGCTTTCGACAAACTCTGGTCACTGCATTTGAACGATCAAAACGGCCTGAAATACGACCAGGACAAGCCGTTCGGCAGCGCCAACCTGCGCAGCGCCTTCGACCAGGTCCGCGTGCTGGAGCAGAACAAATTCGGCAGCAAGGGCGAATATGTCAATTTCGACGTGCATCCGTTCCGCACCACCAAACCGGAGCATTGGCTGGCGCATCTGGACAACAGCCGGCGCACGTTCCTCAAGCTGGTGGACAAAGTGCGAAGCTTCAACGAAGCCAAAGCCAGCCAGATGATCGCCGACCGCAATTATCAAGCGCTTGATCAGTACGTGATCGAACACCTGTTGAAGGGATAAAGCCGTCATAAGGCTGAACCTTTGATGTCCCGACCGTTCCAGCTGGCTGGGCAAATCGGGATTTGAAAATCGGCCCGGGCGATGGTTGGAGTTTGCCGCTGAACCGGCAATGCCCAACGTCGTTCCGGGTTTTTTGTTTTTGTTCTGTGGGACGATTCATTTGATTTTTACGGACAGATCGGCCCGGGCGTGCGCCCAAGGGGTTTTTGTTTGTAACAAATGCCGCCGCCGTTCCGTCCGGTTTGGGACGCCCGCATAAAACCGCCCGTTGCACCCCGACATGACGCAGCCATATTTCAGTCCGCCAAAGAATGCTTTGCCCGGGCAAGCGGGGCTACGTTCATGCCTATTGGTGATTTTGATTTTGTCGTCAAGTTTCGGCGCACGGGCACAGCCGTCCATGACTTCGGCTTTGACGGATGGTTTGCAACCGGCGGTTTATCCCTATCTGCTCGACCCCACGCTTTACCCGGACTACACGCGCCGGCCCACGTTGGCACCGACCTGGGCCACTTTCGATGACCAGCCCCAGTTCACGGCCCTGCGGCACCTGCCTGATGCCTCCTATACAAATCAAGGTCTGGGCCGCGTCTGCTGGCCGAACATAAGCATATTGAACGAACGGGGGCAGGTACGGGTTGGCCGGCTCAGCCCGCGCAAGGGCGCCCAGTTGCTTCGCCAACCTCAACGCCGAATTCGCAGCCAGACGTTCACCCAGTCACTCGCTGAGTTGAAGCGGCGGGGCTATTATCTCTTCGATATTTGGGGCTACGTGCCCGGGACCGAGCCCCTCCAAATCCAAGTGCCGCAAAAAACCCTCCAACTGATGGAGCAAAAGCTCGGCGACCATTTCCTCGGCACTGACCTCGGAGAGAATGACGGCCGCTATTTGTTCCTCATGCCGCAGCTTCAGGCACCTTACGCCGCCGGCCGCATCGGCCAGAGTGAGCAGGCTTACCACTACTTTTCCCGGATTAACGACGACCTCGGCGAACGCATGGATGCGCTGACGGTTTATTGGTATTGGCCGTATCCGCTCAAGGAGGGAACCGTGGTATTGACGGGGGCCGAAACGCAGAACCGGGTCACCAGTTCCAGCATCCAATACGCCTTCCTGCGGGGCGCGGGCAAACAATATGGCGTGCACTGGTTTGGCAACGCCTCGATGTTCAACACCTGGAACTACAAGTCCTACCATAACAATCCGGATCAGAAATCGTTCGTGAACGGTCCGACCTGGGGCAACAGCCTCAGCCTGCTGCGGCGGCTGCTGTTCAGCCACTATCTTTATAACAGCGTGATTCTAGGTTACGAGGGCGCGCTGTTCACCGACGCCTGGTGGTCGCCGACCGGTGCCGGCCCGCTCTCACCGCTGGGCCAGATCCAGCAGGACGCCGTGAAATTTGTGGACGCCCACCCGCAGCCTGGAGTAATGCAAACACCCGTCGCCCTGTTGCTGGACTATTATGCCGGCTGGGTCCCGGCGCGCACCCTGACCACGACCTATCAAGTCTGGGGCTATCTGCCCTATGACGCCGGCGATTATCTGACCCACGGCGTATTCGACCTGGTTTATCCGCACTACGAAGATTGCAGCTGGTATCACGACGAACGCGGCACATTGTGCGACACGCCTTACGGTGATCTGGCCGACGTGATGCACTCGGACGTGGCGGCGGGCATTTTGAAGCAGTATAATGTGGTCGTCGCCGCCGGCAATCTTTTCACGGCGGATGCCGAGCTGCGAAATAAATTGGCCAATTTTGTTGCCGGCGGCGGTACTTTGATTGTCACCGCCGAAAATGGCCGCCGGCTCTGGCCCGAATGGAAAGTTGGCCCGCCCCACCGCCTCCCGGCCGGCAGCGTGGTCGAGTGGGCGGACGGTTCCCAGAACATCGAACCACTGGCGATGGATTTATGCAACGCCACTCTGCCGGCCGGAGCGGAAGTGCTGGCGCGCTGCGGCGAGACGGCGACGGTGGTCCGGCTCCATCGCGGAAAAGGTGAAATAATTCTGCTCTCTAGCCCGTTCGGCCTCAACGCCGAGCCGACGGTGCGCGACTTGGCCGGCAATGGTCCGCCGGACCAGCCGCTGCCCCAGCCTTATCATCTGTTGGCCCACGTTCAGCGCGTATTGGATTCGGCCTTCCGCTCCCAGCGGCTTTTTTCCGTCGGCGATGGTCTGGGCTACATCACTGACCGCAAGGGACCCGGCGATTACACGGTCGGCGTGTTCAATAATTCCCTGCATTCCAAGCCATTCCAGATCATGTCTTATTGCGGCCATATTACCAATGTCACCGAGCTTTCCCTCGGCCGGGATCAGCATCTGGCGTCCGGTTATTGGCCGCATGATTTCCAACCGAATGACGGCGGCCGCTCCGATGCGACGAACATTGCCGGCGGCGATGTCCGGTTGTTCTCGGTGCAGGTGGCGGAAACCGGTCTGCGCGTCCTGCCCGAAATCCAGCCGCCGCCGCGGCCGTCCGGACGGATGTTGGCACTTCATAATATTTCCGACTTGGGCGAAGCCGTTCGGAGCCGGCCAACGTTCTTCGAGCATTTCGACGGCGTCAAGGTGGACTGGACTTATCTCTTGCGGCGTGACCCGGAACAGGTGAAGCGTGACCGGACATGGCTGGATCGCCAGAAGCTCCGGGTGGTGGTGGATTTCACCCCGGGTTTGAACGATTTTCCCGACCTGACGTTGATGGATGTTCTGCCGGCAAACTACGCGGCGAGCGTGAAGCAAATTGACAACGTGCTGGATAAGATGAAGCTCATGGGTGCAACCAACGCCCTCATAGGCACGCACATGCCGCCGGAACTGGGGGCCACGCCGGAGCAGATCGAAAAGTCGTTCATGCGCGGCCTGACCTGTCTGTGTCAACAGGCCAAATCGCGCGGGATCACTTTGTTCCTGGAGAACCGGGCCGGGCATTGGCGCGGTGACGTGCCGAACATTTTACTGATCATTGATGCGACGAAAGCGGACAATCTCAAGTTTGCCCTGAACACCGCCAGCGCCCATATCCCGCCGGCCATGGCTTTGGCGGGAAAACGGCTGGGCATGGTCTTGGCGAGTGCGCCGGTTGGGAACATTGGCCTGACGCAAGGACCGATTGCCCATGGCAGCGTGGATATCGCCGCCCTCCAGGCGGTCAAAGTTCCGCTGGTGCTGGATGCCGATTATGCAAATCCAGATGAGGAATTCCGGGACGTGCAGGCGTTGTGGGGCGGGCCGACGCCGGTCACATCAAATGAAACGAAATGAATATGTTGATCCAACCACCATTCGGTCTGCGCCTGCTGGTGATCCTGGCCTTGGGCGTTGGCTCTGCCCGGGCCCAGAATCATCTCTGGGACACCGAACCTTCGTATTGGGAGGTCGCACAAACTTATCATTTGGTGCGTCCGCTGCCGGCCAAGTTTGGCGTGGAGGGCCCGACCATTGGCGATCCTAGCACCGCGTATGTCTCCACCAATAATCCGCAGGGCGAGGCCGGCATCAATTTGAGCAACGGGAAATTGAAGGTTTCACTGTGGGGACCGGCTGACCGGCTGACGCTCAGCCTTTCCAAAACCGATGTGTATGACCGGAGCAGCCCGCATCCCGGCACCGACTGGAAATTTGAGGAGGGCCATTCGCCGCGCCCGGTCGGTCAATTGCTTTTGATGGCGGACGACTTCAAGGGTGCGGCCCAGCCACCGGTGTCCACGGCCATTGCCAATGGGGTGAATACCTTCACGCTGACGAACGGTTCTAAAACCGCCCGCCTGACTTACCTGTCCTCCCGGAGCGACCGGAATGTGCTTGTGATCAAGGCGGATTACACCGGACTCACCGAACCCGTCGCCGTGCGGGTTTTTAACTTCCGGCGCGATGGACAGAAAAATCCACGCCCACAAAATGACGGCCATTTCATCTGGCTGCGGGAGAGCCTGCCGGCCGACCGGACGTTCCCGCAAGGCTTTGACTATTATCTGGTGGCCAAGGTGGTCGGAGCGGGAACCAATGTCACCATGGCCAATGTAAACTGGGGAACTTTGCTGGGCTCGTCCACTTATGGTCGGAACCTCGGGGTGGCGGCCACGGCGGAAATCGCCCCCGACGCGGCGGCGCATCTCCTCGTTTACGCCACGGTGGTCACCCGGGCGGAATCCAACGATCCGCTGGCCGAAGCCAAAAAACGGCTTAACGCTGCTGAAAGTCTGGGTCTGGCCCAATTGGTGGCCGAGAACCGGCAGTGGTATCACGATATGTATGAGCGCCGGGAACAGGGCCGGATTTTCACCGGCCAGCTGTCCGACAATTTGAAAAACATCCTCATGCCGTTTTTCTATCAGGGCAGTTGGCAGAACCGTCACACTTACATGAGCAGCCCGGATCCCACCAAGTATGAAGGCGATGCCTGTTATGCCGGCCTGGAAGCCGACACGGCCTACTGGTACGGGATACCCTGCTTTAACGAGGAGATGTACACGGCGGACTTTGTGGCGGGCCGCGATGAAACCGTTGCGCCTTACTACGTCACCTTGGTGAATTTCTGGCGGGCGGCCTGGGAGAAACACGCCGCCGCCGCCGGCAAGCCCGGGATGTATTATCTCCGCGGCTATGTCCCGCCGATCACGAACGATGTTTATTTCTCGTACGATCCCTCCGCGACGGGTGGCCAAGATTGGTGCACCATGGGCTGGTCCTACAAGAATGTGTGGGATGAATTTGATTACGGCGGACGGGATGTGGCTTATCTGCGCAGTTCGGTTTACCCGGGGCTCAAGGATATTGCCGATTTCTTCAGCGCGCTGGTGCTGATGGGGAACGATGGCTTTTACCACATCAAGAAGTCCGAGCTGCGCGAAGGCAATATCGGCCGCGATGCCTTGGATTGCATCGCTGCCGCCAAATGGTTTTGGAAGACGGCCAGCGAAGCTTCCCTCATCCTGAACACGAATGCGGCGGACCGCGCCTCTTGGCAGCACCATCTGGAAAAGATCCGGCCGTATTTTCTCATGCCGGACGGCACGTTGGGCGGAATTGTGGAAAAGGGCAAGGTGAAGCAATATAAAATGCTCCAGCACTACGTGATCAATGTCACCGACGAATACAACCTGGATTCTTCACCCGCCGACCAACAGCTCGCCTACGCTTCCACCGACCATGCGTTTCTGGGTGCCGACATCCCCGAACTGTTGGGCCGGAATCGCAACCAGTTTTACGGCGGTGCCGCCTGCTGGTTCTGGATGTTCAACCGCCAACCCTGGCTGATGTATTATGCGATCAAGGTGCTCGGAATCGACGTCAACGCCGGCGACGATATTTTGTTCTGGCGCGCGCCGCGCCTGGGGGGTCGTTCCCATCACGGCCATACCGGCGTTTTCACTCTCAACACGCCGCTCAAGCAGGCCGTCGCTTGCTGGTTTGAGCCGGAGCGGTTGTGCAATTCCCGCGGGGGCACCATTTTCTTTTTCCCCTCCGTGCCGGATAAGTTCGACGTGGCCTTCAAGGATTTTCAGGCGCGCGGCGGGTTTCTCGTCACGGGGGAATTGAAAAATGGCGCGGTGACGTTTGCGCAGATCAAAGCCCGGCGCACCACCGAATGTGTCGTGATGAACCCGTGGCCGCATCAATTGCTGAAAATCTTGGAACAGCCGGCCAACACACCCGTGGCGGCGGTTCAGGCGGATGGGAAATACACGTTTGCGGCGGTAGCGGGAAAGACCTACCTGCTTCAGCCTTCACTGCCATAGCGGCATTGGCTCCAAATCGACAAATGGCCGACGCTGGCCAGCCAGTCGCGCCGCGAGGCCAAGTCGGTGCGAATTGACGTCTGGCTCGAACCGTTTGAGCCAAGCCGACCAGGTCTTTTGATCCGACCCGCGGTTGGTTTGTTTCCGTCGGGAGCCGGCCTGTCCGCAAAGGGAATTGATTCGCCCCACAGGCACCCGTGTGCATAGAAAATGATTGCCATTCGGCCGGGGAAACGTTACATTTAGATGTCAACCCATTATACCAATTACCTTTTGTTATTTAGCTAACGCTATGAAAAGGAAACGCGTTCTCAATTGCCCGGTGACCCGTTTGGGAAGGTTGCCTGATCAGCCTCGAAAGCGCGGCTTCACACTGATTGAGTTGCTGGTGGTGATCGCCATTATTGGCATTCTGGCTGCGCTGCTATTGCCGGCCCTGAATGCGGCCAAGCGAAAAGGCCAGCAAGCCTTGTGTACGAGCAATCTCAGGCAGTTGGGCATCTGCCTGATTCTCTATAAAGACGATTTCCGAGGTTATTATCCACCTTCACAAACTTCCGAGGCTGCCTATTTCGATGAATGGATTTGGCCTCCTTTGCTGCGCCTCTACACCACCAAGGGTTCCGTCACGGGTATCTTTCAGTGTCCCGCCGCCCCCGCTGCCGCCCAGTGGAAACCCAACAATTTTGGCAGCGGTGAACTGGCGCATTATGGCTATTTGAAAAACGAGGTTACCCTGAAACCTAATGGCACATCCTTTATGAGCTATGGGTATAGTCCCTGGGGTTCAACTTACACTTGGATTCAAGCCGGCAAGCAAACCCTTGGCATGGGAGCCGACATGATGGGGATGGGATATATTGATGGGCCACGGAATGAGAATCAGATTGTAAAACCGTCGGGTATGATTGTGATTTCTGACAGCAATTGGAATACAAACATGGATGGGAGCACGACTTGGAGTGGAGAAATCTACATGCCCACTAAACAGAATTGGCCACTGGATGTGCATGGTGGTCAGCCGTTTTATGCCGGGGTGGCGGACATCCTTTTCCTTGATGGACATGTGCAGGCCATGAAGCGCACGGATTACATTCCCTATAGCGGGGAGCCAACGGCCGCCGTTTATGCGGCGGAGTCACTGTGGAACAATGACAACCAACCCCATGACCAATCGCCAAATATCCCTCCGTTGTCTTCTTTGGAAGGGCCAACCCCTTGGACTGGACCCTGACTGAATCAGGTCAGCGCCTTGCCGCCTTACTCACTTCACCCCGGCGGCCACCACTTCACGGCCACCTTTGTCTGCGCTACGTCAGTTAGGCTTTTTTTCGTCTGGTTTACTGAATGGCCAAGCTCGCGGCTGGATTCGCCCCCAACCCGCACCTAAATGCATAAAAAATATGATGTGAAAAAACTGATTGTCATTCGGCTCGGGAAATGTTAAAATAGCGTGAAGCAACCCATTATTCTCTGAACTAGAACTCAGAACTTTTTTGCCAGCTAGCTAACGCTATGAAAGGTAACCTCACCCTCATTTGCCCGGGGACCCGTTCGGGAAGACTGCCTGAGGTGCACCAAAAATACGGGTTCACCCTGATTGAGCTGCTGGTGGTGATCGCCATCATCGGCATCCTGGCGGCGATGTTACTGCCGGCGCTGGCCAAGGCGAAATCGAAGGCGCAGCAAACCTATTGCACCAACAACCTCAAACAATTGGGCCTCTGCCTGATGCTGTATCGGGATGATTACCAGGCCAAGTATCCGGCGGGAAGCGCGCTGAATGGCGACTGGATTTGGCCGCCCCAGCTGCGGAAATACACGACCGGTCCCAAAGGTTACAACACCCAAATCTTCACCTGCCCGTCGGCGGCCGCCAATGGGTCCGTGTGGGTGGCAAAGTTCACCTCCCCCGGCCCGGCGGTATTCGGGTATCTCGCCAACGAAATGCATTTGAATTATAACAACGGCACCATGTTGATGAGCTATGGCTACAATATCCTGGGGTCCGATTTTCCCAAAACCTACACGCATGGCCTGGGCTGGGTCCCGGAGGGTTCCATTGCTGGAGTGGTGGCAACACGAGAAAGCGCGGTGGTCAAGCCGGCGGATATGATCGCCATCAGCGACAGTGATTGGGATGTAAACCGGGGGGGCAATGTACAATACAGCGGAGAAATCGGCCCGTGGGCAACGACCATCCTGCCGCTGGATGTGCATGGCAACGGCGGCCGGCCAGGCGGCGTGACTGACCTTGTCTATATAGACGGGCATGTGGAATCCGTGAAACGCACCGCCATCATCGCTTATTCGGGGAGTTCACCGGGAATTCCGGCGCAGTCCACCGCCACCCAACAAACGGCGGAGCGGAAGTGGAATGTTGACAACCAGCCTTACGACCCACCCACATTCCCCACGGCGGCACAACTGGCACAATGATTTGAGCCGGGCCAGGTGGGTGATGCCGGCGCGTGGAAACCGATTTTTACACCCGGGGAAGGTTTGGATACGCGGCGGCAGATGGCGTCCGAAGGCGCCGAAAGCGCCGAAAGCGATTAGGACGCTGCCCTCGGCCACCGCAGTCCAAAAAAAACCTGCCGGCCCTCCCTGATCCCAGCTTGCCGACCCGGGTGCGAAAAAATTGTTTGTTGCCAGCCAGAAAACGAAAAATGTCCGCTTGCAATTAACGGTTTCATTGATTATATTTCAACATTCATCCTGAATTATGCAAAGCATTTTTTACTTCTGCGGACTCCGAAAACCGTCCGGTTCAGCCCACCCTCGCCGGCACGGGTTCACCCTGATTGAACTGCTGGTGGTTATCGCCATCATCGCCATCCTGGCGGCGCTGCTACTGCCGGCGCTGGCCAAGGCGAAACAGAAGGGGAAGGGAATTGTTTGCATCTCCAATCTCAAGCAAATAGGTCTGGTCATGTCCATGTATACTGGTGACTTCAGTGACACCTACCCCTACGATGGCACCTCTTGGCCGCAGTTTCCTGCGGCGAATATTTATACGCTGCAAAAGAACTACATCGGGACCAGAACTACCGGGGCTAGGAATAATGCGTTTTACCGGTGTCCAACGGACATCACCCCCAATGGGTGGAACGCCCAGGTGGGCGCGTTGATTAACCCCCCCGTCACCGTCCCGTTTGCCAGCAGCTATTATATTTATTCAGTATTCTACAACGGCAAGGTCAAGACTTCCCAAGTGCAACACCCGACCGGCAAGGGCATCCAAATTTGCGAGTCCAGCGGCACGCTGGCATTTTTTCCCACCGGCGGCCTGCCACAACAGGACAGCGCGCATGGCTCGGGTATGAACATGCTCTTTGTGGACGGCCATTCCCAGTTCGCCCGATTTTCACAGACGGCCAATCCCCCGATTGCACCCAATTTTTTAGTCCAGTACAACTGGGTCGGTAACGGCGGATATGGTTACAATTTCGACATTGCTCCCTTGACCGACAACGGGCCGGGGGCAATGGGTTATCAGATCCCATAACGGGCCGGTTTCATCGCCACGGGCTGGTTTTGACGTTTTTTTTTGGGGGGGGGTTATTATAGCAGTTTGGGTTAACTTTTGGTTAACCTTGGCGCAGTTTGCTCAGCCAGCGGCCAGAGCGGTGGAGGGCCGCCGCACTTCAGGACGCTGCGTGCGAATTGGTGACGGCGGACAACGCGTAGCGTCGTGCTGTTCCAAACTCCTTGGGAGTTTCGTCCACATGAACCAGCCCGTGCCAATGGCAATCTCACCGGCCATCCAACTTGGTTCCGGTTTAAACCCGCGACGTCGGATCACGACCGAAAGCGTTGTGGACGCGGCACTCGGCCACCGCCGTCCAAAAAAAACCATGCCGGCTTTCCGTAACCCCACTTTCCGGACCAAGGTACGGAAAATATTGTTTGTGGCCGACCGGATGGCCGGATTACAATTTGATTTTAGCAAGCCATCAGCAAACCCCGCCATCTATGTTCCGCAGGCGGTATTTTGCCTGGCGACGATCTGGATTTTTAATCGACCCCATGACCACCATTCAGCCGATTTCGCCGCAACGAGCCGCCTGGCAGCGGGCGTTTGACCTCTGCGTCCGCAAAACCCGGACGAACATCCAGGACCTGGCCGATGCGCCCAAATCCTGGTCGAAGGACGTCAACGGCCGGTACGAAAAATTCGACGAGGGGTTTTTCGAGATCGGCAACTGGACCAGTTCCTTCTTCACCGGCATGGCGCTGCTGGCGTGGCAGGCGACGGAGGATGAGTATTTTCTGGAACAGACGCTCCGGCTCGGACCCACGTACCGGGAGAAGGTGTTCACCCGGTTTCTGGAAACGCACCACGACCTGGGCTTTCTGTATTCGCTCTATTCCGTGGCGCTGTTCAAGCTGACCGGCGATCCGGCGCAGCGCGAGAATGGCCTGCGGGCAGCGGAGCTGCTATACCAGCGGTTCAATGGCACCGGCGGATTCATCCGCGCATGGGGCCGGATGGACACGACGGAACAGGACAACCTGGCGATCATTGACTGCATGATGAACCTGCCGCTGCTCTACTGGGCCGCGCAGGAAACCGGCGACCAAAAATATCGCGCCGCCGCCGTGCGCCAGGCCGACACGACGCTGCGGTGTTTCATCCGCGCGGATGATTCCGTGTTTCACGCCTACCGCTTCGACCTGAAAACCGGCCAGCCGCTGGGCGGCGACAACTACTGCGGTTTCAGCCAGGATTCTCATTGGGCGCGCGGGACGGCCTGGGCGATATACGGGTTCGCGATGAGCCACCGGTACACCGGCGACCAAAAATATCTCGAAGCCTCCTTGCGGCTGGCGCGGAAATTCATCGCGCTGCTGGACGCGGAAATGGTGCCGGTCTGGGATTTCCGGCTGCCTGCCGGGGCCAAGCCGGTGCGCGACGCCTCGGCGGCGGCGGTGGCGGTCTGCGGCTTTCAAGAACTGCAAAAACTGGGCGCGGCGGACGCGGCCATCCTGAAAGCCAAGGAGGCGCTGCTCGACCGGATTTGCCATGACGATTACCTGAATTTCGAGGATCATTGCCGCGGCGTGCTGCGATTCGGCATTGGCATCGGAGACACCATCGGCTACTCCAGTTGGGGTGATTATTATCTGATGGAAGCCCTCGCCCGCGAACTGTTCCAAACCGAAACCTGGTGGTGAGACTAGTTCGCATGATCCAATTTATATGAGCTCAAATTATGAAACGCTGGCCGCCCGCGTCCGCGCCGCGGCCCAAAAACTGCCGTCCGTCGCCATCGGCTTCGACGGCTTTGTGGACGAGATGATCTCCGTGGTGAGCGAACGCCAGAACCTGGAGGCGTTCAAGGCCGTGCCGGACATCGGCACGTTCGGCGGCCTGATTAGCAAGGCGGCGGGCCACAGCAGCCTGCGCGAAATCGTGGTCAACGCCGTGCATCCGGGAGGCTGCGCGGTGAACATGGGCGACGGCTTGGCCGCGCTGGGCATACCGGTGGACGCCTTTGCGACTCTGGGCGAGCCGGTTCACCCGGCGTTTGCAGCCATCCTCGCCGGATTCCGTTCCACCCGTTCATGGGGTCGTGAGCCGGGTCGGACGCTGGCCTTTGAATTCGCCGACGGCAAATTGATGTTCAGCGCCGTTTCCCAACTGGCCGACTTCACCCCCGAATACGTCACGAAAAAACTGGCCGATGGCGCGTATGCCAGCGCCTGCGCCCAGGCGCGGCTGATCGCGTTGACTGATTGGACGCTGTATCCGCACATGACCGCGGTGTGGCGGTTGCTGCAGGAAAAAGTTTATTCCCGGCTGACGCATCGGCCGGCGTTTTTTATTGACCTGGTGGACCCGTCCAGCCGTTCCACGGAAGACATCCGGGCGATGCTCGACACGTTGCCGGCCTTCGAGGCCGTCGGGCCGCTCACCCTTGGCTTGAATGGCAACGAGGCCAATATTCTGGCGCGCCTGTTCGGCCTGCCGGAGGCGAAAGAAGTTCCCGAACTGGCCCGCGACCAGGCGCAGGCGCTGCGGACCCGGCTGGGCATCGCCGAGGTGGTCATCCACCACATCAAATTTGCCGCCGTGGCGAATGCGACGGAATCCGCCGCGATGCGCGGCCCCTATTGCGCCAATCCCAAGAAGAGCACTGGCGCCGGCGACCGTTTCAATGCCGGCTATAGTCTCGGCCTGCTGCTCGAGCTGGACGCCCGCGCGCGCCTCGCCTGCGGCTGCGCCTGCTCCGGATTTTTCGTGCGCCAGGCCCGCAGCGCCTCGCTGGCCGAACTGGCGGATTTCATCCTGACGTTGACTAGCGAATGAGTCCTTGCGGACTCAGGACATTCGTTGGCAAGGGATTTTCTTGACATCGAAAAACCGAAGCCGAAAGCTGTTATGTTAATAACTGTTGCGTTAATATTTTAATTTTATGACCCGTTCACTCGATCAAAAACTCGCGGCCATCCGCGCCAACCCGCACTCCACCCGGGAATTCATCCTCGCCGACGCGAAGGACGCCGACATGGCGTTCGGCGTGCGCGCGCCCGGCCCGCGCAGCTACCTCGCCAGCCACGGCGCGCGGCCCGCGCAGTTCTCACCTGAAGTCTGGACGCGTGGCGAATACGGCTACCGCAACCTGCCCGAATTCCTGGACATCATCCGCGAGGTCACGCACCAGGGCCTGGTGGACATCATGCTCATGTCCGCCTACGTCAACGAGCAGCTCACCATCAAGGAAGGCCTGTTCAAGAACTCCCACATCACCCCCGCCTGCCGCGCCAACGACACCACGGACGTCTGGGCCGTGCGCCACGGCTGCTATACGCGCGAGCCGTCGCAGCCGTTCCGTTCGGCGACCATCGACCACATTCAATGCGGTGAGATCGAGTGCGATCGCAGCACGAATGAATTCCCCGGCGCGAATCTGGGTCTATATTCGATGACGTTCGTCAACGAACTGGATCAGGACCGCGAGGCATTTCTCTGGTACAAGTCCTTCCGCGAAGAGGCCGAGCGCAAAGGCTTCCGGCATTTCCTGGAAATTTTTGACCCGAACGTGAACAGCGGCATCGCCCCGGAAAAGCTGGGTGAATTCATCAATGACAACATCATCCGCACCCTCGCCGGCGTGCCGGACGCGGGCCGGCCGGACTTCCTGAAGATTGTTTATCATGGCCCGAAGGCGATGGAAGAACTTGCGCAATACGATCCGAACCTGGTCGTCGGCATCCTCGGCGGCAGCGCGGGCACGACGTATGACGCCTTCAAGCTGATTCATGACGCCCAAAAATACGGCGCCCGCGTGGCGCTCTACGGCCGCAAGATCAACAACGCAGAGCATCAGCTGGCCTTCATTGAAATGCTGCGGCTGATCACGGACGGCAAGATTTCGCCTGAGGAAGCCGTCCGGGCCTACCACGGCGTGTTGCAGAGCAAAGGCATCAAACCCACCCGCGCGCTGGAGGACGATTTGAAAACCACCGACCAGGCGATGAGTTACGACGGCAGCGCCACGCGCCGGTCCACGGCCGAGATCCGCAACAATCCACTGGCCAAAACCACGTCCGAAACCTCGGGCAAGGAAACGGTGGCCACCGACTGGCCCAAGCGCGCCGATGGCCGGCCGGATTTCGACCGGATGAGTTCTGCGCAACGGCTGGCCTACGACACCGCGCGGTTGAAATAATTCCTCATGGCCCTGCCATCCGAATCTCTGGCGACGCTTCGCGGCCTCGTTGGCGCGGAAAACGTCCTGACCCAGCCGGAGGATGTCATCCCCTACGGCTTCGACGGCACGGCGGCGCTCAAGCAGCCGGCGGAATGTGTGGTGTTTCCCCGGAATCCCGCCGAGGTGGCCGAGGTGCTGAAATTTGCCGGCCAGCATCGGCTGCCGGTCGTGACCCGCGGCTCGGGCACCGGCTTGAGCGGCGGCAGCGTGCCGGTCAAGCACGGCATCGTCATGTGCCTGGTCAAGCTGGACCGGGTGATCCAGCTCGATGAAAAAAACCTGACCATCCTGGTCGAAGCCGGCGTGGTCACGCAAAAAATTGCCGACCTTGCCGCCGGCGTCGGCCTCTTGTATCCGCCCGATCCGGGGTCGATGAAAATTTCCACCATCGGCGGCAACGTGGCCGAAAATTCTGGCGGCCTGCGCGGGTTGAAATACGGCGTCACCCGCGACTATGTCATGGGCCTGGAAGTCGTCCTGCCGGATGGAAAAATCGTCTGGCTCGGCAGTAAATGCGTCAAGGACGTCGCGGGTTATTCGATGAAGGATGTCTTCATCGGCTCGGAAGGCACCTTGGGCGTCATCACCAAGGTGCTGCTCAAGCTCGTGCCCCAGCCGGCGGCCAAAAAAACTTTGCTGGCCACGTTCGCCCGCATGGACGCGGCGGCGGAAACGGTCTCGGCCATCATCGCGGCCCGGATCATTCCCTGCACCCTGGAATTTCTGGACAAGATCACCATCCGCTGCGTGGAAGATTATGCGCACATCGGCCTGCCGCTCGAGGCCGAAGCCTTGCTGCTCATGGAAACCGACGGTCATCCGGCCGTGGTGGCGGACGAAGCGCGCCACATGGAACAGATCGCGCGCCAGCATGGCGCGGATTCAGTGGTGGTGGCGCAGTCCGCCGAGGAATCCGCGCGGCTGGCCACGGCGCGGCGCTCGGCGTTTTCCGCGCTGGCGCGCGTGGCCCCGACGACCATCCTGGAAGATGCGACCGTGCCGCGCAGCGAACTCGCGCGGATGATCCGGTTCATCCAGGAAGTCGGTGAACGGCACCGGCTGCGCATCGGCACTTTTGGCCACATGGGTGATGGCAATCTGCATCCCACTTTCCTGACCGACGAGCGCAATCACGAAGAAATGGAGCGGGTGGAAAAAGCGATGCAGGAGATTTTTGATTTTGCCATCCAGCTCGGGGGTACCATCACCGGCGAACACGGCGTGGGCCTGGCGAAGAAACGCTTTCTGCCCGGGGCCATCGGGGGTGCGAGCCTCGACCTGATGCGGCAACTGAAACGGACGCTGGATCCGGGAACGATTTTGAACCCCGGCAAAATTTTCGACCTGTGAGCGCCAAACCTCCGCAGCTCGCGCACCTCGACTACTCGGTTTTGCAGCAATGCATGCATTGCGGCATGTGCCTGCCCACGTGCCCGACCTACGACGCGACCAAGCTGGAGCGCAACAGTCCGCGCGGCCGGATTTCGCTGATGCGGGCACTGGCCGATGGCGACCTGAAACTCACGGAAGAGTTCGGTAAGGAAATGTATTTCTGCCTCGGTTGCCTGGCGTGCATGACGGCGTGTCCAGCCGGCGTGAATTACGCCGAGATGTTCGAGGCGGCGCGCTCCGACATTGAAACCGCCGGCGTGCTGGAAACCCCCAAGCGGGATTTCGTCCGCTGGATCACGGTGAAATTCATCTTCACGCATCCTCGCCTGTTGCGCCTGCTGGGGCGCGGACTGTACGTCTATCAGGTGACCGGGCTGCAGCGGCTCGTTCGCCGGCTGCGGCTGACCGCTTTGCTGCCGCGCAGTTTGCGGGAACTGGAGCCGCTCACGCCGACGGTGCGCCGGCATTTTTCCGATGCGCTCATCCAGGAAGTGGAAACCCCGCCGCAACGGCAGCACCGGGTCGGCTTGCTGACCGGCTGCGTGCAGGACTTGATTTATTCCGAGGTCAACCGCGACACGGCGGATGTGCTGCTGGCGCATCACTGCACCGTGTTTACGCCGCGCCTGCAGTCGTGTTGCGGTTCGCTGCACGCGCACAACGGGGAGCTGGAGCTGGCGCGCGAGATGGCCCGGCGCAACATTGTGGCGATGGAGAAATCCGCCGGCTCGCTGGATCAGCTCGACGCGATCATCACCAACGCCGGCGGCTGCGGCTCGCACCTGAAAGGCTACGCGCACCTGCTGCATGACGATCCGGCGTTCGCCGCGCGGGCGAAAGCCTGGTCGGACAAACTGAAGGACATTCACGAGTGGCTCGCCCAGATCGGGCTGCAACGCCCGGCGTGTTCGGCGCAGCCGGAGCGCGTGACCTATCACGAATCCTGCCATCTCTGCCACGGCCAGAAAGTGGTTCGGCCGCCGCGCGACGTGCTGCGCGCCGTTCCCGGGCTGGAGCTCGTCGAATTGCCGGAATCCAACTGGTGCTGCGGCAGCGCGGGCATTTACAACATCACGCAGCCGGAAATGGCGGGCAAACTCCTGGACCGCAAACTGGCCAATCTTCAGCGCACGGGCGCGGCGGTGGTGGCCTCGGGCAATCCCGGCTGCTCGGTGCAACTCGAAGCCGGCCTGCGTCAGGCCGGCCGGCCGGTCCGCGTGGTTCATCCGGTTTCGCTGCTGGCGGAAGCCTTTCGCCGGGCGAAAACGTCTACCCAGGATCCCGGCGCGGCGGCCTGAAACGTGGTTCAAAAAGGCGGTTCAATTCTTGCCATAAGCAGTTGAAAACCCCAAGCTGATAAAAACTAATCTCCATGAACAGCCTCGTACAGCCCGCCTCGTTTGCGGATCCGGAACGCAACCTGGAATTTGAATTTGTGCGCGCGACGGAAAACGCCGCGCTCAACGTGATCCACTGGCTCGGCCGCGGCGAAAAAGAGGAGGCGGATGCGGCCGCGTGCGACGCCATCCGCGGCGTGTTCGATCTGGTGGACATTCGCGGTGAAGTGGTGATTGGCGAGGGCATCAAGGATAATGCGCCCGGAATTTTTCTCGGCGACAAGCTTGGCAAAGGGACCGAAGGTTCTTCGACCTTTGACATCGCGCTGGATCCGGTGGACGGCACCACGAACCTGGCGAACGGCCTGCCCAATTCCATTTCCGTCATGGCCGCCAGCGAACGCCGGCCGGGCCACCCGCCGTCCATGAAACATCTGCCGTCCTTTTATTCGACCAAGCTGGCCTACGGCCCGGAAGTCGTGCGCGCCATCAGCGAGGGGCTGCCGGCCATTCATTTGGACGATCCGCTGGAACAGATTTTGAAGCGCGTGGCCGAGGCGCTCGGCAAACGCGTGCAAGAGCTGGTGGTGGTCACGCTGAACCGCCCGCGACACGCGCATTACGTTTCTGAAGTGCGGCGGGTGGGCGCGGCGCTGCGCCTGATCGGCGACGGCGACATCACGGCGGCGGTGGCGCCGTCATTGCCGGATTCGGGCGTGGATCTTTACATCGGCATCGGCGGCTCGCCCGAAGGCGTGCTGACGGCGGCGGCGTTGCGGGCGCTCGGTGGCGACATGCTGCTGCGCATGTGGCCGCATGACGAAGAAGAACGGGAACTGCTCATGGACGAGGTGGGCATCGCCGAACTGGAACGGGTTTTTCACGCGCAAGATTTGGTGGCCGGTGAAAGCGCGCTCTTTTGCGCCACCGGCATCAGCGACAGCGCCCTGCTGCCCGGCGTGAAACTCACCGGCAAAAAAGCCATCACCCATTCCATCCTGATGCGCGCCCGCAGCCGCACCGTGCGCTATATCCGGGCCATCCATAATCTGGAGACCAAGACTATCCACCTCCGCAGCGACCGGCAGGAACATAAATTGTAACTCGGGATTGACCGGTCTTCAGCAGCAATCAATCGTGCGATCCGGGTGGAAAACGGTTCTCGCCGTCTGCGTACCAATTTTTTCTGGTAAAAATTTGCGGCGGCATCATCCTGAAATCATGAGCTCCTTTTTGCGGCTGGCCACGGTTTTATTTGCCCTGGCCCTTTGCCCCTGCCGGTCGTCCGCCTTCGTGGACACCCTCACGTTTGGCAACCGGCCGTCCGAACGGGCCCACCACCTTTCCAGTGCTGGCAGCGAAGTTGTCAAAGGGGCATTGGCCGAACCGGCGCGGCGGCTGCTGCCGACCACCCATTTTTGGCGGGCCCAGCCGAGGCGACCGGTCAGAACCTATTCCTGGGAGGGCGGGTCGCTCAAATTCACCGTTAAAGTCGACCCGGAGAAATTAAATTATGTCACGGTCAAGCTCTGGGGTTCCGACGCAACTCAGGATTTGCTGGTGCTATTCTGCCAGGGCAAACAGATTGGCTATCGCTATCTCGGCGACCTGGATGTGCTCGACACCGGCGGCGACGACGGCGCGGCGTTTCCGGGAAGATTCATTTATAACACCACGCCGCTACCGTTGGCACTGACTCAGGGTAAAACCAATCTGACACTGGAACTGGGTTCCGCCGGGCCGATCTGGGGTTACGCCACCACCTTTGCCGGCTTTCAAAACCTGATGACGGTTCCGACCCGTGGCCTTTATAATTTCTATGTCCACACCAACGGCTGTTTCATTCCGCCGCCGGACGAGCGGCCGGGTGAGGCGCCAAAAAATCCCACCGTGCGCAAAGCGCCGGGACCGGAAGTGCTCGATCAACTCAAGAAACGCGTGAATGGCGAGTTGAAGAATTGCATCCGGTCCAAATCGCCGCTCAACCAGATGCAGATGCAGCTCGTTGCCCGGGCGTATCATGTCCCGTGGACTGTGGCGTATCAAAATTCGAACGCCGTCAAACAACTGCTCCGGAGCCTGGATGCGACTTATGCCGCGTATCGCAAAAAACCCGGCCTGGCCGCGGCCGATCCGTCGACTTACAACCCCGGGTGGTTCGGCCTCGGGCCGTCGGGCGACGTGCTGCGGTTGATGGCGGCGGAATTGAAACCGTTCCTCGACCAAAAAATCAGCGATGGCGCGGGTAAAAAAATATCCCGGCGGGCGGCTTTTTCCAAAATGCTCGTGGCTTGCCGCGACTGGCACCGCCGGAACCGCCGGCTCTACACGAACCAGTCCATGATCAATGATCTCTATGGGATTTATCTCGCCAACCGCGGCGTTGAGGTCGTGGATCCGACCAATGCGCTGCCGGAAAAAGAAATTCGCCGCTATCTCTACGAATCCGTCGGCCTGCAACCGTGGCGCGACAGCGATCCCGGCGGCGGCGTGGCCATGGAAACGGGCCGGACCAATTGGGGCGTGGGCACGAATTACTGGGAACTGACGTCCAAGGGCCTGACCAAGGAGCTCGGTTATGTCGGCTATTATGGCGAGGTGCTGGACTGGGTGACGGCGATTTATGATGCGACGCGCCCGGCTTTGGGCCAGCCCGGGGATGAGAAAATCCGGGCACAACTCATCCGCATGGGCCAGGCCCGCGCCATTTTCCGTTATCCAGGTTTTGATGCCGAAACCAACCGGACCATGCGCATCGAGGCGGTCGTCGGCTGGCGCGACGGCAGCCATTATCCCGGCGACATCGCCTACGCGCAGCGCGCGAGCTGGGACGGCTCGGCCCTGGGCTATGCCGCGGCCACGCTCGATCCGACGGCCATCGGTTATGTCCAGCAGATGTTGGCGGACAACCAGTTTTTTGGTCCGCTTAAAGATCATATGAAGCAGCAAAACATTTTCCGCGTGACGGCGGGCTTGCTGACCGTGCCGGAGGAATACGCGCTGCTGAAATCCCAGCCGCCCGAATCCGCCCGGCTGCCGATGACGCCGGGGCAGCCCGATTTCGTTTTCAGCGACGAGGAAGACGGGGTCGTCGCCATTAAAAACGGCGACGACATTCTTTACGCGTCGCTTTACTGGCGGGCGCGGTATGGCATCAACCATCTGGCCCGCGTCCATTACACCACGCCGCAAATGGACCGCATCGCCGTCGTGCAAGTGGACACAAAATTCACGCCGAGCGGAATGTTTTACCCGCGGCCCGACTGGGTTGGTTGCGCCTTCCTCAAGGGCGAACCGAAATATCCGGCGGGCCTGCACTCGGCGACCACGGGCGAACGGCTGCCCATCGCCAAAATTCCCGACGGCGTTAAGTTCAAGCCGGGCGATGAAAATGCCCACGCCGGCAAAGGCGATTTCTATACGCTGCGTTACGGCGATTATCTGATTGGCATGAACCTGACGACCGACCAGACCTTTGAATTGACGCCGCCGCCGGGCGCGACGGAGGCGCACGAACTCGTTTCCCAGACCATTTTGAAACTGGACGCACCCCTCAAAGTGCCGCCCCGCTCGACGGTGGTGCTCTGGTTCGGAAAATAATCCGGCTATGACCATCAAATCCCTCGGCGTATCCAGCCTGCTGGCCGTCGGCGCTTTGCTGTTTCCACCGGTTGCCTCCGCGCAAATTCAATTCATCGGACCAGCGTCCGCGCCGGCCGAACCGTTGAGCTTGTGGTATCGCCAGCCCGCCGGACTATGGACCGAGGCGCTGCCCGTTGGCAACGGGCGGCTCGGCGCTATGGTCTTTGGCGGCGTGAATCGGGAGCATTTGCCGCTCAACCTGGATACCCTGTGGGCGGGCGGCCCGTATGATTCGGTGAATCCCGATGCCCTGGCGGCGTTGCCGGAAGTGCGCCGGCTCATCTTTGCCGGCCATTACGCCGAAGCGGCGAATCTCCTCAGCGCCAAAGTCATGGCCAAACCACTCAAACAAATGCCGTATCAACCCCTGGGCGATCTCACGCTCGATTTTCCGGCGGTGAAGACGGTGGTAAATTATCGTCGCGATCTGAACCTCGACACCGCCGTGGCCACGACCACCTTCACAGCCAACGGCGTAAAGTTCACGCGCGAAGTTTTTTCCAGCCCGGTGGATCAGGTCATCATCGTCCATCTCACAGCCGACCAGCCGGGGCAAATCTCCTTCACCGCCGGACTGACCACCTCGCAGCCAGCGAACGTCACGGTTGAACCCGGCGACACGCTGGTGATGCGCGGCGTGAACGAGGATGCCAATGGCATCAAAGGCGCGCTCAAGTTCCAGGCGCGGATGAAAATCCTGACGGACGGTGGCCAGACCACCACCACGGGCAATACGATTTCGGTGACCAATGCCGATGCTGTCACTTTGTTAATCGCGGCGGCCACGAGCTACAAAAATTATCACGATGTCAGCGGCGATCCGGAAGCCATCGTGATTAATCAGATGGTTTCTGCCTTGCGAAAGCCGCAGCTTCATATTCTCCCTTCGCCAGGAAACTGGTCTGACGCTTTGCTCCCCGCCCACCTCGCCGCGCACCAGAAATTATTCCGCCGCGTCGAATTGAATCTCGGTGACAGTGGCGATGCTGCGAAGTTGCCCACCAACAAACGCATCGCGCATTTCGCTGAGGGCAAAGACCCGCAGCTCGCAGCGTTGTATTATCAATTCGGACGGTACCTGTTGATTTCCTGTTCGCGTCCCGGCAGCCAGCCAGCCACCTTGCAGGGCCTGTGGAACGATTCCATGACACCGCCGTGGGAGAGCAAATACACCATCAACATCAACACGGAGATGAATTATTGGCCGGCCGAAACCGCCAACCTCGGCGAATGCGTGGCACCGCTCCATAGCATGATCGAGGATTTAAGCCACACCGGGGCGCACACGGCGCAGGTCATGTACGGCGCCCGCGGCTGGGTGGTCCATCACAACACCGACCTGTGGCGCGCGACCGCGCCGATGGACGGGCCGCTCTGGGGCATGTGGCCGACCGGCGGCGCGTGGCTTTGCCAGACGTTGTGGGAACATTACTTGTTCAATCCGGATAAAAAATATCTGAAACAGATTTATCCGCTTCTGAAGGGGTCGGCCCAATTCTTCCTCGACACCCTGGTGGCAGACCCGGACACCCATTACCTCGTAACCAACCCCTCCCTCTCGCCCGAAAATGCCCATCATGCCAACGGTCAATACAACTGCGCCGGGCCGGCGATCGACATGGAAATTCTGCGCGACCTGTTTGCCGAGTGCATCACCGCCTCGGAAACCCTCGGCACGGACCCGTCTTTCCGCGCGCAGGTGACCGCAGCGCGGGCGCGGCTGGCGCCGTTGAAAATTGGCTCGGCCGGACAGTTGCAGGAATGGCAGCAGGATTGGGACCTGCAGGCGCCGAACCTCCACCAACATCACGTTTCGCACCTTTACGCGCTTTACCCGGGCGCGGCGATTGACGAGCGAACGACGCCGCAACTGGCCGCCGCCGTGAAAAAATCGCTGGTGATCCGCGGCGACGACGCCGGCGGTTGGAGTATGGCCTGGCGCATCAATTTGTGGGCGCGTTTGCACGACGGCGATCATGCGTATAGCGATTTGCAATTGTTGCTAAGCCCGGCGCGGTCGTATCCCGACCTGTTAAACGGTTCCCGGGTATACCAGATCGACGGCAATTTAGGTGGCCCGGCCGGCATCACGGAAATGTTGCTGCAAAGCCAGAACGGCGAAATCCAGCTTCTGCCCGCGTTGCCCAAGGCCTGGCCAAACGGCAACGTCAAAGGGATGCGCGCCCGGGGCGGATTTGAAGTGGACTTCGCGTGGCAGGACGGAAAGCTGACCTCCGCCACCGTTCGCTCGGTCACCGGCAAAGTGGCGCACTTGCGCTACGGTTCGGTCACCAGGGAGATCAATCTCAAGCCCGGCCGCAGTTTCTCATGGGACGGAAAATGAGGGCGCTGCGGCTGATCTGGTTTCTGTTCGTCGGCCTGCTGGCCGGGGCGCCTGGCCGGGCCGCGGACTGGCAATGGTCGGTCCCCATCGAGTCCGGCGCACCGGTTGATTCGGCGGTGTCTCCCCGCGCATTTCTATGGATTCCGCCGGATTGCCAACGCATTCGCGCGGTCGTCGTTGGCCAAAACAACATGATCGAGCCGGGAATTTTGGAACATCCCGAATTTCGCGCGGCGCTGGCACAGCTCGGCATCGCGGAGGTTTACCTGGCGCCGGGTTTTTACAACTGGCAGGACGCCGCCGGCAACGCCGCGGCGAATACCAATTTCTCCGTGTTGCTGAAGCGGCTGGGCGAGGAATCGGGCTATGGCGAACTGGAGTTTGCGCCGGTCATTCCCATCGGCCACTCGGCGATGGCCAGTTTCCCGTGGAATTTCGCGGCCTGGAATCCGGACCGGACGCTGGCCATTTTATCCGTCCACGGCGATGCGCCGCAGACGGACCGGGTCGGCAACGGTCGCCCGAACGTGGACTGGGGCGCGCGTAACCTTGACGGCATTCCCGGCCTGATGGTCGTGGGCGAATACGAATGGTGGGAAGACCGGATTGTCTCGGCCGTGGCCTTTCGTGCCCGCCATCCGGCTGCGCCGCTCGCGTTGCTGTGCGATGTCGGACACGGTCATTTCGATTACTCCGACGAGTTGGTGCGCTACCTCGCCCTGTTCATCCGCAAGGCGGCGGCACAACGTCTCCCGGCGGACGCGCCCACGAACCAGCCGGTCAAACTCAAGCCCGTGGCTGCGCAGGACGGCTGGCTGATGGATCGCTGGCATAAAAATGAGAAACCGCGCGCCGCCGCCGCGCCATACGCTCAATACACCGGCCCTACCAACGAAGCGTTCTGGTGCTTTGACGAGGAAATGGTGCGCGCCTCGGAACATTTTAACCCGCAATTCGGTAAGCGGCCGCAGCTCGTCGGCTTTGTGCAGGACGGACAAATCATGCCGCAGACCGTTCCCCCCTCGCACGAACAGGTCCGGCTCAAAACGCCGTTGTTGGATGATACGCTGACGTTCAAGCTGCACGGCGCATTTCTCGACACCGTCCCGCCCGGGCCCAGACCGAAGCTGTGGACGGGATTGCCCACCGGCGCGGCCCTCGGTCACGCCGGCGGGGGCGGGCCGGTGATTTTGTCGCGTATCTCCGGGCCGGTGATCCAAACCGCGCCGGACACCTTTGCGGTGCGGTTCAATCGCTCCAGCATTTCCCCGGATCCCCGCATCGGCGACATCTGGCTGCTCGCCAGCCATCCCGGCGACGCCCAATACAAGAGCGCCGTACAGCAGGCGGAGCTAAGGATTCCCGTGCCGCAAACCGAAGGCGCGGCCCAGCAGATCATCTTTCCGCCCCTTTCCGATGTCGCCAACGGAACGGCCTCCCTCCCGCTCCGGGCCACGGCGGATTCCGGCGCGAAAGTTTATTACTACGTCCGCGCCGGCCCGGCGGAGATCGAAGGCGACACCCTGCGGTTCACCCCCATTCCACCACGCGCCAAATTCCCGATGAAAGTCACGGTAGTGGCCTGGCAATGGGGACGCACGACCGAGCCGAAACTGAAATCCGCCGTGCCGGTGGAGCGCAGTCTTTTCATACGTTAGAGCGTGTTTTCAAAATGAGGAGCGCGGCCGTCCTCGGCCGCAGCAGTGATGCTTGCTGGCACGAACGCATTCGCGATTCACCGCCTTGGGCTGTAAAACGTTGCCGCGCCCGGGGACGGGCGCGCTCCGCCGCTTCGAATGCTTTTGGATTTTGAAAACTCGCCCAAGAGCTCATTAAAAAATACTGTAGCCGGAGCGCGGCGTTCACGCCGCTTCGACGTCGCCATCCAAATTCAATTTAAAGCGAAAAGGGGTCAGTTCTTTACTTTGTACACTTTCTGCTATAGTGTTCCTGCATGGCTCGCAAATTACGCGTGGAATATGAAGGTGCGGTTTACCATGTGATGAATCGCGGCGACCGGCGGGAGTTGATTTTTCTGGATGACGAAGACCGGCAGCGGTTCCTGACCACCTTGAACGAAGCGTGCACCAAGACCGGCTGGCAAGTTCACGCGTATTGCCTGATACCCAATCATTTCCATCTGGTGGTGGAGACGCCGCAACCCAACCTGGTGGCCGGCATGAAATGGTTGCTGGGTACCTACACGGGTCGCTTCAACCGCCGGCACAAGTACTTCGGGCATCTTTTCAGTGGCCGTTACAAGGCGCTGATCGTGGATGGCAGCGGCACCGGTTATCTCAAGACGGTGTGCGATTATGTGCATTTGAATCCGGCGCGGGCCAAACTGGTGCCACCCGAACAGCCGTTGGCGGAGTATCGCTGGAGCAGTTGGCCGGACTATCTGAAGAGTCCAGGCAAACGTCCGGCCTGGCTGCGGGTGGATCGGTTGCTGGGCGAATATCGGGTTCCACAGGACAGCGCCGCCGGTCGGCGGCATCTGGCGGAAACCTTGGAATTGCGTCGTCGTGCGCCGGACGGCGGAGAATTCAAGGCCATCCGGCGTGGTTGGTTTTTGGGGAACGAGGCGCTGAAACAGGAATTGCTGGGGCAGATGGCGGAACGTAAAGGACCGGAACATTTTGGCGCGGAACGGCGAGAGAGTGAACTGGTAAAGGCGGACCGGCTGTTGGCCGCGGGATTGAAAAAAGCCCGCTGGACGGAGGCGGATTTGGCTCGTCAACGCAAGGGGCATCCCGTGAAGGTGCGGCTGGCGCAGCAACTGCGGGCGCAGACGACGTTGACGGTGGGATGGATTGCCGGACGGTTACAGATGGGCAGCCGTGGCTACGCGGTGCAACTGCTTTGGCGGGCCGCGCGCTAGCCCGTCAGGTGGCCCTATTTTGGACGGGCTTGGCCAGCTTCATCCGGTGCGGTTTCGGCCATTTCATGCTCCGGCCCGGCGCCCAGTCCGGAATCATTTCCAGTTCCAGCCGTAATTGCTCCGCCGCGCCCTTCGTCGGATCATCCACAAACCCGTTCGCCTTCAATCCCTCCGGGTTGCTCCCGCTCATCGCCCGCCAGAGACCATAAGCCTGCGTCATCCCCACCCGTTGTCGCCGCGACTCCAACTGCGCGTCAATTTGCTGCCCCAGTTGAAAATCCTCCCGCACCGCCTCGCACCATTGCATGAACGCGTCCATCACCGCGGGCAACTGATGGCGCAGCTTGTTCCCGCTCGGCCTGGCCGCCGCCAGCAGGACCAGTTCCATCGTGTCCGCACAATGCTCCAGCCATCGCCGCGCACTCTCCTCATCCATCCGCGCTGCCCGCGCCTCATCGGTTGCCTCCCGCTTTTGCAGCACGATCTCGCCCGCCCCGGCGATATCTTGAAGACCAACATCAACGAGGAGGGAGTCGGCGGCGATGATCTCGCCGACGCCCTGCGCTACCTCGTCACCATCCGTATTCCACGGATCAGCATGGTGAAACTCCGTGGCTTTTGATTATATGCCGATGTTCTTTGCGTTCTCTGCGACAAAATTTTTCCGTCCTGGGGGTCGCTGGGTGCTGAAAGCGCCGCCGTCGATAAATTCAACTCGCCAGTCGTTTGCGGCTTGCGCATTCTTTGCTGAGAACTTTTTCAAATGAAACCAAAACTCAGGGTCGGACTTTTTGGCATCGGCCTCGACACCTACTGGCCGCAGTTCAAGGGCCTCAAGCCGCGGCTCGAAGGCTACGTCCGCACCGTCCAGAAAAAACTGGAGCGGCCCGGCGTCGAGGTGGTGAACCTCGGCCTCATTGACAATCCCCGAAAGGCGCTCGCCGCCGGCCACCAGTTCCGCGTGGCGGACGTGGACGTGATTTTTCTGCACGTCACCACCTACGCACTGTCCTCGACGGTGCTGCCGGTCGTGCAGCGCGCCAAGGTGCCGGTCATCATCCTGAATCTTTCGCCGGAACCGGCGATCGACTACGCGAAGTTCAACGCCATGGGCGACCGCACGGCGATGACCGGCGAATGGCTGGCGCATTGCGCCGCCTGCCCGGTGCCGGAAATCGCCAATGTCTTCAACCGCGCCGGCGTGGATTTTCATCAGGTCACCGGGATGCTCCACGACGACCCCGTTTGCTGGAACGAAGTGGACGCCTGGATCGAGGCCGCGCGCGTCGCCCACACCATGTTCCACAACCGGCTCGGTTTGATGGGCCATTATTATTGCGGGATGCTGGATATTTATTCCGACACGACGCTGCAATGCGCCACGTTCGGCGGCCATCTCGAAATCGTGGAGGTGGACGAGCTGGCCGCCTTGCGCCGCGAGGTTTCCGTTGCGCAAATCAAGCAGCGCGTCACCTATTTCAAAAAAGTTTTCGCCGTGCAACCGGACTGTTCGCCGGCCGAGCTTGAACGCGCCGCGAAAACTTCCGTTGCGCTCGACCGGCTGGTGCAGGAACACGACCTCGGTTCGCTGGCCTATTATTACATGGGCACCGGCAACGTCGAAAACGAGGACGCCATCAGCTCCATCATTCTCGGTAATTCGCTGCTCACGGCGCGCGGCATTCCCGTCGCCGGCGAATACGAGGTAAAGAACGCGCAGGCGATGAAAATCATGGACGCCTTCGGCGCCGGCGGCTCGTTCACGGAATATTACGCCATGGATTTTACGGACGACGTGGTGCTGATGGGCCATGACGGCCCCGGCCACATCGCCATCGCCGAGGGCAAGACGAAGGTGCGCCCGCTGAAAGTTTATCATGGCAAAGTGGGCCGGGGCTTGTCCGTGGAAATGTCCGTCAAGCACGGCCCGGTGACGCTACTTTCTGTCGTCGAGACCGCCGATGGGAAATTGAAGCTGCTTGTGGCCGAGGGCGAATCCGTCGCCGGCCCGATTCTGGAAATCGGCAACACGAACAGCCGTTATCGCTTCAGCCTCGGGGCCCGCAAATTTGTAAACGACTGGAACGCGCACGGCCCGGCGCATCATTGCGCGGTCGGGGTCGGGCACATGGCGGACAAGATCGAAAAGCTGGGCAAGCTGCTGCGGATGGAATCGGTGAAGATCTGCTAGCGGTTTCACCGGGCCAAGCCAATGATTACCACCCCGATTCAACACGCATTTCTCGCCCTTGACGAGGGGCGCGCGACGTTGCTGCACATTGACGAGCGTGACCCGGCGAAGAACTGGCTCGTGCCCGTCGGCCAGCCGCAGTCGCGTGATTTGCAGTTGATCGGTGAAAACAAAATCCTCGTCGGCCATCATCATGGCTACACGGAATTCGATCTCAACCGGGGCCGGGTGGTGCGGGAATTTACCGCGCTCGAAGGCGTGACGGCGGCGCGGCGGCAGCCGGATGGCCACACGCTCATCGCGGGAGTGAACCTGGCCGGCACGACCGGCGTGGTGGTGATGGAATTGGATGCGGCCGACCGGGAGGTTCATCGCGCCGTTTTCCCCGGCGATTATGTGCGGCTCATCCGGCAGACGGCGCAGGGCACTTATCTGATGTGCTGCAATGATCGCATCCGCGAAGGTTCGCGCGACGGAAAATATCTCCGCGAATTTCCCGTCGCGGGATTTTTTCACGCCTGGAAGGCGGTGCGGCTGGCCAATGGAAATTTGCTGGTCTCGGCCGGCTACGGCGCATTTCTGGTCGAGCTGGATTCGGGCGGAAACGTCATCCGCAAGTTTGGCGGCAAGGATACGGTGCCGGCGGACGTGAACCCGTTTTTCTACGCGATGTTTCAACTGCTGCCGAACGGAAACGTGGTGCTGGCCAACTGGCAAGGTCACGGCGAGAACCACGGTGCGAAAGGCGTGCAGTTGCTGGAATTCAATTCCACCGGCGAAATCGTCTGGCAGTGGAGCAAGTCCGAATTAATCTCGTCGCTGCAAGGCGTGCTGGTGCTGGACGGACTGGACCCGAATTCATTGCACGACGAGCGCGATGGACAGATGCAGCCGGTGGGTGCACGGACCAAAACCAATTGACCCGATGAGCGAGATTAAAAATCCCATCCTGCCCGGATTTTTTCCCGACCCGAGCATCTGCCGCGTCGGCGAGGATTACTACATCGCCAGCTCGTCGTTCGAATGGTTTCCCGGCGTGCCCATCCATCACTCGCGTGATCTGGTGAACTGGCGGCTCATTGGCCACGCGTTGACCCGTAAATCACAACTGGATTTGCGCGGCGTGCCGGATTCCGGCGGCGTCTGGGCGCCGTCGTTGAGCCACGCGGATGGAAAATTCTGGCTGGTTTACACCAATATCCGCAACACCGGCATGGGCCGGCCGTTCAAGGATCTGGAAATTTTTCTCACCACCGCGCCGGATATCCTCGGGCCGTGGTCGGAACCGGTGGAACTGAACTCCATCGGCTTCGATCCCTCGCTCTTTCACGATGACGACGGACGCAAATGGCTCGTGAACCTGGAATGGGATTTTCGCAAGGGCCGCCAGCGTTTCGCCGGCATCGTCGTTCAGGAATACGATCCCCGGCTAGGACGGCTCGTCGGACCGCAGACCAAGATTCTGGAAAAGAAAAACATCCTGACCGAAGGGCCGAATCTTTACCGCCATGACGGCTGGTATTATCTCATGCTCGCGGAAGGCGGCACGGGCTGGAATCACGGCATCTCAATGGCGCGTTCCCAAAATCTCCTTGGGCCCTATGAACTCGACCCGCAAGCTTCAGTGCTCACCTCCCGCGATGACGCCGCGCTTCCCTTGCAAAAAGCCGGTCACGGCGAAATCGTCCAAACGCCGGCCGGCAAATGGTATCTCGCGCACCTCGCGAGCCGGCCGCTGGTCGTCGGCGATCAACGCCGCTGCGTGCTGGGCCGCGAAACCTGCCTGCAACGCGTCGAGTGGCGCGCCGGCTGGCTGCGGCTGAAATCCGGCGGCACCAAGCCGCAGGTCAACATCCCCGCGCCAAAAGATCTGCCGCCGAAGCCGTGGCCCTTGCTACCGGAGCGCGACCATTTTGACACCGAAAAACTCAGCGCGCCCTGGAGTTTACTCCGGGTGCCACCGGATGAATCCTGGCTCTCACTCTCGGCCCGGCCCGGCTGGCTGCGGCTGCGGGGACGCGATTCGCAGCACTCTCTTTTTGACCAGAGCCTGATCGCGCGGCGCGTCCAGCACTTTCACTTCGCCGCCGAAACCTGCCTGGAATTTTCCCCGGATAATTTCACGCAGAGCGCCGGGCTAATTTGTTATTACGACACGCGGACACATTATTATCTGCGCGTCAGTCGGGATGAATCACGTGGTAAAATTCTCGGCATCGTGCAAACCGACGACGGAGCCTATGACGAGCTGGCGGACAGCGAAATGGTGATCAATGGCTGGAAACAAATTTTTTTACGCGCGGAAGTGGATCGCCAGCAACTTCAATTCGGCGCATCACCCGACGGAAAAGTGTGGCAAAACGTCGGACCAATCCTCGACGCCGCGAAACTTTCCGACGATTACGGTACGGGTTTGCATTTCACTGGCGCGATGGTCGGCTTATGCGCCCAAGATGTCGGCGGCGGGCTGCTGAACGCGGATTTTGATTACTTCGATTATTGCCCGAAAGCCGGATGAAACATTCCACCCTCATTTTTCCCAGAAGCCTGACAAGCTGGCTGCCAGCGGTTTGCCTGTGGCTGTGGATGGTTCCGGTTTTCGCCGCGCCGACGAATGATGATTTTTCCGCCGTGACTAAACTGATTCAAGGCTGGGTGGACCAAGATTATTATCCCGGCGCCGCGATGCTGGTGGCCAAGGACAATCGCGTCATTTACCAACACTGTTTCGGAAACTACACGCCGGCCACTCCGGTGTTTATCGCGTCGGCGGGGAAATGGCTGGCGGCGGCCACCATCATGTCGGTGGTGGACGAAGGAAAATTGTCCCTGGACGACCATCCGTCCCGTTGGCTGCCGGAATTCAAAAATGATCCCAAGGACCGGGCTACGCTCCGGCAGATGCTCGCGCACACGTCCGGTTATCCGGCATACCAGCCCGCTGACAATCCGATTGATCATTACCAGACTTTGGCCGAATCCGTCGCGCATCTTTTGCCTTTGCCGTTGGCTTACGCGCCCGGCAAGCGTTTTAATTACGGCGGTCTGGCCATGCAGGTGGCCGGACGTATGACGGAAGTGGCGACGGGCAAAGATTGGGAGACGCTGTTTCAGGAGCGGATTGCCGGACCGTGCGGCATGACCGACACGCATTTCACGCCGGTGGATACCGGTGAGGGGCACAGCCCGATGCTCGGCGGCGGCGCGCGCAGCACGTTACGCGATTACGCAAATTTCCTTTCGATGCTTTTCAACGGCGGCATGTTCGCGGAAAAACGCGTGCTGTCCGCGGACGCCATCCGCGAGCTGCAGTCAGATCAGGTTCGCGGCGCGCAGGTGAAGCCGGGTGAATTCGTTGAGCGGGTGCGGGGAGCCAAGCACAATGGCATTTACGGGCTGGGCGAATGGCGTGAAGAATTGGATGCCAGCGGAAATGCGACCTTGATCAGCAGTCCAAGCTGGGCCGGCGCGTATCCGTGGATCGACAAAACGTGCGGTGTCTATGGCTTTTTCATCGCGCATGTGAATCTTGCCGTGGTGAATCGCGTCAATTTTTCCGGTTTCTATTCCAGCCCGGCGCTGGCCCAGACGGTGCGGGAGACGGTATCCGGACGACAACCTTTGAAGGCGGAAAAATGATCACTGTTTACGATTACATCAGCATCGCGTTTTATTTCATCTTCGTGGTCACGGTCGGCGTGGTGTTTTCACGACGGAACAAAAACACGTCGGACTATTTTCGCGGCGGCGGCATCATGCCGTGGTGGATGGCGGGTGTGTCGGCGTGGATGGCGAGCTTCAGCGCGTGGACGTTTACCGGCGCGGCGGGAAAAATCTATTCGCAGGGCTTTTATGTCCTGCTGCTGTATTACGCCTCGCTGGTGCCGCTGCTGTTTTTGTTGTTCTTCACCTGTTACCGTTTCCGGCGGATGCGGGTGGTGACGCCGCTGGAGGCGATCCGCATCCGCTACGGCCCGGCCACGCAGCAGTTCGTGACCTGGATCCGTCTGCCGTTCCTGCTGCTGTTCGGCGGCGTGGGCTTGAATACCGTGGGCGTGTTCATGTCTGGCGCATTTGACGTGCCGCTGCCGACGGTGATCGTCGTGCTTGGCGTGATGGTGACGTTTGTCTCGCTCGTCGGGGGCGCCTTCGGCGTGGCGGCGAGCGACTTCGTGCAGATGTTTCTCGTGGTTACCATCACGCTGGTGATTTCGGCGCTGGCGCTCGCACAGCCGAAAATCGGCGGTTTCTCCGGCCTGGTTCATCATTTGCCGGCGGCGCACCTGCACTGGGGCGAATTCGCGCGGCCGGAATTCATCTCACTCTGGTTTCTCGCACTCCTGTTGAACACGCTTTTCGGCCAAAACAGCATGGAAAATTCCGCCAAATATCTTATGGCGCGCAGCGACGCGCACGCCCGCAAGATGATGATCTTTCCCCTGGTCGGGACGCTCCTCGGCCCGCTGATGTGGATGATCCCGCCACTGGTGGCATCGGTGGTTTACAGTCCGGACCAGATCGCGGCGATTTTTCCCAATCTCGGCAAACACCCGGAGGAAGGGGCCTTTCTGCTGACGGCGCACGACGTGCTGCCCCAAGGAATGCTGGGCCTGCTGATCGCGGGCATCTTCGGCGCGACGCTCTCCAACCTCGACGCCAGTGTGAACCAGGGCGTGGGCATCATCGTCCGCAATTTCTATCTGCCGGTGATCAATCCGCAGTGTTCGGAGAAAAAACTATTGATCATCAGCAAAGGCAGCACGGCGCTGTTCGGCGTGATCATCATCGGCCTGGGGCTGATCATCAGCAAGTTGCGGACGTTGCCGCTGTTCGACCTGTTAAACCAGCTCGGCGTGAGCCTCTGGCTGCCGCTGGCGATTCCGATGTGCCTTGGACTTTTCTATAAACGCACTCCGCCGTGGTCGAGCTGGACGACCGTGCTGATCGGCCTGACGATGTCGTTTGTGATGAAATTCTGCACCACGCCGGCAATGTTTAGTTGGATTCCCGGCCTGCACGGGCCGTTCAAGCCGGAGGAGATTACGCAATACTACCTCTTCGCGACCGTCGCGGGTGTTTCCATCACCTGCATTGGGTGGTTCTTTTTTACGTCGCTGTTCTATGAAAGTTCGTCGCCGGAATACAAGGCGCGGGTGGACGAATTTTTTGCGCGGCTCAAAACCCCGGTTGAAGGCCTGACGACCGAACAGGTGCAGGAAAATCATAAGGTCGTCGGGGCCATCGGCCTGCTGTGCATGGTGTTCGGCTCGTTTGTGCTGTTGCTGATGCTGGTGCCCAATGAGAACTTCAAGCGGCTCGGCTTCCTGTTCAGCGGCGGCATTGTTTTCAACGTCGGCTTGCTCCTGCGGCGCGTGGCCCGACGCAATCAGGAAAAAGCTAATTGAGCATAATTTAAAACGCTTCATGCCCGTTTTTCGCTACACCAATCCGATCACGCGTGACCCGGCGCTGGCGATGCGCGACCATTTCATATTAAAGGTTGGCTCGCGCTGGTTCATGACGGGCACTTCGCTGCCGGTCTGGAGCGGCCCGAATCCCGGCGTGCGATTGCTGGTATCGGACGACTTGTTGAACTGGCGGCATCACACGTGGCTGATTGAGGCCGACAAGTTGCCGGACGATTGCCCCTATAAAGGACGCTTCTGGGCTTCCGAAATTCACCGAGCGCACGGAAAATTCTGGCTGACAGTCAACAGCGGTCATCGCGGATCGCAACTCGGCGACCGTTTGATGGACGACCACAACCTCTGGCTCTTCGTCGCGGATGAGGTTGACGGCGACTATCGGCTGGTGCGCGGTCCGCTAAGCGACGGTTTCAAGAACGACGCGAATCTCTTCACCGATGACGACGGGCAAAGCTATCTGTATGTCAGCGGCGGCGGGTTGTGGCAGGCGCGGATTGATTTGCCGACCGGCAAATTCGTTGGCGGCGAACTAAAGAAATTTCTTTCGCCGCGTGACGCCGGCAATCCTGACTGGCTGATCGGAGGCATTGAAGGGCCGTTTGTCCTAAAGCGTGACGGAACGTATTTCATGTTTTTCTCCGCGTGGACGCGCGGCTATGAAATTGGCGTGCTGCGCGCGCCGACGCCGCTGGGTCCATGGGAATTGGTTTCGCGTGAGCCGATTTTCGGCACGCGCAAGCGTCGTTACCGCGAATCGCAGATGCAAGCCGGCGGCTACGCCCATTTAACATTTTCCGACACGCCCGATCCTTTTGTCGAGGTCGGCCACAACGCGGTGTTTACCGGCCCGGATGGGCGCGATTGGATTTGTTGCCACTATTTTCAGGAAGGCAAACAGCCCGTTCCCGGGAGCGTGCTGCCCGAGTATGTGGACACGGCGCCGCAACTCGGCATCGAGCAACTGCATTTCGCCAACGGCAGGTTTTCCCTTACCGGCCCGACGTGGACGGAACAAACCGTGGATTACTGACTGATTTATGAATGAAATTAAATTGCAGGCCGACGCCCAGGCAGCCGGACAACCACTCAAGCATTTCTGGAATTTCTGCGCCGGCGCGGGCCGTGCCAATGAAGGACTGCGCGCCGACTGGCAGGAGCATTTACGCCACGCGGTAAAAGAATGCGGGTTTAAATATCTCCGCTTTCACGGCCTTTACCACGACGACATGTTTGTCTATCGCGAGGAAAAAGGCCGCGCCATCTACAATTTTCAATACGTGGACATCCTGTTCGACAAACTGCTGGAGATCGGCATCAAGCCCTTTGTCGAATTTGGTTTTTGTCCGAAGGATTTGGCGAGCGAAACCGGCACGGTGTTCTGGTGGAAGGCCAACGGCGCGCCGCCAAAGGATTTTGCCAAGTGGGGCGAACTCATCCGCCGTACGATGCAACACTGGATCGCGCGCTACGGCCTCGCGGAAGTGCGCACCTGGTATTTTGAAGTCTGGAATGAGCCGAATCTCAACCCGTTTTTTCGCGGCACGAAGAGCCAGTATTTTGAGCTCTACCAAACCACGGCGCGCGTGTTGAAGGCGATTGATCCGCTGCTCCTGGTCGGCGGGCCGGCCACGAGCAATTACGTTCCGGACGCGCGCTTTGCCGGCGAGACGGAGGATTTTTCACAGCACCGGGTGGTGACCGGCGCCAAGGACATCAACGCGCTCGACTGGCAGCCGGTATGGGTGAAAGATTTTCTGGCTTTCTGCCAGCGCGAAAATCTGCCGGTGGATTTTGTTTCCGTGCATCCGTATCCGACCGACTGGGCGCTGGATGAGCACACGCCGGGCGAATTCAAGAAGAACACCCGCGAAGTCGGCGCGACGCCGCGCGACCTCGCGCTCATCAAAAAAATCGTCGCGGAAAGCCCGTTTCCCAGCGCCGAAATCCACCTCACGGAATGGAGCTCCAGTTCGTCGCCGCGCGACCACGCGCACGATTTTTTGCCGGCGGCGACGTACGTGACCAAGGCTAACCTCGAAGCGCTCGGCTGCGTGGATTCGCTTTCGTATTGGACGTTCACCGACGTGTTTGAGGAAAACGGCGGCGGCGACACAATTTTCCATGGTGGCTTTGGCATGATCAATTTGCAGGGCATTGTGAAGCCGGTGTTCCATGCTTATCGTTTCATGAACGCGCTGGGCGACGAGCTGCTTGGAAAATTTCCCGGCGGCATCGTCACGCGCGATTCCCGGACCCGGCAACTTTCCGCCATCGCGTATCATTATCCGCCGGAGTTGAAGCAGACCGTGCCGGCGTCGTTTGAATCGCGTGACCAGGCCTATGCGACGCTTGCGCTGGGCAAACCGGCGACGCTGGCCGTCGAATTCACCGGCCTGAAACCCGGCGCAAAAATCCTCGTCGAAACGCTCGACATACAAAACGGCAACGCGCTTGCGGTCTGGGAGGCGCTTGGTAGTCTGGAAACCATAACCCGTGAGCAAACTAAGCTTCTCCGCGAAAAAGCCCTCGCGACCCGGCTGGAATATTTTTCCGCCGATGCCGCCGGCCGGTTCAGCCTCAACCGGGCCATTGAACCGTGGAGCGTGGTTTTAATCCGTGAACTCTTATGAACGCACCAATTAATATGTTAAAGAAATTTCTCACCACCGTCGCGCTCCTGGCGCTCGCGTCAAACCTGCCCGCCGCCGCGGTGGCGGATCTTCGCTGCGAATATCTTACCAACCCGCTGGGCATCGACGCGGTTCAGCCGCAATTGAGCTGGAACATCGATTCCGCGACGCGCGGCGAGCGCCAGACGGCTTATCAAATCCTCGTCGCCTCCACGCCGGAACTGCTGCAGCAGGATAAAGCTGATATCTGGGACAGCGGCAAGGTGGCTTCCGATGAGAATGCCTATGTGCCTTACGCCGGCGCGGCGCTGAAATCCCGCGCGGTGTGTCATTGGAAAGTGCGCGTGTGGGATTCGGCCGGCAAGGTTTCCGCTTGGAGCCCGCCCGCTACGTGGACAATGGGTTTGTTGCAGCCGGAGGATTGGACGGCCCAATGGATCACGCCGTCGCGTTGGTATATGCCGCCCAGCCTGCGGCCGCCCGGACTGGTCGTTTCCCTCGGCGGCTGGGCGGATGTGGATTTGGGCGCGACGCTGCCGATTGACTCGATCAAACTTTATTTTTCCGAGCCGAATTCCGAGCCGAAGCGGTTCAAGATATTGGGCGCGGATGACCTTCAATTTGCCAACCCGCAAGTGCTCGTGGACATGAGTGCCGCCGATCAACCGCCGGTCGCGCTCGGCCCGCAGGGTTTCGCGGTGCGGAAATTTTTGTTGCATGGGGTCAAGGCGCGTCGCATCCGGCTTTGGATTCTTGACTCTTCCCCGGAGGGTGACGCGCTCGTGCGGCAATACCATGACGGGCCGAGTGACACGCCAACTCATGCCGTGGTGCGGCAGATGGAAGTCATGTCTGGTGGGAAAAATGTCGCGCTGATGCGACCCACGCGCGAAATCGGCACGCAATGGAATTATGGTCACGCGGTGGAACTGGTGGACGGCATGCCGTCGGCCGGCGACGGCAGCCAGGAACCGCCGGATGCCTGCCCGACCCCGACCGCGCCGCTGCTGCGCAAGGCGTTTACGATTACCCAGCCGGTCAAGCGCGCCACGCTTTATGTGGCCGCGCTCGGCATGGCCGACGTAACCCTCAATGGCCGGCCGGTGACGGACGACATTTTGGGACCGCCTTTCACCGACTACACGAAGCGGACGGTTTATATGACGCGGGACATCACGGCGTTACTGACCAACGGGGAGAACGTCATCGGTGCGACCCTGGGCAACGGATTTCAGAGCCCGCCCGGGCGCGGCTTTGGCGAGCGGCATGGGGGTCAAGGACCGCCGCGCGTGTTGATCCAGACGGAAATCGAATTTGCCGATGGCACCCGCCAAACCATCAACTCGGATGAATCCTGGAAATGGTCGCGCAGCGAAATCGTTTATAACGACGTCTTCGTAATGTATATCGAAAACCGCACCGTGGCCAAGCCGGGCTGGGACCGCCCCGGCTATGACGACTCCGATTGGCGCGCCGTCGCGATCACCGCGTCGCTGGGTGGCCCGCTCGTTGCGCCCATGGGGCCGCCGATCCGCGTGACCGGTGAACTCCAGCCGGATCGGGTGCAGGGCAACCACGCCTATTTCAAAGTCCTCACCGCCGGCTGGCCGCAGATCAAAGTCAACGGCCATGCGGGCCAGCAAATTACCGTTCACGGCCATGCGCCTAATTACGACACGCCGCCGATGATTTTCGTGCTGGGGACCAATGGGCCGGCGGTGCTGGAGCCGCGGTTCATGTATCTCTCCGGACCGCTGGATGTCGAGATTCAGGGATTGACCGAACCGCTGAAGCTCGAGGACGTAAAGCTTCTCCTCGTTCACGCCGATCTGAAACGGACCAGTACCTTTGAAGCTTCCAATCCCTGGTTGAACCGGCTTTATGAAGTGGATCTGCGTACCCACCTGAACTACGACGGCGACCAGCCGATGGATCCCATGCGCGAAAAACAGGGCTGGACGCAGGACGCCCAGAATATGTTGGAGACGGCGGCGTATTTGACCGACGTATCGGGCATCTACCGGAAATGGTGGCATGACTTCGGTGATGGCCAGGACGAATCCGGTTACCTCGGCTCGGTGGTGCCGCTGGTGGGCCGGCAGGAATACGGCTGGAACTCGCCCTGGTGGGACGGCGTGATTGTGCTGGTGCCGTGGCAGCATTACCAGCTTTACGGCGACCGCCGGATGCTCGTTGAAAGCTACGACGCCATGCGTCGCTATGTCGATTTTCTTGGTGAATTTGTCGCCAGCGGCTCGGCACGCAGTTGGGACGATTATCCCTATTTCAATTTGGGCGACACGAATTCCCCGGAGGCCAAAGAGGGTATGTTGAGCTGGCTGGGCGCCGGCGACTGGCAGAATCCGTTTGGCAATCGGCTGATCGTGCCCGCTCCGCTCATGGACATGCCGGCGTGGGCTTATTATGCCAACATCGTTAGCCAGACGGCGGCCATACTTGGCAAATCGGACGACGCGGCCAAATATGCCGCCGTCGCCGATGGCGTGAAAAACCGCTTCAACCAGAAATATCTCGATCCCGCCACCGGCTTGTATAACCACCAGTCGGATTGCCAGACGACCCAATTGCTGCCGCTGGAACTGGAGGTCGTGCCAGCAGCGCAACGCGCGCTGACTTATCAACGTCTCCTTGTATCGATTCATGCGCACAATGATCACCAAGGCACCGGTTTCGTCGGTTTGCCTTGGCTGCTGCATTTCCTGATCGACAACCGGGAAACGGCCCTGGCCAATAAAATTGTCAATCAGCAGGATTTCCCGAGCTGGAAAACCTTGATGCATGACGGCATCTTCGGCGAGAACTGGCAGGGAGCCGACGCGCAGATGCCGTCCTGCGGTGGCGCCATCGGCCTGTGGCTTCATCAATCCGTCCTCGGCATCCGCCCCGACCCTGCCGGACCCGGATTCAAGAAATTCATTCTCGCCCCGCAGCCCGACCCGGCCACCGGCCTGACGTGGGCGCGTGGCAGCTATGATTCCGCGCATGGAAAAATCGTGAGCGATTGGAAGCTTGCCGGCGGCCAATTCACGCTCCGCGCCACCATTCCGGCGAATACGACCGCCACGATTTACATTCCGACGCCCAGTGCAAGTACGGTGAAGGAATCCGGCCAATCGGCAGCCAAGGCCAAAGGCGTGAAATTTCTCCGCCAGGAGAAAGATACCGCCGTCTATACCGTCGGCTCCGGCACCTACGAATTCACCGCCGCTGTACCCAGCCAGCCGTGAAAATAAATTAACTTAACTTGAATGGGCGGTTATCCTGGCAATATGAAAGACGCGACGATTTCATATTGCCAGGCGGCGTTTAAGGCGATCTTGTTCATTTTGATCACCGGATTTTGCGGCGGTGCCTTCGGCCAGAATCCGGACTTGTCCATCGTGACGGACAAGCAACCCGGGCCGCCGGCCAGGCATGGCTTGACCAAACTGACGGAAGCGTTATCAGCAAAAGGCATCAGCTTTGAGCAGGTCGGCTCCGTTCGGGCTGCGCGGGGGAAGTGGATTCTTCTGGCCGGCCTGGTGGAGGGTCGTGGCCCGGCCGCGCAGGCTTTCAAGGCGGGCAAGCACACTATCCCACAGGTTCCCGAGGCCTTGACCATCTGGCAAACCACCCGGCACAAAACACCGGTGTGGGTCGTCGGCGGTTCGGATGATACGGGGTTGATGTATGGATTGCTCGACGTGGCCGACCGCATCGGTTGGAGCACCAACCGCGCGGCGCCCTTGGGCGAAGTGAAGGAAATCACCGAACAACCCGATGTGAAGGAGCGCGGCATTTCGCTCTACACCATGAACCGCGCCTATTGGGAAAGCCGGCTCTATGATGAAGCTTATTGGACCCGCTATCTCGACCTGCTGGCGCGCGACCGGTTCAATGCGCTGGTGATCATCTTCGGCTACGAAAACGGCGGCTTTCTTGCGCCATGCTATCCCTATTTCTTCGACGTGGAGGGTTTTCCCGAAGTGCGGATGGTGGGGCTGACGCCGGCAGAGCAGCAACGCAATCTCGCCGCCTTTAACACGCTAATAAAGCTGGCGCATGACCGGGGCATTGCCGTCACCACCGGCTTCCAAAGCCATATTTACAGCGGCGGGGTTCAAGCCGGGGGTGTCCCCGGTCTGCCCGCTGTGCCGGGCCAGCCGGTCAACGGGCAGGTGGCCGGTGTCACCAAAACCAATCTCACCGCTTACACCCGCGCCGCCCTGGCCAAGTTTCTCAAGGCGGCGCCGGGCCTGGATGGGGTGCTCTTCTTTCTGAACAATGAAACCGGCCTCAACGACAATGAACTCCTGGACTTTGCCTCCAATCTGTTCGAGGTGATGAAAGCGGACGGTTCCGGCAAAAAAATCTACGTCCATTCCAAGGGCCTTACCAACGCGATGATCCAGAAGGCCGCGGCTGCCGGGGTTAAAATCATCATCAGCCCCAAGTACTGGATGGAACAGATGGGAATGCCGTTCCATCCCACCCACATCAACCGCGAGAACCAGCTCGACCGCCGCCACGGCTATGCCGACCTGCTGCGCTTTCCGCAAACATATGATATCTACTGGCGGCTCTGGAACGGCGGAACCACCCGGATCCTCCTTTGGGGCGACCCCGATTACGCCCGCCGCTTTGCCGCCAGCACGCATCTCTATGGTGCGGTTGGCTTCGACGTGAACGAGCCGCTGGCCACCAAAATGGCAGCCCAGCCCCACGATGAAAAACCTTTCGATTTATTGAATCCCCCGTACCGCTATTACGATTATGAATTTGAGCGCTACTGGCATTTCTACGAGTTGTTCGGCCGGCTGGGCTACAATCCCGACACTTCGCCCGAAATCTGGAATCGGGAATTTGAATCACGTTTCGGCACCCAAGCCGCGCCGTTGGTCGAGACCGCCTTGCACCGGGCCAGTTGGATTCTGCCGCGTATCGTCGCCGCGTGCTATCCTTACGCCGGCTTTCCCACCACCCGGGGTTGGCCGGAAAAACAGCGGCTGGGCGATCTGCCACAATATGCCCAGGCCGAAGGCAGCGACATCGCGCAGTTCGCCAGTTTTGACGAGGAGGCACAAATGCTCATCACCAGCGGCGAAACGGCCCAAACTCTGCCCTCCACCACCAGCTACTGGCTGGAGCAGACGTCAACGAACATCAACCAGTTGGTCGCCCAAGCCGAAATCGCCGTCGGCACCAACCGGACCAAAGAATTCATTTCCACCATCACGGACCTGAAAATTCTCTCCAATCTGGCGCTGTATCATGCGCGCCGGATACCGGCGGCCGTCAGCTACTGCCTGTACGAGCACACGAAGGATCCGGCCGCGCTGGATGCCGCCATTGCTGATGAGCGCGAAGCCATCGATGCCTGGAGCCAACTGGTGACGGCGGCCGGCGATGTCTATTCTGACGACCTGATGATGGGCATCCGCGAAACCGAATTTTCCGGATTCAACCAGCGTCTCAGCGGCCATTGGCGGGATGAACTGGGTTACCTGAAAACCGGTCTGGCCGCCTTGGAACAGCAACGGCAAGAACTCAAGCCGGACGCCGCGACCAAGCCCGCGCCCCATTATCGGCCCGTGTCCCGGGCAGATTATGAAACCAAGTTCTTGATCAGCCACGATCCGGTCACAATGGCCCAACCGGGCAAACCCCTGACCATCACCGCCCGGGTGAGTGCGGCGGCGGGGATCAAATGGGTGCGCCTGCGCTGCCGCAGCGTGAACCAGAAACAGGATTACCGGTTGGTGCCCATGCTCCCGGCCGGTGCGAAAGACACCTATCAGGTGGTATTGCCCGCCGCTTTGCTCAATCCCAAGTGGGACTTCATGTATTATCTGGAAGTGATGGACAACCATGGCCACGGCCGCATCTATCCGGATTTTAATGAGACTACGCCCTATTTCATCGTCAAACTGATCCGCTCAGGCACCTAGCTTCAGCTTGCGCTTTATCGGCCCGGACGTCAAAATAGGATCATCAACCACAAATCTGCAACCGGATCAGGCAACTTCATTGCGCGTCCGTTCGCACTCATGAAATCGATCCACCTATGAAAATATTATCATTGATCGTCGGTTTGTTGCTGATTGGCCGGGAAATCAGCCCAGCCCAGTCGGCCGCGGACAGCCTGATGCAGGTGAACTACGAGCAGTTGGTTTCGCGGGCGGACCTGAATTACGACACGCCCGTCAAGCAAAGCGTGGAAGGCATGCCCATCGGCAACGGGCGCATGGGCAGCTTGGTCTGGACCACCCCACAGGCTTTGCATTTTCAAATCAACCGGGTGGATCTGTTTTGCATGGGCAACAACAGCCGGAGTTTCCCCATGGGCAACAACGCTTATTCGGGCGGCTGCGGCTACGTGGACATTGGCTTGGAAGGATTTGGCGACGACATCTTCAGCGGCCGCACTTTCCGGCAGCACCTGTCGGTCTATGACGGCTTGACCACGGTGACGGGCAAGGGCGTCACCGCCCGGACCCTGGCGTGGAATGACGCGGACGTGATCGCTGTCGAACTCGATGATCAACGCGACCATCCGTCCGCCGTCAACCTTGACCTGCGGATGCTGCGCTATGCCGTGGATTATATCGCCCAACAAAACTACGTCTTGTTGAGCCATCACGCCACGCAGGTAAAAAACGGCGCGCATACCGCCGAGTCACGGCTGGAAACCCGCGATGGCCGTATCATCCTGGTGCAGGAGTTCCGGGAAGGAACATTTTACAGTGCCTCGGCCGTGGCGATCGGGGTTGTCGGGCGGGAGAGCAAGACTAGCTACTACAACGAAACCACCGTGCGATTGTCCGTCGCCCCTGGGCAGGGCAAGTTCACCGCGCTGATTGCCAGCGCCGTCAGCTACCATCCGGGGGAGGACGTGGCAGCGCTGGCCTTGAAACAGTTGGCGGCCGCCCAAGCCAAACATTTTGATGAAATGCTGGCGGACAACCGCGCTTGGTGGAGCCAATACTGGCCGCAGTCCTTCGTGCACCTGCACAGCGCCGATGGCGCTGCCGACCAAGTCGAGGCAAACTACACTTACTTTCTTTACATCATGGGCTCGTGTTCGCGGGGAACGTATATGCCGCGTTTTGCCGGGATGCTGTGGGGCTCGAACGGCGACCTGCGCGAGTGGGGCTCGGAGTATTGGTGGCACAACCAGGAGACCTATTACGGCCTGCTCGAACCGGCTAACCGGCCTGAATTGTTGGACACCTTGTTTCGGACTTATGACCGGAACCTGGCCTCGTTTGCCCGGGCCGCCCGCCAGCAATGGGGCAGCCAGGGCATTTGGATTCCGGAAACCTCCTGGTTTGACGGGCTGGAGAACCTGCCGGACGGCGTGGCCAAGGAAATGCGCAAGTTGTATCTGGCCCAAAAGCCGTGGAAGAACCGTTCCGCCGAGTTCATGGCTTTTGCCCGGGGCAAGAGCGGCATGGACAGCCGCTGGAATTGGTGGTTGTTGCCCGGCGCCCGCGAGGTTAATCCGAACGGCGACCTAGGTCCCTTTGCCTGGACGTCGCATATCATGTCCGCCACGGCCAAGATTGCCTATGTCTATTGGCTCCACTACGCCTATACCCTGGACGAAGACTGGCTGCGGACCAACGGCTATCCCGTGATCAAGGGCGCGGCCGAGTTTTACCGCAATTTCCCCAATCTCTACCGGGCGCGCGACGGAAAATACCACATCCGTTACGTGAACAACCATGAACGTGACTTGGGCACCTCCGACACGCCGGAGGAACTCACGGCCATGCACGAGATTTTTCCCCTGGCCATCCGGACTTCCGAGATCCTGGGAGTGGACGCCAATTTGCGTCCGCTTTGGAAAAAGGTGTTTGATCGTCTGGCGCCGATTCCAATTGCGCTGGAGCCGGCCGAGTATTACGACCAGTGCAACATCGGCACCGAAAATCTGGTTCTACGCACGAACGTCATCAACGCCTTTCACCTGCGATATACCAACGGCATTTCGGAGATGACCAACGGCAGCACGCTCTCGCGCCTTCCCGTTGCCGTCTGCAACCTGGGCTGGACAGACAAGGCGAAGCCCATGCTGGCGGCTTTGACGGAACCTTACAAAACGGTCAAGCAGCTGGATTATGCCACCAAGGGCGAATGGGACGTGGGGGTGATGCGCAACCGCCTGGCCTTGGATGAAGGCCCGGGAGCGATTGAATGTGAACGGCTCGGCATGCTGTCGCAAGCCCTGCACCTGGCGTTGCTGCAAAGTGCGCCGCCCACGCCGGGCAAAGAACCCATAATCTACCTATTCCCGGCGTGGCCCAAGGATTGGGATGCCCAGTTCACCCTGGCGGCGCGCGATGCATTTATCATCAGCGCCTCCCAACAGAACGGACAGCTTCAATTTGTGGAAATCCATTCGCAGAAAGGTGGTCTGTGCCGCGTGCAGAATCCCTGGGGCGCGGCCCCGATTTCGCTCTATCGAACGGGGAAAGCCGTAGAGACAATCTCCGGCCCGCTTTTGGTGATTCCGACCACGCCGGGCGAGACGCTGACCTTGGTTCCCCAGGGCCAGCCGCTGCCGGAAAAAATGATCATCGAATGAACTGCGCGCGGTAAGGTACGTTCAACCTAAACTCGCCGATGTCGCTACCATCGCCCTTGTGTGGCAGTGACGATTTGCGTGAACTCAAATGGCCGGGCTATTTTTCAGGCCGATCAAGGTTCTGCCTGAGACAGGCTTGAAGAAACGATTTCTCCACCGTAAAAACCGGCGAATAAAG
>Ga0302275_10000387_pt1 | contig 49576 bp, 25 predicted proteins | sample III_Bog_N2_2_FD_200229 | JGI IMG/M metagenome (GOLD analysis project Ga0302275, IMG submission 200229) | Peat permafrost microbial communities from Stordalen Mire near Abisko, Sweden - III_Bog_N2_2 | ecosystem: Environmental > Terrestrial > Soil > Wetlands > Peat | place: Sweden: Abisko... | reverse complement strand
TCGTTCAACATGTCCATCGCATTTAAACTTACTAAGGTGAACTAAGCTCAAATTTTCAGCTCGGAGTTCGAAGAACAGAGGAACCGAGAACCATGCTAAGGATTTTCGCCATCAGGTCCCTCAGGGACTGAGGAATACATGGACCAGAACGAGCGAAGCGAGGACTGTCTTTATTTGAACGTGTGGACCGAAAGTACTGAAGGGAAGCGAGCAGTCCTGGTGTGGATACACGGCGGCGGATTCGACCAGGGCGCCACGTCTGTGGCGCTCTACAGCGGCGAAGCTCTGGAACGCAAAGGGATCGTTGTGGTGACGATCAATTACCGCCTCGGAGTTTTCGGTTTCTTCGGACATCCTGAACTAACCAAAGAATCCAACATGCATTCGTCCGGCAATTACGGATTGCTGGACGTGGTGGCCGCGCTCGAGTGGGTGAAGGCGAACATCGCAGCATTCGGCGGCGATTCGGCGCGGGTGATCATCGGCGGACAACCGGCGGGAGCGATGGCGGTACATGAGCTGATCGTGTCGCCGCTCGCGAAAGGGTTGTTCCACGGGGCAATCGCGGGATACGGCTCAAGTATTGCCAACATGCTGCGGCCATTGGCAGACGCGGAGAAGGACGGCTTGAAGTTGCAGACCGCGAAGGGAGCCGGATTGCTGAAGGAACTACGCGCGATGCCGGCGTGCCTGCTGATGGCTCCAATCGAGGGTGTGGCGTTCCGTTGGAGCCCCGTGGTCGACGGGTCGCTGGTACCCAACACCGACAGCGCAATGATTGCGCAGGGCAGGCAAAACGACGTCGCGACGCTGACGGGTTGGTGCGCTGACGAAGGCAGTGTCGATCCGAGATACGGCAAGCGCACGCCCGACGAGTTTGAGCGCGAAGTGCGGCGTCTGTCGGTCAGCGGGCCAGCGAGTTTCTTCGGCTTCATTCCGGCGAGCGAATTACCGGACGAGTTTCTGAAGTTGTACCCGACATCGACGCCGGGTAAATCGCAGATCGATAGCGCTCGCGTACAGAACATGGTGTCCACCTTCACGTGGGCGAAGCTGCGGGAGATGCATTCGAAGACGCCGGTCTATACGTACCTGTGGGATTATTCGCTACCTGGACCACTGCGGGACCGATACGGAGCATTTCATTCGCCCGAGCGTTTCGAGATGCGACCGATCGCCGATGACGCTTAGGTAAAACTCATCGAGGAGATTCTCACACCGAGCGGCAAATTCAAATGAGCAATAGCAAGCCACCGATTAATATCGGACACTGGCACGGTCTACAAGAAGAAGGAGAAAACTCCGATGATGAAATCAAATCTTTTCTTAGCCATCGCTGCATTCAGTTTAGTGAATCAGCCTATCCCGGCCCAACTGGCACCCACGTCTTGGGTAGAGACAGTCCAAGTCAGTCCTGCGACATACAGCGTGCCGGTACCCAAGGCCAAAGATACGCCAAAGGAGTTGGAGTGGCTCACTCTTGTTGGTCCTGTTCACGGGACCTTTCGGTACCGCTTCGGAGTTTCGATTGGCGGCTCTCGCATTCAAGTGAGATTGTCTAACGAATTGAGCGACAAGCCACTCAAGATTGATGGCGCGAGCATCGCCCTAGCGGCCGACGAGATGGATGCTGTTCCGGGATCGGTAAGACGTCTCACCTTCGGCGGAAAAGACAGCATCACCTTAGCGCCTGGAGCGCCCGCGTTGAGTGACCCGGTTGACCTGAGAATCAGCTCTCTTAGTGAATTAATAACGAGCGTCTATGTCGCAAATGAGATAGCCCTTTCTCCCTACGGCGGAGCAGCCATGCTGCTGTCAGAAGGCAACGATGTCCTAAGCGAAAAATTCCCCTCGACACGCCGCGTAGTTAGCCGTCCCTTGTTAGCCGCAGTTCTCGTCCAACCGGAGCATCCGGCGGGGGTTATAGTCGCTTTGGGTGACTCGATCACAGACGCAGTAAGGGACAAGCCAACCATCCCGCGCGGATGGGTCGAAGTACTTGCTAGCCGCCTTTCTGCCCAGGCAAGCACGACATATCTCGCTGTTGTGAGTGCCGGCATTAGTGGAAATAGAGTGCTCTTGCCGGCAATGGGGCCAGCGGCTTTGGCCCGTCTCGATCGTGATGTACTTTTGACTCCCGGGCTCACGAAGATCATCCTGCTTGAGGGCCTTAATGATATTGGCTTTTCGGGTAAGACGGTCATGGGTACTGAGCCAGACCTCGACGTTACTGAACTGGAAGCTGGTTATCAACAGATCGTCAGCAGAGCTCATGCACGAGGGATCAAGGTAATTGGTGGAACCCTTACTCCATTTCGAGGAGCCTTCTATTTTAGCGAAGATAAGGAACGAATGAGGAAAGCCGTGAATACATGGATTCGGACGTCGAATACTTTCGATGGGGTCATCGATTTTGAAGCGATAGTTCGTGATCCCATTTCGCCTGATCAAATCAAGGCTGAGTTTGATTCGGGAGATCATCTTCACCCAAATCAGACAGGATACAAGGCCATGGGAGAAGCGATCGACCTGACCTTGCTCAAGTAGTCAGGATGGCGCGGCACGAACCAAGCAGCGTGGAAAGGTTTAGTCCAATTGCAACTGGAAGTCGTACTTGGGAGCGAGGAATGAAGATCGTTCGCATGCGTGCGGGCGGGGGTACAGGATTGGCAACAGTTGCGGTCTTGGTTCTGCTTTGGAACCCCTTGCTCTACTGCGCGACACAGCAGTTGGACGGCCGAGTTCAAACTGATACGGGCGGAGAAACGCATCCAGGCGCAGCAGCGATCCTGGTCAACGCAATCAAAACAGAGAACACTACGAACCCGCTCGGAATTGACACGCTGCACCCGCGGTTCCGATGGCTGCTCGAATCCAGCGCAAGAGGCCAGTTGCAAACGGCATACCAAATTCTGGTTGCGAGCAGCCTCGAGAAACTTCAAGCAGGTACCGGCGACAAATGGGACAGCGGTAGAGTCGCCTCCGATAACTTGGTGGAAGTTCCCTACGAAGGTAAGAATCTCTCGAGCAGTGAAAGGTGCTATTGGAAGGTCAGAATCTGGGATCGGAATGGCCGCTCAAGCCTCTACAGTGAGCCTTCCTTTTTCGAAATGGGGCTGCTCCGTCCGGCCGATTGGCAAGGCAAATGGATCGAATCTGACAAAGGGATATCATCTCCGCTACTAAGAAAAGAGTTCAACCTGGATGGAGCGACAAGACGAGCTCGCGTCTACATATCCGGCATTGGCTACTATGAGCTGTACATCAACGGCAAGAAGGTCGGAGATCGCGTTCTTGAGCCCGCTTCTTCGTACTACAACAATGATCAACCATTCAAGCTCCGAACCCGGGTCATTTATGCAACCTATGATGTAACGAATCTTTTACACAGGGGCACGAATGCTATCGGCGTCATTCTGGGGAACGGCTGGTATAGCGCGGAGAATGACGTGGCGCCGGCACCGGAGGGGCGTTCTCCTTACGGCGATCGACCGCGCCTGATTCTGCAAATGAACGCAGAAACAAGCTCAGGTGAAACCCGCAGCATTTTTTCGGATACCAGCTGGAGAACTCATCCGGGCCCCATCACATATAACGACATCTTTCACGGGGAAACGTACGATGCCCGCCTGGAGCAGCATGGGTGGGATACGCCCGGCTTCAATGGTGGGTCCTGGAGTTCGGCAGCTTTGGCAGAATCACCGAGCGGTGTCCTCATTTCTGAGATGCTTCCGCCGGAACGGGTGGTGGAGACAATTCAGCCGGTGAAACTGCTCGTTCCAAAGGATCCTGAGGGTTTTTGGGGGACCTATGTCTATGATTTCGGCCAGCTCTTCAGTGGCTGGGTCAGAATTAAATTGTCAGGGCCGCCCGGCACAAAGGTGACTCTCAAATACGGATCGAGAATCTTCCCCGAAGACAATACCCTGGACAACCGCAGCAATATGATGCCTGGGGGTGAAGCACGCCAAACCGATACGTACATATTGAAGGGTGATTGTGTGGAGACCTGGGAACCGCGATTTACGTTGCACGGTTTCCGGTATGTCGAGGTGAGAGGAAGCAGCGATCTCCCGGCAGTTGAGAGCATAGAGGGTCGGCTTGTGCGGTCCGACATTGATTCTACCGGCTCGTTTGTCAGCTCGAACGACCTAATCAACAAAATCCATGAAAATATCCGCTGGACATTCATGTCCAGCTTTCAGGGTATATTGCAGGACGCCGCTGATCGCTCCGAACGGCAGGCATGGCTCGGAGACCCAAGCTTTGTCGCAGAGGACTACATCTACAACTTCGATATGGAAGCGTTTTGGGAGAAGTGGCTGGATGATATCCAAGACACGCAGAAGGAAAACGGGGACATACCATTCGTGAGTCCAATCCATTGGCGCGATGGAATGAATACCTACCTCATGTGGCCGTGCTGGAAGAGCACATATCCCCTTCTGACTTGGTATCTATATCAGTACTACGGCGACAAAAGAGTTCTGGAAGCGCACTACCCAAGTTTGAAAAAGCTGATCGATTCGCTGAGTGCAAGCTCCAAGGACTACATCATTTCTGAAGGACTAGGAGATCATATGGAGCCGCAGAGTAATGGATACACCCATTTCTCGCCGCTTCATACGCCGGCCGCCGTGACATCCACCGCTTACTATTATTACGAGACTTGGATAGTGGCGCAGATGGCTGAAATCCTGGGTCAGACTGAAGATGCGAAGAAGTACTCGGCGTTGGCCGAGAGCATCAAAGAGGCATTCAATCGCATTTTCTTCGATTCCGCGACCGGTGAGTATTCCACGGGGAGCCAGACTTCGAACGCCCTGCCGCTCTACTTGGATATGGTTCCGGAGAAGAATGTGCAGGAGGTTGTAAAACATCTTGTGGATGACATTGTCGAAAAGCATAGCGGCCATCTATCAACAGGGATCATTGGGTCCAATGCGCTTGCTCAGACGCTCCCACAACACGGGGCCACAGAAGTGGAATACGAAATCGCCACGCAGACCACTTATCCAAGCCTCGGCTACCAGATTACCGAGGGTGCAACTGCGGTTTGTGAAACGTATGAATGCAGCCCATGGCTGAGCCAGAACATGAAGATGTTTGGTAGTGTCGACAAGTTCTTTTATCGAAATCTTGCCGGGATCAGCCCCGCAGTCCCTGGGTACAAGCGGGCAATTATCAAGCCGCAGCCGGTTGCGGATCTCCGCAGCGCGATGGCGACCGAGCAGACAGTGAGGGGACCGATCACCGTTTCGTGGATCAGGGGCGATACTTCCTTGGGTTTGAAAGTTTCGATTCCCGCTGGCATGGAGGCCGATGTTAGCATTCCGAAACTGGGAATGATGAATTTGTCGATCGTAGAGGGCGGAAGAACCGTGTGGTCGGACAACAAATACATCGGCGGCGCGGATGGAATCAGCGGCGCGAATGATGCACGGGATTCCATCGTGCTGTACGTGGGTTCGGGGTCTTACGACTTCGAGATGAACGGCAGATTGTTTTAATGGAGGTGGCTGGTGCAGCGGGTGCGGCGCGGGCCGTATTCCGCTAGTCTGGTCAATCGGAGAGAAGCGGCGGCGAGAGCTGGAACGACGCGGGGTCCGACGCCGACTTCCACCGCAAGCGTCCCGGCAAGCGCGATTGGACGAGGTCTTCCAACTGCAGCAGGCGCGCGTAGTGAGCGCGGACTGGGTGGTCAGGTACCACCACGCTGCGGCAACTGGAACGGCCGAGCCGGCACGACGCCCGGCCAGCAGCCGCGTCACCGTGCGTGAGAACCAGCAGGAAGATATCTCCATAGAGTCTCGCGGACAGAAGCTTGGCTTCACCCAGATCGCGCAAAGACCGCCGCGGGAGGCCGCTTCCGATGGTGTGTCCCCGCAAAGAACAAACCTTAGAGACAGAGCTACAAGCAGATCGCAGCCTCTTCCATCGCCGCCCGCCAACTAAAACCCAGGGGCACTTCTATTGTGGTACGACAACCAGCGCCTTTCCGCTTGACATGCCGTCGTTCTCGGGGCGATACTTCAAAATCAATAGCCAGTATCGTTACCGGTATCGATGTCTGAACCCGAAACCCTGTGGCTGAAAGTATGAGCACCGCTTGAGAATCTGAGGAGCAGTCAAATGGATGACAACGGTCCCTCTAAGAAAGAGGGTGAACAATCCGGCAGCATGGAATCAGGCAGATTGCCTCGCCGCCAATTTCTCAAGCAGGCGGGAGCGGCCATCGGGGCAGTTGCGGCAGTTGCTCCAGTGGCTCACTGGACGGCCCAAGCGGAAACTGTGCTAGGTGCGAATCAGGATTTCTCTCTTTCAAAGGCAGCCATTTCAAAGCCTGGCGCAGCCGGCGTCACCTATCCGCGCATGTTTCGCGGCTCAAAACTAAAGATGCTTTCATTCCCGCTCGGAGGAGTCGGGGCGGGGAGCCTGGGTCTCGGTGGGCGCGGCCAACTGAGAGATTGGGAGATATTTAATCGCCCCAACAAGGGATTCTCGCCGAACTATGCATTTCCGGCTATTTGGGCGCAATCAGGAAAAGAACCTCCCATCGCTCGCGTGCTGGAGGCCCGGATTCAGCTTCCGTATGAAGGCCAGGACGGACTGGGATCGCAAAACGCCCCGGGGCTCCGCCGCCTGCAGGGAGCCACATTTACCGGCGAGTACCCCTTGGCGCATATTGAATTTGAGGATTCGCAGCTTCCATTTCAGGCGAGTCTAGACGCTTTCTCTCCCTTCATCCCACATGACCCGGACGACTCAGGTTTGCCGGTCGCGATCCTCAGCTACCGAATCCATAACCCAAGCCATGCTGCGCTAAAAGTGGGCCTTGCATTTTCGGTTGACAACCCTGTTCTGAACGGCTCTCCTGGTATGTTCGGGGGGGTAGGAGCCGAGGCAAAGCGCGTCAACGAATATCGAGAGGAGGATCGCCTGGCCGGTTTGCTCATGAGCAATCCGGGACTGGATACGAATGATCCAGTCCATGGAACATTCGTCCTGGCAGCGATTCCGCAAGCGGGTACACGTCTGACGCATTGGCGTGGATGGCCTAAAGCCGCGTGGTGGACTTCGCCCTTGATGTTCTGGGACGCCTTCTCTGCAAAAGGCGAGCTAGGCACAGAACCTGGCGAGATGAGTACCGTCGGCGTGCTTTGTCAGAGTCAAACGATCGAACCGGGACAGACCGGCGAGTTCAAGTTCCTACTGGCTTGGCATTTCCCGAATCGCACTCCGGGTTGGTGCGGATGGACTTCCCCTCTCGGCAAAGAGAAGACGGTCATCGGAAATTTCTACTCAACGCGGTTCAAGGATGCATGGGATGCGGCACGCTACACGGCCGAGAACCTGGAGGACTTGGAGAGCCGCACGAAACGATTTGCCCAGGTGCTTCGCGAAAGCAGTATTCCGGATCCGATCAAAGAGGCAGCGAGCGCAAACCTGTCCACCTTAGCTTCAACAACTTGTTTCCGTACCGCGGACGGCGAATTTCACGGGTTCGAGGGCAGCGACGACAACCTCGGTAGTTGCTATGGCAACTGCACTCACGTCTGGAGCTATGAAACTGCTACAGCTTTTTTATTCCCCTCGTTTGCTCGCTCACTGCGCAAGGCAGCGTTCGGATTTTCGCAAGACGAAGCGGGAGGAATCCGCGCCCGTCAACTCCTTCCCGATGGCGAAACGCGCGACACGATTGTAGCCGCGGACGGGCATATGGGCCAAATCATGCACGCCTATCTCGATTGGAAGTTATCTGCTGATAAGGCGTGGCTTGAATCGATTTGGCCCTGCGTCCGGCGCGCGCTCGAGTTCGCTTGGGTCCAGGGCGGATGGGATCCGTCTAAGACGGGTGTGGCAGTGGGAGTACAAAACAACACCTATGATGTTGCCTTTTTCGGGCCGAATCCAATGTGCGGAATTTATTACCTCGGCGCATTGCGGGCCGGTGAAGAGATGGCACTTGCCGTTGGAGATCAAGCCTCGGCAGACGAATACCGGCGCATATTTCAGCAGGGCAGCCACTGGATCGATGCGAATCTGTTCAACGATGAGTTTTATATTCAGCAGATCAAAGGGTTTACACTGGACCAGATCCACCCCGCACTGCGTATAGGGACAGTGGGATTCGACCCCACGAATCCGCAGTTCCAGTTGGGCAGCGGATGTTTGATCGATCAGTTGATCGGACAATACCTGGCACACGTGATGGACCTTGGATATCTGGTGTCGCCCGATCATATTCGAACAACGCTTGAATCCATATATAGATACAACTACAAACGCACTCTCGTGGATCACGATAACGTCGAACGGACCTTCGCATTGAACGATGAGTCGGCTATGGTGATCTGCGATTACGGAGAGGCTGCACGACCGCGCATACCTTTTCCGTATTTCGCGGAGGTGATGACGGGATTCGAGCACTCGACAGCAGCCCTGATGTTGTATTCGGGGATGGTGCCCCAGGGCATCGAGTGCATCCAAAACATTCGCGCGCGTTACGACGGCGAGAAGCGGAACCCTTGGGATGAGGCAGAATGCGGCCATCACTATGCGCGGGCGATGGCTTCCTGGTCCAGCTTCATTGCGGTAAGCGGTTTTGTCTATGATGGCCGACGAGCCGCCGTTGTGGCTGTGCCGCGCGTCCCACATCAATCCTTCGATTGTTTTTGGTCGACTGGCGCCGGATGGGGATCATTCTCGTATAGCACTATCGCAGGCGGCACTCGTTTCTCGATCGAGGTGATCGCAGGCTCACTGGCCTGCGGTTCATGCGAGATCACAGGATCGGGAGGAGCAACTTCGGCAGTTTGTAATAACGTTCGGCAGCCTCATACGATCCATGCGGCCAATGGGAGGACTCTCTTCCAATTCGGCGAGCCGTTCACGCTCACAACGGGACAGACTCTAAACCTCGAAGTGCGATCATGACCGAGAAGCCATTGGGCCGTTGTGGGCGGAGCCTTTCTGACTGCGGGTAAGACCACTCTTCTCTTGACGGTGGCGTGGGAGTTGAAGCGGCGCCGGGTGCGCAGCGCTCTTACCACGATGCGCTACAATCCCCCGCGGGGTAAACATGCAGTGAAACCTCGCAGTCTAATTCCGGTCATCTTCTTGCTTGCCGCGGGCGTCCTCTCTCACGTTGCCGCCCACAGCCAGCCGGTCAAGGTTACCGGCGGACTTGTCTCCGGAGTCTCCGCCACCGACCCATCGATCATCGCCTACAAAGGCATCCCCTTCGCGGCGCCCCCAGTCGGCGACCTGCGCTGGCGCGCGCCGCAGCCCGTGATTCCATGGACCGGCGTAGTCAAGGCCGACAAGTTCGCTGCCAGCTGCATTCAGCAAATCGTGAGGGAATTCGGCCCTTGGACTTATGAGTTCATGCCCCACAACGAGGTCAGCGAGGACTGTCTTTACCTCAATCTCTGGACACCTGCCAAAACGCCCTCCGCAAAACTACCCGTCTTCGTCTACATCTACGGCGGCGGCTTCGAAACGGGATCGAGTGCGGTGGCCATTTACGATGGCGAGAGCCTCGCAAGAAAGGGACTCGTTGTCGTCACCTTCAACTACCGTGTGGGTGCGTTGGGATTTCTTGCACATCCTGAGTTATCCGAAGAATCTCCCCACCGGTCTTCCGGAAACTATGGGCTGCTTGACCAGATCGCCGCATTGAAATGGATCGACGACAACGTCGCTCGCTTTGGCGGAGACCCGGACTGTATCACTATCGCCGGGCAGTCCGCCGGCTCCATCGCGGTCCACGACATGACGGCATCTCCCCTGGCGAAGGGGTTCTTTCACCGCGCCATTGCCGAGAGCGGGGGCTCCACCGTCGGAGGCGTCGGCCTGAACTTCCCACCAAAGCTACTTGTCGAGGCAGAAGCCTACGGCGAAAAGTTTGCGGAATCCAAAGGCGTCCATTCCCTCCGGGAACTGCGTGCGCTGAGCCCGCAACAGATTCTGGCTCCGGTTCCGGGAAACTCCAATGGATTCCACTTCGATCCCATCGTCGATGGCTATGTATTGCCTGCCCCTTACATGGAAATCATTGCGCAGGGGAAGCAGAACGATGTAGCCACGCTCACCGGCGGCACTACGGGAGAACTCGGCGGCATCTTCGGGCCGGCAGAAAAGCCACTGACGGTACAGGCGTTTCAAGATCAGGCGCGCATGCGCTATGGCGATCTCGCGGATCGATTCCTCAAGCTCTATCCCGCCGCCACCATCGGACAAGCCACGGCCGCGCTGAGCGCAAGTACCCGCGATCAGTCGCTGGTCGCGATGTATCTCTGGGCCAAGTTCCGCTCAAAAACAGCCAAGACCAAGGTATATGAGTATCTTTGGGACCACGCACTGCCCGGCCCCGAAGCCACTCGATACGGCGCGTTCCACAGCTCGGAGCTGCCTTATGTGTTCAACAACCTGTCTACCGAGAATCGCCCGTTCTCCGAAACAGATCAGAAGATCGCTGATCTCATGTCGTCCTATTGGGCCAACTTCGCCGCAAAAGGAGATCCCAATGGACCCGGCCTCCCCGCATGGCCCGCTATCGGCGACAAACTCGTGATCATGGAGGTGGGCGACCGTAATGAGCCAATTCCGTTGGCCGGAAGTCCTGAGAAGTTTGAATTCTTTCAGGAGCTTCTCACAGACTCCAAGTGAGTTTGTGCCGACGACTCTCCAAGGACAATCGCATGAACCGTTTTGGTGGGCATGGTTGGTTTATCGAATTCCGCCCTCATCCCAGAGGAACGGCTCGAGAATAGTCTCGGATGGATGGAGCGTCGCGCAATCCGGGGTGAGTATCCCAAACGACTTCCTCTAGCCCCCAAAGGCACAGAGTCCTTGTTCAAGAATGCCAGTATCATCGAATCGCTTTGACGGCGCTCTGCCAATCTGGATGCAAACAAGATAGTTATACAAGGAATTCGCGATCCCTCTTTATTTCTATAAGAATTGCCTTGACAAGCAATCGATTAGGGAAGTAAAGTTTGCCCATATTCAGAAGAGCGGTAACGTTGTCGGTAACGAGTATTACTTACTAAAGACAACTTGATGACCGTAGGAGGATTTATGTATTTGGAGTCCATGTCGCGCACCTTCAGTTCCCGGGGCACTCTGCTGAGACCGTTTGGTCAATTGCGGGCCATACATTTTTGTCTGTTCATATTTGCCTTGACGCTGGTCTGTGCCCCCGAGGGAAATGCGCAAACAAGCACGGGCTCTATCCGCGGTACGATTCGAGACAGTACCGGTGCTGTTATCCCGGACGTCACTGTAACGCTGACTCAGGTCACCACAAATGTGGCCCGTTCGACGGTGACGAATGTTGATGGGCGGTATGTTTTCCCTTTTCTTCCCCCCTCCACCTACCGCGTCGAAGCGCGCAAGCAGGGTTTTGGGAGCTTCGTGCGCGATAATCTCGTAATTGACGTCAACTTAGCCGCGACGGTAGACATCAATCTGCAAGTTGGCGCAGCGGCCCAGACGGTCACGGTAACGGCTGAAGCTCCGCTGCTTGAAACGAGCACCTCATCGTTGGGAGAAGTCGTAACGAGTACACAAATCAATGAACTACCCACAAACGGGCGAAACCCTTTCGCCTTCACGGCTCTGGTAGCCGGCGTTCAAGCTCCTTACGGCTTTAGCCAAACCGCATATGACATGTATACCGACCAGTTCGTGTCCATCAACGGATCTCGGCCGAATCAGAATATCTTCATCATCGACGGTGGAAATTCAACTGAGCCAATGTTTAACGGGCCGGCCATCTATCCCTCCATGGATGATGTACAAGAGTACAAAATCCAAACCAGCAATTTCAGCGCAGAATTCTCCAACTCTGCCGGTGGCGTAGTCAACATCACAACCAAGAGCGGAGGCGATCAATACCATGGTAGCGCCTACGAATTCATACGCAACGACGCTGTGGATGCCAACAACTTCTTCGCCAACGGTGGGAAAACGCCCTACAAGTTCAATCAGTTTGGGGTGTCATTTGGTGGGCGCATCCCTAAAATGAAGGAAACCTTCTTTTTCGCGTCCTATGAGGGATTGCGCTGGGTGCAAACTGCCGTTGTCCTAGGTACCGTGCCCACTCTGGCACAGCGCCAAGGGGATTTTTCTCAGACCCTGGACGCGAATGGTAATGTGATCAGCATTTATAACCCTTTCTCGGCTTCTTATGGAGCCAACCGTACAGCTTTTCAGGGCAATAAGATTCCCCAGTCGATGTGGGACCCGGTGGCTAAGAACATTCTCAAGTGGATCCCGATGCCCAACGTGACCAATTCCGTGAATGGGGTCAATAACTTCTTTTCAGAAACTGGTAGCAGTATTTATAAGGACACGGCGAGTATTCGTATCGATCACTCATTCACGACAAGCCAAAAGCTAAATGTCTTGTTCATGATGAACAATGCTCCCATAGCCTATCCCAGCATTTTCCCGGCCGCAATTGCGGCCTCAGCTCCGGCCATAGGACACGACCAAAGTAACCAGCAGTACGCGCTCGCGCATTACACCTATGCACTCAGTAACAGTACTGTCATGGAGTTGGCGTCCAGCTATGCCCGTTATTTTCTGCAGCGGACTATTCCCTCGAACGGATTTGACCTGACCACCCTCGGATGGCCGGCGTCGTTCAATCAAGTCGGGACAAACACCTGCTTTCCCATGTTGTTCATGACCGGCATGGGATTTAGCGGCAATTCTGCGGCCACCCTGGCGGGGACTTTCACCGGTTACTGCTATGGCATCGACGATGGCACGGAAAACATTTCCAATGTCGCAAATTTCACGCACATCCAAGGGCATCACACGCTGAAGTTCGGGGCTAATTTCGGATGGAAATACCAAAACGGCCAGAGCGGTACGAACGCAGCGTCGTACTACGATTTCGACCCGCTGTTTACCGAGGGACCGAACCCCTATGCCGGACCCAGTCAAAGTGGAAGCAGCGGCTCTGCTGTCGCATCCTTCCTACTTGGTACAGGACTTTGGGGGCAAATCCAGAGTGCCGCTCCCTCCCAAGACCTGCTCAACCGCAACTTCGGATTCTACGTGCAGGATGACTGGAGTGTGACTCCAAAGCTGACACTGAATCTTGGCGTTCGATGGGATTACGAGAGTCCTTGGACGGAGCGCCATAACCGTTTGTCAGACTTCAATTTTTCGGCCCCATCGCCTTTGAAGGTTCCAGGATATAGCCTGGTAGGAGGTATCGAGTATCCAGGTGTAGGCGGCCTTCCTCGTGGGCAATGGAATTCGGATTGGAAGAACGTCGTGCCCCGAATAGGGTTTGCTTATGCGGTTGATAAAAACACCGCACTGCGGGGCGGGTTTGGAATGTTCACGGCACCCGTAACCGGCGGCGGATTTAACAGCAACGCGGTACCCTCGGATGGATTTTCCGCAGTCACTAGTTGGATTCCAACTTTCGACTATGCGACCCCTGTGAATCTGCTTTCCAACCCCTATCCATACGGCTTCGTGTCTGCTACAGGTAGTAGCTTAGGCATGTCGACGGAATTAGGACAAGGTGTAACAGGAATGGACCGGAATCGGCCAACGCCGTACGCCGAGCAATGGAATGTGAGCGTCCAAAGGGCCCTTCCAAAAAGCTTTGTTCTCCACGTTGCTTACGCTGGAAGCAGAGGAATACACCTATTTGGCAGCTTGCTAGCCAATCAGCTGCCTGACCAGTATCTCAGCATGGGCAAGGATCTTGGTACGCAGGTCCCCAACCCGTTTTACGGAATTATTACGAGCGGCGCTTTGGCGAGTGCGACGGTAAGCAAGGAGCGGCTTCTACTCCCCTACCCTCAGTTTGGACAGGTCACCAACCCTAATGCCTCCTTTGGTCTTTCCAAGTATAACTCCCTCCAAGTCAACTTAGAGCGCCGCTTCTCCCAAGGGTTGCTGATGCAGTTTGCCTACACCTACTCGAAGACTATGGATGATCTTCCTGCGACGACCACGGGATATCCGGGAGGGCAGTTCGCGGCCGGAGCGATTCAAAATTATGACAATATCAAGAGTGCGTGGGCGCCGGCTGTGTGGGACATGCCCAACAACTTTGCAGCCAACTTCGTATACCAGTTGCCTTTTGGTGCCAACAAGCGCTTCCTCAATACCGGAGGGGTTTTGGGTAAAGTTGTCGGGGGATGGCAACTGACCGCCATTACTATCATCCAGAATGGCACACCTCTTTCTTTCACAACAGCTACCAACACCTTGGGTAACAATGGCGGTGCTCAAACTCCGAGTTTGACTGGTGCGAATCCCCGCGTACACGGCTCTAGTTACAGTAAGGTGAACGAATGGTTTAACCCTGCAGGATTCACCACTCCAGCACCTTACACCTATGGGAACGTGTCGCGAACAGAATCCTGGCTGCGGGGCCCAGGAGAAGCCAATCTCGATGCGGGGCTGGACAAAGATACGTCTCTTTCCGACAGGTTCACCCTGCAGTTGCGGTTTGAGACCTTCAACACACTAAATCACCCATGGTTCGGTTTGCCCAACACTTCGATAGGCTCCGCTGGCGCGGGCGTAATCTCAAGCCAGCAGAATTCCCCGCGGACTCTGCAATTGGCGGCGAAGCTGTTGTTCTGATTCGCGCAAGACCGCTCCGATAAGCGCATATCAGCAGCGCTCGGGTAAGGGGGTTTAGGCATGCACAAAGCAAGCCGAACCCCTTTCCCGGGTCGTCTAAAGGGCAAGGTAACGCTCCGACTCCCGGCCCCAAGATGATCGGGCAGAACCCCCTCCCACAGGTTTTCCTGAGGTTTCATGCCTTACAGAGTTATTACTTGAGTCAGACGAACATATTGAGCGTGAGTGCTGTACCAAGCTGAAGTAAAGACACTCTCTGCAGAAAAAGAGGTGGGAGAATCGGCACCAAGAGAATCGAGTGCATCCGGATGTGCGAATGAAGCAAACACAACGCTGGAGCTTCGTCCTCCTCTGCTCCCTTACCCGTTTAGCCGCCGCAGTCAGCTCCGTTCCTTGCACACCCTTCCCGGCTTAACTGTGACGGTTTCAGCCCCAGGCTCAAACGGAGAATTTATGCATCTGAAGTCTGTACCGCGCACCTTTTGTAAGTCGCTCAGCCGCGCGGCTTCAGTACTGATGTTGCTGGTCGCGGGTGTGGTGTCTTTGGCCGGGAGTGACGGTTGTGGCACCAAGACCGGTTCCTCCGGCCAGTCTGGAAAAGCAACGCCGGTCATCACCTGGGCTACGCCTGCGGCGATTTCTTACGGCACTGCGTTGAGCGCGACACAACTCGACGCCACTGCGAATGTGGCCGGCACCTTCGCCTATACTCCATCATCGGGCACGGTCCTGATGGCGGGAGCGCAGACGCTGTCGGTGGCTTTTACGCCCACCGACACCACCGACTACAACACCGCCTCTGCCACGGTTATTTTGACCGTGAATGCGGCTTCATCTCCAATAAGCAGCCTTGTCTTTGCCACTCAACCTTCGACGTCTGGGATTGCAGGCATAACCCTAGCTAGCCAGCCGGTGGTGCAAGCCCTCGATGCAAACGGCAATCCAGTTCTGAACTCTTCTGCAACGATTACGCTTGTGGCGTATATACCGCTGCCATTCACAACTCCGTCTCCTGCCTGCAGTGACTTAATAAACGGTGCCTTGACGGCCAATTCATTGTCAATACCCCTCTCAGCCTCTGGAACTGCAAGCTTTGCGGGGGTCGCGGTTCTCAACTCGAGCGTCGTCTATATCGGCGCTTCGGACGGAACCCATACCGCGTGCTCCAGCCTAATGGCAATCAGTCCCGGGACGGCAAGTCAGCTTGTGATGAGTATTCAGCCGGGAGGCCGGACAGCAGGGTCTGCGTGGGCAAGTCAACAGGTTTATATTGAAGACGCCTACGGCAATCTAGTGACTTCAGGCCCGGATGCTTCAGCTGCGATCACGCTCTCTGTTAATTCGGGAACACTAAGTGGCGGCGCTTCATTGGCAGCCAGCGCAGGAGTTGCTTCATTTCCAGGACTTTCCATGAGTCCTGCAGGCGCCAACTATACGCTCACTGCGACTAAGGCATCCACAGCAGGCGGATCTGGTTTGCTCCAGCAAATCAGCAACGTATTCACCATCAACGCCGCTAACAATCCTGGCCTCTTTCTCTCGCTGGCGAGGCCCATAACAGCATCGACGTTTTTTAGTGCCAACGGGCAGACTTCGTCGCCAGAGTCGTTCCTCCTGGGACGTAACCCAACCGGCGTTACTTCGAATGCTTACAATACTATTTTTTCCCAAATGGATGCCGCCGGAGAGCAATTTGCGCGCTTGCAGTTTACCAGTATTCCAGCGGCAACCACAGGTGCGCCTCTCGGAACCATCAATACATCGCCGACATCGGCCATGACAGCTATTTATGATCCGGCCCTTGCTGATGCTGATAATAATGGCATCGCCGTGATGCCGGAATTGGGCGTATGGGGCGACTGGAGCAGCTCCTGGACCTGGTCGCAAAACCCTTACAACCAGGCCAACGGAGGACCGTGCGTAAGTCCAAGCGACCTCTTCAACCCCGGCCTCTGTCAATCTACCTGGCTGAGCTATATCGGCCAGATAGTGAAACACTGGTCGTCCCACCCGTCTATTGTTGCCTGGGAGATATTCTCCGAATTAAACAATGTTGATCAGTCAACGGATAGCGAAGGAGCTAGTTTTGTTGCGGCTGCCGCGGCGACGATCCACGCGAATGATTCCTGGAATCGGCCAATCACGGCCTCGGCAACCATGCCCGAGCCAAGTACGAGCCCTTCACCCTACAATTTCTGGAATCAGACATTAAGCAGCCCCGCGCTCGACTTCATCAACATCCACCCATACGGTAGTTTCACAACCACCAGTCCTTACACCGGGAATCTAGACTACCAGATTCTCTCCTATGTCCCTCTGATGATTAATACATTCCACAAGCCCGTCCTCATAGGTGAAAGTGGACTGAGTGTCAACGTCACTCCAGGCTCCCCGCCTGTCTCAGCAAACGCCAACAGAGGCATTCAAAATGCTATCTGGGCTGAAGCAGTTAGTGGAGCAATGAATGGCCGTGCGCTCTGGTTCGAAGATGGCTATGACGTGTTCGGGAATTTCAATATTTCATACTCCTACAGAAATGCTTCGGTTCCAATCGTCAATTTTGTGAGCGGAGTCGACTACACGGCCTTCTCGCCGGCTCCTGTCAGCACGACAAGCGGAGTGACAGGAGCGATGCTGGGCAGCAGTAGCACCATGCTCGGTTGGTTCCGCGATGTCAATTGCACTTTTCAGACCCTCTGGGAGCAAAGCCAGATCAATGGCCAGACAGTTACTGTGACGTCGATCGGCGGACACTCTTGGGCGGTTCAATACTACAACACGGCAACCGGCGATCTCATCGCGAATAGTGGGACCACGATCAGTACTCAGAATAATCAACTCATCGTCCCTCTGCCGTCGTTCAACATGTCCATCGCATTTAAACTTACTAAGGTGAACTAAGCTCAAATTTTCAGCTCGGAGTTCGAAGAACAGAGGAACCGAGAACCATGCTAAGCGTGTTTCATAAACACCGTCTGAGGGTGATCCAGAGGCAAGCGAGATAGAAGAAGGCTCTGTAGGTGGAGAGGAGGTTCTCATGGCGAACAAGGAGTCTGCGGAACTGACCGAGCCAGGCGTTGGTACGTTCGATGATCCAGCGTCGTTTGTAACGCCTGAGTTTTCTGCCGTCCTCGTAGCGCCGGAGCTTGCTGTTCTTGCGGTACGGAACGATGAGGTCGATCCCGCGCTTGGCCAGCCGTTCGCGCAGCGGGTCGGAGTCGTAGGCCCGATCGGCGATCACACGTTTCGGCCTCTGCCTCGGTCGGCCTTTGGGACGAGGGACTTTGACTTCTGCGAGCGTGGCTTCCGCAAGCGTAACTTCTCCCGGAGAGGCACTTTCGAGCCGAACTCCCAACGGAAGACCGCCACCGTCGACCAGTACCATCCACTTCGTCCCCTTGCCACGCTTGGTTTTACCGACTGCGGAGCCCCCTTTTTGGCCGGGGCGAAGCTGCCATCGAGGAACGTCTCCTCCCACTTCAACAGGCCTTCGCCGTCGAGCGCGCCCAGCAGGGTCCGCCAGGCGTCGAGCCAGACATCCTGTTCTTCCCACTGCTTCAAGCGCCGCCAGCAGGTCGCCGGAGAAGGGTACTTGTCGGGCAAAAACCTCCACGCCGCACCCGTCTGCAGCACCCACAGGATGCCCTCCATACAGGCCCGATTGGATGCCCACGGACGCCCTCGCTTGTCCTTGCGACGCTTCGGCTCAGGCAACAGCGGCTCGATCAGCTCCCACTGCCTCTCACTCAATAACTCAAACCGCTTCTTGCTCATGCAAGAAGTTCAGCAAACCGCCCGTCTCACGCAGAAGTCCCCAGCTTGAGACCGAATCTATTTATGAAACACGCTCTAAGGATTTTCGCCATCAGGTCCCTCAGAAAGATGCACTTTTTGGAGTCGGGCGCGATCGCCAACGGAGAATTGAGACCCGCGCAATTGAAATGTGAAATTCTACGCCACCGCATCTGGCAGATGTTCGAATCGAATATTCGTGCATTCGATGAGAAAGCGGCATTGCCGTCGCAATTCCAGCTTTCCGCGGTTGGATTGCTTTTGAGTTACACGTCTCGGGGATCTGAAATGGTGGAAGATGCAATATTGCCGGAATTACTTTAATTGATAGGAGCTGATTTTATGTGCCGCAAAACGTTCAGAGCAATGGTGACAGCAATAGTCTGTAGCGGGGTATTCATGGCGAGTACTCCGGTATTGCGTGCCGACGTAAAGCTGCCCAACTTACTTTCAGACGGTATGGTGCTTCAACAAGGTATGAACGTGGATATTTGGGGCACTGCCGAACCGGGTGAATCGGTTAGCGTCAGCTTCCAAGGTCAGAAAGTGAGCGGAGTCGCCGGGGTGGGAGGCGAGTGGAAGGTGAAACTGGATCCGTTGCATGCGGGCGGGCCGTTCACGATGACCATCGCCGGCAAGAACACGATTACATTGCACGACGTCTTGGTGGGCGAAGTCTGGGTGTGCTCTGGCCAATCTAACATGGAAATGGCACTTGTCGCCTTCGCCCCTTGGAGTAAAGGTGTAACCAATTATGAGGATGAAATAGCGCACTCCAACAACCCCAACCTGCGGATGTTCGCGGTTGAAAAAACAGCGGCGACCAAACCCCAGAACGATGTGAATGGTTCCTGGGTCGCGGCGGGACCGCAGACCGTAAGCAGTTGGTCTGCTGCGGCGTATTTCTTTGGGCGCGATTTGCAAAGGACGCTGAATGTCCCCATCGGTCTCATTAATAGCTCATGGGGCGGTACTCCAGCCGAATCATGGACAAGCCGTGCTACGCTCGAATCGGATCCTGAATTCCAATCAATACTGGACTCCAGCACGAAGCTGATCTCGACTTACCCCAAGCTTTACGACGACTTCTCGCAGCAATTGGCGCGGTGGCGTCAGGATTCCGACAAGGCCGAAAGCGAAGGAGCTCCAGTTCCAACCGCGCCAACTATCCCCGACGACCCGCGGCGCAGTCCCTGGAGGGCCTCCGGTCCGTTCAATGCAATGATCATGCCCCTTACGCGCTACTCCATCCGTGGAGCAATCTGGTACCAGGGAGAATCCAACTCCGATCGTCCCGCCCAATACCGGAAGCTGTTTCCCGCCATGATCAGGGATTGGCGGCGTGCCTGGGGAGAGGGCGACTTTCCGTTCCTGTTCGTCCAACTTGCCAACTGGGGAATCTACGCTCCCGGAATGAACTGGCCGGAATTACGCGAGGCCCAACTCAAAACTCTCTCTTTGCCGAATACCGGGATGGCAGTGACCATCGACATTGGTGACGGAAGCGACATTCATCCCAGAGATAAGCAAGACGTAGGCTACCGTTTGTCGCTTGCGGCACAAGCTAAAGCTTACGGGCAGGATGTAATGTATTCAGGGCCAATCTATGAGTCCATGGCGGTCGAGGATGACAAAATTCGTTTGCATTTCAAGTACGTTTACTCCGGACTTGTGGCACAGACTTTATACACTCCTGGACTCCTCGGATTTGAAATAGCCGGTGACGATCATAAATTCGTGCCCGGACAAGCCCAGATCGATGGAGCTACCGTGGTGGTGCGAAGCGATAGTGTGCTGCATCCTGTCGCAGTGCGTTATGCCTGGGCTGCCAATCCTTGGTGCAATTTATTCAACCGCGCCGGCTTGCCAGCTTCCCCGTTTCGAACCGACGATTGGGAAGATACGACAACAACCAAATGAGTATCTAAGCACATGCTTTTTGGAGCAGCTAAAGCGAGTTATGGCTGTTCACGCTTTCAGGACGGGTGTGGAAAGAGGGTGCCTCTCTCGAATAAAGACTTGTACGCACCGGAGCAAATGTGGTCAACGCTGGTTGGCCTACCGCGGCTTGGATTGCTACCACCCGTCTGATCTTTCAGAGGCCAACCGCATTGCCCTCAATCAATGCATCTGGACGTCAGGCGCTTTCGACGCCGTGATTGACTTTGATAAGGCTATGAGTGATCCCTTACATCCGGATCATCTTGGCCCAAAGGTTGATTCAGGCGACCATCTACATACAACCCGGATGGGTACAAGTGCAAGCGGATGGAGATTAGTCCCGCTCGATCTGTTTCAGTAACTAAACTCATGTGTCGGTCTAGAACCTAAGGATATCCTTGTTGCTCGCTGTTGCTCTCATCGAGTGAATCATCAGCAAGCCACTCTCAAAATGAAACAGTTTCAGCTACCTTGGTAGCTCATAATCCTTGAACACTTGGTCGTCGGACTACTGAATTGGAGCTTAACGTATGCGCCTTACATTTTCGTTCTCCTTCCCAGTCGTGCTTGGCGTGGCGTCGTTCGCTGCCGCCTTTGCGCAAACTCCGAATTCTTCACCGGCGTATCTAAATCCGAAGCTCTCGCCCGAGTCACGCGCCCACGACCTGGTTTCACGTCTCACGCTCGAAGAAAAGGTCAGTCAAATGGGAAGCGCAGCCGCGGCGATTCCGCGACTGAATGTGCCCGCGTACAACTATTGGAATGAAGCGCTGCACGGCGTAGCACGCGCTGGATATGCCACGATGTTTCCGCAGGCCATTGGTATGGCTGCCACGTGGGACGCACCGCTTCTTCATCAAGTCGGTGACGTGATCTCCACTGAAGCGCGAGCGAAGAACAACGAAGCGTTACGCCATGGCGTTCACGACATCTATACCGGCCTGACCTTCTGGTCCCCGAACATCAATATCTTCCGAGATCCTCGCTGGGGCCGCGGTCAGGAAACATATGGGGAAGACCCATATCTCACTGCGACCCTGGGTGTGAACTTCATCGAAGGTCTGCAAGGCGCGAATCCAACCTATTACAAGGTCATCGGCACGCCGAAGCATTTTGCCGTCCACTCGGGGCCAGAGAGCACTCGGCACCAGGCAAACATAAACCCCTCAGCCCACGATCTTTGGGATACCTATCTGCCGCAGTTTCGCGCCGCGATTGTCGACGCGAAGGCAGACTCCATCATGTGCGCATATAACGCTTTGAACGGCCAGCCTGCCTGCGGAAGCAAGTTTCTGCTGGGCAATGTACTTCGAAACGACTGGAAGTTCAAAGGTTTCGTAACCTCCGACTGCGGCGCGATCGACGACTTCTTCAAGCCAGACACGCATGGGACCGAGCCTGACGCCGAACACGCTGATCGGGATGCGATTCTCGCAGGAACCGACACCAACTGTGGCGCCACATACTGGCGCCTGGACAATGCGGTGAAGCTGGGACTCCTTCGGGAGTCCGATATCGACCAAAGCCTTGAACGTCTCTTCGAAGCACGCATTCGTCTGGGTCAATTTGATCCGGCAGCGCAGGTCCCTTACACGAAGATCCCTTTCAGCGCCGTTCATTCCCCCGAGAATGCTGCTGTCGCCCGCCGCACGGCCGAAGAGTCGATGGTTCTGTTAAAGAATGACGGCCTGCTTCCTCTGGCAACTGGGCGTTACAAGAAGATCGCCGTCATCGGACCGAACGCCTCGATGCTCGCGTCGCTTGAGGGCAACTACAACGGCACGCCTCATGACCCAGTTTTGCCGGTGGACGCTCTCCGTGCCGCATTGCGCGGGACCGATGTCGTCTATGCTCAGGGAGCGCCGTTTGTTGATGGGTTCTCGCTCCCCGTTTCGCGCTCGATGCTGCATCCCGCCATGCGTTCTACCGAGGAGGGGTTGAAGGCGGAATACTTCAGCCAGCCATCGTTCGAGGGCACGCCGGTCAAGTCCGTCATCGACCCACAGATCAACTTCGACTGGGCTGGGGTTAACCCTCTCTCCAATGATTCTGTGCGGGGCTTCGCCGTGCGATGGAGCGGCGCTTTGAGCGTGCCACAGCCTGGCACGTACGAGTTCACTCTTAGTGGCGGTCCTTGCCATGGCTGCGCCACACAACAGAGCTACAGGGTTCTGATCGACGGTAAAGAAGTCGCGTCCACCGCGCCCGTGCCGACAGTGGATGGCGCCGTCCCGACGCGTATCAACAGCACACTTGGTCTTCCCGAAGAGATCAATCAACAAGGTCCGATTCACTTCACGGCTCACTTCGAAGCGGACCAGTCCCATCGGATCGAAATCGAATTCATTCGTAAGAGAGCCGATCAGGGTTCCGGCTTAACGCTTGAGTGGACACCACCTAATGGCTCTCTGCTCGCCCCAGCCATCGAGGTTGCCAAAACCAGCGATCTGGTTATTGCGATGCTCGGCCTCTCTCCGAACCTCGAAGGCGAAGAAATGCCTGTCAAATTCAAGGGTTTCGCCGGGGGCGACCGGACCGACATCGATCTCCCAGAATCACAGGAGAACCTGCTTGTCGGACTCGCAGCTACAGGCAAGCCGCTAGTCGTCGTGCTTCTCAACGGTTCTGCCATTGCAGTGAACCTCGCCGAGGAGAAAGCCAATGCCATCCTGGAGGCCTGGTATCCGGGAGAGTTCGGAGGTGAGGCCGTCGCAGATACACTGTTGGGGACGAACAACCCATCAGGGCGCCTACCGATCACTTTCTACAAAAGAACTAGCGACCTTCCCTCGTTTGATGACTACTCGATGAAGAACCGGACATATCGCTACTTTGCCGGAGCACCGCTTTACGGGTTTGGATACGGGCTCAGTTACACCGAGTTCAATTATGGCCATCTGCGGCTCTCCACAAGAAAACTTGACGCTGGAAACCATCTGGAGGCGACGGTCGAGATTACAAACTCAGGCAAGCTGGCCGGCGACGAAGTGGCTGAAGCCTACTTGATTCCTCCGGCAAGCGGAAACGACGGGCTATCACCGAAACTTCAACTCGTCAGTTACCAGCGCGTTCATCTCCAGCCTGCGGAATCAAGGACCGTAACATTCGATATCGAGCCGCGTTGGATTTCTGAGGTGGATTCAGAGGGCAACCGCAGTGTACAGGCCGGCAGCTACAAATTGGCGATAGGCGGCGCGCAGCCGAACAATCCCAAAGCAACGAGATCTACCGTAACCGAGAGCTTCGAAATCGTTGGTCATCAGGATTTACCCCAATAGCCACTTTTTGAAACTGAGGTCGTTAGTTCCCCTTGCCATACACACGACGTGATTCACAACTAGTACGTCGCGAGCTCCCCGATTGATAATCCTGGAGTCAGAATTTCAGGCATTCCTGCGGCGGTTACGGGCAGATTGCGCCAGCGCTTATACCGCAGGCTTCGTACGCAAGAAGTGGAAACTGAGCTGTGGTGCCCTCCCTTGTATAGTCCTTCAGGTTCAGGATGCGCGGTCGCGCCAGGCCAGATTTGTCGGATGTCGGAACCGCGTAGTAGCCGTCGGCTGACGCCAAAATCGGTATCTCAAACAAATCGACATCGTCATTATCCCGTATCGCAACGGTGTCAATGATCCAATGATCCGCAAAGCAACCGCGTCGACCGTCGACACGAGAGACGCGGGTTCGACCCTTCGTGTTCCCACTCGGTGTCAGGACAGTTGACAGCGGCCTCGGGGTCGGGATCAACAGTCTCAGTGTCCATCATCCAAAGCACGACCACTCTGGGCTCCTGAGCACACCGGGAGAAGCGCTGCTTTTATCTGCGATTGGCCGTCCATTCGAAGTCGAGTTCACGTGCTCGCGGCACAAGCCCGCCGTCTTCACCCCAGCCTCATGCTGCTTCAATATCCCAATCACCTGCTCTTCACTGAACCGGCTCTTCTTCATCGCTTCGCTCCCTCGCTTAGATTACGAGAGAACTCCAGTTCCAACTGGTAGAGGTTTCCGGGGGCAGGTCACCAGGACGCCACTGGGATATTCAAGGATAGCTATCTCCTCGATTTCTTGGATCTGCCAGACTGCCGCAGCGAGTCTGATCTACAAAACGGGCTGATGCCGGCGGTTTCAGAATAAAGGAGAGCACTATCCGCCAAAGGCTTGAGCTAATGAAGCATTTTCGGTTATACGCTCGCAACCTCGATTGCAATACTTGCAGTGACAAGTGTAATTCCCCCTCTTGATGTCGCCACCAGTGCATATTTCATCCACAATGGTTTTCGCTTCTGGAATCTATAGCCAATAAGTTGGCGGTTATCTTGTATAATTGGTGTTAAAAGGTAATATATTGGCTGTCTATCTCAGAACCGCGCAAGAGGTGCAGACAGGAATTGCAGGGCGGTTCAAGGCCCGGCGTCTTGCCATGAACCTGACGCAGAGAGAACTGGCGGCGCGCTCGGGCGTGACCTGGAGTTCGCTGAAGCGATTTGAGCGCGAAGGGCTGATCGCTCTGGGTTCGCTTCTGAATCTAGCCTTGGCGTTGGATTGCCTTGACGATTTCGACAAGCTGGCCGGGGGAAGCCAGCCAATCCCAGCCGCCCAATCGCTCGACGCCCTGCTGGCCACGCCGGCGTTGCGGCGCAGAGCGACGGGCGGGAAAGGGCGCAGACATGGCATATAGCCCGATAGAGTTGCTGACCGTCTATCTGGACGCACGAAACCTACGCCGCAAGGTCGGACGCCTCGCGTTCAAGGATAGGCAGGTCCTTTTCGAGTATGACGCCTCATTCATCACTTCAGGCATCGAGTTGTCGCCGATCAAACTTCCCCTCAGGCCTGGCGTTTCCGTTGCCGACACCACGATCTTCGACGGCCTGTTCGGCGTATTCAATGACAGCCTGCCGGACGGATGGGGCCGCCTTCTGCTCGACCGCACGGTGGAAAAATATGGTATCCACCGAGGCCAACTGAGTCCGCTCGACCGGCTTGCCTATGTGGGACGGCACGGCATGGGCGCTCTCAGTTACGAGCCGGAGCTGGGTCTCGAAAACACCGATGATGTTCCGCTGGCGCTCGACAGAATTGCCGAGGAATCAGCCGCCGTGCTGGCTGGAGAAAACGAAGAGGTATTCGAAGAGTTGCTGCGGCTCAATGGCTCTTCTTCCGGTGCCCGGCCTAAAATCGTGGCGCAAGTGAGCACCGACAAGAAAAGAATCATTCACGGCCAGCAGGAATTGCAATCCGGCTTCGCGCACTGGATGATCAAGTTTCCGTCTTCCCAGGACGCCCGGGACATGGGGGCTATCGAATACGCCTATAGCCTGATGGCAAAGGATGCAGGTGTGGAGATGCCTGAAACCCATCTTTTCTGCACGAAAAGGAACAAATATTTCGGCACGAAACGCTTCGATCGGGACGACGATGCCCGCATCCATATGCATAGCCTTGGCGGTCTGATCCATGCCGATCATCGCAGTCCCAGCCTCGACTACGATACGGTTCTGCGCGTGACCCTGGCACTCACCAGGAATATCAAGGATGCCGAAAAGGCGTATGCGCTGGCCTGCTTCAACGTCCTTGCTCATAACCGCGACGATCACGTGAAGAACTTTTCGTTCCTTCTCAACGCGAGAAACGAGTGGATTTTCGCGCCCGCCTACGACCTGGTCTTTTCCTATGGCCCGGGCGGCGAGCAAAGCATGCTCGTCATGGGCGAGGGAAGGAATCCCGGAACAGCCCAACTTCAAACATTGGGCAAACAGCATGGGATAAAAAACGCGCCGGAGATTCTGGAGCAGGTAAAAAGGGTCGTGGCCAATTGGCCCCACTATGCAGAGCTGGCAGACGTATCGCGAAAATCAACCAAAGACGTCGCAGGCAAGATCAAGATGGAGTGATCTTTTACATTTCTTTTGTCTAGTCGGCCGACCGATCGTGAATAGAAGACATATCGACCGACGCAGATGCATATAGTTGGTAAAAACTTCCAAGGAGAAAATAAAGTGGTCCGAACGCCTAGCACTCACCCGCTCCCCTGCAGTCTCAATGACGGGTGGCAGCAGATTCTCTCCGAAGTCAGGGTTCCTGGGGAGACTTGTGGGTACTAACACGGTTGCGTGCCTTGAAGGCTAGAATGAAGACAGTCTTGACTTCAGTTTAGGAACCGCGATTTGATACCCGATTGTGTCTCGGAGACATCGCGCGAGCTTCGAGTTCTGATCCTTCGTCAGCTTCAATACATGGCAATGCGACCTTGTTCGCATAAGACGTTGGTAATACTTGCACTTGGTTCCCGTGCGATCCGACTAAACGAAGCCTTGTTCATTCTCGATCACTCGGGACTTCATGACGAAGCCGCGGCACTTCTGCGGATTCTGATCGAAGTTGTAGTCAACGGCGCCTACCTCATGGTGACCGGAGAGAAGGAGTTTAATGCGTTCGTGGCGCATCCCATTGTGTCAATGGGGAAGCATCACCTTGCTTATATCAAACTCTCTAATCACCAGAACTCATTCACGGAGGGGTTCAATCAAGTGGTCGCGACAAGTGCAGCCGAAGCAGCACTTCGATCAGGGCGGACGCCAAAGGACTCGTCATGGACGAGTGAAAGCGTCTTCAAACGCGCTGCCGTTGCCGACGCAGTGTTCAAGCACAGCCTTTTTTGCGATCTCGCGACAACATCATATGTCGATGGTCATGACTTCATCCACGGAAATTATCCGGCTCTTGTGAGTATTATCGCGGATCTCCAGGGCGAAACGCTTTCAACAAAAGAGGTTCCAACGGGCCAAGACGCGATGCTGCATGGGGCGACATCGTCGCTACTGGGATATGCGTTGTCGCTTGATCAGCATTTCCAAATGGATTTCCATGCAGAACTCCAGCGAATTATTTTGAGCTTCGCTAGTGGTGAAGCGCTATGACTCGCGTAGCAGCGGACAGGCTAAGGCGAGAAATAATGGCCTGCGCTAAGTCTTCTGCTGGATATTCGCTCCGATCAATTCTCGTGTGAGACGGTGAACAAGATCACCGAGCGCAATAATATGCTCGTCTTCTTCTTTTGTTCCCCAAGGAGAAACGAGGTTCCCGTGCATGACCTTATTACGCACGGTCTTCCATGCGATTTGGTGTTGCGATTCCAACACTCCACGTTTTCCTAGTTCGGTCATGAACTTTCCAACGCTCTTATCGCCCAGGTAGGCAATGCTGCTGAACATTCGTGCCTTCAGCTCATCGCTACCTTGCCATGATTGAATTGTGTCCTTCAGGTTCTGAATCTCAGACTCAGTAAAGTCTGAAGTCCGGTCATCTGGTGTCATGAGGGCCCTGGCAAGCCCTTCGGCAACGCTTGCCAGGGTCATACATAGAACCCACCTTGAGCCCTGAGACGCCTGAACGATTTCCTCATAGAACCGGGTGATGCGGTTGGTTTCAAAATTTGGCAGACCTTGTTCGTTCTTGCCTTTTGCAATCAGTGTCAGTAACGCGGCATACAGATCCCAAAACCTTGTGGGCGTCGGTACAATCTCTGACCTAATAAGTGAAGCGATAGAGGCGTTTTGGAATGCCCGTGGGGAGGGGCGGACCCATACGTGGGCGGAGCCATCGCCGAAGTTGCGAGCGACCAAGCGCGGGAAAATGAGTTGGCCAAGAAGAACACGGAGTGGTTCGCTCAACCAATTCTCCAGATTGGGGTGGGGCAGATCGTTGGACGTATTCGCAATCACCCATAAAGCATCCTCCTCGGGTTCTAGGAAGAATTCAATTTGGGAACCAAGCAATTTGAGCGTATGCTTGCCCATCTTCCAGGATCGCTGAATCTCTTCGGCGCCGATTGAGTGTACCGTGAGCATTTGCGACTCCATCGGCAGCTGAAATCCCGGCTGAAATACCAATTCGACTCCGGATTCGGTGGAGACCCAGGGAGCGGTAACGTGCGCGGCTAAAGATGTAATCCAGCCAGACAGAAGTGCTCCGGCTGCTGATCGATTCTCCAATCGCGGGACAGTCCAGCCGCAAGCCCATTCCGTTCCTTCATAGTCGGTGGCGAAGAGCCTGAATTGATCGACGATCTCATAGGGATTTGCGTAGGCGAGGATGATCTTCTCGATTGCTCGTTCGCCATGCGGCGGTTGGGCAAATACTTTGAACTCGGCAGTTGTGGAACTCTTGATACCGATCTGACCGGGACCAACAAATACCGGAGGTTCATGATCTCGACACGTGAGGATGCGCATCTCAGAACACTCAATAGTGCTTGGGATCGCGGAAAAGCGGGACTTCCAGTGATCGAGGGTCTTCATCTAGTCCCTTGGAGGTATGTTTGGCTTGTGCCGACGAGAACTACGACTCGCCGGCAGATTTTCGAAAAGACAGTGGGTTTATTCGAGCGACGGGTTTGGGAGAACGGCTCAGCCTACAATGAGCGTCCTGCCTTCAGGCTCCTTCCACTTGTTATTCTTGAGCGTAGAGATCATCATGCGCGTCGCAAAAACCATTGATTTGAGACGGTCTGAAAGGTAGTCATTCGAGAAGCACGGAGGTTCAATCTCTTGTAGGGAGATATTGAGATCGACGTTTGGATTGGCGCTTATCGTCATTCCAGTCTTCCATCCTGAGAGCACAAATGTCGCCAGCGATTCCCCGGTAAGGTTTCCTGTTTCGCAAACCCGCATTTCGTGCAAGCTTACGCCGGGAGGGAGGCGTAACAGGGGTTTAAGAGCCACAACCGCGGTGCATAGACCATGAAGCTTGCGATGCCTATCCAACCGAGCAAGATCATTCAGGTGGCGCAAGGCTCGATTGAAGTTTCCGATACGCAACGCGGGTTCGATATCCGGCTCTTCGAATGGCTGCATCAGTTCTATAAAGCGTTGTCGTCCCAGGTTAAGTGCAGCGATCTTCCGTGTCTGTTTCTTCCAATCTTCTTTCTTTTCGCAAATTGGAAATTCGAGACTCGATACGCGAGGGGGAGGATCCGCGCCGGAGTCCTGTACAGCGCACGCGTAGATCGCACCGTCCAGAGCGGCACGCAACTGGTACAGAAATTCGCCGAGTTCCATCTCGATGTTCAGCGGTAGAACCGACGCCACTTCCCTGAGCCAGAGTCTACCTTCACCTGTATTGTCCACTTGCACTTCGGTTTCGATAAACTCCCCGAGATCGGTTTCGTTCCAGATGGCGGAGATATTGTTCGAATGGGCGACAGCGCGATCGATTCGGGCAAAACACTTCGAGAATAGATCCATAGGTTCCATACTCCTAGCTCTTGAAGCCGTCGAAGGCTTCACGGACGATGGCCTCGATGGAGGCTACTTCATCGTCGGTCAGCTTCTCAAATTCACCTTCGCGCCGCTTGCGGCCTAGCTTTCCTTCGTTCAGGCGGATGAACCTGACAAGATTTTCCGCCATTCTGTCCGGCATCTCGACCGTGTTCATGATGCGGCGCAGCGCCTCGTCATTGCGGCGCAGGAAGTCGATCTCCTGCGGCAGGTCTTTATCGATGGCGCGCGCAACGCAGGCGTAGAGGAACTCTGCCGCCTCGGTGCAGTCGAAATATCGGTACAAGTCAGCCGTATCGTTCAGAACCGCGACGTTTCTCTCAGGCGTCGGCCGCCATTCGATGAAGTTCATCAGGGGGCTCGAATGCGCGCGTAAAGTGTCACGATAGGTATCAATCTGGTCAAGCATGACGGGGGAGACCGGAAACACCATGCCGGGCGGCGTGAATTTTCTCTCCGCAAGAACATGATGAATCAGGCAGCGGTGGAGACGCCCGTTGCCGTCCTGAAATGGATGGATATAGACGAAGCCGAACGCCGTCGCCGCCGCCTGGAGCACGGAGTCGAGCTCTCCTTCGCGCATGCGCTGGTTCGCGGCAATCATCCCCTGCATCAGGGGCTGCAGATCCTGCGGGCGCGCACCTATGAATTCCGGTAGTGGATCGCCCTCGTGGTCCCGCTCGCCCACGAAAACGCCATCCGGCCGCAGGCCGGCCCGCGTGAAGCGCGTGTCCTCGACCAGCACGGTATGCAAGCGCAGGATCTCGTCAAGCGTCAGTGGGTTCTTTCCGGCCTGTAGCACTGCGCGGCCCCACCGCTCCAGCCGGCTGCGCGGCGGCTTTTCGCCTTCGATCTCGAAGCTTGCGCGGCTGTCTGCCAATAGAAGGAAACTGGCCGCGCGCGCGACCACGTTCGCACCGGTCCTTCCGATGACCTCGTTCGCCTTGGTTCCAAGCGCGCGCGCGCCGAAATCTACGAGCGCCTGCGTCTTGCGAATGATTGGGCAGAAGTCCGGCGTGCCGAGTAGGTTATCGCGTACCTTGTGACGACGGGAGAGCCGCGGTGTCGCTGTGAAATAAAGGCGGCCGTCCAGCAGATCAGTGAAACTCGCCTCCGCAGCATCGGGAATGTCGAGCGTCCGACCCGTGAGGAACTCATAGAGAAACCAGGCGCGCCGGTTGGGTGCACCGGTCGGGGCGCTGCGTACGAATGCGGTGACGGTATCCTGCGGGACGGCTTCGAAGAGCCGTTTCAGGACGAGCAGGTCGAGATCTTCGTGGCGTAGCGCGAATCCTAACTGGTCGGCGAACGAGTCGCCTGGCCAGTACCGTTTATCAAAGACGTTCCAGCCCCTATCCTCCCTGCGGCTATCCTTGACGTGTTGCCCGGATACGGCGCTCGGACGGCGGACAGGTGCCGGAACGCCGAATGTATGGACGAGGGCCGCCCAACCCGCGAGCCTGGTATCTGCCGGCAGCGTTTTCTCCTGGAAGGTTCCGGCAATATTGCTGGGCCGATTCTCGGTGGTCAAGGTCGAAATCCAATCTTTTTGGTCGAAAACTCCCAATAAACTAAGCTATCGGTCGAAAATCAATATATACCCCTTCAGGTCGAAAACCAATCTTTTTGGTCGAGAAAGGCACCGATCCAGCAGCCAAGGTCGAAACTGGCCACTCCTTCTTTCATTTCTCAAGCGGCAGACATTTATGCTTATACTTCAGTAAACATATGATAACAAAGTAATTGAGTGACAAGAAACCCGGGGTCTCCTGCTGCCGGACGGTTTGTAGGTGCTGGTCGAGCAGGACGGATAAACTGAAGGGTGGTGAAGGGCTTCTATCCGTATGTTTGCGACGCAACCACCCGTCAACGAACTCGCGATTTTGGATGCGGCTATCTCCGGTTTCGACCGGGTGGACCTTCTATCGGCAGTTGCCGGCCTTCAGCTCCTGCCAGATAACGCAGAGCGTATCGTGCGCCTCGAAGCTCTCGCACATCGAATCGCCTGCCTGCAATCCAACCGTTCTCGTCGAATTGCGCCTCACTCGCTCCGCGAACTGTGCAACTCGCCTGCCCTGGCTGCGATTGCCCATGCCGAAGACCCATTCGAGAGCGTTTTTTGTGAAGAGGTGTCCTTTCATGGCGGTTCCTACAGGGTTCTCCCCGGAATCAATGAGCACGCTACCTTCATCCTGAAGCGAATTCTGGAACCGTTATATTTCCACCGTGACGACTTCCCAGACGGGGACTACGTGAGGATCGCGACCCGCCTCATTCACGGAACACTGGGCCTGAGCGAAAGAATTTGCGCTACGGCAGGCATCACGCGCAATCCCCCGCTCGAATCACGTTTCCAAGAGCCCATCGAAGTCCCGGACGGTACGGCGCTTGCCCGTCTGAAGAATGCGGTACGTTTCAGCCGAGCGGGATTCAATCTGCTTTTGGAGAGCCTGCACCTGCCGATCGACTCATTGCAGCCTTTGATCGCGACCGCGCAGGATCTGCAGTTGGACACGGGCTTGCAAATCTCCGGCTTGCTGTGCCGCAAGCCGATTATCGCGATAGGCGCCGACGTGGTGGTGGCTTCTCCGACCGAGCTGTTACCTGCGCTCCGCAACGCGCTCATAGCACTCGCTCAAGACCGAGGTGTAGCGGACGAACTAGCCAGTCGGTTCGGAAGCGCGACCTGGCAAGCAGTAGCAGAACACTTGCGTTACGTGAACTGCGATGCCATTCCTTTGCCCTTACCGGAGTGGAACGATCGTCCGAGCGTGGTCCATGACGGCTTCTTCGAATTGGACACGGACAAAATCATCTATTGCGTTGCAGTGACCGACTCGCTGTCCGGCTATGACCGGCTCAACCCTTTCTCTTTCTGGGAAACACCTGGGTTGAACGAAGCCATCAGTGCTCGGCTGAATGTCGTTGCGAAGCATCTCTATGCGGAACAGCCGCAGGTCAATGAAATCTTTCTCATTCTGCTCACACAGTCTGTGGGCCGATTCGTGGCGATCGGAATTGGGGGTCCGGACCTAACGACGTTCCTGCTGCCCGCCGCTGATCTCTGCACGCTGTGCCTGTTGGAAGGTGGCAAAGACCTTGTGTTTTGGAAGTTCGCGATCGTTCGCGCTGTGACGCGGGAGCAGGCATACATCGCTCCGACAGGAACGATCGATGAGTACGAGTTTTACCGAAAGAATCGCTATACGTTCTACGCGAACGATGACTATCGGCCCAACGCGATCTGGTTTGTTCCCGGGGGCGCGGGAGTTCTTCGGCGCGAAGTGCTCCGAGAGCGAGATTGGCACGGCGTGCGTTCCTTTGAGGCCAATCGGCTTGTCGAGGTCACATGCTTGATGTCCCCAGATGTGCCTGTGTATTCGCCTGCGGAAGGCATTGGATTGGAACTCGCCCTGCTGGTCGATGGCCTACCTATGCCAGTGTGGGTAACTGGGCCTGAGACCCCGATTCCACCTGACCAGCGGCGCGCTTACACCGAATTTGTCGATGCGATCGCTTACTGGCTATGGCAGTTTGCGAGTGCCATCGCACCGATCCTGCAGGAGATCCGCAGGGAACATGCAGTGTTACGCGTGATCGTGGAACTGAACTGGGCGGGCGATGACCTGGACAACGACGGCGCACCGGAGGAGGTCGCACGGCCTTTAGTCGTCGCGGAGCCGGACCGTGACCGGGGCGTGATTGTGATTCGATTTGAAAAGGCCATTGAAGACGCCCTTGCTACGGCGGACAATGCTGGCGAACGTCTCTTCATGCGAGAGATTCTGCTGGCAATTCGCAGGATGACGAATCGTGACGTAGCGCGAGCCCTACGCGATCATGCGCTGGCGAACACGATCGATATGTTTGCTCCTTTGGGCCTGAAGAAGAAGGTCTTTTTCCTGAGCACAGGTAATCTCCCGCAACTCGACGGTCGCGGACTGCCGCACCCGCGTCCCGTGCAGGAGGTAGATAAGAATATGCTCCTCGATCCCATTGGGGATCACTTTCGTCATGATCAGCAGTTCGTGGTCGGACCGATTGATCCGGCAAGAGTTCCCGCCGTAATCAACGAGATCGTGTCGTTTTGCTATCAGCAGTTCACGGCGATGGTCGCATCGCTTTCGCCAGAAGGCCTCCTGGAGGCCATCGTTCTTCGACACGAGTCGAACGTAAGCAGTGCGTTCCGGGCCAAGCTGCTGATGGCAACACGCGTGGCGTGCTTCGGGCAATCTCCGGAGTTCCTGAAGGAAGTGTCGGATGGACTTGCAGAACAGTCGGAAGCCGCGGTGGCCGGGCGTTTCCTGATTGAGTATGTGGCGGCTTGCCCCCCAACAGGTCTGCGTCCGATGAGCCTGAGCATCTATGATGCGCTCCTCGCCCGGGCGGCGATCATCACGAACTACGGAATGCTCAGCGACATCGTGCACTTTCAAATTGCCCGCGTCGACGTCGACATGCTGGGCGCCGGCCGACTCGGATTTCGACCGGACCAGTATCGTGCGGCTATGCGAGACCAACGGATGCGCTTCGCTGCATCTCAGGCAACGCAGGCCGCAGACCGATTCCGCCGGCAGTGGCAGGAGGCTGCCCCGGCGAATGACGAATGGCGGCAAGAGGTTGAGGCGGCAACACAAGCCGAATTCGGCTTTCCACTTTCAAAGCTAGTCGAGCTGCTTTCTTTCGCCATCGAGCTGGGACTCCACCATCCGCCGATTGTTCGCATGAAATATGAGGACGCGATCACCGCATTCGCAGCCCGCGATGGATGGGATCGGCAACAGGTCGAAGCTGCATTGGAGATGTTCTTGTACCGTCCGCGTGCTGATTTCCTGCGGCCGGGAAACGGTTATCGACCCGAGGACGTTTATCCATGGCGGTACGGGCGGCGGTTGTCCTATCTACGACGACCGTTTCTCGTGGAACAGAAGAAGGAGACCTGGCTTGTCTGGGGGCACCGCCACATGAAGGAAGCGCACCATTATCTATTGCAAACCTGTTTTGGAGGACGGATGCAAGCGACCAGCGATGTCATGAAGGCGTTGGTCCGCCGTTACGCGAATCGGGAAGGAGAAGCGTTCAACGACGAAGTAGCTGATCGTCTCGCGGAGAGACCGGCGCTTGCGGTGTATCGGCGGATTAAGAAGATTGGCACAGGTAAGGCAGCGATCCAGCCTCCGGGCGATATAGATGTCTTAGTGATCGATGTGGCGCGAGCCACGATCTACGTTCTCGAATGCAAGAATCTGGCGCACGCGCGGACACCGTTCGAACTGGCAGCAGAGTTACGCGCCCTGACTGAATCGACGCCTCACAACCGTTCAATGATCGAGAAGCACCAGCGCCGCGTCACCTGGCTCAAGGCACATCTCGATGACGTGATTGCATGGGCGATGCTCGATCCAGCCAAGCACTGGGACGTGCATTCGGCGGTTGTCGTGGACGATCATGCAATGAGCCCGAAGCTGCAAGACGTCGGAGAACCAGTGTTCTCGCTCGACGACTTGCGAGAGGATCAGCCGGACTTCGGGTTGGAAGCGCTCTGTACGACGACCTATGCGCCTTATCCCGCCGATGAGAGTGACGAGGAGTGATGTTTATCCAGTGGTGAGGCCGAAACATTACTGTTTAGGAACCAATTGCGTCCAGCCTGTGAGATATAACTTCTTCGCTTGTTCGAGCGTCATCGTTTTGTTCACACACACTCGTCGATAGAGCAGGAGTTCCACCTTATCTTTCGTGAACGAACCAAACTTGCCCGCGTGTGGCTCAAACCAGATATTCCTTTCGGTGTCTGATCCCCCCATCCAGTGGGGCAGCCAGTGATCAAACTCGCCGGTAGACTTGTCGGTGCCTGCTGGCAAGCCGTATGCGGCGAGGATCGCTTTCTTTTCGGTCTCGGTCACACGGCGAGAGCGATCGACATTCGATATGCACGCAAGAGAGGCGTCCATCTCACCCGGAGTCAGTGCCGGGTCAGGGACCGTACAGAAACCAGAGGACCTATCGATGTCGGCCTTACGACAGTGCTGTTCAGCCGACGCCACATGGGTAGTTAACATTAAAGCCAGGACAATTCCCACGATTAATCGCATTTAGGGGAAGTGTAGCCCAAGAGCCGCTCGTTCACGAGGCGCGCTCAGGTTTAGGAGGGTCTTAGTTCGAGGCCATTGGGCCAGAAATGACGGGCGGCTTGGGGGTATTGTCGGATTTGCGTTCGATGGTCATGTCCTCGAAAAGCATGTCGGGCACAATGTAGGAGACTAGGTCTGCGTCAGTGAAAAGTCCGACGCCTTGCACGTGCTCGGAGAAGAGGGTGCGGTCCTTCGAAACGGCGAGGATGTCTTTGAAGGAGGCGGGGGAGACCTCGGTGACCTTCGCGTTACGCAGGTCCTCCTCGTGGCCGTCTGGGTAGATGCGATCGGCCTCGATGGCCACGGCGCCCGAGAGTCGGCGCACGATGATACCGTAGTCGAGGCCACGCGTTTTGATAAGATCGATCAACTGCTTGCGCAGATCTTCGCGGGTCGATGAAGCGGATGCCGTAACGAAGAGATTGCCGGGCTGCACGCCGAGTTCGCGCATGTTGCCGGAGCTTTGGTGAATGCCGCGCACTGGTGTTCGCGAGATGAGCAACGTCTTCAAGATGCCATCCTTGATCAGTATGGTCTCCTGCGAGGGAACTCCTTCTTCATCGAACTTATAGCTGCCGAAGAGAGGCTGGGCGTCCAACTGCGTGAGTCGCGGGTTGTCAATGACGGTGAGGAAATCGGGCAGCACCCGGCTGCCGATCTTGTTCAGCAGGTTGCTGCTTGAGCCAGTGACGCCCTCGTTGCCGGAGAGCAATGCCATCAGCGAGCCGGTGGTGGACGTCGAGTGATGCGTCAGCAGGTTTACAGCAAAGTAGCGTGCAAAAAGTTCGTCGGCAGCCGAGCCTTCAACCAAAACGGGGCCGTTGTAACGCTTGGACGACTTGCCGTTCATACGGGCGATGAGGCGCTCGGAGACCTCTCGGGTACTGGCCACAAGCGTGGCTTCGCTGGGTAGCGCGCTAAGGGAACGGGCGTGAGCGGAGTACGTGTCGATGAAGTTATCGCCGGTTTTGTCCTGTAGAGAGGCCGAGACATGGAAGTAGATTTCGGGAACCTGACGAAAGTATGCAGTGCCTTCGCTATTGAGGAAGTGCTCGATGTTGTTGTCGACTTCGAACTCGGCAGTGGCGGTCTCGACCGACGGGAGCTTGCGGAAGACGGCGGAGGTGTCGCGCACCAAACGCTCAGCATCGGCCAGCTTTGCGTCAATAGGCGGCAGCGCCTCCGACTCTTGCTGCGGAGTCTCATGGCTGAAGTTGGCAACGGTCTCTGTGCGGTTACGATTCTGATCCGCAGCCTTTTTGGCGGACAGATCTTCGACAGCCTTCTTGTAGGCCGCGTCGGTGGCCAGCCAGAGCTTGCGGCGCAACTCATCGTAATTGTTGTCGAGAGGAAGGACGTTGCCACCGCTACCCAGCGAGCCGAGCAGCTCGATCATGCCGCCGATACCGCCGTTATAGTTGCTATTGTCCAGGTCGTATCCGCCGACGCGCACTGTAACGCTAAGGTAGCGATTGTGCGACTCGCCACTGCTGGTAAGCGCGCCGAGACTGGCATGAGCTTCCATAATATTGCGATCGACGATCTTATACGAGATGAAGTACGGACGCTCCTGTCCTTCGATGTGCAGCTCCTTCATTGAACGCTGCATCTCGTCCTGCATGGCCCGAGCGACCAAGTCATTTTGAGGTTGCTGTGCGGGCGCATGACTTACTGCGAAGGTAAAGAGCGAGAGCGCGACCGCCAGAGATGGAGTCTTCATTTCGCACCTCCTTGTTCAACTGCGATTTTTGTCGAGACAAAGGGCGCTGGCAGAAGCGGTGGGCGTTGTTGCGACTTAGCCTTCTTCTGCACCTCAATCTGAGAGATGAGAATACCGGGGCCGCTGGCCGAGACCGGGATCTCGCCGGACTCTGCGCCGCAGATGCCGTTAAATACTTCTTTTTCGTCATCGGCGGCGAGGATCTTGCTGAAGACTGTGAGCGGCGTCCCGACTAGATCGACGCCGCGCACCAGCTCCTCACGACCGTCAGGATAAACGCGATAGACCATGATGGGCAGCACATTGAAGGCGTTGGGAATGGTGCGTCCGGTTAGGGTGAACCCACCCTGAATGTCGTCGAAAAAGAGACCGAAGGGCTTATCCTGCTTCTTTATCTGCGCGATGAGTAGCAGCTTAAGTTGCTCGCGCGAGACAGGCTTCGAGTTCACGATGACGAGGTTTGATTGGCGCGCCACGGGCTGTAGTCCAGCCTGTGCTCGACCGTGACCGTTGGAGTTAGCGAAGTCCTGGATAGGCGAGCGGCCCATGAGAAAGTTCTGCAGAATGCCGTCTTTGACCGCGACGACGGGGCGAGCGCGAACTCCCTCGTCGTCGAAGGTGTAGGAGCCGATCAGGTCAATGCCCGCATAGCGCTTGAGAGTGGGATCGAAGTCGACTGAGAGGAAGCTGGGTAATACAGACTGGCCGACCATTTTCTTGAAAGTCTGGCCCTCGGCCTCGTTCTTCTGGCGGTGACCCTCGATTCGATGGCCGAAGACCTCGTGGAAGAATACGGCGGTGGCGCGGCCCGAAAGGATCGCAGGACCGGTGTAGGGATCGACGATGGGCGCGGCGCGCAAGGCCTTCAGGTCGGCGATCATCTTGTCGACCGCCTTCAGAACCGTGACGTCGTTGGGTAGGTCCTGCGGCGTGAGCGCGGCGAAGGACTCGTAACGTGGCAGTTCCATTCCGTCGTCAGCCTTCGATGTGGCTTCAATGATGAGGCGATAGTAGGTGGTCGAGGTCTGAATCTCCGAACCGTCGCTTGATACAAACCAGCGAGTCTCCTGGTCGGCCTGAAAGGTCGCCGTGGCGTTGAAGACGTCTGCGTAACGATGGAAGGGCGCGGTGTAGCGACGCGTCTTCTCCTCCCACAGCTTGCGATCAACCTGCATAGTGGGGACGGCTTCTATGGTCTGCTCTGGCCTCTCGTGGGAGAAATCGTCGGATTTGTCCTCCTGTTCGACGGTGACCTCATTGTTGGTGGTCACGGCGGCGAACTGCGTGGTCGCAGCCTTGTATCGCTTGTCAGTCTCAAGCCACAGCGCAGAGCGGAGGGACATCGGATCGTCATCTACCGGAACGGGTACCATCGAGATGTTGGCCAGCCCCATGAGCAAACCACGCGCGCCCCGAACCTGATGGGTGTTGTCGAGCTTGTAATCGCCGACCCGGACCTCAACGTGTGCCACCCGATGATGGTCTGCGGTGCTTTGTAACAGCGCGCCAAACGAAGACGAAACGGTGGCAGTCTTCGAATCTGCAATCTCATAGCTAATGAAATAGGATGCAGGAGTCTGTTTTTTCAATTCTGAGAAATCACGATCGATCTCAGTCCTCGCGGCGCTAAGCATCGGAGAGGCGGGGGCGCCGATCGGGGATTGAGCGAAGGAATGGCCCGCTAAGGAACACACAACGATGTACAGGCAACCAACTGAGCGGCTCAGTTTGAAGATGTTCAAGGAAACCTCGATTCGGAAGCTACAAGGGAAGACTTTACCTTGGTTCTTGGAGTCTGAAGACGTTGGCGCGAGCTACTCATCTTTGCATGTGCCGGTTGCGAACAATGCCTTGACACCGCAGGGCGCTTCCACCATCTTCGGCCCAGAGTGTGCAACTCCCTCTACCAGCCACATTCTCTGTGCCCAGTCTGCTGGGTGGCGGGCTCTGAGATAGGCGAAGTAGGACTGTCCCCGTGCTAAACGTGTCGGCCCCTCCGCTTCACCTGCACATGAAACATCCAGATCCTTTTGCTGCGGATCGGTGTCTTCGTCGCCCATTAGATAAATAACGTCGGCCTTTGCATAGTCCGCTTCCATCTCAGGCCAGCCGTGTGCCCTGGTCAATTTCACGTACTCGGGAGCACCGCGCGTCCCATACTTCCATCTATCCCATCCACTGCATCCGAAGCCGTGCGATCCAGGTCGCTCGTCACTGAAGTACAGATACGAAGACGGGTTCGCAATAACATATCGCAGATGGATCCCCTTCGCCGCAATCTCCGATGCCGCTTTCCCCACAACGGCGTAACGTTGAACTGCCTGTCCGCCGCCCGAATGGCCCGCCAACACAATGTCCTTGAGGTTCGGAAACATCGCCTGATCGGCCAACCGCGATAAGAGGGCATCCAGGATTTCGTATGCGCTGATCCCCGCCGGACCCACAGCAGGGCCGCCCGCCTCCCACGCTCCGGTTCGCCAGCGCACCACGTCTGAGGGCAGGCTATGCGCCTTCACATCATCTTCATTTAGGAACTGTGGTGCTATCAGGATGCTGGCCGCTGCGCCTCTTCCAGCCTCGCGTGCTGCTCGCTGCAGTCCGCGATAGTACCCATCCACATCGCGGCCTTTGCCATGAAGCAGGATCACCGCTCGGGTGACGCCTGGCTGCGGTTTCGACCAGTCCAGCGAAATATCGAGTGGAACCACTGACACGCCCGACGGCGTCCGCACCTCAATCCTCTGGCTCGCGATGATCTGAACCGGCTCCTCGCCCACAAAATGGCGCGCACTGCATACCAACAGCCCAACCACCAACACTACGCGCCTAAGCGAGGTCATTCTCACACGACAATCCTTGCCGTCCCCAATCCAATGATCCCAGATGCTCAGCTCAGCAGTATTTGGGATTCCTAAGATTGGATAGATGGCTACCGACGCCATGCTACGACTGCAGGGCGTTGGTGGCGCGTGAGCTACATCACATATGATCCATGCCGCAACAGCCCCGACCTGTTGTCGATTGCTGCTTTCCGCTTCCCAACCGAGACCTCATGAAATAGCGGGTTTTGGAGTCTTTCGTCGTACTTGTTTCATTGGAATGCCGCCTGCGCAGTGGGCAAGCCCTCCTGGACGTAGAGTGCGGCTTCTAGAGTAGTTATTCTGTTCCAAGAAAGGCCGATTGGGTCGTGGCGTTGAGTATCCTTTTGGTGGCACCGCCTGTGGCTCTTGACTGACGGCCGATAGTTCCGCCATATCTTCGTGCAGATCTTCATCGCAGGAACTGCGCCCTGGACATGAGTTCGCTGTAAGGCAAGAGATCGTGTAGGGCACGTTCCGACCTCTACCATACGGGCTATAGGTTGTGAGTCGGGCGTTTTGTAGCGCCGCCTTCAAAATGGGATCTAGCCTGAACAAGTCCACGGAATTCTCCTCTCCAAGAGACTGACAGAAGCCGGCTTCAAAAAGCTAGACATATGTCCTCTTTTCTTTCGACCTCCTACTAGGGGCGCTCACACGCACTCTCAGAATGCCCCAACAAACTCCCTCACTCGCCACCAGACGAATGCGACCACAGCCTTACTGTCCCCGGTGCGGCTATCTGGTACGTCAGGCCTTCGCGCGCGCACTCCATCTTATTGCCAAAGGTATCCGCCGGCACTACAGCCTCCCATGGCTGCTGCGTCGGCGGCACCATTTCAGGAGCACATCCAAACATGAACATCGAATCCTACATCAAAACTGGCGACGAGATCGGCGTCATGTTTCGCTCCATGGCATTGATCGGTTTTTGCGGAACGGTATTAGAAGTCCGCGAAGGCGAGCCTGGCGCACGTGCAATTGTCATCGAACGTGCCGATGATTCCGCTGTTGGGGATCGTGTCGCCACGGTGCATGAAGACAAGGCGGTATTCAGCGTCTGCAGGGGTGATTCCTGGGTGGACGTTCCCTGTCTCTTGTCGCTGGCAGAGGCGGAGGCGGAGGCGAAGGCTGGCCGCGCGGTGGTCAATGAGCAGAAGCGTATCCAGAAGAAGGTTCCGCTCTTTGCGGATCAAGTCCCAGTCAATAGGCGTTCAGCCGCCAAATGGGTTGAGGGAGCGCGGTGCGCCGGCGAAGAGACCCTTGCAGTGCGGCACAACGCCGCCCATCGTGCAACCATGCTCCGGACGATGGTGTCGCAACAGGTCACGCCAAGCGAGTACGAAACGCTCGTCGCATCCCGTCAGCGCTACCCAGGGAGTGGGACGTACGGTGTGATCTTCTGGCAGAAGCAGCTCGACCACATCGCGCGAAGGCACGCCGGACATCTTTGTTCCTAAAGTGACTCTGGCGACCCACTTTCATTTCCGTGGCTCAAGGGGGATGCCGAATTGACCTGGCGAACGGCGCCGGGCGGCCCGAAGAAGGTCCGGGTACTCTTTATAGGCTCAGAATCAATCATGACCCGCCTAGTTGGAGAACCCTTCACCGATTACGACCCCGCGCTGATTCCGAAGCGCAACAATTGGCTCAAACCGCACGAATTCGAAGAGGCCGGGGAGGTGAGAACTCCACCGGCCGTCGAGGCCGCATGTCACCCACCGATGTCAGAATTGGGGCATCACCATGCAGAACGATGACAAACAGACGCTTCCCCAGCTCTTTATCGGGGTATTCCCGTGCGGGATCTCCTATTCGGACCGGCACCACGAAGAGCATGGAGATTTCAAGTCTCTGGCCTTCCTGCCTTATAGCTCGCTCGTCTTAGAGTTTCGCAAAGACTGTCCTGCCGAGTTGCGGAGCGAGATCATCGCGAGGGCGGCGGCTGTTCAGGCACGCAAGGGCGAACAGTACCAAATCTCAGGTTGCGGCCAGAACGTTTTGCTCGGTGGTGAAAAACGGGCATGAGAGAACGAATTGCGTCGCCTACTTCTGGCGATTAACGCCACATGAGAATGGCGAGTGCTCTTTGACTAAACACTCGCCATCTTCGATGGTTTGTTGGCAATAATGACTCTGACAGGCCTACGTGGTCGAAGGGGACGGAACCGACGTTTGGGGCGCAGTGGCCTTCTTGGCAGCTCTCTTTTTGGCAGCTCTTTTCTTGGGTGCACTCTTCTTTGAAGCCTTTTGGGCGGTCGTCTTCGGGAGCGCGGCAGCTACGACGGACGCCTGCGTGGGTTTCGCGGCTTTCTTAGCTGCTCTCCTGACCTTCGCCCAGCGCATCTTCATCGCCGCGGCAATTCTAGCGCGCCCTGCTGCCGAGATCTTGCGGCGAGGCTGAACCTTCGCCTTGGATGGTAGCGCTACGGGGATCGTCTTGGGCGAGCCACTCCCAATCGGGCGACCAGGCCTTCTTTTCGCTGCGACCGAGTCGGTCCCGGATAAGATTGCCTTCGCTTGCTGGAGACGCGAAATCTCTGCGTCGATCTCCCCAATAATGTCGATCATAGCCATCTCGTTAACCTCGGCATAAGAATATCCCAAATTGGGACACAAAACCCAACCCTACAGACCCGGGAGGCTTGGCTGGCACGTTGTCGAGATGAACGACGCCAAACCAGCTACGAGCTTCCCAGCTCCGACGACCCATGGGTGGTGGATCGAGAAACAGCAAGATTTGCGACGCCGTGGGGCAGCTCAACTCCCGCCCTCTGGCCCGTTTGGGTCCTTCTTCGTCCGATTAGCGACCGGCTAGAATCCTCTCGCACTCTAACTTTGCCCCAAATGGGCAAATGTATATCGAGTGTACAGCTTTTCTTTCGTTCGATAGTGGCACTGGTATATTGTTAGGTAGGCGTGCGGTTGTCTGATCGCACGTTAGAGGAGCTTTTATACATGCGACCGACCCTTGCCACTCCCTTTGCGCGATTGAGAGCGTTAACTGTAACTCTTGGGCTGTTCTTCTCGGTGGCCGCGGTGCAGGCATTCGCCGCAACACCAACCACAACAACGCTTACTGCATCCAGCAATAACGTGACTGCCGGCGCGGTGGTGACACTGACCGCAACGGTTACGAATCCAGCACCGGTTGCGCACGGCACAGTTGTCTTCTGTAATGCTTTGGCGTCTGAGTGTACCCCGGGCCGCGGCATTTACGGATCGTCCCAATTGACCAGCGGTGGGTCCGCGGCTCTCCGGTTGCGCTTTGGGACTGGAGTAGTGAACGTTCAAGCGCGGTTTCTTCCAACTAACGCAAACGCGGCCAGCACTTCTTTGACCAACTCGATCAGTGTGGGCGCCGGCCCCTCGTATACGAGCTCCACGTCCTTAGCGAAGAGCGGAGCCACAGGTAATTACACCTTATCTGGAACGGTGACTGGCTTTGGCTCAGGATCTTTACAGGGTTCGGTGTCTTTCATCGACACGACGAGCAGCAACTTGCAGATAGGTACGGCCGTACTTGGTACCCCTCTCCAGTCGTTGGCCGCACCAGTTTCATACGGAGTAGGTAATAGTCCTAATGCTGCGGTTGTCGCGGACCTTAACGGAGATGGCATACAAGATATTGTCGAAGCGAACTATGCCAACAACAGCTTATCGGTGCTTCTTGGCAAGGCCGACGGAACGTTCCAGCCCCAGGTTACCTACGCGACAGGAGTCGGGCCATACGGCGTCGCAATTGGGGACTTTAACGGAGATGGCATCCCGGATGTTGTAACGCCCAACGGCGACGGCACCATCTCGGTGCTGCTTGGGAATGGGGATGGGACGTTTCAAGCGCAAGGAAGCTATGCAACCCCAGGGGGGCCAGTTGCCGTGTCGGTGGCGGACTTCAATGGTGACGGCATACAAGATTTGGCTATCGCATGTAACGCATCAGGCACGATCTCCGTCCTTCTCGGGAATGGTGACGGAACCTTTCAGAACCCGGTGACGTATGTCATCGGGCGCAACCCATCAGCAATTGCCTCCGGTGACTTCAACGGTGACGGTGTACGGGATCTAGTGGCCACGAATGCTTCCGACGGCACCATCTCCGTTCTCCTGGGCAACGGAGACGGGACTTTCCGCCCTCAGGGCACGTATACGGCTGGCAGTTGGCCCTATGCCGTTGCGACGGGAGATTTCGACGGAAATGGCACTTTGGATCTGGCCGTCACTAACTACAGCAGCAACAACGTCTCGGTTTTTCTAGGAAACGGTGACGGGACTTTCCAGCCGCAGGCAAAGTACACGACAAGTGGCCCACTGTCGGTGGCCGTGGGAGACTTTAACGCTGATAGCACTCCGGACCTCGTAGTCGGCAATTACAGCACCAACAGTGTCACGGTACTCCTTGGCAATGGAAACGGAACTTTTCAAGCGGGAGTTTCACACGCGACGGGCTCGGGTCCTGGGTCGGTTGCCATTGGGGATTTCAATGGAGACGGACTTCCGGATTTCGTAACTGCGAACAATATGACCACCACAATCTCCATTCTGCTTGGAGACGAGAGTGAGACTTATAGGGTCAGCGGCTTTTCTGTTTTAGGGAGCGGCACGCATAACGTGGAGGCGGTTTATCCAGGCGACGGGAGTCGAACATCAAGTTCGTCCCCGACAGTTGCGCTGACGGCCTCGCTCGGGAGCCAGACGATCAGTTTTGCCACAGTATTGCCGACGTACTACGGTGTGGGGTACGTTACCCTCTCCGCCACCGGGGGTGCTTCAGGGAACTCGGTCGTGTTCAGTGTCGTCTCCGGACCCGCATACATTGCCAATGGCAATTGGCTAGAAATCACTGGAGTGGGCACGGTGGTGCTTGCTGCTGATCAGGCTGGAAACAGTAGCTACGCGGCAGCACCAGAGGTCACTCAAAACGTTGTTGTAGGTAAGGAATCGCAGACAATTACCTTCTACTCGCTCGCGAGCGTGACATACGGAGTTGGGCCGATTACCCTCTCAGCAACTGCAAGCTCCACGCTGCCTGTGAGCTACACCGTCCTCTCGGGACCTGGCACGGTTTCCGGCAACACCCTGACGGTCACCGGGGCGGGGACTATTGTTATTGCCGCGGATCAGGCCGGGGATCCCTCCGTTCTCGCAGCTCCGGAGGTCACGCAAAACCTTGTAGTGTTGCAGGCTAATCAAACGGTTACGGTAGGGACATACCCAACATCTGTAACGTATGGTGTGGCTCCTATTTCCTTGTCTGCGTCGTCCACCTCGGGACTCGCTGTAACCTTCACTTTGCTTTCGGGCCCTGGCAACCTTGCCGCGAATACGCTGACCGTCACCGGCACCGGGACGATATGGCTGGAGGCCACTCAAGCCGGGAACTCCAACTACCAGCTTGGAGCTGCGAATCCATTTTCTATAAGCGTCCTTAAAGCCACTCCGATATTATTGATCGCTTCCTCTGGAACGCCATCGTCGTATGGCTCTTCGGTCACGTTTACAGCCACCACTTCAAACGGCCCTACAGGCTTGGTCATTTTCAACGATGGTGGTTCCGGCGTAGCCGAGGGAATGGTGTCCGGGAACACGGCAGTCGGCTCCGTGTCGTCCTTGAGTGTCGGTTCCCACACCATCACGGCCAGCTACCACGGAGACAACAACTACAACTCAGTAACTTCGAACCCCATGACTCAAGTGGTCAGTGCTCAGCCGCAGTCGATCATCTTCGCGGCGTTGCAGTCCACGGTGACAGCCGGCGCTTGGCCTGTTGCCCTGTCGGCGACGGCGACTTCCTACCTTCCTGTCACCTTCAGGGTGCTGTCTGGCCCGGGAACCGTTGTCGGAGATACCCTCACAGTCACCGGCCTGGGAACTGTAGTGGTGGCCGCTGATCAGAGTGGCAACGCGCAATATGCCGCCGCTGCAGAGGTGACGCAAACTATCACAGGTGTGTCCGGTGTCACGCTGGCCGGAATGGTAGGAATTGTTCCCGGCTCGATCAATACAATTGCTGGGACTGTCAATTGGAGTGACAACGACCTTACTAATGGTAGCTACGTGGTTAGTTCGGCCTACCTCAATCCCATAGCCGGATTAGCTGCTGCCTCTAATAGGGATTACTACCTGAGTACCAATGATGGCGAGATATTCAGCGTATCGGCTTCCACAGGCGCAATGACCAATGTTGCTGGCTGTAACGGCGACTCAGGTCCTTGCAATTGGCTGGCACCTGGTGAATCCGGCCCAGCTCTACAGAATGGTTACTCCTATGCGAAAGGCATCGTAGTCGACGCTAATCAGAACGTCGATTTCACGGATGGCGGCGAGAATGTTTATCAACTAAACACGCATACGGGGGTCCTGACCAACCTCGGCCCTAATATGGATGACCCGACTGGGGCCATAGCCGTCGACTCGGCGGGAAATATCTATGCTGGGGATGACGTGAACATCGTTTGGAAGTGGACCGCGCAAACACAGACATGGAGCATCTTTGCAGGCACTGAATGGACGGATGGAAATTCAGGCGATGGTGGGCAAGCCACAGATGCTCAGTTAGGGTTGCCGGCGAGTCTCGCAATTGATAACGCGGGGAATTTGTACATCAGCGACACCGAATACAACGTGATTCGTAAAGTCGACACGGCCACGGGGATCATTACAACGATTGCGGGAACCACCGTGGCTGGTTATTCAGGTGACGGCGGGCAGGCAACCGCGGCTCAAATTGGTCAGGTTTGGGGCTTAGCAACAGACCCGGCCGGAATCCTCTACCTTGCTGATTCAACTTACAACGTTGTACGCCAGATTGTCCCGTCGACAGGCGTTATTACCACGATTGCAGGAAATGGAGCACCTGCATATTCGGGCGACGGCGGTTCTGCCACCTCGACAAGCCTCAACTCACCGACGCTATTGACGGTTGATACCTATGGGAATCTTTATGTTGTTGATCAAACCAACTCAGTGATTCGAGAAATCGGGCCTTCGGGGGTTCTTAGCTTTGGCTCTGTCTCGGTCGCGAGCGACTCTTCCCCATCGCCTGTCACGCTCGAGAACCGCGGAGTCTCGGCAGTCCAGTTCAGCGCCAATCCGAGCTTCACCGGCGACTTCAGCGCCGCGGCCGGGAACACTTGCGGCACGGCCAACTCCACGCTGGCGGTTGGTGCCACTTGCACGATTCCAGTTGTCTTCACTCCCACCGCACCAGGGGCTCGCACGGGCATCTTGACTCTTACCGACAACGGGATGTCCACAAGCCAAGAGGTTAGTCTGAGCGGGACGGGAGTGGCCGTGACTCCGTCAATATCTGTCTCTTGCTCCCCAAATCCAATCACCTACGGACCCCAGACGACGACATGCACAACAACTGTGGGTGGTGGCGCGACGGGTTCACTCGTGTGGACGATCAATGGCGGAGCTTGGACCACGACCACCTTAAGTGGGGGCTCGTCTTCGGCTGGACTCGGCGCCGGAACTGTAGCGGGATCGCAGACCATCGGTGTCACATATTCAGGCGACAGCAGCCACAACCCGGCAACCGCCTCCACGACGCTGACGATCAACAAGGCAACGCCAAGCCTTACGGTCACCTGTAGTCTCGGTACGATCACCTACTCTAACGTAGCGACGTCTGCCTGCACCGCAAGCATCAGCAGCGGGGCAACAGGAACGCTCACATGGACGATCAATGGCGGGGCGTGGACATCCACGGCCCTCAACGGCACGGCGTGGTTTGGAGCGGGAAACGCTCCCGGCACGTACACACTAGCAGCAGCCTATGGTGGCGATGCCAACTACAACGCAACAAGCGCATCGACCTCTGTGACGGTTCAGAAGGCGACACCCACTCTGACTTGGGCGAATCCATCACCGATCACCTACGGCGCGGCACTATCGGTTGCACAGCTCAACGCCTCGTCGGGCGGAGTTGCAGGTTCGTTTGTCTACGCTCCCGCGCTCGGAACGGTGTTGGGCGCCGGGTCACAAACCTTATCCGTGACCTTTGCCCCCACCGACTTGACCGACTACAGCACCAAAACCGCTGCGATCACCCTGGTGGTCAACAAAGACGCACCCACAATCACGCTGACAACACTGACTAATCCAGCTACCTATGGTGCTCCCGTTACCTTCACCGCTCAGATGCCGTCGTCGGCTACCGGCTCAATGACGTTCCTTGACGGTACGACCGTACTCGGCACCGGCAATATCGTCGGTGGAGTTGCCACCTACACAATCAACACCCTCTCAGCCGGGTCGCACAGTATTACGGCCAGCTTCGCTGGCGACAGCAACTACTCGTCAGCCGTTTCGCCCGTAGTAACGCAAGTCATAACCAGGACTGCCGCGACAATCTCTCTGACATCGAGCCTAAATCCGTCGACGTACGGCGACGCCGTGACATTCACCGTGACGGCTACGGGTGTAGCTGGTTTGGGCACACCCACCGGAACGGTTGCGGTATCTGACGGAGGGACGCTGCTAGCCACAGTTACACTCGATGCATCCGGGACGGCGACAAAGGCTATCCAAACGCTGATCGTTGGCTCCCACTCACTGACAGCAGTTTATGGGGGAGACACAAATTACAAATGAGAGGCCTAATTACCCCTGCTTGCTGACGCATGGGCGCGCTTCATTGACTCGAACATGTGCGTGGCGGACTCCTTCTTCGCCGCGACCCACCGCTGAGCGCCGGGCAGCTTCAGGCCGAGCAGGCGATCCTGACCGTGACAACCTACAAATTCTGGGAGCGGACAACGGAATCACGGACATGGCAGCGGTCCGGAACATACGTGAGCGGACGATCGAGGACCTGAAAGCCAAGTTTTCCGCGGCAAACGAAGAACCCAGAACAAACCCGTAGTGAAGTCCCAAAAACAAGCGCGGCTCCCCATGTGTAAGCCGGAGCGGAGTTCCCTTCGAGGAGAAGAGCTTGCCTTACTGTTCGTCGGCCGGCTCAATGATGGTGACTTTTGAGCATCGGCTGCAGAGATATGAGTTTTCCCATCGCGCAATGCGGAGCGGATATTTCAACTTGTTCCACCGGATGGCATCAAAGACCATGAATACCCCAAAGAGAAACACGACACTGGCGACTTCCGAGATCTCTGATCGGAGCTGGTACATCGCCGCAGCCGCAAGGGTGCCAACTCCGAGAAGCAAAATGCAGACGCGCCAAAATACGAGCCGTGGCTTCGGTGGCGAGCACTTTTGAGCCACAATGCT
>Ga0302275_10000382_pt1 | contig 49908 bp, 70 predicted proteins | sample III_Bog_N2_2_FD_200229 | JGI IMG/M metagenome (GOLD analysis project Ga0302275, IMG submission 200229) | Peat permafrost microbial communities from Stordalen Mire near Abisko, Sweden - III_Bog_N2_2 | ecosystem: Environmental > Terrestrial > Soil > Wetlands > Peat | place: Sweden: Abisko... | reverse complement strand
GCAGTGTCTTTCGGCCATAGACGATGGTGCGAAGGAGCCAAATAATGCTCCCACTGCGCGACCCAAATCAACGTGTTGCCCAAATTGCGGCGCACTCAATGGCAACCACTTCAAAGGGTGTAAGGCGAAATGAGTACAGCTACCCCTATCCTCACTCCACTCCTGCCTACAGATTTTTATGTGTACGTCCATCGTCGGGCCGACACAGGGGAAATATTCTATGTCGGAAAAGGGAGAGGGAAAAGGATGAATTGCTCCACGGGACGCAACTCTTTGTGGAGTCGCATATCCAAGAAGCATGGGTTTGTACCAGAGAAAATAGCTGATAATTTAACAGAAGAGGATGCCTTTAAGATCGAAGTTGAGACGATCTCCCGTCTATCCCCGTTATGCAACTTTACGTCTGGGGGGGAGGGTATATCCGGCTATAGACACACAGAAGAGACGAAAGAAAGACTACATAAAGCCCATTTCCAAAGAAAGCAGTCCGCTGAGGTCATCGAAAAAAGAACAGCCTTGTTGCGTGGCCAAAAGCGGTCTAAAGAATTCTGTGCAGCGGTATCCGCGAGAAAGATGGGTCAAAATCACACCCTAGAGACGCGTCAAAAGATGCGCATATCACATATCGGATTGCACAAAGATTCCATTGCAATTGAAAAGACAGCTTCATGGCACAGAGGTAAGAAACGTTCAGGCCAGGCTCGGATAAATATGTCAGAGGCGCAGCCAAAATGCAGGGTTGTTTGTGCCGAGACGGGAAGCGAATTCGCTTCCATAACCGAGGCTGCAAAATGGCTTAATGTAAACGGGTACCCCAAGGCAACAAGGACCGGCGTATGGATGGCGCTAGTGGGAAAACATCAGAAATCATATGGATATACCTGGAGCCGTTATGAGTCTGCTTAATCCAAATCTAAGGGGATTTTACGAGACTCCAGGCATTAGAAACCATGTTTTGTATGGCGGTCGCGGATCATCCAAAACCTATCATACTGCCGCTTTCTGCGTGTTCCTAAGCTCTCAGTTTAAGGTTCGTTTTCTCTGCGTGAGGCAGTTTCAGAATAGAATCACCGATTCTGTCAAAACCGTCATAGAGGAGTGCATTTACCGCGCTGGCATCCAAGATGAATTCAATATCACCGAGAACACCATTGAGCATAAAACGACTGGCTCATACTTTAGTTTTCTCGGTATTCAGCGGAATTTGAAGGAAATAAAGGGCATATCGGGAATAGACATACTTTGGGTTGAAGAGGCGGAAGACTTAACAAAGGATCAATGGGAGATTCTGGAACCAACCATCCGCGAAGAAGGATCGCGTATATTTATTGTTTTCAATCCCCGGTATGCAACGGATTTTGTCTATCAAAAGTTCGTGTTAAATCCACCGCCAAGAACACTGGTTAGAAAAATCAACTATCCAGAGAACCCTTTTCTTTCAAAGACTATGCTTGAAGTCATCGCTGCGTGCAAAGCTGAGTCCGAGGAGGATTACCAGCACATCTACCTGGGCAACCCCAAGGAGGATACAGAGGGCGCGGTCATCAAGCGCAGTTGGATTGAGGCCGCTATCGATGCGCATCTAAAACTTGGCTTTGAGGCTGCTGGACGGAGGATCATCGGCTTTGATGTGGCAGACGACGGTGAGGATGCTTGCGCGAATGTCTATGCCCATGGCAGTGTGGCACTCTGGTGCGAGGAGTGGCGGGCGAAGGAAGATGAACTGCTCAAGTCCTGCTCTCGGACGTTCCTGAATGCCTCTGAGAGGGCGGCAGAGATACGCTACGACTGCATCGGGGTGGGGGCAAGCGCGGGTGCGAAGTTTGACGAGTTGAACCAGGTGCGGGACAAGCATCTGCGAATCAACTACGCCAAGTTCAATGCGGGCGCGGCAGTCGAGCGGCCCGAGGAGTACTACGTGAGCGACCGGCAGGACAAGATCAAAAACAAGGACTTCTTCGCCAATCTCAAGGCCCAAACGTGGTGGAATATCGCCGACCGCTTCCGCAACACGTACAACGCAATCAACCGGGGTGAGAAGTTCAAGGACGATGAACTTATCTCGATTTCAAGCGATATGCCGCATCTGGAGAAGCTGGAGACAGAGCTTTCCACCCCAAAGCGGGACTTTGACCGCAATGGGCGCGTCAAGGTGGAGAGCAAAGAGGACCTGGCGAAGAGCACGCGGCCTGGTGGACCAGTGCCCAGCCCAAATTGCTTCGTTGCGGGAACCGTTGTTGAAACTCCACGCGGGTCAGTCCCAATCGAAAATCTATCTGTAGGCGATGAAGTGATTACGCCAATGGGTGCAGCTAGGATCATAGTTCGTCACGTAAATCAAGCGGAGGTAATTTCGGCTTTCGGACTAACAGGGACACCGACACATAAGATTTTCACTTGGAATCGCGGATGGTGCGAACTGCGGATGCTTTCATCATGTGATATACTAGAGTCGTATCATAAATGGAGGCACACGTGGCAGATAATGAACGAGTTGTTTATCGCGGCGAAGTGTTCGCAGTTCTCAACACGGGTCGATACTATTGCTCAGGCAGGCACGGCGGGAAGTACGCTGGCGATGAGCGACTTTTACACCGGCGGGTATGGTCTGACCATTACGGCAAGATTCCTGACGGCCATACAATCCATCACATCGACGGCAATTGGCGCAATAACGAGATTGAAAACCTTGAGTGCATCCCATTTTCTGAGCACGCCCGTATGCACATGCGGGAGCGATTCAAGTCGGAAGAATATCGCGTTCAAAATTCTAAATCTCTTGAGTTGGCGAAAGAGGCCGCAAAGGCTTGGCACGCCAGCGAAAAAGGACGCGAATGGCATAGCCAACACGGGAGAAGTGTCGCAGTCGGTCTGCCATATACGGAGTATGTGTGCATCGTGTGCGGAAAATCATTTCTTTCTCGAAATCCAAGAGGATCGAAGACCTGCTCTCGCACATGCGGAACCGCTATCCAAAGCTCAAAAGCAAAAATCGCTTGCGAGTCGGAGTGCAGGAACTGTGGAACCATGTTTAGACATCCAAAACCGAGAAGAGGGAATATTCACGCATTCTGCTCCAGGAAATGCTCTGCAATCGCGCATAATCGCAACCGTATACAACCTGACACTCGATCGACATAACGCTTACTATGCAAACGGAGTGCTGGTAAAAAATTGCGCTGATGCGTTCGTGATGGCTTTTGCAGCACCCACTACGTCCCGGCTCAATATTTCTGACGCGGTACTGAAGATGGCAATGAGGGGGTAAATGAGAAAGCGCAGGTCTGAAGAGGAAATAATTGCCGAGGCCAAACCGATCATGTACACAAAGAGCCAACTTGCGCTGCGGGACGGCCTGCGCAGCAGCTTCCCCTCTTGGCGCGGTGCATCACAGTTTGACTACCGCAACGGCTGGACAAAGATGGGAGATTTTTTCGCAGACGGCTACTTTACGCGGGAGGAGATGCGGGAACTGGTACATACTCGGTACAATGTGGTAGTTTGAATAGTTGCAGGAAATCAAAGGAAATCAAAATGCCGAGCGGTGGAAAACGAGAAAACGCAGGGCGTCCAGCGAAAGCGATTCCAACGAGTGCCGGTATCCGCGCGGCTCTCTACAAGGCGATGGAGGAAGTACCCCGCCCACAGTTCCCGATTAGGCCTCCTGACATCCTGCCTGGCGTGGTGCCGGCCGGCGTAAAGGCACAGGTCCAGAGCGATGTGAAGCTGGCAATGGATGCCATGCCCGGGGCCGAGTTTGGCTCTCAACTCTACGCCTACAGCAATGTCGAGGGCTTCCCCGGCTATCCGTACCTAGCGCTGTTGGCTCTGCGAGTCGAATACCGCAACATGGCGGCGGCGCTGGCAAATGAGATGACGCGGGAGTGGATCGAGTTCACCAGCAGCGAGACAGCAGGCGAAGCGACCAAAGACAAGATCACCGAACTGGAGCAGGCGTTCCGCGAACTGGATATTCAGGCGCTAATCCGCAAGGCTATCGAGGACGATGCTTTCTACGGAACAGGGCAAATCCTCATCAATATCAATGGCGCGGATATACAAGTACCGCTATCTATCAGCCCAAAGACCATCAAGAAAGACAGCTTGAACGGATTCAAGAACGTCGAGCCGATCTGGACTACGCCCCTCATGTACAACGCGCTGGACCCGTCGCGCAAGGACTTCTATAACCCGTCCGGCTGGTGGGTCATGGGCCAGCGTTGGGACGCCACCAGGATGCTTCGGATTGTCACGCGGCCTGTGCCTGACATCTTCAAGCCAGCGTTCAATTTCAGCGGTATCAGCCTCTCGCAGCTTGTCGAGCCGTATGTTAACAACTGGCTGCGCACCAGGCAGAGCGTTTCAGACCTCATCAACAACTTTTCAATCCTTAGCCTCAAGACGGCCATGGACCAGGTGCTTACGGGAGGCGATGACGGTACTGGCCTGTTCGCCCGTATCAAGCTGTTTACGGCTACGCGCAGCAATAAGGGCGTCATGGTGCTAGACAAGGACCGCGAGGAACTGGAGCAGCTTGCCGTTCCCCTGGGTGGCCTGCATGAGCTTCAGGCACAGGCTCAGGAGCAGATGTGTACCGCCAGCAGGGAGCCGTCCGTGATTATGACCGGCGTATCCCCATCTGGATTCGGCAATGTGGCCGAGGGCGAGATGGGCGCGTGGAGGGACTGGATTCGAGCGAACCAAGAGGCCCATGCCCGCAACCCCATCGAAACGATTCTGAAGATCGTCCAGCTATCGTTGTACGGATCAATCGATCCCGAAATCGGTATTACGTTCAATCCGCTCTATCAGATGACGGAAGAGCAGCTTTCGACCATCCGCATGAACGACAGCACGCGGGCTGGAAACCTGATTGATAGAGGCGTGATCGACCCACAGGAAGAGCGCGAGAAGCTGGCGCGTGATCCGGAGTCGGGATACACCGGCCTTGACATAGACAAGGTAATTGAATCGCCTGCGGAAGAAGAACCAAAGCAGTTAGAGGATGGAAAAGAATGAGCAACGGATACCCGGTTCCACGGCAATTGACCAAACTTGAACTGGTGGACATTCATCTTCTGGTGAAGACCACGCATCACCATCTCGGAATTCCACCGCTCTATCAATCGGAACCCAAATGCTCCCCAAAAAGCCAACAGTAATCCGTGCGATCTGGCCGAACATCGGCACTCGAAACCGTTATCATCGGCGGATACTGAAGCTCGTCGCGGAGATGGCGCACAGCGTCGAGTATTGGGTTACGGCAAGGCGCAAGAGCGATCCTCCTGCGATGGCGGTGGATGCTTCCCCGGTGGAGGAGATTCTCGAAGAACTGCGTGAACTGTGGGAACGCTGGCAGAAGAAGTTCGATGAGATGGCTACCACGGTGGCCGATTCGTTTCTCAAGAACCAGTTCCAAGGTACAGATAACGCCATGCGGCAAGCCCTACGTGATGCGGGCTGGTCGATTGAGTTCACGCTCACCCCGGCCATGCGTGAGGCGTTCGAGGCTTCTCTGGCTGAAAATGTGGGCCTGATTCGCTCGATTCCCGCGCAATACCTGCAAGAGGTTGAGGGCATCGTGATGCGCAACTACACGTCAGGGCGCAACGTGCGGGCGATGGCTGAGGAGATTCGCGGGCGCTACAAGGTGGCATCCAACCGGGCATGGCTGATCGCAAGGGACCAGAGCAACAAAGCGAATGCAGTGGTGCAGCGGACTCGCCAGACTGAGCTGGGGATTAAAGAGGGAATCTGGCTTCATTCCCACGCAGGAAAGACGCCCCGCCCTACGCACGTCGCAATGAACGGCAAGCGGTACGAGATTGCCAAGGGGATGTACGACTCGGCAGTTAAGAAGTGGATTCTTCCGGGTGAATTGATTGGGTGCCGGTGCCAAGGCCGGTCTGTGTTACCGTGGACGATTGCCGAAAAACCCGAAGCCGCGCAGCCTCGCAAATAGGGCAGCGCCGTCTTGTCTTTCCAGACTTCAGTCGATGCCCGCGTGAACATTTTTCATTCCGTGGTCTTCCCATAGATATAAATATATAGTATTGCCGTTCATTTTCAACCGTTGACTTGCGCTGGCTAATCCGTAGTGAAAGGCTATGAAACAAGATGCCTACGGAGATCGCTTGCGACGCAGCCCTGAAGAACCGGCGATACGACAGCGACAAGATGCTGCATATCGACCGCACGCCTATCTCCAAGGCGACAGTAAACCCATATTACGGGCGCGAAATCCCCAAATCGGAAGAGTTGGGACTGGACCTGGAGCGGGTGTATTACCTGCTGCGCGACCCAGGCGAGTTGGCAAAGTCTGCTTCATCCTTCAAAAACAAGCAGTTGATGTTCAAGCACATCGCCGTGAATGCGGACGATCCGAAGCAGGAGTACATCGCCGGGACAATCGGATCAAATGTGGACTTCGAAGCGCCATATCTGATGGCGGATATGTGCATCTGGGACGCGGAAGCAATCGCCGGGGTGGAAACCGAAACAGTTCAAGAACTCTCATCCTCCTACAGCTACCGGGCAGACATGACGCCTGGGATGTACGAGGGGCAGCGGTACGACGGTGTAATGAGGGACATTCAGGGTAATCACGTTGCCCTGGTCAAAGCAGGACGCGCCGGATCAGATGTGAAGGCGGCAGACAGCAAACTGGAGACGAAAATGACAGAAACGAAGTTTGGCAAAGCACTTTACGCAATTCTCTGCGCTGCATCTCCGAAGCTGGCTCAAGATGCGGCCCTCAAGCCTCTGGTGATCGGTCTGACGCGCAAGAAGTGCGATATTGCGTCTCTTGAGCCGAAGCTGCTGGCCATGGACGCGGAACTGCGCAAGCCTGAAACACTGGCCGCGATGCAGGCCGCGAAGGATGCCGAATCGGAGGAAGAGTCCGAAGAGGAAAAGAAGGAACGCGAGAAGAAGGAAAAGGAAGCCAAGGACAAGAAGGCCAAAGACGGCAAGACCGCCAAAGACCTTTCCTTCGAGGAATGGGCCAAGGAAGAGGAAGGCGAGTCCGACCATAAGGGGAAGGACGGCGAAGAAGAGTCTCTCGAAGAGAAGAAAGCCCGCTATGAGCGTGAAAAGCGCCGCGCCGATGATTCCGAAGAGGAGTCCGAGGAAGAGCGCAAGGAACGGCTGGAGAAGCGGGCCAAAGACAAAAAGGCCAAGGACTGCTCCGCCAAGGATTCCGAAGAAGCGGAAAAGAAGAAAGCTGAGGATGGCATGAAGCACGCGATGGACGAATTCAAGGCTGATCTTCGCGCCGCCGATGAAGCGCGTCGGGCTGTGCGGCCTGTGGTGGGCGATGTTCTGGCCCAGGACTCAGCCGATGAAATTTACGGCTTTGCGCTCGACCAGATGAAGGTTGACCGGGAAGGCGTCACTGGCGTTCCGGCTCTTCGGGCGCTGTTCAATCTCGCACAGCAGGCTTCCAAGCCCGCCGTGCGGCAAGCATTCGATGCGGTTTCGGTGGAAGAGAAGTTCCCCGGCGCGGCTCGTTCAATCCAGGTGATGTGAGGAGACGAATATGGGAAGCCCTTTGATTGGTAGTTTTCAGACGCGAGTCAACCTGAACAACCCTTGGGGTGTAGCAGGTGATTTCGCAAGCGCGAACCCTCGTGCCACCGCGCTCACTCCTGATAGTGGCGCACTCATCGCCGGTCCCGGTGGCGTTACTGTCGGCAAGTTCGCATGGATCGCTCCGGACGGTCGCACGGTCAACAGTTTCGGCGAGTCGGGCGTTGCCCCTTCCGGTTTCATTCACCGCAACCAGCAGGGTCTTCTGACTCAGTATTTGCAGGCTGCGGGATCGGTCATTCCTCCGGGATTCGCTGTGACGCTGATGGTCGCTGGCGACTTCCTGGCCAATAACGCAGGTACAAGTTCCAGCACTGTGGGCGAAGCCATCTATGCGCTGTATGCGGACGGATCGGTTCTTCCGGGCGTTGGGTCGTTGCCTGTTGTTCCTTCGGGAATCACCGCGACTCTCGGTTCAACAAACACCGGCGCTCTCGGCGCGACGTTTACGGCCAGCGCTCATGCGGGCGACAATACCCGCATCGACGTAACCGCTGTTACCGGGCTGATTAGCATCGGCGACACGGTTGGCAATGTGACGGGCATCGCTGGGAATCAGACCATCGTCTCGCAGGACTCGGGCGGTACAACGGGCGGCGCGGGAACTTATGTGCTGAGCGGTACGAACACGGCCAGCGCGGTCACCTGCACCTGCTTTGGCAATGTGGTCAAGATCACCGCATCGACGGGCCTGGTCTCGGTTGGCGAGAGCATCGCTTCCGCAGCGATTGGATTCCCGGCTGGTGCGACTGTGACCGGCATTGTCAGTGGCGGCGGCGTAGCAACGGCGGGCGTCTATACCATCAGCGTTCGCGGTACCAGCTACGTGGCGAGTGCGGCCGGCATGACCACCTTCGGTACCGTGCTGGACGTGACCGCTGTGACTGGTACTCTCGCTGTTGGAATGCCCATCACGGCCACTGGCGGCATCCCGGCTGGCGCAAGTATTGCCGGGTTCATTAGCGGCACCTATGGCGGGGTTGGACTCTACAGCCTCAACATCCCCGGAACCGCTTACACTGCCTCTGGAACGATCGTTATCACCGCCCAGGGCATTATCACGAAGTTCACTGCCAAGTCTGTCGCCGCAGTTGGCGAACTCGTGCAGATTTCAACGCAGGGAAATTAAGGAGCCGTCATGGATCGCAATCTTGAAGCAGTATCGCGGAAATGGGGCGTTCATTTCATGGGCGTGGATGCCCAGTTGCAGCAGACCGAAAAGGAGCGTGGCGGCTTGCTGGCGATGGATGCTCAGCCCCAGTTGGTCACGGTCTCGAACAGCGGCATCCCTGCGTTTCTGTCAACCTACATCGACCCCAAGGTGATTGAAGTCCTTGTGGCCCCGATGAAGGCGACGGAGATCGTTGGCGAAGAGACCAAGAAGGGCGATTGGACGCTGGAGACTGCAATGTTCCCCATCGTTGAATCGACCGGCATGGTTTCCTCGTATGGCGACTATTCCGAGACGGGCATCGCCGGCGCGAACGTGAACTGGGTGCAGCGCCAGTCGTACACCTACCAGGTCATCACTCAGTGGGGAGAGCGCGAACTCGACAAGATGGGCCTCGCGCGTATCGACTGGGCCAACCGGCAGAGGATCGCTTCGGTTCTGACGCTGAACAAGTTTCAGAACAAGAGCTACTTCTTAGGTGTCGCTGGGCTGGCGAACTATGGCCTGCTCAACGACCCGTCGCTCTCCGCTCCCATCGCGCCGATCTCGGCTGGCGGGCTGGTGACGTGGGCACAGAAGGCCACTGACCCGAACGGCGCAATCTATGTCTACAACGACATCAAGGCGCTATATGGGCAGCTTGTCTCCCAAGCGAATGGCCTTGTCGATCTTGACATGGACTCTCCGCTGACGCTGGCAATGTCGCCCGAGGCTCAGGTGTATCTGACCTTGACGAACACTTACAACGTCAATGTGCAGGACATGCTCAAGAAGAACTTCCCGAAGATGAAGATCGAGACGGCGCCGGAATACCACACCGCCTCTGGCGAACTGGTGCAGTTGATCGCGGACGAAGTGCAGGGGCAGCGCACGGCCACCACGGCGTTCACTGAGAAGCTACGTGCACATCCGGTCAAGATCGATCTGTCCAGCTTCAAGCAGAAGCAAAGCCAGGGCACGTGGGGGTGCGTCTTATACCGCCCATTCCTAATCTCTTCATTACTTGGGGTTTAGGTTTTCTTTTGCTTGATATTGCGTCGTTTTGGTGTATCATGGATGTATGGATAACTTCTACGTTTATCTGTACATCCGTGAGAATACGACGAAGCACGGGGCAGCAGGAACACCGTACTACGTTGGCAAAGGAAGGGGCATGAGAGCCTACATGAGACATAATCGCATCCGGACTCCGCAGAATCCAGCGATGATTATCTTTGTTGCTCAAAACCTTTCTGAGCAGGACGCCTTCTCCGAGGAAAAGCGTCAAATCGCCAAGTATGGGCGTTTGGATAATCGCACAGGAATTCTAGGAAATCTCACTGATGGCGGTGAGGGGGTATCCGGAAGAAAAGCTACTCCTGAAGAAAATATGCGTAATTCCGAACGAACAAAAAAGAGAATGACAACTGAGATGAGAGCTAGACTTTCGGCTGCATCTAAAGCAAACGGATCAGGTTTCAAACCCGGCCACCAGCATTCTCCCGAAGTATGCGCAAGGTTATCGGCATCTGCGAAAGAGCGCATGACGCCGGAAATGAGAGCGCAGATTTCGGCAAAACTCAAAGAAGTCGGCGCAGGCGCTCCGCTCGGTAATAAGCACTTTGCGGGGCATCATCACACAGCCGAGACACGAATGAAAATGTCTCAGGTTCAACAGGGCCGAGAGATTTCCAAAGAGACAAGAGCACGTATGCGGGTTGCAGCGCGTGAACGTTGCACTCCAGAAGTACGGGCAAGAATGGCGCAATCTCAGCGCAATCGTTTTGAGGCTGGGATGCCAGAAGAAGTCAGGTTGAAAATGTCGGCTGCACAGCGTATTCGTTACAGCCGAGAAAAGGCACTTCAACAGGAGGGCACTTCGGTGCCCCTCAGCGCGGCAATCACCGCTCCTTGAAAGGGAAACATGGCACGCGAAACAATTCTCATCGGTTGCAGGCTTCCAAACGGTTTGATTCTCCACAACCCCGATCCGACGAAACGCGATCAAACCGTAAAACTCGCAGGCACGTTCTCCGCCCCGACTGAAGGCGGCTTGTATCTTCCTCCGAAGATGTTTGCAACGACTGAAGTGGATGCGGAGTTCTGGGCGGCATGGAAGGCGGCATACGTTGGATTTCCGTCGCTCAAGACCCGCGCAGTGTTTGAAGCAAAGTCGGAGCAGGAAGCCTCAGCCAAAGCCAAGGAACTCAAGAATGAAAAGACCGGCTTCGAGCAGATGGCAAAGACGGCTGGCGGCGTGAAGCCTGATTCGGTGAGGGAATAAATGGGCGTGGCCGTATTCAACCCGGTGCAGTTCCTTGGGCGCTACCCTGAGTTTACGGCTGCGTACAACGCCAACCCGACTCTGTTTCCTTCCCTGTTCTCCGAAGCGGGCCTTTACCTTAACAACACGGATTGCAGCATCGTGCAGAATATTGGCCTCAGAACCGTTCTGCTCCAGATGCTCACTGCGCATATCGCATTCCTGGGCGGGGTACTGACGGCAGATGGCCAGCCCCGGCCCGTGGGGCGCGTCAGTGCAGCCAATGAGGGAGCAGTGGGGGCTTCCTTCGATTACACTCCAGCAACGCCTGGGAGCGGCCCTTGGTTCGCGCAAAGCCAGTACGGGTCTGCCTTTTGGCAGGCTACAACCAACTTGCGCGGGGCGCGATACTTCCCGCAGCCGACTCAGGTTGAGGGCTTTGTAGGCACGCCATCGGGCACGCCGTGGTTGCGCCGATGATCTCGGTTACGCTCTCATTGGACGCTTCGGAATTGAAGCGCGATCTGGAGCGCATTGAGAACGGGGAACTGGAACTGCCAACCGTTTCAGCAGTCGTATTGAATATCGGCCCCGATGTGGTTGAGTACATGCCGATCTACCTTGACGAGGAATCCTGTGGCTGCTAAAACCATCCTGCTGTCCGATGCCGTCGCTGCGAAGCTGAAAGAGATCGCAAAGAAGGTACACGGCTCTGTGGATATTGGTTTCATCGACAGCGAACAGGCTCCAATTGCGTTCTGGAATGAGTTTGGGCACAAGGGCCGCTTCCCTGCTCCTCCGCGTCCTTTCTTTCGCACGATGGTAGCGAAGGATTCTCCGCAATGGCCGAAGATGATGGCGCAAGAACTCAAGGCCAGCAACTTTGACGGCGCTCATACCCTTGCGTATATGGGAGAGGAAATTGACGGCGCATTGAAGCAAAGCATCATCGATACTAATGATCCTCCCCTTTCTCCTACGACCCTACGGCTTCGCTTTAAGTTCAAAAATAATCCCCAGAATATTCGTGCCCGCGATGTATTGCAAGCGCAAGCGGATGTAGTAAAAGGGAGAAAGAATCTTGGAATGGCTAGCGGAACTCAGGCCAAGCCATTGATCTGGACTGGCGAAATGCTTAACAGCACTGGATACCGCGTAAATTCTGGCGCGGTGATGGTGCTTAACGCGAAAACCCAAGACTATGAGGAACGTAAATGAGTGGAGCAGCTTCAATTAAGCGGGGGAACATCACCTATCTTGCAATCTTCGGTGATGGGCTGCGCTTAACCGTTCCCCGTGGTAAATGGGCCGCGTCCACTATAGATGGACACGCTTCCACGCACGACTGCCCCAGAAGGAACTCACACTCAAAAACCTACGTGTTCACATCTCCCGGCTTGAACCCTTCGAGAATGGAAAACGGGACGCGGTATTCATCGCACGTCTGTAACCCGCTCTCATCGGCTTGGTCGAAAATCTTTAGCCGCAAAACGGCATCGCTGGGAACAGTTTTCCCTTTGGCGAGAATTCCCTTTCTAAGTACAAGCAACTGTGCTTTGATTCCTCGGATAATGAACTTCTCATCAACTGCCATGTGTTCCTTTCTGCACTCGGGTTTATGTGCTCTGAAAGCGCGTGTTCCAAGAATTGCCGCTTCGCACTTTGGGCATACGTGTAGAACGGGAGAGCGGGGCGGTTTGGTTTGCGCGGCGCGAAGAATGCGGGCTGCTTTGGTTGCGTTCATTTGCCCATTTCTACAACATGTGCAATGGGGCGCTTTGGCTTACCGGGATGCAATGGGGTTGCCAAAGCGTAGGACAGCCCGCAACCGCAACATACGCACGCGCTGTATTTGTCTACGGTTGCAAGTTGAGCGCATCCGGTCAATTCAAAATCTAGTGAGCCACAAGCGCATGGACGATCAGGTACAACCTCAACGATTCTCATTTCAGAAATCTGCCTCAATTTCAGTATACACACATTACGCAATGTGTCAAAGGGGGGGGTATTGATGGACTTGCGCGGCATTGCAAACAGTGCGACGAACACAGTGAACCCAAACATATCGGTTACGGTGTCTCCGTCTACCGGATACGCTATAGGCGCAGGCCTAAAGCAGGTTCCCGCGTATGGAACGCCGGTCACTGGGTTCGCACAGGTTCAAGCCTTGACTGCGGCAGACCTCCGGCACCTTGACGGCCTTAACATCCAAGACGCCACGCAATCGATCATCCTGCGCGGTTCACTTGATGCTGTTGTGAGGGCGCATTCCAAAGGCGGCGATCTCGTGACTATCGGAAGCGATACGTGGCTTACGGTAGCAATCCTAGAGCAGTGGCCGCTCTGGACTCGCGCAGCCCTCGTTATGCAGGTGCCAGCATGAGCGCCCCTGTCGAGTACGTTTCCTCTATCGCGGTCGATACGGTAATCGAGGCCCTGGGCGCGTTTCTCCAGCCATTTGTGGGTGCTACGCAGATTGTCCGTGCGCAGGTTAATCGCGTTCCGATGCCTGTTTCTGCCTTCGTTGAGTTGACGGAAATCCTTCAGGTTGATCTTGAGACTCCCACGGGCACAAATGACAAGGTAAACCAGCAGGTCGGTTATCTTTCGCCCAAGCGTATCGACATCCAAGTTGATTTCTACGGGACTGCATCTGGCGAGTACTGCGCTGCTGTTAAAGGCGTCTGGCGTACTCCCTATGCGACTGCCCAATTTCCCGCGAACATCCAACCGCTCTATTGCTCTGACGGCCACCAGGCTCCTCTAGTCAACGGCGAAGAGCAATATGAAAAGCGTTGGACCCTTACCGCTTCATTGCAATACAATCCAAATGTGATCGTTCCTCAACAGAGCGCCACGGCGCTGAGCATGAACATCTTCAAGGAGATTCTATGAGCATCCCGGCAAGCGACATCGTAGGCGTAATTCCGAACGTGATTAGCAGCTCCGGTTCCAATGCGCTGCTCAGCGGATTGTTCCTGACTCAGAACCCTTTGATGCCAGCCGGGAAGGTATACAGCTTTGCGAGTGCGGCGGCTGTTGCATCCTTCTTCGGAGCGGCATCGGCGGAAGCGGCGCTGGCCCCGATCTACTTCGCCGGCTACACCGGTCGCACAGCCGTACCGAGTGCCATGCTCTTCGCGGCTTTCAATCTGACTGCGCGGGCCGCATGGTTGCAGTCTGGCAATCTGGCATCTCTCACGGAAGCGGCATGGCAAGCATTGACCGGCACGTTGACGGTGGTTATCGACGGCTACAGCCGGACGGCTACCGGCCTCACGTTTACCGGCCTAACGAGTCAATCGCAGGTCGCCAGCGCCATCGCTACCGGACTGAATACCAGTCTTCCTGCTGAGGCGACGGCAACGCTCTGCACAATCGCAGGGACGACGCTCACGGTTGGCGGAACAGTTACCGGATCGTTTGCGGTGGGTCAGACCATCGTAGGTTCTGGCGTAACCAACTCTCCTGTGATTACCGCTCAGTTGACCGGCACCACTCCAGGCGGCGCCGGAACGTATTCTCTCTCCGCGACCTCGGCAGTAGTTTCCACGCCTGAATCTATGACTGGCGATGCTACTGCCGTCACGGTGACGTGGAGCAGCACGCAGAGCGCGTTCATCATCACTTCCGGCATCACGGGTCTGGCGTCAAGCGCCGCGTTCGCTACGGGCACGCTGGCCGCGTCTCTTGGCTTTACCTCAGCGACGGGTGCGATTGTCTCGGCGGGCGCTGTTGCTGATACACCGGCGAGTGCGATGAACAATGTCGTCGCTATCACGCAGAACTTTTGCGGATTCACGACGATGTGGGAACCGGTCACGGCTGACAAGATGGCGTTCTTTGCATGGAGCAACGCGCAAGAATACAACCCATACGAGTACGCCGGGTGGGATACTGACGCACAGGCTCTCATCCAGGGTTCGACTACCTGCTTCGGCCATCTTGCCACAGTCGCCGCGTACAACGGCGGATGCTGCATTTCAGGCGACCCGAATCTGGCCTACAACGCGGGCATGACGCTGGCGCAATTGCTGCTTACTCATGCGGCGTTTTTGCTTGGCGCGATTGCCTCGGTAAATTTCAGCCAAGCCAACGGGCGCGTGACGTTCATGTTCAAGTCTCAAGCCGGTCTGACGGTTGGAGTGAATAACCTCCAACTGAAAACCAATCTTGTCGCCAACGGGTACAACTTCTACGGAACGTGGGCCAGCAAGGCAAATCAGTGGTCCTTCTTCGCCCCTGGGCAAGTCCCCGGAGTGTGGGAGTGGATTGACCCGTTCATCAATTCGATCTGGCTGTGCGATCAGTTCCAGGTTGCGGACATGAACCTTCTGACGCAAGTCGGTAGTGTTCCCTACGATGAAACTGGATACGGCCTGCTCCGGGCATCGAAGCTGGACACGATCAATGCCGCAATCAACTTCGGAGCAATCAAGGCCGGAGTAACGCTGTCGGCTGCGGAGATTGCAGAGATCAACATGGCCGCAGGTCAGCCGGTTGCATCTGCCATTTCGACGCAGGGATGGTACTTGCAGATTCTTGACCCAGGGCCAGAGATTCGCGCTTTACGCGGTACTCCGATTCAGAATTTCTGGTTCACTGACGGCGGGGCAGTCCAGAAGCTCACACTTCAATCTGTAGATGTGATGTAGGGAGAGGAAACAATGGCAAGGTCAATCACTAGCGCAAATGTCGTTATGACAATCACGGTTCCGGGATTGTATGACTCTCCGCAGCAGTTCTCCGGCTATTCTACCGATAAGGCATGGTCTGCCGAGGCTGTGAAGCTGGCCGAAACAATGATGGGGGTGGACGGGCATCTGTCGGCTGGATACGTTCCGAATCCGGTTTCGTTCACTGTCTCGCTACAGGCCGATTCGTTGGGCATCGATATTTTCGAGGCGATTACCAACGCGACCCGCCAGGCGCGGGAAGTGTATCGGATCAGCGGAACGATTTCAGTCCCGGCGACTGGCAAGGTCTACACGGGAACCAACGGAGTGCTGGACACTGCGGCTGTCATTCCCGATGCGTCCAAGACGTTGCAGGCGCAAAACTTCATCATCATCTGGGAAAAGCTCGTACCGAGCCTCGCGTAGCAAGAGGAAATCATGGCACGCAAAATCGCACAGTGGACTGTAACCGATGAGGGGCGCGACAAAGGGAAGGTATTTCTTCTCACCGAAATGCCAGCTTCCCGAGCCGAGGCATGGGCTACGCGCGTCCTTCTAGCCCTCATGGGGTCGAATACCAATCTGCCTGAGAACTTCGCCGATATGGGCATGGCTGGACTCGCGGAACTTGGACTCAAGGCTATCGCGGGCCTGAAGTGGGAAGTTGCTGAGCCGCTCCTCGAAGAGATGCTTCAGTGCGTGCAGATCATCCCCAGCCCGGGCAAGCCTCAAGTTGTGCGGGCGCTTGTGGAAAGCGATATCGAAGAGATTCTGACGCGGTTCAAGCTGAGAGTGGAGGTGTGGAAGCTGCACATGGATTTTTTGCAAGCCGTCGCGCCCTCATTCTCCACCGGAATCAAGTCGGCGGCGGCAAGCATGAACCGGCCCAATACCAGAACGTCCCAAAAGTGATTGCGGTCCTGATTTCCCGGCGTGTGGCGACATTGCATGAACTGGACACGATCTACGGGGTGCAGGATGCTTACGACATGCTGGAGATAGTGGCCGTGGACGATTACAACGCATCGCAGGAGTAACTATGCCGACCATCATCGATTCGTTGCTCGTCACCCTCGGCATCCAAGACAACGCGACGGCCAAAATCCCTGCGATCACTCGTAAATTCAAAGACGTAGACAACGAAAACAAGAACATAGCGAAGAGTACCAAAGAGGTAAACAAGGGCCTGACCGACATGGCCGGAAGCGCCATGAAGTTTCTCGCTGTCATTGGCGGAACTGCCGCAATCAAGACGTTCATTGTTGACCTTGCTGAATCGAATTCTCAGCTTCAGCGCCTATCGCAGAACCTCGGCGTGGGCGTTTCTACGATCTCGGCATGGTCGCAGGCAGCGGAACAGATCGGCGGGAGCGCCTCGGGCGTACAGGGCACGCTGGCGATGCTCTCCAAGGCGCAGACCGAATTCGCTTTGACAGGGCAATCTGGCCTGATTCCGTTTCTCTCGGCGCTTGGCATGGGAACGGGAGCTTTGACCTCGCAGAAACCCGATCAATTGCTGTTGGGCCTGGCTGATGCTTTTGAGCGCATTGTGAGGATCAAGGGACGCGCCACAGCCAACAATATGGGCCAGATGATGGGCATTGACCAGGGGACCATGAATCTCCTGCTCACTGGCCGTAAAGAGTTGGAACTGACCTTGCGCCGCCAAAAGGAATCGAATGCCGTAACCGCAAAGCAGGCGGAAGAGGGAGTCAAACTCAAGAAGTCCATCGAGCAGGTAAAGCAGACATTCGCTGCGTTTGGGCGCGATCTCTTGCTTAAAAATGCGCCCGCTATTGAAAAGATTCTCACACTGCTTAGCACTTTCGGTGATTGGTGCAAGGATAATGAGCAGTTCATAGAAAAATTCTTGAAAATTGTTGCTGTGGGGTTGGGAGCGATTGCTTTGAAATCGATGCCACTCAATCTAACTGTTCTAGCTATCCTTGGGCTTGCAGCAGGAATTGCTCTATTGTGGGACGATTATGAGACATGGAAGCGTGGCGGGGATTCGCTGATTGATTGGGGAAAATGGGAACCAGGAATTAAATCCACACTAGATGCCATGGACGCATTGAAGGATGGCCTTGTCGGCCTCTACGACGCTTATACTCGCTGGTATGAACGGGTGACCGGGCACAAGTTCTCTGATGATTTCACTGCTGGAATCCAGGCTATCGGGGATGCTTTGGGAATTCGCGGGAAGAACCTCTCTGCCAAACAAATGCAGGAGTTCTTTCAGAAACTCGGATGGACTCCTGAGCAATCCGCTGGCATCGCAGCGAACTTGATGAGGGAGAGCCAGGGGAATGCAAACGCTATTGGCGACCATGGGCAGGCTGTAGGGCTTGCACAATGGCATCCTGACCGGCAGGCTACATTCAAGCGCGTGTTTGGAAAAGACTTGCGTGATGCCAGCCCAGAAGAGCAGATGGCTTTCAAAAATTGGGAGCTTACGGTCGGACCCGAGAAAAAAGCTGGCAACCAACTGCGCAGGGCCACGAACGCTGCTGATGCGGCCAGCATCGTGTCGCGCTTAGACTTGCGTCCTGCGGATGCTTCAGGAGAGGCTTCGGCGCGTGGGGCGTACGCTCAATCGCTGATGGGCGTTGCTGGCGCGGGAAATTATACCGCTGGCTTGATGAGCTATCTCCGCAACCCGGCAAACGCATCATCGAGCCAAAGCAGCAGCGTGCAAATCGGTGAAGTCAAAGTGTACACCGCCGCAACTGACGCGCCAGGAATCGCCAAGGACATGAAACAATCGCTCGAATGGCAGTTCGCAAGCCAAGCAAATTCGGGGCTGAACTAAATGACTCTGATCCCCTATCCCGATGTTCCAATGGTCTCAGGCGTGCCATCGGTCCCGCGCGTGAACACTTCTATTCCTCCCGAAGATGCAAGCGCAACAATACCGCCTGGAGCGATGACAGAGGCGCTCACGAACTCGCTGCAATCCTCTCCGCAGTGGGGAATCTTTCCGTCGGTCACGACATCTTCATCGTTCGCAGGAACGACTTCGACAACGAATGTGCTAGGAAATGCGCTCGGGGCCAGCAGTGACAGCACGGCGGTTCTCTCCACATATGATGTGACCTATATCAAGGAAATGCGAATCAGTGATTTCCCGATTGAGCGGGGGGGATTTGCAAGCTACAACAAAGTTGAGATGCCGGGAAACCCTAAAGTCACGCTGATTTTGAATGGCACAGAGGATGATCGCGCGGCGTTCCTGACGGCAGTGGACGCGGCTTGCAAGTCTACACAGCTTTATAGCGTAGTGACGCCAGAAGCGACGTACATGAATGTCAGCCTTGAGACCTACACCTACCCGCGCACCGCAATCAAAGGTGCCAATCTCCTCATTGTAGAGATTTCGCTCAAGGAAATCCGCCCGGTATCTGCTTCGTATACGACGGTTGCCACGCCGATCAATGATCCGCAAAGTCCAAGCGCAGCCCCGCAGACAGACAACGGAATGGTGCAATCTCCTAAGCCTGATGTCTCGACGGCTAAGCAGATCGTCAGTATACTCCAGTCTTTGTTAGGAGCTAAGTAGATGCAGTTGGTTCCGCTCCAATCCGTGCCCTCACAGCAGGTCAAGACAGTTCTCGGTGGTCAGAACTGCCAGATTGCCGTGTATCAAAAAAACCAGGGCATGTTTGTCGATCTAAACGTGGGCGGCGTGGACGTATCGAGCGGTGTCCTTGCATTGAATGGCGTGCCACTATGCCCGACCAACTATTTGGGCTTCGTTGGGAATTTGCTATTCATCGACACGCAAGGATTGGATGATCCTGATTACACCGGGGCGGGAGTCCGTTTTCAGCTTTTGTACCTTACGGGTGCCGAATATGAACTCCTTTGAGAACAAGAAACGCCTTCGCTTCATTGTTACTCTGGCCACAGGGACATTCGGCTCGAGTTCCAACAATGTGATTACGCTTGAAGGATTTCGCGCCATCGCCATGATCGAGAAGGCTGGCGGAAACCAGATGGGTTCAATGCGGGCGCAAATCTACGGAGTAAGCCAAAGCGACATCCGATCCGTCACGACGCTGCAATGGCAACCAAACAGAATCATTCCAAACACCGTGCAAGTATTCGCCATCGACGGAGCGCAGGAAACCAGCGTTTTTACCGGAAACATTATCAATGCTTGGGGCGACTATCGGTCCATGCCAGATGTGTTCCTGATGATCCAGGCGCAATCCGCTTACTATCCTCAGTTGCTTCCAGTCGCGCCTGTGAGTTATCGGGAAAGCATCGACGTGGCAACCGCAATGGGTCAACTTGCGGCGGGGATGGGATTCACGTTTGAGAATAACGGCGTGTCGATCCAACTGGCTAATGTATATCTTCCCGGAACTGGAATGGATCAGGCGAAGAGTTTGGCGCGGGCGGCTGGAATCGATCTCTATCTTGACGATACAGTTCTGGCGATCACGCCTCCAAACACTCCTCGTGGGTCGAAGATTCCGCAGATTTCAAAAGGTTCGGGAATGATTGGGTATCCCACATTCGATGGCCTAGGGGTTAATTTCCAGACGATATTTACTCCCGCTATTCTATTCGGCGGGTTGATTGATATGCGAACGGATGTTCCACAGGCGAACGCGCAATGGATCGTGACTTCTATCAATCACCAACTGGAAAGCGAGAAGCCTAGCGGCGCATGGTTCTCGACAGTGAGAGGAAATAAATATGGGCTTGCTGTCACAAAATGACGAGGTAACGCTCGGTGCGCTTAAGCCCTCTACGACGTGGGGCGACTACAACAACATTCTCTTTGTTGTGATGCAGGTGCTTGCCAAGATGCAGACGGCGGCGATAGTAAAAATCATGGCCTGCTCAAATTCAGGCGGCGCTTCCCCAGTCGGAACTGTTGACGTCATGCCGATGGTGAATCAAGTGGATGGAAGCGGGAACCCAACGCCGCACGGAACGATCTACAATATCCCATATTTTCGCATCCAAGGCGGTGCGAATGCGGTGATTCTCGACCCGCAAGTTGGAGACCTTGGTATCGCCGTATTTGCCAGTAGGGACATTTCCAATGTGAAGTCTACGAAGGCACAGGCCAACCCTGGAAGCTGGCGGCAATACGACTGGGGAGACGGGATGTACCTGGGCGGGTTGTTGAATGGCACGCCGACGCAGCTCCTTCAGTTCTCCGCAAGCGGAATCTCTCTCGTTTCCCCAATAGCGGTTACCATCACCGCGCCAGAATCAACCGTGCTGAGCAGCGGCGGTACTGCCCTCGCGCTGGTTAACTCCGCATGGCTGTCTTGGTACACTGAAAACATCCAGCCTTTCCTAGAGGGTTTGGGCTACACTGGACCTACGATGCCAACGAATTCGCAGACTACGGTTTTGAAGGGGCAGTAGATGAGTACGACCGGATACAATACGCTCTTGCTCTCGCGGTCCCAATGGGATTTGTGCCTCGACAGCAGCGGAAACATCGCTATGGCGACTCCATCCTATTCGTTGGCTCAGGATGTGGCGAGTGCCGTTCGGCTGTTTCTGGGGGAACTGTATTACGATCAGACAAAGGGTATTCCGTACTGGACTCAGGTCTTCGGGCAGTATCCTCCCACGTCGCTACTCAAGGCGCTTATTGTCAAAGCGGCACTGACGGTTCCGGGCGTGATAACGGCTCAGGTGGTAATTCAGTCTTTCACTTCCCGTGAAGTGACGGGAAAGATTCAATTCACCGATTCTACGGGGGCAGCGAATGGCATCGCCTTCTAGCTCAGTTCCGGCCATCCAATTCACACCATCGGGAATCGTGCTGCCCGCTGATTCGGAAATTCTGGCAGGCGTACAGGCCGATCAGAATACTGCTTTCGGCGGAGGGTTGAATCCGTCCCTTGAAACCCCGCAAGGCCAGATTGCCAGCAGCGATACAGCTATCATCGCCGAGAAAAACAGCGAAATTGCCTATGTTGTAAATCAGGTGGACCCACAATACGCTTCTGGTCGCTTCCAAGACGCAATCGGGAACATCTACTTCATGGATCGCAAGGTAGCGCAGCCAACCATCGTGACGGCTACTTTGAGCGGTCTGGTGGGCGCGGTTATCCCATCGGCATCGCAAGCCAAAGACACATCAGGGAACAAATACACTCTCGCGGCTCAGGTCACTATCGGTTCGGATGGAACAGCGCAGGGCGTTTTCCAGAACATCGTGAATGGTCCAATTCCGTGCGCGGACAACACTCTGACGCAGGTATATCAGGCGGTGCCAGGATGGGATGCGGTCAACAATCCAACCTTGGCTGGAAGCATTGCGAGTGCTGTTCTCGGGCGGGATGTCGAGTCGAGAGCAGATTTCGAGTATCGCCGTCAGGCATCTGTCGCGGTCAATGGAAATGGCACAACGCAAGCGATTCGCGGAAACGTCTTTGCGGTAGATGGAGTTCAGGATTGCTACGTCATAGACAATGACGAAGGTGAAACTGTAAACACTGGTCCAACAAACTACCCAATGATTGCAAACTCTGTCTATGTCGCTACGCTGGGAGGCGATGCGAACGCGGTGGCTCTCGCAATATGGAAGAAGAAGTCCCTTGGGTGCAGCTACAACGGAAACACAACCGTCATAGTGACTGACCCAAGTGGATATAACTTCCCGGCCCCAACGTATACGGTCAAGTTTGAGCGTCCAGCGTCATTGCCGATCTATTTTGCAGTCCAGATTGTGAATGATCCGTCCTTGCCATCGAACATCGTGAGCCTTGTCCAGCAAGCTATCTTCAACCGCTTCTATGGACTCGATGACACGAACCGCGAACGCATCGGAGCAACTGTTTTCGTGACTCGATACTACGGGGCCATTGCCTCAGTTGCGGATAATGTGCCGATTCTGGAAGTGCTGATCGGGACGACAAGCACGCCGACCGCGTTAAAGGTTGCCGTGGGTATCGATCAAACGCCATCGCTGAACATCGCAAATGTAAGTGTCACACTGGTGACTCCGTGAAAAATATCGAACAAACCGTGGTAAGTCAATATAGTAATTCGCCGACGCTGGTGAGGCTCATTCAAAACATGAATGAGTACATCGACCCGACTGCGGACATTGACGGTTTCTTCGATTATGTGTGGAACGTGGAGACAGCGCAGGGATTCGGATTGGACATATGGGGGCGCATAGTTGGCGTTTCGCGCAGCGTGCAAATTCCAGACGTGGGAACATTCTTCGGCTTCCAGAACGGCACATCGCCAGAAGAGTTTGCCCCGTTTGGACAGGAACCGTTTTACAACGGAAGCGCGACGAGCTTTACATATCTGCTCACAGATGAAATTTACAGAACAGTCATCATGGCAAAAGCCCTGAGCAACATCTCAGAGGTGACGGCTCCTGCTGTGAATCAATTGCTCCATAACGTGTTCCCGGGAATTCAATGTCATGTTGTGGATCTTGGAGGCGAGGGTTTTAGGAATATGGCGATCCGCTATATATTCTATTCGCCATTATCTGCAACTCAGTATGCAATTATCGCGCAGACGGGAGTGATCCTCCGTCCAGCAGGAGTAAGTTACGACATTTATTTTCCGGTGGCCGATACAACTGTGCCGGAACTTCATTTCTCTTCAGCAACAATGTAGTCGTGAGGGCTAGTTATGCAGCTATCTAACGCGCCATCGAAGTTGACCGTTCCATTCGCCGAGGCAGGGGGAGCGAATACTATTCCTGTGCCATCACAAATTTCGGTTACGCCAGGAGCGGCATCGTACACAGACGGCTTCCCTCCACTCACGCGCACGCCGATTGCCAGCGGCGGCGTGCCTCCCAACGGCCTCGACATGAACGGAATACTGAAGGCCGCTACGGCTCCTTCAGTATGGTTTAGCGGCGGTGGCGGATTCCCGTTCGATTCAGTGTGGTCTACTGCTGTCGGTGGTTATCCACAAGGCGCAAGAGTGCTGCGCACGGATGGGTCGGGATATTGGCTCAACACGGTAGACAACAATACGACTGATCCAGAGTCTAGCGGCGGAGCAGCGGCGGGATGGGTCCCTGATACCACCTATGGAATCGCGCCTGTAACGCTCACGGCATCGGATGTGACCTTGACGGCGGCACAGTATGGGAAGCCGATCATCAGCTTGTCGGGAACTCTCACAGCCAATGTGAACCTGAATTTCCCGGCTATCGTGGGTCAATGGCTGGTGGTGAATAACTGTTCCGGAGCGTTTTCTGTGACGTGCAAAACGTTGGCTGGTAGCGGTGTTATTGCTCCTCCTTCGTCTCCGTCAAAGATATACGGCGATGCGACCAATGTGTACATGTCGAACGCCTCCACGGCGGCGATTACGTCATTGACTGGGGATGTGACTGCGTCGGGACCTGGCAGCGCAACAGCGACCTTGGCGGCATCTGGAGTGGCACCAGGAAGCTACAGCGGGGCCAATATCACTGTGGACTCCAAAGGAAGGGTGACATCCGCATCGAGCAGCACTCCGCCTTTTACGGGCACATCGGGGCATCAGATTCTCGACAGCGGCCTCATCCTTCAATGGGGTAGCACTGGCACGTTGCCGGATAGTTCTCAGGTTCCAGTGAACTTCCCTATCTCGTTTCCGAATGCCGTTTTTTCCATCTGTGCGAGCATGAACAATAACGTCGGATCGAACATCAGAACCATTCAGTGTGTTCCAAATAGTACTGCTGGATTTTACATCATGGCAAACGGATCAAGCGCATCGGCTTCGTGGTTTGCGATAGGGTATTAGCGCTAAAAGGAGAACGCATGAACACGGTTACGGTGACTTCGACAAACCTCTGCGATTCGGCGGGCAATCTGTACAGCGGCATCGTGCTATTCCAGCCTGTCCTGACAAGCGGACTGCCTACTCCTTATCGCGTAGGCGGAGGCGGAACAGTAACCGATGCCGCAATCGAAGTCATAGCGCACAACGGCGCATTCTCTGTAGAGCTTCCTGACACGACACAGACATCTCCCAAGAACATCTGCTTCAGACTCGTTGTTCCGGGCATTACAACCGGATACGACACTCTTCAGCCTCACGCAACGGCTATAAATTCAAGCGACTGGTGCCAGGGTGGGGTATGCAATCTTGACAACTACCCTCCCAATCTAGCGCCCCAAGTGACGGTGCAGGAAGGGCCTCAAGGACCGCAAGGAATACAGGGGCCGCCTGGGTCATCTGTAGTTCTGAGCGGTGTTGTGCTGATCCCATTTTCCGCGACTCCAGTCATCAATGCTACGCAAGGCCTTCAATTCAAGATCATCCTGACTGGCAACGTGACCAGCAGCACGTTTATCAATGGCGCGTCAGGCCCGACAATCATCGTCGTTCGTATCGTGCAGGACAGCGCAGGAGGTCACACGTTCGCATGGCCTAGCAATATGCTCAATGCTGGTACGCCCAACACGGATGCCAATTCAACCAGCGTACAAATGTTCGCGGTCAATACTGATGGCAGTGCAACCGCTGTCGGGCCAATGATGTATTCATAGGAGACACAATGCGCAGAACAGTTCTTACGATTTTCGCTCTTTCGCTCTTCATGCTCATCCCCGTCGATGCGCTTGCACAGACCACCCAGGGGCCTACCAAGATAAAGGGTACGGCGACGAATGGTATTGGCCTTGAAGTGACTGGGCCGACGCAATTAGATGGCGCACTCACCGGCACCAGCGCATCGTTCTCAGGCACCGTCGCGGCGGCCACGACGAACGGTATTGCCAACGCAGCCATGTACCCCGGCGCTGATTGCGGTGCGAAGATCATGGCCACAGACGCGGCATTTTCGAGTATTCCGGTTGAAATTGACGTGAATCAGTCGTGTGGAATGGCGTGGACTACGGCAGTGACGCTCTCTCATAATCACACGCTGCGCTTTGTGCAGGGTGGAGTCTATACCACGTCAGCAAGCGTTACGCTGGCCGGAAATGGGGCATCTATTGTGGGGCAGCCATCACCTAGTGAAATTGGCGATCTGCTACACGGAAGCGCCTATTTACAAGCAGCCAACGGTGCGAACCTCGCGGCTGTTTTAGTGTTGGGATCAGCTTCCGGAGCCGAAAATGTGGTTGATAACCTTGTAGTGGATGGCAACAAAGTAAATGGTGGAACGTCAGCCAGTGGAGTTGCAATCGAGGTTGACCGATCTGGACGCTTTGAACTGCGCCACGTTACCACTCAGAACGCGACATCCCACGGCATTTGGATTCACTCCACCGGCACGAATAACGAGTCATGTTGCGGGAAGATCACCAACTCGTTTTCGATCGACAACGGTGGTTCGGGCTTGTATGGCGAGCGTACTGGAGACACGTTCATCAGTGGCACAGAGTTTGAAAGCAACGGTCGGTACGGAATCGAAGCAGTAGGGTTCGCAGTCGTCCGTTTAGACCACAGTGATATCGGTGGTAATGCAATGGGCGGAGTAAATGTGATCCCGGCCCTTTCGCCGCTTTTTACTTCTCAAGGATGGTTGGTTAGTAATACTCAGTTTGGCGGCAACGGTGGAAATGACTTCAACTGTGATGGATCGCTAATGGCTTGGTCGGTGGGATTTCATACGATCACCGGAAACCAATTCACGATAAACAATATGCTCAAGACCGACAATACCTACGACGCAATCCACCTGCAAGACTGCAATGCATCCGTTACAGGCAATGTGTTTTTGGGTGGAGGAGGTTACCGATATCGGTACATGGTCAACGAACCTGCACAAGTAAATGTGCTGCCGATGGGAAGTTCGGTTGTAGGGAACCTAATTAACGTCGGCTCGTATGGAACTGGAGTGTTGAACCTGCTTCCACAGAGCACCTATTTCGGAAACAACGATCAGGCAGACTCATATTGGCAGTTTGGGTTTAACAATTCGCTAATTCCTAATGTGACAAACGCTTACAACCTGTGTGATCCAAGTTTCACCTGTCGCGATCTGTACCTCAGCGACTACTTCAGTATGAGTAACGGGCTGGCTTCGATTAACGCTCAAGGTCGTGGAACTTTTACGGGTGCTCAAGTCATGGTGAATGGTGGGGGTTCTTCTGCTGCAACGCTCGATATGTTCGACACCACGGCGGCGGCGGTTACACCGCACAAATTTTTCAGGATTTCAGCGGGTGTACTGCAAATACTTAACAGCGGTTTTACTGCACCAATAGCCTCGCTGGATGACGCTGGTAATTTTTCGGCGGCGGGCAGTGAGACGCTTGGATCGCCATTGCTTCCGGCGTCGGGCGGCACAGGCGCAACCACAGCAGCGGGAGCGAACCTGAACATCACAGGCGTAACACAGACTGGCACGCTTGGCACAAGTTCGCAGGTCAGCACGTTTCCGGGCACCGGAACCTTTAGCACCGTTGCGGCGAAGACTTCGGTATCTTTCGGTGCTACGAACACAAGCGCGGATACGACTACGATTCGCAACGCCGTGGCTGCAAGCCCAACTACGCAGCCAAGCGTCAACCCTTTTTATCTGCCTCCGCAGACGCCACTCTACCTGTTCGACTCAACCCTTTCGGATGGACAAATCGCTGCTATTACGACACCGCTTCCTATCAACGGCCAGAACGGACTTCTCCAGTTCAACGTGGCAAGTGGGATGGACGGCTTCTTGATCAAGCCGGGTACATATAGCAGCGGGCTTGGCGGTGATGGATACTACTACCAGAATGTGACGAATCAAAACCAAACATTTGTGGAAGCATCTGCGCCGAATACTTGGCTTCCGGGCGGCGCGAACGTGCGCTACTGGCTCCGCTTTGACGCCAGCAATCAGGGCGGATTTATGAATCGCTGGATTAACAACCGATTCTTCGGGACCACTTCCGGCTATTCCTTTTTTATGAACAATGCGACTTCGGGCGGCGTGGCTCCAAACCAGTCCGCACAAAACTCCAACGGTGGTTTATTCGTCTCCACGATTGCCGACAACTTCATGTCCGCTGGAATCTACATGCGAAATGCCGGGGACACGAACCTAATCCGGCACAACCACATCAACGCTCCGCATGGGATTTACTACTCCGAGATCAGCGGGGCGGTCGATACGCTCTTTGAGCACAACAGCGTGACCTCGGGAGACTGTCCCATTCTCTATGCCGGAGGTTATGGGGCGAGCTTCATCTACAACGAGCTTGGCATATCGCAATACTTCTCGCAAGGCTGCACGACCGGAACGCTCACAGTGGGAGACGGGACCTCCGCCGTGGGAAATGCTCTGGTTATGGGCAACACGCTGGGTGTAGATCAGGTGCCAACTGTGCCGGTGTCGCCTCTCTATATCGGTGCAACCAGTACCAACGTGAGTGTCGAGTGGAATATGTTTGAGCCTCCGGCATCGACCGGAAATGCTTTAATTTACAACGCAGGGACTTTGACGAGGCCGGGGCGGAACAACTGGATCAGCGGAAGTAAATCTCCTGTTGTCTCACAGATCGTCGGACCCGGCACTACTGCGTGGGAGAACAACAAGTCCATCGAAGGTGCGGCCCCGGTCGGTGTGCTGGAAAACCGCCTGACTTGCTCAGAGGATTTAACGTGTCTTTCTTGGGTTCCGGCCAACCTTGGTGCCGGTAGTTTGCCTGCACCAACGAACGTGAGCGGCGTGGCAACGCCCAACGATCCGCAGAACACAAGTACAGTTTCGTGCCTTGTACTTGCACTGAATGGGGGAACAACGACAGGAGACAGTTCCAGCATTACGCAGTCTTTGACGGGTCTCACAAACCCGCATCCGGTGGTAGGATCGGCGTGGCTGAAGTCGAATGTGCAGGTAACAGGTGCCAGCGTCAGCGGGTCGGGCACAGGAGCTACCATCACCTATACGCTTTCCGAAATCGCTTCCTGCGGTGGCTTGACAACGGCTGGCGCAGTAAGCGGCAAACCTTACACGGTCGCAAACGTCAACCCGTCCTCCTGCAACGCAACTGCGGCGACGGTCACCGCAACAGGCACCAATACCGTGACGGTGGCGGCGCCTAATACGACGTGTAGCTACGTGAGCGGCGGCAACGTGGTATTCAAGATCGACGTCGCAGACGGGGCAAACGGTGAAGAGTATGACATTGGGTGGGCTAATCCTAACTACCCTGACAACGGATGGATCAGACCGTCCGTGTCAACGCCCCCGAGTACCGCTGCGACTACCGATCTACTCCGGTTCGTCATCGTTGGGAGCACGGTTTCAACCTATTCTGATAGCGTGGATCTTCTCTTTGGGGGAGCCGACAATGCTTCTGGTTTGTACCCTCACATTGAGACTACTTCAACCGGACCTCAGCCTTTGCAGTATGGCGTAATGGCGAACGGAGTCAAGGGCGCAATCCCTTGGGCACCCTCATCGACTACGCCTCAGAACCAACTTCTTTATTCAGGTGATCTGACCAATGGCGCGTGGGTTCCTTCTCATTCGGGATTGGGGAGCAATCCGGTTGTGACAACCAGTGCCGTGCTCGATCCCAATGGTTACGCTACGCAACAAGTCGCGTTTAATCTGAACGGAGATTTGACCAATACCGCCTATTCAGAACTGATCCAGACCGTCTCGGGAGCCACAAACCCTCATATGGCTTACGAAAGGGTCTGTATCAAGCCTACTGCTGCAACCGCCATCGGCGGCGGTTCGATCACGAATCCAGTTGTGTTCCTTGGTGTGGTCGGATACGGAAACGCTCAAGTGACTCTTACAGTTGGATCATGGTCATGCTTTAATTTCACAACGTCGGTTGCCGCTACGAGTACCCAATGGGTTCTTTTTACCGCAAAACCAGCGGCTTTTGGCACTGACACGATGACGGCGTTGGTGTCTGAATCGCAGTTATCCTATAAATCCATCGGCATTTCTAGCTACGCCCAGACCACCACGGCAGCCATTGACTACACGAGCGCGACGGCGATCTATGCGCTAAATGGTGATGTGACGGCGCAGGGCAATGCGTCAACGCCTGTGTTGGCCACGGTGAAGGCGATAAATGGGGCAGCGGTTCCGACCAGTAAGACCGTAGTAGGCACTAACTCCAATGGGCAGCTTGTGGACGCCAGCGGGGCCACCCTGACAAACAACACCAGTGGTACCGCGGCTTCTTTGCTCGGTACAGGTGGAATGTGGAAACCAGTTGCCAAAGTAGCAAGCTCGCTTTACTCAGGAACAACTTCAACCGGACTAACCACGATCTACACGCCGGGAAGCGCAGGCGAATTTCTGCTCTGCGGAGACATGAGAATCACCGTCGCCCCGAGTGCTCAGACACAGGCCGAGGTCTATCGCAGCTATACCACGGATGGGCATACCGACGCTGGCGCGGTCAACACAGGTGCTAATGGTCAGGTGGTGGCGAATCTCGGTACGACGACTACGCAATGGGCCGGAGCTAAAGCCTGCGAACCGTTCTGGAGCGACGCAGCGGCTATTCAAGTCGAACTATTTTTGAGCGGCGTCACAGGCACCCCAACCTACAGATGGAGCGCCACGCTTTACCAGATGCAGTAGCGTCGTTGAATACATCTGAACGTTACCTAATCATCAGATGGGAGGTAATTCGGGGCATGAAGCAGGAACTCACGGCGCAGAGCAACACAACGGTTACGTTCACTTTTCCGGCACTGACCGGCAACCTGTTCTATCACTGCGACGGAAACTAAGGAGATTATCATGGCAGACAAAGTTGTAAGTATGCAGCAAAACGGCGACGGGAGCTTTGACTTCGGCTTCCTGTTTGATAATGGCGCGGGGATCACCGGGGAGACGGATGTCCACGTTCCGGCCCCTGTCGGCACACCAGCGGTCTACGCCAGCGACGGAATTACGATCCTGACGGCGGCTGTCCCTGCGGTGCCTTATACAGCACAGACGGCGGTGCAAGCGGCGCTACCTATTGCGGCAGCGCAAAAGGCAAACTGGCTTGCGTCGGTGAGTGCCGTGCCGGTCATCGGCAATGTTGTACTCCCGTAGACAATCCGGGCGACTTGAAGGCAACGTCGCTGTGCGCACTGCGGTGCCTGAGTAGGACCCGATGAAGATGCAGTAATGGCGGGATCGGGGTTTTAGAGTACGAGGGCCAGGAGATGAAATGGGCAACTTGGAAGATGACAAGATTGAAATCATGGAAGCAGTAAGAAACGCTATCGGAGCCGCACTGAATGAGCATAAACTTGGATGCCCTATGGCTCAGAACATTCAATCGCTTGAGAGAATCCGCGCCGACTTATACAACGGCGAAGATGGAAAGAGCGGACTATCTTATGAGTTCCGCGATTTTCACAGCGCTTGGGTGCAGCGTACAAAAGATGAAGACAAGGCGCAGGCTGAGCTTCTTGAGGAACGAGCGGCGCTGGCAGAGCGCGATAGGGAACGCCGCAGAAATTCACAGTGGCGCAATGGAATAGTCGCTGTTGCGATGCTGGCCCTCCTCGGGTTCCTGTGCCAAAAGGGATGGGACCGCGCAGTGATTCTCAACAAGATAGCAGACGACTGGACCCGCTACTACCAGAACAACCCTACGCCGCCGCTCATAGTTCCCGCTCCGCAGAATCCGCACAAATCCTACTTCCAACATCTTCAGTCGGGAGTATCATCTAACCAAAAGCCGCAGGACGCGGGAATCCCGCCAATTGCTAATGGAGGCAACCAATGAGTACGACACCTGATCCAACCGGGTATCCGTTTCCGCAGAAGCCCGGGCCAGTCAATTGCGATGTTCCTACGGGAATTCCCAACAAGTCGGACTTGCCCGATCCCGACGACATGAAAGACAAGGACGAAACCGAATGAGCAATTGGAAGACAACTACCGCTGGCCTGTTGGCGGCATTCATCGGCACTGTGGGACCGCTCACAGCCTACCTCGCTACCACAGCAAACCCCAAGGCCACAGAAGTGTGCGGCGTTCTTACCTGTGCTGCCGCCATTGCCCGCGTGTGGGTCGGAATGCTTCAGAACGATGCGCTGCCGACAAACACCGTGACCACTACCGCAACGACCGTCACCACGCCAGCGGTTCCCGCGTCAACCGAAACCACAGTCGTAACGAAATGAGGCTTTCAGTGAAACGATTTACTCTATTCGCCAGCCTTATGCTGGCCATATCCCTGTTCGTTGGGTGCAAGGCTGCAAACACGCCGCTCCCCGCGAACGCCATCAACGCCACGGACGCCCGTATCAGCGCCAACCTCGAAGCTGCTCATGCCGCCGTGGTCAATTACCAATCCAACGTAGTCGCTGGCAAGCACACGCCAGATGCTACCGAGAAAGCGGTGGTAAACAAGTTCATTGCATCCCTGAATGCAGCCGACCGCATCTACTGTGGCGCTCCCGCCCAAGGCCAACCGTGCGCCGTGGGAAGCTATCATGCCCTACTTGTGGCCAACCCCGCAGCCGGAGAGCCTCAGCAACTCATTGACGCCATGCTGGCCGTTACACAGAATCTGAGCGCGATTCAGACGCTCGTCCAAGAGGTGAAATAATGCTTCTGACCATCCTTACGCTCATCAGCACGCTTCTTCCGGCCGTTCTCAAAGGGTTCGGCGTATCGAGCAGCATCGACAACCTTATTCCGGCCATGATTACGGCTCTCGGCCAGATAATCACCGGCATCCAAACCAAGACGCCAGTTGCTTCAAGCTTAACGGCGCTCCAGACGGCGCTTACCGCACTTCAGGCAGACACCAGTCTCAGCCCGGTAATCCTGGGCGATATCAGCGAGGGTGTGAACGACCTGCAAGCGGCTATTGCGGCCTACCAGAAGGCGCAGATCGCGATTGATCCGTCTTCGCTACAGCCGTTGTCAGAGATCGTCTAACCTTCCACTGCACACACTTGGGGAGCCGCTAGATTTGACAACTAGCGGCTCATTTTTCATGAGGTAACCATTTTGCTTGAGTGGACAAAATGGTAGAGAAAGAGGGAGCATGCACACATCAGAAGCGGGATTGGATTTCATCGCAGCACGGGAAGGATTTACGGCCACAGTCAAGCCGGATTGCGGGCACAGTGTCATCGGTTACGGCCATGATCTTCTAGTCGGAGAGAGCTATCCCCACGGCATCACCAAACTTCAAGCATGGATCATTCTCGAAGATGACGTTGCCAAGTGGGACAAGGCTATCGCGGCGCACAACCTGAAGCTGACGCAGAACCAATGGGACGTCCTCTCAGACTTCACGCACGAATGCGGCGTGGGTGCCCTGGGGCAGCTCCTTGCGCATGGGGTAGACCAAGTGCCTTACCAGCTTTACCGCGTGGCCGGAGACGGGACGCAGCACGGCTGGATATACGCCAAGGATGCGCATGGGGTCGAGCAGATTCAGTCCGGCATGGTGGCGCGACGGCAGGCTGAGATTGATTTGTGGAACAGGGTATAAATCCAAAGCAGGAGGATAGCGCCAGAGCGGGAGGCTTTTAGGGCCTCCCTTTTTATTGCGCCTTCCCGCTTACCTGTGTATTCCTCTTGGCGTCAACCCGCTTCTCCTGACAGATGTGGCAAGCCTGCGGGATGTAGTCTGACCGAATTCCGTGAATCTCACATGATGGGCTTACTGGGAAACAGGTATGTCCATCGATCACGAATGGCTTCGAGCAGATGCAGACCTCCGGCTTCTTCCATAGCTGCGGTATCGGTTCCTTGCTCGGTTGCGCTCGGATGCCGTCAAAGTTTCCTTTCATCGTACTTTCTCCAGTCCTTCGTCAATGCTGTTGACGATGTAGTACTCGTGTCCCATGCCGCGCACCTTTTCCCCGAACGCCGCCTGGTCTGCAATGCGCTGCTTTTGTGTGATTCCCTTGGGGTCTTTGGTCTCAAGCCATACTACGCGCCCGCTGCGGAAGAACACCAGAATATCTGCCGTCCCCTTGTCATGCAGGTGCATGAATCCGCCCTTGACGCGAACCATTCCGCTGTTCATGCGCAGCGCGAAGTGTCCCATCTGGTTAATCATCCGTACCAGCGGCCCGGTGATCTCTTGCGTCTCGCTCACTGTTTCTCCTCTTCCATTGAATCATTCCCCGATTCTTGGCAACAGCATCCCTCACGCTGGCATCCACGCCCAGGCTCATGCTCGATTCGCGGATGACGGCAGTGTTGGCACTTGGGAGTTCGGTCAGTTGCGCGGTGGTGGCGCATCTGCGGCCTCCTTTGGCTTCCAGGTACATACAATCTGAAGTACCTTGCCGTCCTCCGTAGAGACAAAACGGCAATCCGCATAATCAGGTCCAAAGTGAAGATTGGCAGTCAAGCGACATACCCCGTTAGCGTCTTTCGTGGCCGAAAAGTAGCTATACCCGCACGGAGGTTCGTACAAATATACTCCTGTCGGAGTTGTCTGCTGCTCCTGCTTATTGTGATCTGCAACTGGCAGCGCAGGCTTGACTGTCTGCGCTGAGAGTGCCGCTGCAAATAGAAATACTGCGAGTGTCTTCATTTCGTCTCCTTTGCGATCTCTTCCATGACAATAGCCGCGAGTTCTGCCGGGTTCCAGACGCTGCTGTTGATACATCGTTGCGTCTTAAACCGTTCCGTGATGCGCTCCTGAAGTGTGGGCGGGGGTGGTGCGGCCTTTACGTGGAAGCGAATGTCAAACAAAACGCTATCCACATATTGTTCTTTGCGGTCTGCCAAACCTTTGCGTATCGCCTTCTCCCACCGCGCATTGCTGTCCTGCTGGACGAGGCGGATTACTGCCGCAATAGGTTCGCGCAGATGCTGAGGTTGCTTAGGAGTCCAAGGTACAGTCATAAATGCTGTACATGCGCTCTCCACCAGAGCGCCGTCTACCGGAGCAGGGGCGGGAGTCCTATCTGACTCTGACGTGAATGGAGACCCTACACTGGCGAAGTTTGCCGGAGCGGACTGCGTGTTATGGCATGGGCATACGCACCCATCGCCAGCACAGGTTCTTCCGCATTCATGATCGTATTTGGGAGCAGGTGTTCCGTGGGTATGCAGAGTCGCGTCCTCGCATAGAGGGCAGTCAACTCCCTGCATCCTATCTGTAACCTTGCACTCCGCATCGGCCAGCCGTAGCGCCAGCGTGGCCGCTTCCATCCCGATACTCGTCGCCTGTTTTGCGATTCCGCTTGCCATCTCACTCAGTGTTGCCATGGTGTTTTCCTTTCGGTGAATAGTTCTGTTGCGATCCTTTCCGAAAGCAGTTGCATCCGTGGCACGTTGCCTGGATATTCTCTTGCCGGTCATCATGCTTCACTGATCGCGGCCGGATGTGGTCTGCTTCACACTCTTCCCATCCTACTGGCTTACCGCATATAGCGCAGAGTCCATCTTGCGCAACCCAAGCGATAAACTTTCTTTCCCTGTAAATGTCGCGCCCTGTCTTCGTGAGCATATTGATTCGCTCTCGCCCATCTTCCATGACTCTGATAACTATCGGCTCCCGCTTGTCCTTCGCGTCAGGAAATGGCTTGCGGCGGATACGTGCGCTCTTCTTCGGGATCGGTACTGTGCTGCGCGGTAATGGCCTGCGTGGTTTCATAAATTCCCCCATTGCTCGGCCATCGCATCGCCAATCCCTTGTAGTGTGGTGCTTCTGCGTTGCTGACGTGTGAGTCCGTTCTTGATGCCAGGTGACTCATAGTGGACGCGCGGCTCACGCCCGGCGACAATGTTTGTCGGCACTAGTTTCGGCAATCCTTTGAGCCATAGACAAGTGGCCTTTGTTTCGCCGTGGCCGAACTGCCAAGGTTGAATGATCTGGTCGGGCTTGCGCCAGCGACTCGACATCAGGCCGATGGGATTCTCGATAGCGATTTTAGGTATGTCAGCGTTGGCGAACAGCATGAACAGGTCTATCGCTTGTATCTGCTCTTTCTGCTTATCCTTCCACCATCGAGCGCCGCTGACTGCGAGACGAGTACAAGGCGGAAAGGCAATCATCATGTCCCACTGGTAGGTGTATGGAAGCAAAGCGTCCCAAGCGTCACCTACGATATGAAACTCACTCCCATCTGTAGCCGGGATCATATCGAGGGACCAAGCATCATGGCCCAACTTTCTAAACGCTTCACGAACCACACCGGAAAATTCACAGGCCACTAATATCTTCATCGTGAACACCCCAAAATAAGCCGTCTTGCGGAATCGTCCCTGCATCTGCAAAGCTGAGCAAGCAACGCATCAGGTAAATTGTGGCTCGGCTGGACATAGCTAAGCCCGAACCGGAGTATCCATGCTTCCCGCTGTGGGGCTATTGCGCTCATGCCTTCTGCTCCTCAATCCACTTCTGATACCGAACCGCGTTCTCGCTGATATACGTCTCTGCGATGTACTCGATTGCCTCTGGCTGTGTCTTTGCATCCAAAGCCAGCGCCATTGTGATCGCCACATCAAACCGGCTCTTCCCATCCTTGGGCAGCATCACCGGTTCAGCGTGTTCGAGCTTCTGGTTATGCTTCTGGTTCAGATAGTTCAGCAATCCCCTCTTGGTGGAGGTCTGCGCGGTCTGCAATACGTCCGGCTTGGTGCGCACCTTCTCCGACACGCCGGGGCTGGAGAGCAGCATCAGATTCGACACGCTGATCTTGTTAATCGTCTCCATCGGGACGCCGGCCAGGGACTCATCAGCCGCCTTCGCTGCCTTGGCATACCTTGGCTGGTCGGGGAAGAAGCACTCCGTCCAGCGGTCCAGCGACTTGAATGGGCGGTCCATCTCCGGATCTACATCGTCCTTCCACGTCTCCAACTCCCGCACCATCCGAAAGCATTGAAGCCGCACATGGAATATCGTGTCTAGCGCGTGTTCCTCAGCGCCCACCAGTGATGTCAGGATGGCCTTGAGACGCGTTCCTGCTTCGGGTCTGCCCAATTGCCTTATGGCCTGAAAATCAGGAGCGCAGAGCGTGGGATGCAATGTTGCACCTGTGACTAGATCGTTCACTTGGCAATCTCCCAATCCTCGGTAGTCAGGTCTGAGACGCTAAGAATGAATTCGCCACGATGCACGACTGGGCCTTCATCCCATAAAAGCTCTAATAGCGAATGGCACAGAGGAGCGATTTGGCGTCCGATGCGTGCGTTGTGCAGCCATGTGGAGCGGCGTACATGCTTTCCTTCTTCTAGCCATTTACCCGCCTGCTTAATGTCGCTCATGCCTTCACCCCGCGAATCTCCGCACACATTTTCTTCCATGCTCCATAGGGTCCAATATGGAGCGTTCCATCAGGATGCCGCCAGACGCTCTGATTGACAGGAGTCCAGCCAGCCGCAAGCAACTGGATGCGCATCTGCTCTGGAGGAGTTTCCTTGCAATCATCCACTACGTCTAGCAGCATACGGCGAACTCTTTCCGTGTCTTTCATGCCTCTACTCCGGTAGGAAATGGCGATGGATGCTCATCTTCAGGGTTTGGTTCATCCTCTAACATCATTTGAACTGCCAAGCATAACCCAACTAGGACAACCCTTTGGTCCGCAGGATTGCGCGATCCTTTAACTAATTCAAGGGCGTCGCCAGCCATACATTCATACATCTGATTGCGCTTTTCTTGGCTCATGCTTTCTTCCTCCGTATTCCCTTCACCTATCCTGTTTATCTGGGAGAACAAAGAAACTATCGCTGGACGCTAATTCACTCGCCGCGCTCAGTTTGTTAACCTTTGCCCATACCGATACCTCATGAGAAAAAATGCGAGTGGCATAACAAAAACTTTTCCTGTCGTTGCTGATACGCCCCTGACCGATTACCGCCGCGACACACTTAACCGCGTCTTCCAGTGAAATGGAATCGTCCGATACTTCAATGTTTATTCGTCTCTTCATTTCGTTTTTCTAACCCGTATTCCCTTCAACCCGTTGCCCATCTCTTCCAGCACCTCAGCCGCCGTTCCCGTCCCGGCAATCACTGCCTTGATAGCGGCCTCGCACGCTGCGATGATTCTCGCCTTCTGCCCTGATTCTGTTGCGTCCATCACTCGCGGCTGGTGCACCAGTGGCCGATTGTCCATCAGCACCTTCATCAAGCCACCACACCGCTTTGGTGATCCGTCGCTGTTGCGCTCTGTCGTCCCCGATGGAATGCGCCCACAGAACCGTACTGTTGATTCGCCTGGGAGCAGAAAGCCAGACATTGTGACGTTGCAAAGTGGGCACTGCCAGAGTACGTGCTTGCGGTCATTGCTCATTTACCCACCAGCCTATACCTGCAAGTGTGCGAGTGCAACAACCGCTCCGTAATGATCTGGTGCGCCCCGTACTTGTCCAGCCGAAGGTCACGTATCCGGCTGCAAATCGTGGAGTCCGATACCCACCGGCCCGTCAGCGCCTCGATGCGCTGCTTGAGCGTGTAGGGCGTATGCCAGGCGTGATGCTCTCTCAGGAGGCTAAGCACTTCGCCATTGAGCGCGGTCGGGTCTAGCTCGGTATCGGTCATGGCTTCACCACCTTTGATGGCAGCAACCATACGACTTGCCGCTTGATCCACAACTTCTGGTCCTTCGAGAGCTTCCGATATTTCCGCAGAACTCCATCGTATGTACGAGCGCCGCCGAACATTTGTGCATACTTCTCCAATTTCTGCTTCTTGCGCGGATCGTCAACTCTTACATCTCCGCCGCGAACACCCGTGGGAAGGTGCGTAACGGCCAGCCATTCTTTGTCTGTACTGGGCTTGCGTGCGCCATATTGTGGAGGCGGAGTCAATCCCCATAAACCGACAACCATAAATACTGGCCACTTCATACGACCATGCCTGGTTGCGATCTCGCAAGTTCCAACCTGCTCAAGCTCGCCAATGCGCAGTTTTTTCAATGTCCTCTCCTTTTCTTCTTCAGGTCCATCAGCGCAAATAGTGACATCTGCGGCTCTGCGGTCCCGTCTGGAATCTCTTGCACCCTCGCAAACTTCTTCTCCGGTATCGCCCCCTCATCCGCCTGGTACGATTCCAGATTCTCATAAGCCTTGACCTCCACAAAGGTGCATTTGTCACGGATATGCTGCCGTAGATAGCTGCTGGCCATGCGGGTACTCTTGAGTGAATCTGCGCTGTGTTGTGGAACCCCCTCGTAGATGTAACGCGCCTTGTCGTAGCGCACTGCCAAGTATCCGGTTCCATCTCCCATGGGCGAGAATCGCATCCCGCGCATAGGGTTCTTGACAGGTACCCAGTCTCCACCCGGCGTTCGTCTCTGATCTGTGACAGGTATCCATCCCATTTATGGCACCATTTCTGAAAACATCGGTATCTGTTGCGGATTCTTTGGAACGATCTTTCTGTCTACCACATAGTCAGTGAACGCCCAGTACGGATGCTGCCAGTCTCCATCAGCTTCACGCGGGAACGGCTCCTTCGGCGGCTGCTTCGCTTCCCACTTTGCCACGCCCGCGGTAAACGCGCTCTGTGCCGCGCGTGCCCTCTGCGGCGTTCTGACGGGCGGTTTGGTCCACTGGCATACATGGAGGGTATCGCCTGCGTAGAGCCGCCATTTGCCGTCCGTCTGGACCCATCGTAGGCCGTCTTTCTGGCACCTCTTACACTGACTCATCTGATTCTTTGCGCTTCTCGACCAAGATCGCTGTCGAGTAGTCTGGCTCCCAAAGCGATATTGACTCATTCGCCTTATTGAAGGCACCAAGTGCTGTTTCGAGTTCTTCAATGCCGTTCAGGTCCGAAGTATCGGCATCGTCCCACATGTTATCCAAAAGGTTGCAGGTCACATCCTCAAGATCGACTTTTGGCAAGTGCGAATCCTGACACGCCCACACGTAATCCGGTTCTTGGCCTTCAAGAAACTGGTCAACAGCGTCCTCGACGGAATCGTAAAACTTATCTCCGCACATGACGTGATCACCGGCATAATCGGATGCCTTGATCTTGGTTGCTTTCTCGAAACGCTCGGCTTCCTTGGCTTCTTCCTTATCGTGCCAATCCTTACGTGCGCACTCTTCGCACATGTGCTGGAAGTGCCCCTTCGTTACCTTTTTTCCACACGCGCAGAGATGCTCACCATGACACCAGTCGGCCTGTTCTTTGGATGCATAAACGATGCGGCACTCAGAGCAATAGAAGATGCCTGCCGTGGTCCCGTCTGCCTTATAGAGTTCGATTGCCTCAGCCATTTCAGTTCCTCGTAGGGTTGCGGGGCAGCTTGCACCGCCCCTGGTTGAGCTACTCCGGCCAGCCGAGCGCCTCAAGCGCCGCGTACAGTTCCGGCGTTACGTTGGCGTAGCGGTACTCGCTCCCCGGTAGCCCTGATGCCTGCTGCTTCTAGTTGGGCGGAAACTTGATTCCAAGCGGATACTCTGCTCCGCTCTCATAGCCGATCTCGCTGATTTGCGAGGAATCGACTGCCTGCCACTGCATCCCTTCTTCTTCCAAAAGGTCTACTGCTGAAAACTACGTCATTACGCTTCCCCTTCCACGACCGGTTTACCCTCGAAGTACGCTTGTCCGTCAACAAAGCACACGTCGATGATGTTGATGAAGTGCTGATTGTTCTTGTCCGCTTCCTTGATTGTGAAATTGCACTCCAGACCCACGCTCTCCTTAAGCAAGTCCCAATACTTCGTATTGAAGCATGAGGCGAAGCTGACGCCGTTGTGGGCTCCAAGGAAGGTGACCACTACATAGCCCTTACGTGCTGACTGTCCTTCAGAAGCCGGTTTTGCCTCTACAGCCTGGACGCCCTTGATAACCGTGGTCAGGCCGTTCGGAGGTATGAATTTGCATTGCCCTGCCTGGGGTTGTGCTTGCTCCTGCGGGGCCGCTGCACGTTGGTTGGCCTGTTGACTTGACTGCTGTGTGCTGGTCGCTCTGGCGGTTTGGTGCAATGTTGCACCTTGGCGAGTCTGCCGGGAGGGCAAGTCGCCTTTCTCGCCGGTAGAGTCAATCATCTCTTCCGAGTCGGCTATGCCTACGATGGCCTTGTATCCATACTTCTGCCCATAGGTCTGAGAGCCGCCGATGGTCTGCTGGTTGAATACCGGAGTTCCACCCTTGCCAAGCGCCAGTTCTCCTGGCAATTCGATTTCGTTTTGCATCCACTCGCCCGAATCCCAATGAACGAGTCTGGTGTAAACCGTGACCGTCTTCCTTTCCAGATCAACCACCGGGAACTGAGAAACGGTGAGATGGTACTTTGTGAGCGAAGGACGCACGGCGGCGACGATCTCCACAAGGGGAGTGTACTTGTAGCCGACAAATTCATTCTTCACGTTCTTCTCGGCTGGCAGAAATTCTACCTGTGCTTCACCGAGTGCCTTGTTGAGATTCTTCAGCGCGTAATCGGATGCCGTCGTTCCCTCTGCAAGGACAACGACCCCCGGGACCTCTTGCATGATTTTCTCGCTCATAGTTTTCCTCCGTGAATCAGCTTCCCGTCTACACGCTCGTAGTGGATGCCCCAGTTCGGGTCGGTATCGGCATCGTATTCCCGCTCCACCCGCTCCGGCTCACCGCTGAAGCCGCGCTCTACATCCTCGGCCCTTTGCCACTCTACTGCCTGGTCGATGGTCATGGCGTGACCTCAACTTCCCAATCGCTCCATATTTCATGCTTCTCGCCATCTATTCCATCTTTGCGGAGAGTGATCCCCCACAAACGCAATAGCTTGGGGTCGTAGTTGCAATAGTTAATCTCGCACACTCGGTATCGAGAGATGACGCGCTGCTTCTCAATCCCATATCCCCGTTCGGTTGTAACCGTTACGATTGTTCCGATGCGAACCCCCAAGCCTTCAGCAATCGCGGCGGCGAGATCAATTTCCGTTTGGGTCCGTTCTGCGGATAGTTTTTTCTCCTCGCCGCGCAAATAATCGATTCTGTTTTTCATCGTGTTCAAGTTGTTCATGGCGTGACCAACTTCGCGAACTCCGGCTTGAGGACGGAAACTACCTTGTTGTCTACGATGGCCAGGTTGCACACGTCATTCTTGAGTAGGACGTGCTGCACGGTGATTTCGCCGAACACCTGTCTCAGGTACACGATATCGTTATGCGTCGAGAGGTCGAGTTTCGCGCAGGAATCGGCCAGCATGATGCCCTTCGCCTGCTGCACCGTCTCGCCGTAAGTGTTGATACTGGCGTTCTGTTGGAGCGTGGGATGCTCATCACACCAGTTGGCATACGCTCGTAATGATTCTGGAAAGTTCATGGCCATATCCTCCAACGTATTATTTTGATTCAACAAATTTTCCATCCTTGAGCACATAGAACGTATCGGGCTTTATTTTTCCCCTTACAATTGCAATGCCCATCGCCTTGATAGCTCTATCCTCGCCGTACTCTGCCAACACAAGAAAACTACCTTTCGTGCCCTTGGCTTTGCCTTTTACGCCCAAAGAGGCCGCAATAGTATTCTTCCCACTCACGCTCGATAGAGCGAATTTGCCGGTGGTGGCGCTGTGAGCGAATTTGCCGGTGGTGGCGCTGTGAGCGAATTTGCCGGTGGTGGCGCTGTTAGCGGAGCAGCCGGTGGTGGCGCTGTGAGCGGATTCGCCGGTGGTGGCGCTGTGAGCGTAGTTGCCGGTGGTGGCGCTGTGAGCGAATTTGCCGGTGGTGGCGCTGTTAGCGGAGCAGCCGGGGGGGGATTTCTCTGTTTCGCTAAAGACGAATTTTACCGCCTCCCCAATGAGAGACCTAAGATCAAATTCAGCGCCGATAGTGATTGACATTGCTACGCGCTTGGAATCCTCTTTGGTGGTTTCATCGCTTACATCTGCGGCGTCGATTTTCGTATAGCGGCTATTTGCTGGACTATAATATGAAAACACATCGAGCGGGTTGCAGCAGAAGTGGAACCCTTTGAAACAAAGTGAGGCTGTTGGTTCAGTATAGGTTTTGCCGATCTCGTACTGAAACAACTTGCCGTTCGATGTGCATTGAAGTTGCTTGTTAAATCCCTTGAATCCCTTCATGGTCGCTGCTCCTTCTTCGCTTCCTGTTTGGCCTTCCGAAACGCCCGCCAGCGCCTACGCTGAGCCTTGGCGATCCTCTCGCGCCCCTTGTCTGTCAGAGCGTAAATCCGCTTTGGTACTGCCTTTTTCTGTCCCATGTGTTGAAGTTACTCCGCTGTAAGATTGTTGTCAAGGGTAAGATTGAAGTAAGTTGTGGATAACTTCATTCTAGTAGGGCCGATCCGGTTATTTGAATGCCCAATGAGCGAGTTTGGGAATGAGCGCATACCACTCTTCCGGCGTTCGCTGTGATGGATTGTCGTAAGGGCTGTTGTATACAGGCATAGTTGCGCCCCACTTGCGACCTCGCCGAACGATTTCTTTGCAGGTCACAGGCTGTTGAGTGATCGCCTTGCGCCATCCTTTCGGCGGCGGGAAGGGTACGCCGAGTTGGCAAGTGACTGGCGGCTGAATCCACCGCGTGCCGTCATGGCCGCTTCTACTTGCTCAGGGGAGAAAAACCGCTTTGGAGTCCACATTATTTTGTCTCCTTGAGGGTAATTCTTGGAATTCCTACTCGCCATCGAAGATGTACTCAGTGAAATTCCAAGCTCTTCCCTATTAGGGTTTTCACATCGTCAGGGCGCAATACGGCCTACGGGAGAGTGAAAACTGCTAACCGTGATTACCCGCGCGGGCTGGAAGTTGGAACATCCGGTAGACCGCGTTCGGAAGGTGATTTGCCTGACTGTCCCATACTCGCTTGAGGCCTTAATCTGGAGAGAGGCTTGAAACGGAGGAGTGATTGACTTGCCGGATTGACTCTGCTCTACGCCTACGCTCCGGCCACCAGCCGTCACGTCTGTTAACGCGCCAGCTAGGGTTTCAATCCTGCGTACTGTCCACCCGACACACCGAAGGTTTCAGCATCCAAGCTCCAAGACATACCCATTTCTGGATTTAGGCCCTGGTCGAACATAACGACGCTATGGGAATGCAGGATCATCTAACCGCGCCGCCTCGCTTTCGCGGGGAATGCCCAGGCGCAGGAAAGCGGAAGCCTTGACGTGGTGCAACGAATTGTCGAGGAATCAAGCATCTTCACCTTGGCAATTCCATCCTTGCATAAAGTTCTGAAATTTGCAATAATCAATTTGCGGGGTAGACTGCTCACCTATCCTTTCATGTTCACCTTGGCAGGAAAAACATGAAGTCCATCCCCGCTTCCTCCTTTTTGAAAGCAGATTGGCCCTTTCCTCCCGGATTGGGCCTTTCTGTTTTACCGGACAAGCGCGGCGAGTGCGGCCAGCTTTACCCGGTCCACACCGACAAACTCATCTTCGCTTGCTAGTTCCTCAGCCGTCACTCCTGCCAAAAGCGCCTTTACCGCCTTCAGAACCGTTTTGATTTCCAGAGCGCCTTTGCTTTCGGCCTTGGGACGGGCGACCGGCTTCACCTTGGACGGCTTGGCGGTGCCGGGGATGGTGGCCCGGGGCGGCTCAGGCGCATCGGGTTGGGCCGCAATGGCCTCTTGCAGGGCTTCGGTCGCCTTGTCAGGTCCATGCTCCTTGACAGCGTGCAGGACAGCCCCAGGCGTGACCGTTCCGGCGGAGAGCATGGCCTTGGCATCGAGAGAGACATTGCTCAGGGCAATAGCGTCAGTCACGTATCTCTTGGACTTGCAGATTGAGGCGGCGATCTTGTCGATGCCCCAGCCAAACCGGGTCAGACGGCGGCAACCTTCGCCGATTTCCCACTGAGTGAGTGGATGGCCGGCGTTGCTCGAAAGCGATGCTGCGGTAAGCTGGGCCTCGTCGCCTTCGGTGCGAATCTGCGGAACGTAGATTTCGTGGTGTTCGTCCCACAATTCACGAGCCGCGGTAAGGCGGCATTGCCCATCCACGAGTGTCTTTACTCCGGTCTTTCGGTCGTAGCGCACACTGATAGGCTTCGTAGGATCGTAGCCGTTGGTGAGCATGGACAGCTTGAGAGTAGCGATATGTTCGCGGGTCTCTGCGCTGTTCATGTCGCGTACATTCCATCCGTCCACGATCACGATTTCCCGCGGGTCGTTGGCGGTTGTCTCTGGACGATACGGCTTGTCTACTTCGCCGCGTCCGAATCTCTCTCCAGGTGTTGCCATGTCAGTTTCCTTTCGGGTTGATGATGCGTGCAACGTCTGGCTGGTTTATCCGCCAGAACTTCAGGCCCAGCCGATGCGCCTTGAGATGGCCGGTGAGAATCCAGCGCAGGATGGTTGAGGGGGAGAAGCCGGTGATCGTTGCCACTTCCGTTATGCTGTATTCATCTTTGGTTGGAATTCCGCTTTTCATATTTCCTCGTTCAAAAAAGGTGCAACATTGCACCAAGTGGTTTGAGAACCTGTTAAATCGTCCATGCCCGTTTCCCTGTCTATCCCTATATCGGGGCCGTGCAGGGCCAAAAGCGGGGCAGTACGGCTACCTGTCGAAGCACCCGGCGCACTTGCACGCGCCGAAGATGATGAGAGCGATTACGATTGCGGCGGCGACTTGGCCCCAGGGTACGTCCTGCCACCAGTGATGCTCAAGTTCCACAGTTGCGAGTGAGTAGTCTTTGCTCGGCATCTCGTGGGAGTGGTCGTACATCGGGTCGGTTCGGTTGGTCCAGGAGCCGTTGCGGAGTGTCATCGGGAGCCTTCGATCTCGCGGATGAGTAGCCGCGCTTGCGTAGAAGTTTCGCCCATATCCATAGAGCAGTGGAGATCCAGAACCGCTTTCAGCGCCTTTAGTAGCGCATCTTCCCTGGCGCGGGCCTTGGCATAGGGCGTAACGGCATCGTTAGGGTCGAGTTTCTCAATCACAGCACACCTTTCTTTCCCCGGCACAGGCCGGATGCGTAGACAACGATCACGACAGCCACGGCCAACATGGTGGGCGCGGACAGGACTAGTAGAGCAGTCATTTCGCCTCACTTTTGGTACGGGTTGGGGGCCAGCTTCGCCGCGTTGGCGAGGGCGAGTAGGGCGTTCTCGAGAGATGGTTGCGCTTTGTTAGGACCGCACTTATCTAGATAGTCAGCAAGGTGTCCCAGGCAAGGTTTAAGCGCTTTTACCAGTGCCTCGTGTGAGGCTTGCAGGGCGTTAAATTCGCCGGGCATATGATTAAGGCAAATCCACTTTCCGCCAATCACTTGTCCAGTAGATGCACAACCTTCTTTGTGATAAGAGCAGCTCACAGTTCCCCTTTTCTGCGCTCAGCCTTGCGGCGTTCCTGCCCGAGCCAGCGCGTATCACGAATGATGTTTGTTATCTTCCAGAAACCTACGCCCAGCAGAAAGCCAAGCGCCAGACACGCCACGTATGGCGCTACCACGATAGCCTCCACGAATCGATCCAGAGGGCCAGCCGGTGCCCATAGATCATCAGAAATACGAAAGCGGCGATGATGATTTCGAGCAATAGACCATTGATTGCGCCCCGAAAGAATTGCGGATCAGGCATTGGCGCGTTCTGCCGTTTGCGCTCGGCGTCAATGTCCAGTCTCAGACCGTCAAGCTGCGGGTCATGCTGTTCGCAGATGGCCTGCCAGTCGATGCGTTCGTCCGCAATTTGGGTCGTCTCGGCTACGATCTTTACCACTTCCGCTCTGATCTGTGCCCGTTCGGCCAGTTCGAAAAGCGCTGCCAAGGGGATTGGTTCCGGCTGCGGATGATTGGCCAGGTAGTCGGCGAATTCCAGCGCATCTTTGCGGGTCGGTGTGAGTTCGATCTCTTGCATTAGATTTCCTTTCAAAGACTCCGGTACAGATTTGCACAATAGGATTCAAACGCTTGAGGAGTGAGGCTTTCGATTTCCATCAGGACACGGGATGCGGTAGCGAGTTGGAGATTGTATCCAGTGCGCTTGACAGCTTCCCGCCATTTTGCCAACACGGTAGACAAATGAGGTATCATATTCGCTGGTTGCATCAGCAATTGCGTTGCCGTTACGGTCAAAGATGGCGAGGCACTTCGCTTCTGAGCATCGGCACTTGCGCCCTGACCCATGGCTGCGCTTGGCAGATGTGGAGATGCCAAGTTTTACGATTGCGCCATTTCTGCATTTCTTCCATCCGGTAAACGCTCCCTCGGTAGGGATGAACTGTATTTGCGCGAGAGCTATGGCCGGAATATCCTCGGCACCGCTCAGGTTGGCACCGCGCAGGTCGGCACCGCTCAGGTAGGCACCGTACAGGTCGGCACCGCGCAGGTCGGCACCGCTCAGGTTGGCACAGCTCAGGTCGGCACAGCTCAGGTAGGCACCGTACAGGTCGGCACCGCGCAGGTCGGCACCGCTCAGGTAGGCACCGCTCAGGTTGGCACAGCGCAGGTCGGTTTTTGCCTTGATGGCCTCTGTCAGCGCGTCTTTGATGGTCAACGCTGCCGAGAAAAAAATCACTGCATCGTAAATGTTCTTGATTTCCATGTCATTCTCCTCGAATTCGATTTAGTGCAAAGCATTGCACCATTTTCTTACTAGCCGTTAAAATCCGCGTGCCCAATACCCTACCCTGAGAGCTACGGAGGGCGTGGAGGGCTGCTGCAAAGCCAGATGGTATCCAGCCCGCCACAGCAAATGCGTTCCCTTGCGGTCGATTTCTATCATCCCGATATGCGGGAAACATTCGTCCGCAATTGTGCTGATGAGCAGGTGAGCAGCGGCTACTGGGTCCATGCCATTGTTGAGCATGTAATTCACTGTCTGACGGGCGATCTCTTTGGGCTGATTCATATTCTTTCCTTTCAACGATAGTTAAAAGCGAGGACACATTCCCCGGACCCTACTCGCGTAGCGGCGAACGTAAAACCATAACCAAACCTCCAAACTGATCTGTGATAAGAGTACAGCGTCAAAAGAGGGAATGAAAGCGAAAAGAGCGAATAACTGTGGAAATCCTGTGGAAATCTCAGAATTGCGCTAGAATACTCGCATGGTAAGGACAATGGTCAAGCCGATTCCCAAGCCGAGAGTCTCTCTGGTAGTGCATGTGCGCTATCCGGGCGGGCTTGTGTCGGAGCGGTGGCTGATCTTGCCGGAGAAGAGGGCTGCGTAAATGGCTGAAGGTCTCACAGCACGGCAAGCACGATTTGTGGCGGAGTATTGTGTGAGCCTGAATGCTACAAGTGCGGCAATTAAAGCAGGTTACAGCGAAAAGGGAGCTGATAGTTGGGGAGCGCAGCTTCTAAGTAATTCTAAGGTCCGTGCAGAGATTGCCAAGAAAACGGGCAAAGTGTTCACGAAACTAGAGATTAGCGCAGAAAGAGTGCTTGGAGAGATCGCAAAGCTGGCATTTTTTGATCCGCGCAAACTGTTTGAATCGGACGGAAGTCCGAAGCAACTGCATGAGCTTGACGACGAAACGGCTATGGCGGTTGCAGGCTTTGAATTCGTGGAACTGTTTGAAGGCACAGGAGATCAGAAGCACGCATACGGCCTGCTGAAGAAGTACAAATTGACCGATAAGCGGGCAAGCCTTGAATTGCTGGGCAAGTACCTGAAGCTGTTCACTGATCGCACCGAAGTGACCGGCAAGGATGGCGGGCCGATCCAGGTGCGCACGCTGAGCGACTTCTACGCGGACGCTGCCAAGAAACCGTAGTACAATGTATTCATGTGTGATACATCTCTCATATCGCTAAGGATTCCGAATCCTTTACTTGCGGAAATAGAAGCGCAAGCAAAGCGTGAGCAGCGAAGCCGAGCGCGAGTGATTATCATGCGGCTCAGCGGGGGTAGCTCAGTGGTAGAGCAGCGGAAAACGGAGGGACTTCGAAACCCTCTACCTAATCCGCAGGTCTCTGGTTCGAGTCCAGGCCCCCGATCCAAAGTTGCGCAGTGTCTTTCGGCCATAGACGATGGTGCGAAGGAGCCAAATAATGCTCCCACTGCGCGACCCAAATCAACGTGTTGCCCAAATTGCGGCGCACTCAATGGCAATCATTTCAAGGGGTGTAAGGCGAAATGAGTACAGCTACCCCTATCCTCACTCCACTCCTGCCTACAGATTTTTATGTGTACGTCCATCGTCGGGCCGACACAGGGGAAATATTCTATGTCGGAAAAGGGAGAGGGAAAAGGATGAATTGCTCCACGGGACGCAACTCTTTGTGGAGTCGCATATCCAAGAAGCATGGGTTTGTACCAGAGAAAATAGCTGATAATTTAACAGAAGAGGATGCCTTTAAGATCGAAGTTGAGACGATCTCCCGTCTATCCCCGTTATGCAACTTTACGTCTGGGGGGGAGGGTATATCCGGCTATAGACACACAGAAGAGACGAAAGAAAGACTACATAAAGCCCATTTCCAAAGAAAGCAGTCCGCTGAGGTCATCGAAAAAAGAACAGCCTTGTTGCGTGGCCAAAAGCGGTCTAAAGAATTCTGTGCAGCGGTATCCGCGAGAAAGATGGGTCAAAATCACACCCTAGAGACGCGTCAAAAGATGCGCATATCACATATCGGATTGCACAAAGATTCCATTGCAATTGAAAAGACAGCTTCATGGCACAGAGGTAAGAAACGTTCAGGCCAGGCTCGGATAAATATGTCAGAGGCGCAGCCAAAATGCAGGGTTGTTTGTGCCGAGACGGGAAGCGAATTCGCTTCCATAACCGAGGCTGCAAAATGGCTTAATGTAAACGGGTACCCCAAGGCAACAAGGACCGGCGTATGGATGGCGCTAGTGGGAAAACATCAGAAATCATATGGATATACCTGGAGCCGTTATGAGTCTGCTTAATCCAAATCTAAGGGGATTTTACGAGACTCCAGGCATTAGAAACCATGTTTTGTATGGCGGTCGCGGATCATCCAAAACCTATCATACTGCCGCTTTCTGCGTGTTCCTAAGCTCTCAGTTTAAGGTTCGTTTTCTCTGCGTGAGGCAGTTTCAGAATAGAATCACCGATTCTGTCAAAACCGTCATAGAGGAGTGCATTTACCGCGCTGGCATCCAAGATGAATTCAATATCACCGAGAACACCATTGAGCATAAAACGACTGGCTCATACTTTAGTTTTCTCGGTATTCAGCGGAATTTGAAGGAAATAAAGGGCATATCGGGAATAGACATACTTTGGGTTGAAGAGGCGGAAGACTTAACAAAGGATCAATGGGAGATTCTGGAACCAACCATCCGCGAAGAAGGATCGCGTATATTTATTGTTTTCAATCCCCGGTATGCAACGGATTTTGTCTATCAAAAGTTCGTGTTAAATCCACCGCCAAGAACACTGGTTAGAAAAATCAACTATCCAGAGAACCCTTTTCTTTCAAAGACTATGCTTGAAGTCATCGCTGCGTGCAAAGCTGAGTCCGAGGAGGATTACCAGCACATCTACCTGGGCAACCCCAAGGAGGATACAGAGGGCGCGGTCATCAAGCGCAG
>Ga0302275_10000378_pt1 | contig 50138 bp, 76 predicted proteins | sample III_Bog_N2_2_FD_200229 | JGI IMG/M metagenome (GOLD analysis project Ga0302275, IMG submission 200229) | Peat permafrost microbial communities from Stordalen Mire near Abisko, Sweden - III_Bog_N2_2 | ecosystem: Environmental > Terrestrial > Soil > Wetlands > Peat | place: Sweden: Abisko... | reverse complement strand
CACTGGCGGGGGCCCCCCCGGGGGGGGGGGGGGGGGGGGGGGGGGGGGGGGGGGGGGGGGCGGGGCGGGCGCGCAGGGAACGGCAGCGCCGGCAGGCCTGGAATCTCGAAGGACTGGCTTGAGTCCCGGAAGATGATCGACGTGGTGAAGTAGCCCAGCGTCAGGCTCAGGTTGTACGTGTCCGGAGATGCCGTCACCGGCACCATCAGCTGCAGCGTTTGCGTCAGGTCATAGATCGACAGGTAGTAACGCTGACCGTAGGGATTGAACGTGCAAATGCAGTTGTACTGCGCGCCGTCAAGCGTGGCCTGGAACGAGAAATTCGAGGTCGCCGAAGGAGTGAAGGGGATGACGATCTGTGCGGCCATGGGTCAGCTTCCGATGGTGTTGGCGACAGAGCTGTTGGTCGGCGGGTTCGGCACGGGCAGGCCCGCATTCAGCTTGGCGTACAGGCCATTGAACGCCTGCGTGGCGTCCTGCGCCGTCACGAGCGGCTGAACGAAGTCCCATTGGAACTTTTGCTGCACCTTGATGTCGCCCGCACTGGTGGTGTCGCGGAGCACTTTCAGCAGGCAGTTTTGATAGATGAAGCCGGGCGTTCCCACCGTGAAGCTGCCGCCCTGCTGGATGTGCGCCTGCAAGCGCTGCTGGATGAACGTGATCGTCTGTTGGATGCTCGGGTAGCTCAGTCGCCCATTGCGAACCGGGCAGACCATTTCCACGGAGAACGCGAGCGCCTGCTGAAGCATCGCGTTTGCGGCCATGCTCATCGACGCGAAGGGGTATTCGGCCGGCGAGAAGTCGATCAGCGTGCCGCCCGGCAGGAGCTTGAAGTTCGCGAAGTAGTCATTGGGGTCGGCGTAGTTCGGGGATTCCGTGCCTTCGGTCAGCGAAAGGACGGTCATCGACCCGGCCGGCTTGCCTGCGGCGATGCCGTCGATCAGCGCGATGGGCGCGATCTGGTAGTCGCGGATGAATTGCGGCTTGTCCATGTCAGTTCATCGCTGCGACGGTGGCTTGCGCGCTGCCGCCGGTCTGGTTTTGGATCACCACCCGCACACCGTTCTCCGTGAAATTGCTGGCGCCGTTCTCCTGCTTCGTGATCGCCACCACCAGCTTCACAAGCTGATCCATGGACTGCGGATCGAGCTTCTGATCGGGACCGAATCCGGTTCGCTTCGAGGCGTTTGCGATGAGCGCCGCCGTGTCGTTTTCGCTGCCCGGCGAATACTTGTTCAGGATGCTCCTGATCGTCGTGAGGTGGTCGCGCTGTTCGTACAGTTGAAGCTGACGCGCGAGCGCCGCGATCCCCTGGTCATCATTCTGGAACGTCTGGAACCCCGTCGTGGAACCCGGAATGCGCAAATTGCCCGGATTGTGGTTGCGCACCGATAGCGGGGTGTTTCCGGTCAGGTGATCCCAGATAGCCCCGTAGACGCCGCCAGCGGCCCGCAGGCCATCCATGAAGCCATGCTTCTTGGCCTCGCCCGCGGCAGGCATGGACGATACGGTTCCCTGCGCCGTCTCCTGGGCTACTTGGGACTTCGGGAACAGCTTTGCCAGGTAGGTCGCCATCGTGTGTATGGCGCCCATGAACGATTCCACGTCGGACGCAAACTCTTTGCTTCCGAGATAGCTCCCGAGTTTTTCGAGCGCGCCGCCGACTGCCTCGATCCACTTCTGAAGCCCGCCATTCGACGCGAACGATTCGACCGCCGCTGCGATCCCATCCGCGAACTTTTCCAGGAACGGCGTCAGCGTCTCCAGGCTCTTGATCAGCGACACCTCGATGCCCTCGCCGGCTCGCTTCATGGAGACGATGAAGTCCTGCCACGCGCGGCCGGTTTCATCGTCCACGTTCAGTTTCTCGCGGTCGGCCTTGTAGGCGTCGATGGTCTTTGTCAGTTCCTCGGACGTGAGGGCGGACAGGCGGCGCAGGTCTTCCATGCTCACAAGCTGGTCGAGCCCGCGCGCCTGCGCGCCCTGGAGCGTGCTGCCGCCCGCCTTGAACGCCTGCACGAGCTTGGGCAGGATTTCCGGGAGAATCTGGCCGGCGCTCTTGCCCTGCGTGTTCTCGCCGAGCGCGTTGAAAATCCACTGCTTCGAACGGTCGGACTGCGCGCTTGCAATGCTGCCGAGCGCAGCTTCCGGGTCGATGTACTTGCCGAAATTGACGTTGGCCGCGCGAAGCTCGCCCGTGTTGATGCCCAGCCCCAGCGACTGCCGGCGCGCGTTGGACGCCGAGCCCGCCAAGCCACCCAGGCCGAAGCCGGACGCGATGGCGCTGAACGCCGCCCACTTGGCCGCGCTGAACGCCGTACTGGCGACATTGCGCGCCACGTCGCCCGTCCACTTGACGGCATCGCGCAAGTGCTGGATGTCCTCGGCGCGCTGCTTTTTCTTGCGCGCGCCTTCCTTTTCTTCGTCGGCGATTCGCTTTTTGCGCGCGTCGGTCTCGGCCTTGTCCTTCTTGGCCTTGTCGTCGCGCTCCGTCTTGGCCTTCTTGATCGCTTCGGCGTCGGCCTTGTCCGTCTTGCGGCGCTCGGCAGCGAGCTTGCCTTCCTGCTGGACGGCCTCTTTCGTCGCCTCAAGCTGTTCTTCGGTGTTGACCTTGAACTTGGCAAATTCGGCGGCGAACTTCTTCCAGTCCGCATCATCGATGCCGATCTTTACGACGGAGACTTTTTCGCTCATGGCCTCATTGTCTCAGGGGATTGACCGCCGGGCCAGCGCCCGAATCAAGTGCCGCTGTCGGTACTGCTGCGCGTCCAGGAAGCCGGCCGAACTGGTTTCGGTCAAGTCCTTGAACCATGGCCCGGCCAGCAGGGTCAGACAGTGACCGATACAGTGGGTTTCGTCGTAGGTTCGGCAGGCGTCAATGTCGGCAAGGAAGCGATGAACTCCGTATTGCTCCAGGAGCCAAAGCCCCAGCCGCGCGATTCCCCCACCATCGGAAGCAGACGCTCCGAGAGCGCCTTCGGTGCGGCCCTGACACTCGACGTAAAAAAAGTGATGCTGTTGAGCACCTCCGAGTAAGCGTCGTCATCGACGATGCCGTGCGCGTGCGCGGTGGCGAGCGTGGTCTCTTTCCAGCCGCCGCCGGCCGGGTCAGCGTAGACCACCGTCGTCAGGCGAATGAACTCGTTCACGAGGCCCAGGCGCACGCCCGAAGGGGTATCCCAGGTGCCAAGCCCCTTGGCTGCGGACATGAGCGCCGGATAGGCGATTTGCGGCCCGACCAGCGCCAAGTGCTGGGCATCGCTTTCCCCGTAGCACTTGGAGAAAACCGCGCCCAGTTCGGCATAGAACTGTTCGAATGTGACTTGCGCGATGGGCAGGCAGTGGACGTGAACCACGCCGTACTTCTCGGACTCGACCTGGAAAGTCAGGTGCAGCTTGGAGTTGATCTTCATGTGCGTCCAGAATGAGAAAAGCCCCGCAGGGCAGGGCTTTCATTGTCGCGCGAAATGCCGGGCTCAGGCGGCAGTCCAGAGTTCGGAATTGACGTTGTAGATGCCGCGCAGTCGCAGGGTATACGTCGGGTCATTCCCGTCGAACGTCATGTTGGGAACGTTCTCGATGATGCAGCCCTCGATCTGGTACAGCGGCAGGAGCGCGCTGTCCGAAATCACATTGATCGATCCAACAGAGGTGTTCGTCTCGACCTGGGACTTGAACGCCGCGGCCAGTGCTTGCGTGCGCAGAATGTGGACTTCCACCACGGCCATGACGTAGGGCTCGGGCGAATCGACCGCGCCCGTCATCGTCGCGATCTTCTTGGACGCCACGCCTTCGAAGCCGACCGAAATGCCGCCCTTGGCGAGGAACGGCGAGGTGATCGACAGCGCGGGGTAGTCGGCGAAGATCACCGCACTGCGTAAAAGATTTAGCACACCCTGATTCAGAGGCACGGCCATTATTCGACTCCTTCTTTCGTGTGTTCCGACACCGATGCAATCAGCGCCTTAGTTTCCCGCTCGGCTGCGCGTCTTGCTTGTTGCGCGGCCTTCATGCTTGCCTTGGCCTCATCGCTGTATTTTCGACCAAGCGCAGATTGTCTGCGCTTCTCAATCTCTTCGGGGGACTGCTTTCTGCCGACGTGAATCGCAAGCAGTTTCGCCTGATGCTCCGGTGTCATCGGGATTGGCTTGCGCTTCAATCCAGCGACTCGACACTTCTCTCTTGACTCAGCCGTATGGCCCCTAAGGTCAGTCCGGGCTTTCTGTGCGGCAGACATATTGGCCCGAGCCTCATCAGTCCACACCCTCGGCTTGCGCGTTTTTGCGGCAGCGCTCATGCGCGCCTTCTGTTCATCGGTCATCAGCTTGCCACGTCGAGCCGCGCCGATCTTCTTGCGCACCTCATCGCATCCGCTGACGCCATCTCCGCCCGCCGTCAGGTTATATCCGTGCGGTGCCATTGATCCAGCCTGGGCAATCAGGGTTCGCTCCAGTTCAGCCAGTTCAGCGCGATCCTTGATGATCGGGGCCGCGATTTCCTCGATCACGAAGTTCTCGATCCCGTGCTTCCGCATGGCGGCGTGAAGGGCGAATCCACCACCATGCCGGAATTTCGCCACATGGATTGCCCATCGCTCAGCGAGCGTCATTGTGGTCAGGCCAATGTAGACCTTACCCGTGATGACATTCGTGACCTGATAGCACAACATGCGTCAGCCGTTCGCGATGTTGGAGACGGTCAGGTTGACCACGATCTGGTCGAACCCGCGCGCCGGGGTGAACGTCAGCGCCAGGCCGGCGTACTTTCCGATGGCGTAATCGCCCGGTTCCTGCACCACGTAGGTGGAGAACGGAATCGCGGTGACGGTCGGCGGCGGCGAGTTCAGCACCATGCCGAAGGCGATGCCGTTGTTGACCACCTGTTGCGAGACCTTCTGCAACTGGTTGATGCCGGCCTGGTTGTAGTACAGCGGATTCGTCGGGCTGTTCGACCCGTTGATGACCGCGGCCGACAGCGCCATGTCCTGGTTGATGATCATCCAGTCCACGGAGTACCAGAAGTTCCACGGGTTCAGGTCGCCGTACACGCCGTTGACAATCAGCGTGTTCGAGATGCCGCCCTCGGCGCCCGTGCCCACCCAGTTCAGGCCAGCGGCCTTGTAGGTGGTCGCGTTGGAAGGCGACAGCGTGTAGGGCGTGACGCCGAACAGGTAGCGGTATTCCAGCGGCGCCACGAGGTTGACCGGGCCGGGATCGGCCGACAACTGGGCGTAGAGCATCGCCGCGGCGCTGAACTCCGTGGTCGGCGCGCTCGGGGACTGGAGCACGAGGTACGCGGCCTTCGTCGGGATCGTCGCCCAGGCCGAATAGGTCGCCGCCGTCGTCGTGACCAGGAAGTAGGTCGCCGAGGTCGGCGAATCGTACTGGCGGAACAGCGTCGGCGCCGTGGTCTCCGTGTCCCACGTCATCGGCACGAGGTAGGCGTAGAACTGCTTGGCCGGGTTCGTCAGGTACGTCGAGAGCGCCGTGACGCCAGCCGCCGGGGTGCCGGCGCCCAGTTCCAGGACGTAGACCGCCTGCGTGTTGCCCTGCGCGAAGAACGTGTCGCCCATCGCGGTGAGTTCGCTCACCGAGTCAAGCTGGAACGTGCCGAGCGTGGTTTCCGAGCCGGGGTTCGACGCGAGCGGGTAGGTGAACGTGGTGGCGTTCACTTCCGTGCAGGCAAACGTGCCGTTGTAGCCACTCGGGACGACGCCGGAGATTTGCCCCTGAACGGCGCCGCCGGCCGGGATGCCGTGCGCCGCTGCGGTCACGACGGTGACGACGCTGGACGTCCAGGAGATGGACGAAATGGCAATCGGCGCCTTCAGCAGAGCGGTCAGGTCGGCATTCTGCGTCAGCAGCGCCGAAGTGCCCGCCGCCAGCGTCGTGCCGCCCTGCGAGATCAGCGCGCCAGTGCGCTGGAGTTGGCTGGGTGCCGAAGCCACAGCCTCACTCACGTTGACGATGACGATGGACGTGCTCATGGGCTAGGCCCTCGCTTACTGGTAGCTCAGGGAAATCACGCCCGCCGTGCCGACAAGCAGGCACAGGCCATTCGTGAGCGGGAAATCGACGTCGTAGATGCCGGCCGTCTGCGGGATGGAGAACACGAGGTTCGAGGCCGCGGCGGCGCCCGAGGTGGCCGAATCGTAGATCGCGCTGGTCGCGCTCGCGGCGGTGTTGACGATCACCTTGTTGATCCGGCGGGCCGTGGCCGATACCAGCTTGACCGCCGCCGCCGTGTTGTTCAGCGATGACTTGTTGCCCTGGCCGATCAGCAGCGCGCCGACGGTATCGGTCACCAGCGGGGCTTGGATGTTGCCGGTGTTGCTCGCATTGGGCTTGACCGCTGCGGATACGAGAAGGGCGTTTTGACCCATGATTCGGTTCCTTCAATGAGGTGGTTACGCTGCGTTTCCGCGCGACAGGGCCATTCTACGGGCCACCGGCCTGCACCACAATGCTGCCGGTAATTTGGCTCTGCGTGGTCAGCGTGATGAACGCCGAGGCGATGAGTTCGCGAGCGATGGCGCGCGAGCGCTGCTGAAGGTAGTTCACGTCCACGGTCATCGTCTTTTGCTGCGCGATGACGGCCAATTCAGGCTGCGTTTTCTTCTGATCGACAGGCACGATGGACGTCATCGTTCCATAGGGCGCGTCATCGGGCATGGAGTTGTCCAGGATCGCCTTCTGGAAGTCCAGCGCCTGGTCGCTGCGGCAACCCCAGAGCGTGAACGTCACCGTCTCTTTGCAGAGCTGCGCCTGGGATGAATTCGATTGCACCAGCGGCGCCATCGTCATCGCCTGCGTGCCGGTGATGTCCGCCGTGACGTAGGGCGGCACCAGGTTCATGGGCGACAGGTCGGCCGGGTAGACCGGCAGGCCGCTCGTGCTCATCGCCATCCAAATGGGCAGCGAGTTCGATACGATGGGCAGCGTGCCCACAATCGACGGGTCGCTGATGACCTGCGTGGCCTCGTAGGGCAGCACGGCAACGCCGACATAGTGCCAAATGTCGGCCGCCTCGTAGCGGTTGGTCTGTGACGAGAACGCGGCCAGCGAGCCATTGGGCAGCGTCAGCATGAACAGCGAATCCGCCGCCATGTCCGAGAACTCAAGAATCTGCGTCTCGGACGTGAACACCACGGTCTGCCGCGCGATGGTGCTGTCAGGGTTTTGCTCTACGCGCTGGGCGACGTGCAGGCTTCCGTTGGCCTGAAACGTCATGTTGTTGTCGATCACGTCCGGATTGATCGCGCTGCCCAGGCACCAAAACACATAGCCATCGACCGGCAGGATCAGGCGTTGGTAGAGCGTGAACGTGTAAAGCTGCGCCCGCGAAAGCTGATCGACGCCAGCTTGCAGGACAGCGCCCATGCCAGCGCCCGCGGCGGTTGCGGCTTCGGCGAGCGTGCTCATTTTTCCATCCAGGCCAGCAGCGAGTTACGCAGCATCATCGTGTCCTCGAAAGACGGCCGGCGCGCGCCCTTCTGGAACGCGCTCTTGCGGTGGTTGATGCCCTTGAGCGCAGCTTGCGTGGGCACGCCGATCATGCCGATTTTCTCCGCGGCGCCCGTGTCCAGGAAGCTCTTGAACAGCGCCGCGATTTCCTCGCAGCCATCGGCATACGGATTCTCCGGGGCGTGGCCGGTGTTGAGCAGGTCGCTCATCGCCGAGTCGATGCTCCGCGCCAGGATGTCCGCAATCTGGTCGGCATTCGATTCGTAGAACCCGCGAAACAGGTCGTATTTCGATTCCAGGATTTGCGCAAGGTCGCCCGTCGTGATGCGGCTGTCCAGGTGAGGGGCGTCGATGACGCCGAGGTTGAGTTCCACCTATGACAAGCCCCACGAGGACGGACCAAGCTCGCCCATGATCGCAATTGCGCGCCGGCCGAATGGGTCGGCCATCGTCTGCAGGTCAAACAGACTCAGGTTCGCCAGTTGCGTGCCCACCGTCAGCCCCGTGGACGTGCCGTTGTCGCTCGTGTTGGTCACGACACCCGGGACAAGGTTGTTCACCTTGTACGTCGAGCGCAGAGTGGTGAAGAACGTTTGCCCATCCTGATCCGGCTGGTAGTTGACCAGCATCGACACGCCCAGGTTGTAGACGCAGGCCGTGTACAGCAGGCCGCTCATGCACTGCATCGACAGCGGCACCCACTCCAGCGAATAGGTCAGCGCGTCCTGGAACCCAGGATCGCCATCGGGCATCGCGTCCGTGGTGATGCCCGCGACGTTGCGGCAAAACGTCGTGAAGCCGGACAAGCTGGGTGTCGTGTCGGGCATGCTCAGTTCCGGCGAGCGTTCTTGCGCGGCTTCATGCCTTCGCGGTTGACCTGGATCGTGTTCTTTTGCAGGTCATCGGCATCGACGCCGGGCCGCGGCTGCTCGATCACGGACACCTCGAAGTTCGAGGCGCTGGCGCCGGCCGCTTGCGCCTCCTTGGCCGCGACGGCATCGCCGCCAATGGCCGCAGCCGTGCGGTGTTCGAGCGCGCGGGCGATGGCGTTGGAGTCAATCTCCGACAGGCCGGCGCGGATGTCCTCCAGCGGGATGACCTTCTCGGAGTAGATCAGCCCGGAGAAATGGCGGTCGCCATGCACCTTGGCCGGCTTGACGGCGCCGTAGGCAACCAGCTGCTTGATGACGGCCGTCTCCTGCTCCGGGGCCTCGTGCGGAATCTTGTATTGCGTGCCGGCCGGGATGATGCGGTCATAGACCCGTTCATCGCCCGGCAGGCGATAGTTCAGGTGGTGCGGGCGCGGCGTGGCGTTGCAGACGTACAGGCTCATGGCGTTGTCTCACTCATGGGTTTCGGGGCCTCAATCGTACAGCAGAGCGGATGTAAAAACGCCCCCGGTTTTGGCCGGGGGCGCGAACCCGTCATGCAACTGACGAGGGAGACAACGATCAGAACGCGGCCGAGAGAATCGTGCAGGTTTCGGGGCGGATCACCCAGCCCGGGGTGACGCGCATTTCCGAGAGGACGTCCACGGCGCCGCCCGGCAGCGGCACGGTGATTTCCTTGGGGGCCACCATGTCGCACAGCTGCACCGTCGCGGCGGTCATGCCCGGCGACAGGTCGGCGAACACGTTCGTGTTGATGCGCGAGCGCACGGCCGGCTTCTTCAGCTCAGGCATGTTGATGATGATCGCGTCGGTATTGCCGCCGCTGCCCGCGTTGATCAGCGTGTCGTCCACCGTGAACGTGATCTGGTCGCCGTTGCGCTCCAGGATGTTCTCGATGACGCCGGCCGTGGTTTCGACGCCCGCGCCGTTGCGCTGGAACTGCGTCAGCTGCACGATGCCCTGGTATTCCCAGGTCGCCACGGCGCGTTGCGGCGCCATGATGTTGATGCGCACCGGCTGGCCGATCTGGTTCGTGCGCACCTTCAGCGCCGAAATCAGCGAGATGAGGTACAGCGCCATCTGGCCGTTGTCGTAGGTCGAGACCGACGTGTTGCCGAACGAGTCGGCCGGCAGGTTGGCGGTGGTCGCCCCCACGGTGTTCAGGATGCCCTCGCCCGAACCACCCATGCCGAACAGCGCCGCCGTGCGGACTTGCTGGAAGATGGCTTGGCGCATCGCCAGGCGTTGCGCGTCGGCCAGCGAGACGCCCCAGACGCCCGCTTGCTGGATGTCGTGGTGGTCGTACTCGGCGCGGGCGCGCATGAGGTAGGTCGGCGTCGAGCGCATCGACGCAGCCACGGTCTGGCTGGGCAGCATGTTGTAGGCCGTCTGACCTGCCGCGATCTGCGTGAGGACTTCGAGGCCCTTGACGTAGACCTGCAGGTCGCCCTGCCCCAGGCGCGGCATGATGTCGCCACCAGCCAGGGATTCCGTGAAGCCCGAGACCTGCTGGTACTGGAGCACCAGTTCAGGCATCGTGAACGAGGGATGAGCCTGGATGTAGGCCGGGAAGATGCTTGCCATGGTGGCTGTTCCTTACAGTTGAACGACGGCGCAGGCGTTGCCGGAATTGACCCAGGTCGCGACACCCGTGGTGGAGTTGTACGACACCGTCTTGCAGCCCGAGGTCTGCACCGACAGGATGCGGATCGGCAGGGCAGCGACCGAGTCATAGGCCACGATCTTCTGGTTCGTGTAGTCCCAGGAGACTTGCTGCGTGATCAGGCCACCATCCAGCGAAATCAGCGTCGGGTCGATGGCGAGCACGATCCGCGCGCCGGCCGAACCGTTCAGGCGGTAGAAGTTGACCTGCCCGCCCAGCAGCGTCACCGGAACCGGCGACTGCGGCGAACTGATCGCGGCGCCATTCTGGTCGAACACCGTGAAGCCCGTCAGGTTGGCCTGCGCCGTGGCGCGCCCGACCGGGTTGCCGCGCACGTCCAGGCCACCCGTAGCGATGTTCTCGCTGATGCCGACGCCGCCGAACATGGCGAGCGTTTCGGTCGATGCCAGCGTGCCGCCCGCCAGGCGGTAGCGGCCCACCGGATCATCGAAGGCCACGCCCTGGATGAGGCCGGTGGCCGTGACATCGAACAGGCCCGCGAAATTGGTCGTCGCTGCGGGGGTGAAGGCGACTGCGGTGGCGGTCATTTAGATGCTTTCCTTTTGCTTGCGGTGGAAACCGCCCTTGGCGAGTTGGGCCGGGGCCTTGAACTCCTCGTACCACGCGCCGGGACGGCCGGCGTAGGTGGTCACGTTGTGGCCGGTGTCCGGGTCGATGCGGCGGATCGCGCGCAGACCGTCGCCGGAAGGCTGGCCGATCAGGTTCGAGGCCGCGGCAGCGTCGGCGTAGATTGCGGCTTCGGCCATGTCGAAGGCCACGGAATCCTTGATCGCCGACAGGTCGGACTTCGCCCAGGTCTTGGAGTGCGGCTGCATCTTGCGCAGCAGGCGCACGCGGTAGGCCATCGGCGTCTCGCCGTCCATCGGACGCGGCGCCGAGACCGAGTGCATCTGGTACACGCTGTCGGCCTTGGCTTGCGCATCGGCCATCACTTCGGGGTCGGCATCGCACTTCATCGCGGCGTCCTTCTTGGCTTGTTCTTCCTTCTCGAAAGCATCCTTCTTCGCTTCCGCCTCGGCCTTCTCGTCGGCGTCCTTCTTGGCGTCGAGCTTGGCCTTTTCTTCCTTTTCCTCGGCGTCTTTCTTCGCCTCGGCTTCCTTCTCGTCGGCATCCTTCTTCGAATCGCCGGCCAACGTTGCGGCGGGCATGTTCTTTTCGAAGGCGTCGAAGCGGGAGGTCACGCTGTCCAGGCGGGCCGCGAAGCCGCTGCTCATGGCCGCAATGGCCTCCATGACGGTGGAGAGCGAAGCGCCGGCCGGGTCATTCCCGGAGGCTGCGGTCGCGACTTGATCGGGCATGCTTTGTACCTCTTTCAGTTGAACGCCCATCGGCGGGCCACCTTTGTCCCACACGCCCAATTCGCATACCGCGAGGTGGTCTAGTAGAACCGGATTGCCCTCTATCAGTAGGGGCGCGTCATCGTTGAGCGGGACTTTAACATTCCCGCTGGATTTCACAAATACGAATCCGGGAGACGTGCTCAATTGCAGCTCCGTCATTTCCCGGGCTGCGTCCATATCGAGGATTCGGGCGATGCCCCAGGCGTCCGCGCCGTTGATGTACGGCATGACGATGGTGCCGACGTTGGACTCCCGATAGGACTTGGTGTCCAGCATGCTTTTCTCGGGGTGCAGCCACACCACCGGCAGGCCGTTGCAGCGCTCCAGGAACTCGGGCGTCAGCACCAGGGATTCATCGCGCCAAGCGTATTCGGCCTCGATCTTCTCGCCGTTCTCGTCCTCGCGTTCCTTGCGGTAGGCGATGCCCGTGCCGGTGATGCGCAGGGCGAAGTAGACCGAATTCCCGAACGCCTGCGGGCTGGGCAGGTCGCCGTCGCGGATCAGCTTTGCGAGGTCGGTTTCAGTGTGGGCGGCGGCGATTCGGAAAGCTCGGTCGATTCCGGGATGGAGCGGGGCCGGCGCTTCTTCGGGGCGGCACCAGGCGTATCCGGTGCTTTCGTCGCACAGCGTGACCTCGAACTTTGCCACTCCTTTGGCAACGAACGTAACAAATCCCTCAGCCTCATGAAGGCGTTCCAGCCCGCCCTCGAAGGCTATTCCTGTTTCTTCAAAAAGCTCGCGGATAGCGGCTTCTTGAGGGGATTCTCCGACTTCAATTTTTCCGGCGGGGAATGCCCACGCCCCGGGGAAGTCTCCGCCATCACCCCTCCTTAGGAGTAGAGTCTCGCCATCGTCCGAGACGAGCATGATCCCGGCCGCATGAGCGCCAGTTTGATTTGGGTTACCTTGCTCATCCATTTACGGAAGTGTAGGCGATTGCCTTCGAACTTCCCAGTGCGCCCGAATCGACTCTGATATTTTGGCCCTCGTCTCGTCGGAGACGGCACGCCTGGCTAGAGCCGCCTTCTGCATTTTGGATTTTGTTTCCTGGGTGTTCTTTCTACCCCGATGTGTCGCCGAAGCTCTTTCTATTGCCTCTGGGGTTCTTCGCTTTCCCCTGTTCTTTTCGGCAATCCTCTTGAGGGTCTCAGGGGCCAACCTAACCGCACCGTCACCACCATCGGTTAGGTTTACCAATGGCCCATCCCCCAGGTCTCTCCGGCCATAGAGCGCGATCAATTCGCACTCAAGTTCACAGGCATACCATTCCTGAACGTCGGACACCACAATTTCCACGAAGTATCCGTGCTTATCGACCACAGAGCGCCACCAGTCGCTTCTGTTATGCCTTGATCGGGCGCGCTTTCCCTTGCCCTTCCCGACATAGAAGGGCTCGCCATCCGTGGCGCGTCGATGCAGATACACGTAGTGCATCACGCCATTCTAGTCGGCGTGGCGTACATGCCCTTCTGGGTCAGCATGTCGGGCGGCAGCTTGCTCAGGGTGAACAGGTATTGCGCGTGGCAGGAACAAAACGGTTCCTCGCCGACAGACGTGACGGTGTCGTAGTAGCCGTTCGGGCCGGGCTTCATGTAGCCTTCTTCGATGGCCCAGGTGCCGCGAATGGCATAGACCTTTTCATCGCGCGCCTTGTGGTCTGGGCGGAAATCGTAGCCGGGCCGGCGCCACGGGGAATGCCACACCAGCGCGATGGCGCCACCCTCCACCGCCGTGATGTCGCGGATCGCAGCCACCAGCTTGGCCGACTGATCGATGATCACGCGCCGCTCGACAAACGGCATCTTGGCAATGGACTTGCGGATGTCGTCTTTCTCTGCCTTCACGTCCACGGCGCGCGAGCCGCCCGGGTTGATCGACGTCGCCCAGCCCTGGAACCGGCGTAGGGTCGAACTCACGGCCTCCTGACGGTTCAGGCTGATCAGGTTCGCGCTCGCCATGATCCGCCGATCCAGTTCCTTGCGCAGCTTCGGCTTGATCTTCGCCAGCGTGAAGCGCGACACCTCGGGCATCGAGTTCAGCACCTGCCCCTTCGTGACCAGGTGCTTGTAGCGGTCACCCAGGACGCGCTTAAGTTCGCGCTCCGTTTCCTCGGGCGTCTTCAGTTGCTTGAGCGCAGCCACGCGAATGCGCGACACCCAGCGGTCAAGATCGGCCTGCGACGTGAAGCCGAACTCCTGGAAGTGCTGGATTGCAGCGGTGACTTCCTGAAAGAAGGTCGGCGCCTTAGTCGCCATCCTTGCCGCCCTTGTCGTCGCCGCCGCCGAATCCGCCAGCCTCGGTCTGCGGGGGCTCATAGGCCGCGAGCGCGTCCTGATCGATGATCAGCATTGCCGAGAACAGCTCGGGCATGTCGTTGATGACTTCAGTTCCCCACGCGATCAGCGATGCCTTGTTGGTCGGATCGAGCATCGGCGCCACGGTCGCCAGGAGCTTCTGAACCGCGTCCAGCTTCTTGGCGTTGCGCTCCGTCTTGACCGATTCTTCTTCCTTGATCAAGTCGGGCCACTTCGCCTCGAACAGCGCGCACGTCTCGAAGAACCACGTTTTGTAGTCCTTCCCGGCCAGCGCTTCCGGGTAGGTCGTCTGCAGCGCCGCGTAAAAGTCGGCATTCCAGGCCCGGTGCATCGTGATCTTGTCGAAGAACTCGTACAGCGGGTTCGTCTGCGTGCGGATGGCGCTGATCGTCTGCACCACGGCCATCATGTCTTGGTCACCGCTCGCCAGCCCCTTGGCGAAGCTCTCGTCTTTGATCAGGATGGCCGGCACGTCCGTCGCCGCGGCGATGTCGCTGATGATGTTGTCGCGCGCCATGGTCAGCGCGCCGTCGATGTTTTGAAGGTTCAGCGACTCGATGCTGTCGTTTTGGCCGATGCTCAGGACGTTGCCGTTGCCGCCCTCCTTCAGCAGATTGCGCTTGCGGCCGGTGGCGAAGTCCATGAGGTTGGACACGATGCTGCCGTTTTGCTGCACCTTCTCGATCAGCAGGCCCGCCTTCGCCGCCACCATGTCGTTTTGGATCATGGTGTTGATGAACGACTTCATTGGGTACAGCGCGCGCAGAAAGATCGACCGGCCCGAGAAGCTGAAACTCGACGACTGATAGTCCAGGTAGACCGGCGTCCCGTGGAACACCGTGCGCGTGCGGCTGGCGTGATAGGGCTGACCCGCAGCCGTGATTTCCTGGGCGTGCTTCTGGAAGTCGGGCGCGTTCGGATTCTGGTTCGTGATGATCGACCCGGACAGGTTCAGCGGGTCGTAGACGTTGAAATACAGGTCGGGCCGACTCGCCTGCGCGAACAGGTCGATTGGCACGTCTGTCGGCACGTCGGGCAAACCCACGGCCACGGCGCCGGCACCGTAGGCGCGCGACAGGTGCATCACGTCGCGGACATGGTTGTCCACGCCCATCGCCTCATGCTCGTCGGTGAACGCCTTCACCAGCACTTCTTCCAGCGCACCGGGGACGTTGATCTTGCGCGGCTCGCCGATGGCGAGTGCCACGGGCTTCTCGACGATCTTTCCACCCAGGACGTGACACGTCCAAAGCAACTTGCAGGTGGAGTAGCCTGGGATCGAACCCGGCACGATTTCGTCGGCGCAGAGGATGTCCATCAACCCGGAGGTCAGGCCGGCCGACGTGGAGAGGGTGATCATGCTCATGCGTGGATTCTCGCACTAGTGGCCCGCACCGTCACCCAGACCCAGCGAGACGCCGTAAACGTAGGTGTCGTACAGGTCGTCAGGGCGCTTGGCGGAGTCCGGGTCGCCGATGCGGTAGCCCATGACCTGGGACACCAGGTGATTCTTCGTGACGCCCTTGTAGCGCACCGTCTTGTCGTAGGCGTAGGCGCTGATCCCGATTTCGCCCCGGAAGTGCGGCCCCGAGGCCATGAAGCCGCGACCATCCTTGCCCGCGCTCACAAGGTCTGTATCGATCGGCACGGCGCGCCAGCCGCGCCTATGCGCCTGCTGAAGCAGGATCGTGCCTGATGCCTTGTCCTCGATGAATGGCGGCATGGCACCTTGCCGCGCCCCGGTGGCCTCGCCCAGTTCCTTCAGCCGGGCGTACACGGTCGGAAGCCATTCCTCCAGGATCGCGCCCTTGATCTGAATGATGTCCCAGTCCAGGATCGTCAGCTTGCGCTGGCCCGGCGGCGGGTGACGCTGCAGCGCGTAGAAGGTCACCGCCGTGCCGTCATGCTCCAGGCCGTCCTTGACCGCCGAATCGATGACCGCAAACACGGTGTCGCATTTCTTCGGGTACGGGAAGGCTTGGCCTTTCTCGTCAAGCCACTTGTCCAGCGCGAAGAACGCTTTGCCGCGCCAGTCGATGAACACAGCCTCGTATTCCTGGGCGTGGACGTCGGGATCGGTCTTGTCGCGCAGGTCAGCCAGCGCCTCGGCGTTCAGGTGCGGGTTCAGGTGCGTGGGGATGTGGAACTCGGTGAACCCCTGGCTTGGATCGGTGCAAATCAGGTAGAACCACGATTCCTCGCTTGCCCCCTTGGGGGTGCCAGCCACGTAGCACGATCCACCCGTGTCCAGCAAAGTCGGCTCAATGGCCTGCTGGAAAATCTCTTTCAGGCCCTTGAGGACTAGGCCGGCCTCGTCGATGATGACCCGGTGATAGTGGCGCGAGCGGCCGGCGTCCGGGTTGTTCAGCGTCCAGAATTCAATCGACCCGCCGCCCTCAAGCTCAATGATGCCGTCCGTTCGACTGGCGCTGATCACGAGGTCTTTGACCCGCTTCAGGATTCGCTTGTAGGACGGAAGCAGCAGCTTGTAATCCGGGGCGAACCATCCGACAAGCTCGCCCTTGATGGCCCAGTTCGCGGCCATCTCCTCAAGCATAGTGGTTTTCCCGTAGCGCCGCCCCGCCCGCAGGACGATCCGCGCTCGCTTCTGCCCCTTGATCGCCCGATAGATCCTCGCCTGGTCTGCGTGGAACTTGATGAACTGGACGCGCGTTTCAGCAGCCATCCGGGCCATCGATCACGATCACTTTGCGCTCCGGGGCGGCGTTGGCAGCCTCGGCGGCCATGCGGTCTTGGCTGGCCTTCAGCAGCGTGGAAGGGATCACCATCGCGTCATTACCCGCCTGCGTCATCGCCCTGAAAGCGCGGACGGCATCCTTTGATCGCTCGTCCTTGAACGGGTTCGCATCATCAATGAACTGCTTCTGCTCCGATGCAAGGTTATGCATGTGCATCGAGTTCCTGGCGGCGATGTCGGCCGTCTGGAGGTAAATATCCTCCAGAACCGATAACCGATCCCTGACGGAAATAACGTGCACCCTGTCGGAAACCGGGATCGCCTTGAAAGCTCGCTCCGAGCTAACCATTTGATTTGCAACGTCTTTTACAGCGGCCACCCGGGCACTGATCTTTTCCGACATGGCCGCTCTGCTCACCTGGAACTCGGCTGACAGCTTATTGATGCTCTCGCCCGCGAGGTGCCTGCGGATCACCTCGTCCCACTGCTTGTCGGATAGTTTGCTTGGTCGGCCCATGAGGGGATTCTATGGCCGAGCGGCGGCATGCGCCATGATCTTGACCTCCCCGATCCTGCGGGGGAAACGCTTCCGGCTTTCGCCTCGGACTGGATTCGAACCAGTCTCTCGCCCACCAGGGTCTCGGTCAACGAGCGGGAATCGAACCCGCATGCTCAGTTGGCGTCAGATTCGACACCGGAATGATCCACTCCCAGCGATCCAGGCAGACAATCCCTCGTCGAGCGTGAGGTGCCGTCCCGCCGATGAAGCACCACGTAAGCACTGGGTGATATTCATGGCGACGATGATGCCAGCGGCTCCGGCTTGCGCGGATTGCTCGCGCGGCCATCCCGGCCGCGGCCCGGCGCTTGTGCTGGCGGAGGTTCATGGCAACTCGATGGTTTCGCCAAACCGGCTGGCGACGTAGGCGCGCATGGCGGCGATGAGGGGCGTCTGGCCGGTAACTATGGGCTTTGATTTCTCACACGGGATAAGCCCCTCCCATTCCGTTTCGGCATCAACGCCGGAAAACCATTCCACGGTTGTGCGAATCCATCGCCCATCGATCCGCTCCGCCGGGGCGCCCTGGTGAAGCGCAATCCACTCCCGCTCGATGATTGGCCCACCAATGGCCCAAACAGTCGATGGCGAGTAGTACTGCGGGTCTTGGCGCATCGGGTTGTTCGGGCGCAGCATGCAGTAAGACTTGCCGTCATCCTCCCTCAGAAACCACCCCGAAAACGTCGGGTCGAGCGTCAGCGTGGGGTAGTGCTCGTGCGCGGTCTTCCACTCGCCGCATTCAGCGACGGCGGCGTCCAGCAGGGCGCCGGTCAGGTCTGCTACTCGGTAGGTTGTCATCGTTGTCTCTCTCGTTTGAAGGGGGTGAGTCCTGGTGGAGTCGAACCACCCGCGCCATTCAGCTTTCGCTGGTGCCCGGCGTCCCACGTCCGGAAGACTCACCCTCAAGTCTGGAACCCATCCCGATAGGGGATTTCGTCTCGCTGCTGGCTGCTCAGCACTTAGGCGCCTACGTTGGGTGCTTAGCAGCGTTCGCCGTCTAGAGCCCCAGACTTGAAGGCCCCGTCTCTCCGGGGTGTCACTGACGCTAGTTAGGTCGGCGAGTTCTCTGCTGGCCTATCTCGCTTTTCAGTCCAGCAGCCCCTTCGCGCTCAGTGATTGCAGTATCGGTGATCCGATAGTACAGGTCAAGCGGTCTTTACAAAATGCCGTCGCGCTGAAGGATTCCCAGGCTGCGCAGGTGGCCCAGCATCCAATCGATGTCCAGTTCATCGCGCGTCATGCCGCCCACCCCGGTCATCTGGTCGAAGGCGGCATCGCAGGAGGTACAGGCATAGGCCCCCATCAGGTCATCGGCCTTGGTGCCCATGCCGCGGCCACCTTCGCCCAGGCGCGCGCCCCAGCGAGCGTGCGACCAGATGGTCTTGGTGGGATCGTGCGAGCAAATGCCGACGTAGCGCACCTGACAGGGCTTGCCGCGCGCGCTCTCGCGAATGCGCCGGCCGCGCGCCTCTACCGCGTGCAGCGATGCCGGAACTCGTGCACTCGGCGATGCGCGGAATGCGTCCGGGTGATGCGCGATGGCTTCGGCCAGGCCGATGGACGGCGCTGGCGTGCGCGGCGTAATGGCGCCCTCCATGACCTTCTGCGGCCGGCGCTCGGCTTTGTTCCAGGTCATCCGATTTCCCGAGCGCGCATCTCGCGGGCAATCGCCTGCGCGCGCCGGATCAGCTTGCGGCGCCGAAAGAACGCCCACCACGGCAGGATGTCATGCGCGCGCAGGAGGGCGACAGCCACGCGAGCGTTCTCGAAGTCTCGGACGGTCATCATTGCGCCACCTCACTGGATTCGATGCTATTCATCGCCATGAAGGCGAGCGTGTATTCGATCAGGCTGGCTGTGCGCCGAACGCTCATGAGCGCGGTCGATTCGCGCAGGTTCACTAACTCGCCTTCCAGGCCCGGAACGATGTCGTGTTCTTCCTTGGTTGCGAAGGCGTGTCCCGACACCAGCAAATTCTTCCACTGCAGCAGTGTGCGCGGCTTGCCGGCCCAGTGCAATCCGCTCTTTGCGATGTCGCCGCAGCAGGCGTGAAACTTTGCGTTCGCCAATTGCGTTCGAGACGGCGCGCTAATCGTCACTGCGTACCCGTCTGGTGCAGACCTGACGGCCTCGGATGCGCGCTGGCGCGCAACAGCGTGCGCCAGCACAAATATTTTTCTATCTGACACGCGGCTCGATCCCTAGCGCCTGAAGAAGACTCCAGCCGCGGTACATGAGAATGCTGACGGTTCCCGGCTTCAGCCCGAATTTTCTTGCCCAGTCGGTGAGAATCAAAGACTCGCCGTCGATTTCGAATCGAATAGTGTTTCTTTTGTTTCTAGCCTGCTCGGATCGCGTGGCCAAGCGACAGTTGCCCGGCTCATAGTTTCCGTCTGAATCAATGCGATCTATCGAATGACCAACCGGTCGTTCCCCCATGTCCGCCAGGAACAATCCGAAGTCTGACCACCTCTCGCAAACCGTGATTCCACGCCCTCCGTACCTCAGATACCCGTTTGCGTTTGGGTCGGAGCATCGAGACCTCATCTGAGCCCACGAACTGTACGCCCCGCCATGCTTCGCGCGCCAATATGCAGCCGACTTTTGACGATCCCTCTGCATGTCCGAGAAGGCACACCCGCAAGACGTTGTGCGCCCGTTACAGACTGACTGCGCGAGGATTACCTTCTTGGTGCCGCAGTCACAAACGCATTTGACAAGCCTGTAGCGCTTCCCGCACGGCTGGATATAAAAACCGGCGTCACCACAAATCGTCAGTCGACCAAATTTCTTGCCGTCAAGACTTTTCATTTTGAGACCCCATGCGCTTGCGCTCTGCCTCCCATACGCGCGCCACGGCCTCGCGCAAGCGCTTCTCTGCTTCCGCGCCCTCAAGCTGCCCGACGCTCACGTAGTACGCTTCACGCCGGCCGCGGTTCGCCTTGCCAAGCATGCCCATCACGCGCTTGACGTGCTCATTGCGCGCCATGCATTCCAGCTTCCAGCCTTCCGACCAGGTGTCGGTGACGGTGCCGTCCAGCAGCACCACGCGAGGCCGAACGCCGTCGTATTTCATGGCTCCATGTCCTCAAGCTCAAACGGGTATCGCTGCCATTCGTATTCCATCGACCCAGCCCCGGAAGTGCCCGGCGGCGGCATGCGCAAGCCCTTCTTGCGGATCACGCCAGCCTCGTGCAGCACGATCATCCAGGCGCGCAATGTCGGCTCGCTCATTTCGATCATGCCCAAGATGTCCGACTTCGTGCGCGGGGCTTTCATGAGGCATGCCACCAGCTCCGCCACAGCAGGTTTCTTGCGGTCGCATTTTGCCTTTCCTCAGTCCTTTTCGGTATCGCTCCACGGCTTGGCCGGGGCGGTTGTTGGTGCCTTCAGAGGCGCAGGGCGCGCGCCAGGCGCGTGGCGCATGCAGACCGGCCCTATCGCGCTGAAGCTGGTGACCCAGCGGGCCGTGCAACCAGGGTATCGGCACCGGGACAGGTGCTCGCGTTCGGCGGCGGTAAGGCGCGGCATGGTCAGACGCTCGCGGGCTGATCTTCGCTCAGGGCTCCGCGCCACATTTCTCGCTGCTCCAGCGTCAGGCGCTCGCCGCTTTCCTCCCGAGCCTTGAGCGCGTGCGCCCAGTCCTTGTTCCCAGTGTTCCGCACCGGCTTGAAGCTGGCGCGCGTAGCCGCGATGACTTCGGGGCTCACGACGTCGGTCTTTGGCGGCGCGAGCATCAGTTCGTTCGCCCGCGGTGCCTGCCGGCACAGATCGCGGAATTGCAGGACGGTCGGCGCGCGGTCGGCCGGCAGGTATTGCAGCGCGTAGCCGATGGCTTCGGGCATCTTCTCGAAGCCGCCGAGTTCGTGTGCCCAGTTGCTTTTGACGTCAGTGGCCGGCATGGAACCATAGCGGCGCATGAACTCGTCCCCGTAGGTGAGCGTGAGCTTCGTGAAAATCTTATCGATCCAGGCGGCGGGGAGTGACATCAAAAATCTCCTGTGTGGGTTGGTTCGTCTTTGCGGCGGGCGCGCGGCCCAGGTTGCCGCCTGTCATTTCGTAAACCCGTTCAGCGGCTAGGCGGTCGTCGCGCTCGCGGAACGATTCAGAAGGCGCCGATCTGCCCCGAGAGGGGCGAACAGACTCATTGCGAACCCAGGTTCGCCACGTCGCCTGCCAATCGACCTTGCGCGCGGCAGCGCCGGCCTTGGCCTTCCAGAAGTCGGCGAAGCTGCACGCGACCTCATTCGCATCAAGATCAGGGCGCTTTGATCGGCAGTAGTCGAGCCATTCACTTGGGCAAACCCAGTCGGCAGGAAGGCGAGAGCCAGCAGGCGAACGCTCTCTCTTCTCTTTCTTTTCCTCTGCCTTTGCTTCTACCTCTGTATCTGTATCTGTATGGTTTGAAAGCGTTGAATTCTGTTGAGATTCAACATTCTCAACATTTTTCAACTTTCTTACGGTGTGGTAGTAGCTCCTGTGGTACTGGCGGCGCTCATCTTCGGATTTGATGTCGCGATACTTGAGGTAGTTCACGATCCTCCACCCCCACGGGCGGTGGTCGTCCAAAGGAACGATGCGGCGCCCGTCTTCGCCTGGAGTCCGACTGTAGGGATCGGGCTTCATGAGCGCGTCGATCCCCTTCTCAATGATCGGAAGGGGAATTGTCGTGCGGCGCGCAAGGGCTGGGATCGTCAAGTCAACCTCGCCATTTTTGTCGGCCAAGACGATCATTTGCTGGAACGTGACGATCGCCTCCCAGGGGCCGGCCGTCCCGAGCGTGCCGTCGTACATCTGCTGAAAAACCTTCCCGAACATTCAACACTTTCAACATTGCAATGTTTGAATTGTGTTGAACGATACCGGGCACGTCAACCCCTGACCAGCAGAAACGTCCAGAATCTTTTGCATTGGATGAGTGGGGTTTTCCGTTCGGCGGCACACATAGACACCCGGCAGGCAGGAAAAAGCCCGCTGGCGCGAACGCGAGCGGGCGAACCGGCGTGAGGCCGGGAGGGAGGAAGTCAGAATTCGATCTCGGACGGGTCGGGTTCGTAGTTTTCGACGGGTGCGCGCGTCAGGCTGCGCTGGTAGGAACGCTCTTTGCTTGCGCGGATGTTCTCGGATTGCGTCAGCAGTTCCAAGTGACCCGGGCGACGGCAACCCGTGGACTCGCACCGATGCTCGACCTGTAGGCCGCTGGCGCGAAGCTCCAGGTAGGCCAGATACAGGTCGTCGCGCTCCATCGGCCCCAGGTGGTCCAGCAGGAAGGCCAGAATGTGGGCGCTCAGGCGCTTCTGCTTGCCTCCCAGGCCGGCAATGCGCAGATCAATCCGCGAGTAGCCAAAGCGGCAGCGCGGGCCGCTCGTGGCGCACCAGCACTCGCCCAGGGCATCGTCGGCACCGTACCATTGCCATGCGGGCTCAGTGCCGGCCCGCAGCGACTCGGCGGTGACCGGAATCGGCTTCGTCACGGAGTTTAGGCGGGGCTCTCGTCGAACAGCGAGCCGTCCTGTCATCGACCTGCGGCTGGTCAGGCGCGCCGCCTAGCACCCAGGCAAGCGCCGCAAGGTAGCCGTCGCGATAGCCCGTTTCCTTGGCGCTCGACTGAAGCACATAGTCGGACTCGATTTCCTTGCGGGTCTTGAGCCGCGGGCGCGCGTCAGCCTGCACAATGGCTCGCTTGGCCTTCGCTTTGGCGTGCCCGGTCTTGCCGGCCGTCGCCTCGATCAGTTCGCGCACCTTGGCAGACTGTTCGGTCGGCTTCAGCTTGGACAGCACGCGAGCTTCGGTGACGCCGATTTGGCCGCTCTCGACGGCATCACGGACAGCCTTGGAGCACTCCAGCAGCGCCAGCGTATTCTGGACGGTCAGCTTGTTGACGCCGAACGCGAGCGCGACCTGTTCGTCATCGCGGCCCAGGTTCTTGAGCCGCTGCATCTTGGCGGCACGCACCATCGGCGGATCGGCCTGGCGGACTTCGTTGGTTGCCACCATGATGCCCATGAGCGTGGCCGAATCGTCGCCCTTGCGCGTGCTGGCGGGCACCAGCAGCGTAGGCAGACCGGCCCTCTCCAGGCGCTCATTTGCCACCAAGGCGTGACGGACGCGCTGCCGACCATCGACCACCAGGACATCGCCCGTCTCCAGGTCGCGCGTGACGATGACAGGTTCCAGTACGCCGAACGCCTGGATGTTGCGCACCATCATTTCGTCAATGGGCAGGTTGATCCGCTCATCGAAAAGCGGGTGCGCGGGATCGGTGACGATCTTGAGCTTTTCGGGCGCGAACGACAGCAGGTTCGTGCTGCCATCAGCATCCCACACGTCTTTAGACGATCTTCCCATGTTGTCTCTCTCAGTGAACCGCGAGTTCGCGGATGGGTTGCACGGTCACGCACTCGAATGCGTCGGCCGCCGTGATGATGTTCAAGCGAAAACCAAGCGCCCGTGCTGCCACCCTGAGCGATTCGGCCTGCCCGCGGATTTCGCTCGCGAACTGTTCGGCCGCAATCTCCGCGATTTGCGCTTCAGTGAGGAATTGCATCGGGTGCATGGTGCTTCTCCGTCAAGGGCTAGACGCCTATGAAGTGCACATAGTCGCGATCTTTTTGCGAGTGGTGCACGGTATCGATGTTGACACCGCCGAAATCGGTTACAGCGCTGAGCGAGCGCACGAGTCCAAGAATCGCGAGGTCGGCCTGTTCCAGTGCGCGCCGAATGATTGCGACCCGTTCGGCGTCGGCTGCGTTTGCCGCATCGTCCAGGTCAGGCGACGGGCTTTCCAGGTACTTCAGGGCTGCGATGACTTCCGGCTTCATTCGAGACTTTCTTTAGCCCGGATGGGCATGGGCTTGTGACGGCCATTCATGAAGCGTTCCGTCATGAAGCGAGGCTCGGCGGGGCTCCACGCCTCATCGTCGGCGCGAAGCTCGCCACCCGTGATGGATTCGAGCTTGACCTGTTGAGGGTGCGGAATGCCGAGCGTTTTCCATTCTGAGACGGTGTTCTCGCGCATGTTCAAAGCCCGCGCGAGCGCCCGTACCGTCATGTACTTTGTGAGTGCTTGATCCATGTTCATGCCACGAGTGTCGCACGTCCGACACTATCGGTCAACCGAAGTATTGCGTGTTTTCGCCGCAATTCCTGTTGACAATGTGTATCGGGTGTCCGGTACTTGGGCACCAACGGAAAGGACACCATGACCGCAACCACCGCACTGGGCCGCGTCTCACTCCAGCTTCGCGCCGCCCAGGACGCCAGCGACAAGCTCAACGCCTTTTTGGCAAAGCGCGCGGACGCAGGCCACTACATCACCCAAATCGCACGCGACCTGGAAACCGCGCTGGCGCTGGCAGAGGCTTCGCTGCTGGCCGCACAACCGCCGCTGCATGACCAGGTCATCATCGGCGAGCGACCGGCGGTTGCCGCTTTTTTCGTCCTCGACCTCGGAGTCAACAAATGAACACTCAACCCCTGATCGAGCGCCGCGGTGAGAACTTCTGGCGCAACAGCGACACGGGCCAGCCCTTGCCGTTCCCGGATGACGTGGAGGCCGCGAACGCCATCCCGCCCGACCACTCGCGCACCTTCCGCCCGGTCTACATGGCTCACCCCGTGAGCCTGTGGCCGGTCATCCTGTCGGCAGTCAGCGCCATCATCTGCGCCGCAGTGCTGGTCTGGTTCGCCGTCGATTCAGTGAGGCACCACGCATGATCGATCACAACTATCGCAACCGATCTTCAGCCTTCACCGGGCGCGCCCCGCGCACGCTCTCCGAGCGCTGGCCTGACATGCCCGTGAGCCGCATGGGCTGGCCGGGCTTCTGGCATCGGCTTGTCGTTTTCCTTGTCGGGCACTGATTTCGCTTGACGGGCAGTCTCGGGTGTCCGATACTTCGTTCACTGAAGCAGTAAGCAACCGGAGAACATCATGCTGACTATCCACATCAAGACCGACGCCGACTTCACGCCTTCTGGTGCGCGCTCTTTTCGCATTGTCACTCACACGCGCGGAGTTCGGAAACTTTGGCTCTACGTGTCTGGACGGCGGTATCGCGACCTCGCGCCGACCCCGGAAAATCTCGCCATGGCGCGCGAGTGGATCGCGGCCCGCACAGCCTGAAGAAACAGCCCCTCGCAGGGCTTGCATCAACAACACAACGAGGGCGACAACCCATGAACGACATTCAGCTTATCGAGAAGTCGATTCTCGACCTGGAGCCGGCTTTCGAGCGGATCAACACGGACAAAAGCATCGTGTTTGCGCGCGAGGCTGAGTTCGCCATTCAGATCATCACGAACAGCAACTACTGCCTCAAGATCGCGAAGGAAAATCCGCAGAGCGTCCGCGATGCCGTCACCAACATCGCGGCCATGGGGGTGAGCCTGAACCCGGCGCGCAAACAGGCATACCTTGTGCCACGCAAGGGCGGCATTACGCTGGTCATCAGCTACATGGGCCTGCTGGACATCGCGATTCAGTCGGGCTCGATCCTCTGGGGGCAGGCGGAAATCGTCTATGCCGCCGACCTTGTGGCGCCGTTCGAGTTCACCATAAACGGGTACGACCAGCCGCCGACCCACAAACGCAACCCATTCGCCAAGGATCGCGGCGAAATTGTCGGCGTGTACGTCGTGGTCAAAACCCGCGATGGCGATTACCTCACCACGACGATGACGGCCAGCGAGGTATGGGACATTCGCGAACGCTCCGATGCATGGCAGGGCTACATGAAGGACAAGAGCAAGAAATGCCCGTGGGTGACCGACGAAACCGAGATGGTCAAGAAGACGGTCATCAAGAGGGCCTACAAGACCTGGCCCAAGACTGAGCGCCTGGACAATGCCGTCCATCACCTCAACACCGCGGCCGGCGAGGGCATCACCTTCGCCGCGTCCGAAACGCCGCCGCAAGCGACCGCCGGCCTCATCGAGGGCGCGACCAAGGAAATCCCGCGCGAGCAGGTCATCCACAACGCGGCCATGGCTTGCATTGCCAAGTTCGAGACCGGCGACGAAATGGGGGCGTTCGAGGAAGTCGAATGGGTCACCGACAGCGACGAAATGATGCTGCTGTGGGGCATCCTTGGCAAGCAGCGCGCCAAGCTCCGAAACACCCTCAAGCGACTGGCCGCTGAAGCGCGCGCCAAGCAAGAAAACATCGACAAGGGCACGACGAAATGACCGAAACAATCGACCGCACCCCGAGCGCCACGGCGCTTGCCATCCGCGCCAGCCTGGATCAACTGGACGGCGCGCTGGCCGAGTTCGAGAAGATCGAGGCCGGCTTCGCGGAATTGGAGAAGGCTCACCCTGCCAATCTCGCGTGCGACGTGACGACGCCGGCCGGCATGCGCGAGGCCATCGCGGGCCGGGCCGCATGGCGCGATCCCCGCATCGCCACGGAGAAGGCGCGCAAGGCCGGCAAAGCCCCCGTGCTGGCGCTCGGAAAGGACATCGACGCCCGCGCCGCTGCGATCACGCTTCGCCTGGAAGCCGGAGAGGCGAACTACGATGACCAGATCAAGGTCGAGGAAAAGCGCAAGGCGGCAGAAGCCGAGGAAAAGCGCCTGGCCGAACTCGCCCGACGCGAGCGCAATTCGGCCATCCTGACGGCCATCCGCCAGCGCGCGTTCGACATGCAGGGCAAGCCGGCGAGCGTCATCAGTGGGGCCATCGTCCAACTGCATGTCGATGGCGCGGCCGGCTTCGGGCTGGACAAGGACTACAAGGCGCTGGAATCCGCGGCCGTTGACGACACGCGCGAGAAGCTGCGCGACATGCACCAAGCGGCAATCGAGCGCGAGGCCGAAGACGCCGCCCGCAAGGCGGAAGCGCTGGCGCTGGCGGCGGAACGGGCCGAGCTGCAGAAGCTGCGCGATGAACAGGCTGCGCGCGAACGGGCGGCACGCGAAGAAATCGAGGCCCAGCGGCGCGAGGCTGACGCGATCCGCGCGAAGGCCGACGCCGAGGCGCGCGCCCTTCGCGACGCCGAGGAAGCTCGCCTGCGCGCCGAGCGCGCGGAACAACAGGCCAGGATCGACGCCGAACGGGCGGAACTGCGCAAGGCCCAGGACGAGGCCGACAAGGCCCGGCGCGCCCGCGAAGAAGCCGAGGCGCGCGAGCGGATCGCGGTGCAGCAGGCGGCGGCTGAAACCGAGCGCCGCAAGCAGGATGAGGCAGCGCGGGAAGAACGCGCCCGCGCCGAGGCGGAACTGAAGCGGATGCAGGAGAGTCATGCGGCCGATGCGCGCGGTCGCGATGCGTGGGCTGACCTTGCGCACGTCTGCGAGATGGTCATGGCCGGCGAGAAGATCGCCGCCATTCGAGCCGCTGCCGCCGCCGCCTTGGAAAAGGCTGGACGCTCCAAGGTCTGAAATGGAGAAAGCTCTCATTGAAAGGCGCGAGCGCCTCATCCGAGGCATTCGCGGCTACGCTTCGATCCTGCGAGTGCTCATGACCAGCAACGCGACCACGGCGCAACTATCGGCCGTGATGAGCTTTGGTGGTTCGGAGAAGACGAACCGCATCGCCATCAATCGCCTGCTTCGGCGGCTCGCGCCGGACGTCGTTCACATCGCCGGATGGGCTCGCGAAATCGGATGCCCGCCATGCGAGATTTGGGCCTTTGGCCCAGGCGAGAACGCCCCTGCGCCACCAAGGCTGGATGGCAGCAAGCGCACGCGCATCAACGCGGCCCCGCGCCGCCATCGAATCGAGACGATGACCTTCGCCAGCATCATCATTGCCCTGCGCGACGGTCATTCGGTCATCGACCTGGCAGAACTGTCTGGTAGCGCCCTGACGGCTCTCTATCCGTTCATGAGGCACGCGCATTCCATCGGCCTTGTGCACATCGCGGAGTGGCACCGCCAGGCGTGCAGCAACCCGCGCCCGGTATTCGTGCTTGGTGCCGGCCGGGATGCGCCCAGGCCGAAGCCGCTGCCGAAGATCGTGACCGACCGACGATATAACGCCGCCCGGAAGTCGCGCAGGGTCGCCACATCTATTTGCAGAATGATGGCATCGCCGCTTGCATAAGTCTCGGAAGTCCGATATAGTCGAGTCTTCGATCAGCAAACAACCGGAGACACCCGATGATCTATCCGCGCTATGCCGTCAAGGCCGCATACGACACCGCGATGACGCTCTACCGCACGTACCAGGAAGCCATCGAGGCCGTCGCCCGCGAACTCTGCATTCCGGTCGAACAGGTCGAGGAAGCGCTGGCGCCGGAGTCTGTGCAATGACGCGCGGCTTTGAACCCTGCATGTGCGGCGCGACGGACTGCCCCTCGTGCGGCCCGGCGCAGGGCTATGCCGTTCGGCGCGTCTGGGTGCATGGGCGAGGCTATCGCTACATCAACCCGGACGAGGAAGCAACCGAAGATGAGTCGGCCGATCAAATCGACGGCGCCGACTGACATCACCCGAATAGACCAAGGAAGGAAGAAGATGAGCAACGACATCAAGGAGTTCGAAGACCTGAACGGCCACACGCTGGCGCAGTGCTTCAAGACCAGCGACGACGGCGAATTGCATTTCGTCTTGGCGGATGGACGGCAGTTCAAGCTGCACCATAACCAGGACTGCTGCGAATCCGTCTACATCGAGAGCATCGTTGGCGATCTAGCCGACCTCGTTGGATCGCCGCTGACGATGACCGAGGAAGTCAGTAGCTCGGAACTCACGCCAGAACAGATCGAACACCAAAGCGGATGCGACTCGTTTACTTGGACGTTCTACAAGCTGGCCACGATCAAGGGCTACGTGGACGTTCGCTGGTTCGGTAGCTCGAATGGCTACTACAGCGAATCCGTCAGCTTCGATCAAATCTGACCGCGCTACCGGAGCCTGACATGGACAACGCCATCGCTTGCCCGTACTGCCATGCGCCTGCCCGGCTGGTGTCGGGTGAGGCGATCTATCCGCATCGGGTCGATCTCTATGACCTGAAGTTTTGGCAGTGCCAACCTTGCGATGCCTACGTGGGTTGCCACAAGGCGGGTGCGATGACCGACACGGGCCGCAGCGATGGAACATTCCCGCTCGGGCGCTTGGCGAATGCGGAACTTCGTCGGGCGAAGTCTGCCGCTCATGCCGCGTTCGATCCGCTGTGGAAGTCGAAGCGCATGAAGCGCCGCGACGCTTACGGCTGGCTCGCACGCGAACTCGGAATCAGTCGCGACAACTGCCACATCGGCATGTTTGACGTTGACGCGTGCAGAGCTGTTGTGGCCGCTGCATCGAACTTCAGGAAGGACTGACATGGACAACGACAAGGGGCTGGGAAGCATGACCAATAGCGCCAGTGCGGTGGAACGTCTGCGGGCTTCGCTTTTGACATGGGCGGGCCGAGAAGGCTCCATCGTCAATCAAAACGACATCCACGCCGTCCTGGACACCCTCGCCGAAAAGGAGTCCGAGCTGAAGGGCGCCTACGAGTTGCTGCACGCCACCGAGGACAAGGCTGTCGCCAAGGAGTCCGAAGTGCAGGCTTTGCGGGAGGTCATCGACCACACCGTCAAGACCATCGAGAGGCAACTCGACCTGATCGGCGAACGCGCTCCCGGGAAGTTCCTCGACAAGACGCCGGTCATGCGCAGCTTGCAGGCGCACGTCAAGAGACTGAGCGCCGCCCTCAACCCGAAGGAAGACCAATGACCATCTACAAATTCAACGCGCAAGTCACCATAAGCGTCTACACCGAAGTCGAGGCCGATAGCGCGTCAGAAGCTTTGGAGATCGCCAAGGAACGAGAAGTCGGGCAGCTGTGCCACAACGCCGTCTACCCTGACTGTGACGAGGCATGGTTCACCGATGAACTGGATGGCCAGCCCGAAAAGATCACGCTGAACGAGGTTTCCGATGAATGACACCCCCGCCCCTGGCGAGCCGATCAGCTTGCCTGAGCCATCTCCCATCGTCGGCGAAGCCGGCCGTAACAGCGTTCGCTGGGGTCTCGGCTACACCGCCGCTCAAGTCCGCAACATCGTTGCAGCCGACCGCGCCCATGGTGCTGCGAGCCCTGACGTGACAAAGATGTTGGAGGCGTTGAAACTCGCTCGTCGCACGCTGTCAATGATGAAGCCTTGGGATGCCTACGACGCGGAGTTGCTTCAGAAGGCAGTCGCCGCCATCGACGCTCTCGGTGCTGCCGCAACCCAGGCGAGGGCTGCTGTGGGGACAGAGCATGGGCGCCGGCTAGTGCGCGCCCTGGTTCGTGCGGCATGTCTGCAAGAGAGAGAGCCCAGCGAAAAGAACCAAAACGCATACCACTCGGCGCGCGAGACGGTCGAAGCCGCACTCTCTGCGCAGACCCCTGGCGAGGGGTGGACGGCAAAGGACTCCGAAAAATGATCAAGACCCTCCAAGTTCGGGTCAAGGACAAGCATGCGTCCTTGCTGGCAGCGATGGCGAGAAACGTCAACACCTGTTGGAACTACTGCAACGAGACCAGCCAGAAGGCGATCCGGGATCGCCGGCAGTTCCTGAGCGGCTATGACCTGCAGAAGCTCACCGCTGGGTTCACCGCTTGCGATGGTGTTGAGATCGGCGCCGGTACGGTAAATCTGGTGTGCGTCGAGTACGCAAACCGTCGCCGTCAATTCAAGCGCCAACGGCTCAACTGGCGCGTTTCGAACAAGAACTCTTCCCGCTACTCGCTTGGATGGGTTCCCATGAAAAGCACGGAGATCAGGTATCGGTCGGGCCAGATCGTCTATGCAGGAGTGGCGTTCAGCCTGTGGGATAGCTACGGTCTGGGCGACTACGCGCTCCGCGCCGGTTCCTTCTCTGAAGACGCACGCGGCCGGTGGTATTTCAACGTCGCTGTCGAGGTAGCAGCCACCAAGAGCGAGGGCACCAAGGCCGTCGGCATCGACCTAGGTCTGAAGACCGCCGTCACCTGTTCGGACGGCCAGACTTTCACGGGCCGGCTGTACCGCGCCAGCGAGGCAAAGCTCGCCAAGGCCCAACGCGCTGGCAAGAAGCGCCTAGCGCGGACGGTGCACGCCAAGATCAGGAACCAACGCAAGGACGGACTGCACAAGTTCAGCACTGCGCTGGTGCAGGAAAACGCCGCCATCTTCGTGGGCGACGTGAGCAGCAAGAAGATGCTCAAGACCAAGATGGCCAAGTCCACGCAGGACGCGGGCTGGGCCATGTTCAAGACCATGCTGGAGAACAAGTGCCGTCAGGCAGGCGTGGTGTTCGAAGTTGTCAACGAGGCATACACAACCCAAACCTGTTCTCAGTGCGGAAGCATTGAGGGGCCGAGAGGTGTCGCAGGTCTTGGAATAAGACGATGGCGATGTTCATGCGGGGTCGAACATGACCGCGACGTGAACTCGGCGCAAAACATCGTCCGAATCGGGCTTGATTCGCTAGCTGTAGGAGCCGCCTTGAGCGGAGAAGCCAATGTCGATGCGGTGTCGGGCCGCTGCATGGGAGCCTGAAATGGACTACCAAACTCTTGAAGACGAGTTGCGCGCTGTCTGCGTCGCGGCCGATGCCGGCGCTGGCGGGTGGGTGCGCACGTCGCGCATCCTGGAAGCCATTGCCGCCCCTACGGCACCCCAGGCAGTGGGAGAGCCGGTGGCGTTCACTGCCGCACAGGCAGCTCAGAAACTTGGGAAGACCCAAGACGACCCCGAGGATAAGTTTACTGCCGCACAGGCAGCTCAGAAAGTTCCACCGCACTGGCGCTATCGGTCATGCTGGTTCACTGCCGCACAGGCAGCTCAGAAAACTGCACCAGCAGCGACCGCAGAGCCGAGCGCCGTGGCGGGGGCAAGGGAGCCTCTGACGGATGAGCAGATTGATGAGGAATACCTCAACGGCGATCTCCAACCTCAACTTTACGACAGGCAAGGCATGTTTCAGGCCGGCGCCCGCTTCGCTGAGCGCTACCACGGCATCGCTTCTCCTGCTGGTGATGGGGGAGCGAAGTGATCGCAGCGCTCTACGTCGAAACTGACGGCGCGTACTTCGGCCTGCCTGGCGTAGACCCGTGGGATGAGCCGCGTGATGCGCGGAAGTACGCCGGCCCGCATCCTGTCGTCGCCCATCCGCCGTGCCAGCGCTGGGGGCGCTTCTGGCATGGAAGCACATTGAAGCCGCATCAGTTCGAGTTGGGCACGGACGGCGGCTGCTTTGCTGCCGCGTTCAGCGCTGTTCGCACGTTCGGCGGCGTCCTTGAACACCCCGCTGACTCGCAAGCATGGCCTGCGTTCCACATTGCCAAGCCGCCTCGGACTGGCGGCTGGATTCGTGCGGACACCATCGGCGCGGACGACACCGCATGGACATGCTGCGTCTACCAAGGTCACTACGGCCACATTGCGGGCAAGGCAACCTGGCTCCTGGCCTGCGGCCTCAAGCGCGAACAGCTTCCCGAGCTGCGCTGGGGCAAGACAGAACAGCGCATCCACCCGCGCGCCCTGGAGCTGCACGGCTACGAGAAGGCTAGGCGGATCGGAATGATGGCGATGGTCGGCGGAAAGGACAAGACACGCATCCGCAACGCCACGCCGCCCGAGTTCCGGCAGGTGCTCATCGACATCGCCAACCTGGCACGGAAGGACTGACATGACCCCCGAATCATCCCGGCTCGCGGAAGAAGCGAAGCAACACTACCGGCACGCGATCGCTGACTGCATGTACGGCAAGCAACGCAGCGTGGCAATCCACGGCCAGGCACTCTTTTCGATGATCGACCGACTTGCAGCTCTGGCATCCAGCCAGGCAAGCGAGCCGGTGGAGGCGCGAGATGGCTTCTACGTGATGCCGCACAAGGCCACGCCGGAGCATCGGCTTCACCTACAGATCGGCGGAACCATCTGGCGCTACGTGCTTGAGGACGCCGCCCCTCAGTCCAACACGCAGAGCAAGGGAGAAGGCGAGTGACCGCACCGAACTGCCGCAAATGCGGTTCCCCCATGGCTCCTGGAATCGCCCTCGCCAACACCATGACCGGAACAGGCGACTTCGGCCGCGATGACGTGGTGACCATGAGCCCTGGTGGCCCTGGCAAGCTCATCGACTGCGACAAGTGTACAGCCTGTGGGTGGAGTGTCAGCCCCAAGACGCCGAGCCTGCCGGTGGTCGTCGTCTCTGCCCCTGAGCGCATCTTCCTGGTCATCGGCGAGGACTGCCCTCCTGAGGCCCGCTGGGATCAACTGGCCGAAGTCACCTGGTGCGAGGACAACATCGACGGCAACGGCATTGCCTACCAGCGACAAGACCTCGCCGCATCAGCTATCGAAAGCCTCCAGGCCGAAGTCGAGCGGCTGACGAATGAGTGCACCGCACTGAGAATCAGAGCCAACGCTCAGCCAGTCCGGATGGATCAGTGCGAGACGTATTGCGCGACAGCAAAGCGCCTCACCGCCGAAAGGGATGCAGCCCTGCGAAAGTACAGCGAATGGCACATCGAGGCCCTGAGCCGTGCGGCCAAGGACAAGGCCGAACCCGAGAACCCGGCCGCAATCGCGGAGCGCTTCTGGCGCGGAACCCTATCAGACCGCAACAAACCGTAATTGGTGCTTGACAGGTAGTCTCGGGTGTCCGATACTTCGTTTACCGAAGCAGCAAACCAACCGGAGAACGACATGACCAACGAAATTATGACCAAGATCGCCGAGCACTTCAAGAACCCGGCCGCTCGCATCGTCGTTGCTGCGCCTGGCGCACGTACCAACATGATTCTGTCGCCTGCGAACTTCTCCGAAATGAAAGTCGATGGCTCTGGCGTGCGATTTCGCAAACTGTACCTGTTCGCCTCGCAACTGCGCTTCGCGCGGGTGGCGTAATGGCTGACCTGCCGAAATCCTTCATGGGTCTTGGTGCCTTTGATGGCGCGCGTGGAGAGCCGCCCTATACCGTGACAGACCTTGACGAAACCGAGCGCAACGAACGCGAACGATGCGCCGTCATCGCGGAGACAACCGAGGTTCTTATCGACCTGCGTGACTGGACTTGTTTAACGCGCAAGGCACTTACTGCGCTCGTCGCAAAAGGCATTGCCGACGCCATCCGAAACCAATGAATCCAGAGCCTGCCATGACGATGATCTTCACCCACATGGACGAGGCCCTTGACTGCGCGGTCGCGCTGAGCAACGCGGGCCGCACGTACCGCTACACGCGCAACGCCAAGGGCGAGCACGAGATCACCACGAGGGATTGATGATGAACACCAACGAAGAAACTATCGATGTGATTGAAGAACAAATCAAGAAGCGGGCCTTGATTGCCGCGTTCAGCGCCATGAGGCCGCTATTTGATGATTCTGAAACGATAGAGGACAGGGCGGCAATCAGGACGGTCTTGAATGCCGCCGCCGCCGTCTCTGAGTCGGCGAAAGGGGCGCCGGCAGGGGTCTACATCGATTCCACTTCAATCTTAGCGTCCGCATTCGCCGCTCACACAATGGGGGTTGGCGCCGAAGACTGCGCGCCCTATTCGGTTGTTGGTTGGCGAGTCGAATGTTTCGTGCAGGCCCTTCGCGGAATGGACATGCTCGAATGCGCTTCTGCGTGCCTTCTCGACGGGGTCGATTACTCCGCGAACTCGCGTTCTTTTAAGGACGCCATGGAAATTCAAGATCGCAATTAGGCCGATGGTCACCGGTATGCAATCTTGAAGTAAAGCGTCCGGTCGTCAGTGCGCCCCTGAGCCGTCACGAACTGGCACGTACCAGCGACGGTCTGCCCGACCAGCGAGAGGTCGCTGATCGACAGCCAGCCCCACACGGTGTTGTCCACAATGGGGCCGGGCACGATGTCCGCCCCTGTCGTCGGCGTTGTTCCTGGGTTGCCGATGCAGATGTGCCAGGTCGCCGAGACAACGGAGTCCGTGGGGTCGATCAGCGCGGCCACGTCCCACCCGTAATCGAGGATGGCTTCCGGGTCATGCGTGATGGTGGGCTTGCCCGTGGTGACGTTAAAGGCCATCGGTCGTCTCCGTGAATGCGTAGGTGCGGGTTTCCGCAGGGAAAACAAAGTTGCGAGATTCCGGGCCGAACGCATAGACGCGCGACTCGGGCGGGAACACGAACACCCGCGATTCAGGCGGGTAGATGAACATCCGAAGCAGGGTGAAGGCAATCTCGACCCAGTTCACCGTGTCCTGCGCCGATCCGGCCTCGGAAATCGTGACGCCCTGCCCGGTCGAATTGTCCACGGTATCGGCAGCGGAAGCCACTTCGGCCAGTGCCGCCCCGAGCGCGCCAGCAGCGTCCTCCACGTCCTGTGCCGCCCCGAACTCCAACGCCTGGGCAACCAGCAGCGCGGACGCTCCGGTCGAATCGGTCGCGGCCAGCGCCTCGGCAATCAGTTCGGCGATTGCCAGGAGCGCCGATGGCGCGTCCGACGCGGCGCCGGACTCAGAAATCGCTGCCGGCGTGACGCGCTGATCGCTGACCGTATCCAGCGCCGCCAGGCCATCGGCGAGCGCCGCCCCCAGGATTGCCGCCACGGACACGGCATCTGCGGCCGCGCCAGCCTCAGCAATGGCCGACAGCAGGACTGCCGTCGCCGAAGGTGAATCCGCTGCAGAGAGCGCTTCGCTGACCACCTGTCCGTTGAAGACGGTCGCAGTCGGCGTGTCCGCTGCAGTACCCGATTCGGAGATGGCACCGCCAGTGATTGCAGTCGTCGAGACGGTATCCGCCGCCGAACCGGCTTCCGAAATGCTTGCCGTCCCGGTGTTGGTCGCCGATGGGCTGTCGCTGGCGGCGCCCGATTCGGCCACTGCGACGGTCGTGGCACCCGAATAGCTGACCGTATCGGCCGCGGCGCCGGCTTCGCTGATGGATTGCGTCGTGACCAGCGCCGCCGATGGGGAATCCGCCGCGCTTCCCGCTTCGGAAATGGCCTGCGTTGTCGTGTTTGTGGCACTGACAGCATCCGATGCCGCACCGGACTCGGCGACCGCCGATCCAAATACCGCCGTCGCGGCCACCGAATCGGCCGCAGAGCCACTTTCGGAGATGGCCTGGGGGGTGGATAGCGTGGCGGACGGGGAATCGCTTGCGGAGCCCGTTTCGCTGATCGCGCTGGTCGTCGAGTTACCGGCGCTCACGGCATCGCTGGCGCTGCCGGATTCCGCGATGGCCTGCGTCGTCACGATAACTGCAGACGGCGCGTCGCTCGCCGAACCGCTCTCCGCGATGGCTTGGCCCGTCGTGAATACCGCCGATGGCGCGTCCGATGCCGATCCGGACTCGGAAATGCTCACGTTGTAGGTGTTCCCGCCGCCCGAGAACGTTCCTTGCATGAACGTGCCGAACGCGCCCGCGCCGAACGGCATGCCGAAGGTCGTCGTGACGCGCTCGCCAGTCCCGGCTAGGTTGAACGCCACCAGCAGCGCCGCCACGGCCGAAGTGACCGATCCGTTGCTGTCGGTGACGATGCACTGATACTGCCGCCCCTGGATGGAGTAGGTCGCGGTTGGCGTCGTGAAGGTCGAACTCGTGGCGCCCGTGATGTTGGCAAACGATCCGGTCGAATTGTCTTGCCATTGATAGGACAGCGACCCGGCGCTGGCCGTGGCCGTGACAGAGAACGTCGCCGTGGCGCCAGCGTTTGCCGTCTGATTCGTCGGCTGCGCGGTGATCGTCGGGCCGGTCAGCAGCGGGCGAAGCGCAATGCTCCGCGCCACCCAGTCCCCGCCACCCGTCGATGTGACGCCGGACACGGTGCCGGCGGTCGTGATGATCGCGTCGGCAGCAACGCACCAATCAGCACTTGCCGCGCGTTGCGTGTACCCGGTTGGCTGCGATGCGATGGCATTGAAGTTCGTCGAGATGACGACATTCAAGGCGTTCGCGCTGACCGTCGTAATCGACGGATAGCTGATCGTCCCGCTTGTGCCCGTTGCCGGCGTTGGCGGCGTGACGTCCAGCGGCGTCGTGGTGTTGACGCCTCGATATGCGCCGAGCGCGCCTTCGATTGTCGAACCGCCCACCGGGGTAAACGTGAAGTTCCCGGACTCCGACCCCGTGGCCGTGTAGATCAGGACGGTAGTCGGAAACCCATTCGACGGGGTGTTGACCGTCGAGCCGACAGCAGTCCAGGACGTGGCCGTGACGCCCGTACCGGAGTCTTGCAGGAACTCCGCAAGAAGGATGTCCCCCGCCGCCAGGCCAGAAGGGACGGCGATGTTGACCGTGCCGGTGCCTGATCCAGAGTTCCCGCCGACGTAGGTGATTGCCATCGCTTAGGGCCGGCGATGGAAGTCAGGCCGCGAGCTGCGGCAACCCTGCGATCAACGCGTCCACCGTGGGCGCCGGTACCGTGCCGGCCTGCACCTGGGCGAGCACCCCATAGCAGTAGGCCCAGCAGGCATCGCGCCAAGGCTTCAGGCGCGCCGCGTCGGCCGCGAACTGGGCAACGGTGCTGCCAAAGTAGGTCACGGCCGACAGCATGGAGTCATAGCCGAGCGCCTGCGCCTGCGCGTCCAGGACGGCCTGCACAGCATCGCCGTACTCGCCCTCAGTGGGTTCCGGCGCGCTGATTTGGGTTGGCGCATTGCCCGCCTGCACCCATGCGGTATAGGCCGCAAACAGCGGGTCGGTAACGGACTGAGTCGGCGCGCATACCGCCCCGTCCGAATCGCGAGTGACCACGCCCGTGGCCGAATTGAACGTGTAGGTCATGTCAGCACTCCGGGCTCAGGTAGAGGCCGGCATTGTCGTAGGCGCAAGCCAGCGCGGTCGCATTGTTTGTGCGCCAGATTCTCGGCGCGAGCAGCGTGCCCGCTTGCGGAACCACGCTCGATGAACCCGACAGCGTGTTCGTATAGACCGCACCCGTGTTCAAGTTCGTCACCTGGACGTAATACGTACTGGCGGTCGCCGATGGCGAGAAAATCGCCAGTTCGAACAATACGGACGTCGAATTGCCCGGGAAGTTTGTCGAGCCCAGCGCGATAGTGGTTTGCGCCGAGCTTCCGCCGTACACCAGATAAAGCTGCGTCGAGTCGGTGGACAGTTGCGCCACGCCAATCTGGTTCGTCAGCGTGCTCGGGTCAACGTTGGTTGGTGCCGAGACGTTGGAGCCGATGCCCGCATAGAAGCGAACGCCGCTCACCGTGGCGGCATCGGATGGCCCGAAGCGCTGGACGTACAGGAAGCCGCTGCCGTCGCCCTTGGTGCCACTGCCAGGCCCGACCATGACCGCGGCATTGTACTGGTAGGCCAGTGAGCCGGCCGTGGCCGCCGAAACGTAGGCCAGCCGGCGTGCGAACGTCAGACGGTTGGTCGCCGCAACCGCGCGTGCGGTGGCCGTGCCGGTTGTGGTTGGCGCGACCATGCCGAAGACGCCGGGGACGGTCGTGCTGCTGGAACCCGGCGGGCACCAGACCGCAGGCATGGCTTTGCCGAAATGCGATTGCATGAACTGCGGCACGCCATCGGCGCCGAGTGCAGCAAGGAACGATCGGCCAGCCCACGCCTCGGGCACAAGCTCCATGACACCCGAGCCCGGCGTGGTAAGCGTCGAGCCTGCGGACAGCACCGGGACAGGCGCAACCCCGTTCACGTCCAGCGTCAGCACCTTCGATCCGAGTGCGGCGATGGTCACATAGGTCGTGCCGGCCGCGAGCGAGACAAGCGCGTTGCTGTTGCTGGAAATCAGCACCGCCGTGCGCGCGACGGTGTTCGTCCCGGAGTAGGTGCCGAGACCTTCTTCATAGGCCCCGGTGGCGTTGCCGTTGCTGTCCACCTGCCAGAGCGCATACCAGAAGGTGTCCCCGGTGGAACAGACGGAACCGAATGCGCGAAAGCCCGTCAGCGCGCCTGCCGTTGTCAGTGAGCCCGTCCCGGTGGTGGTCGAGCTTTCCGCTACGCGGTCAGTTGAAACATGCGCCATGCATCCGGCTCCAGGCTATGAGACGTGGTGCCCCACAGCGTGGAGCGGGTGCCGTCAGGCCGACGCGGCGACGATCTGGTCTTCCGTGAACGAGCGTTCGTGTTTCTCGCCATCCGAGCCGGTGTAGGCAACGAAGAACTCGACGCTGTCGCCGTCCACGATGTGGGCGCGAGTCACGACGCCCTCGATGGGCTTGGCGTTTTGCTTGACGGCATCGCCGACTTTGAATTTCAGGGCCATGATGGTTCCTCAGACGGACAGGGTATACGAAACATTTAATGTGTCCCCCGAACTCACCGCTTTCGCGCCGCCCGTGAAGACGCCGGCCGAAAACAGCGTCCCGGTGGTGCCGTCCTTCGTCGCCACCGTGGTCAGGAAAGCGCCCTCCACCGAGTTGCCGGAAGACGTGATCGAAAACGTCAAGGCCGCAGACAGCGAAATCGAGCCCGAGCTGGCCGCGCTCCATGCTGTCGTCGGGCGCGCGCTCTGCGAGTAGGTCGGCGCATTCGCACCGCCAGCCTCCAGCCACCCGGCATGGGACGACATGGTGTCGCTGGCGCTGATCGCGCTGTAGGACACGCTGGAAATCAGACCCATGTAGAACGCCGCCGTGTAGGACGAACCGTTCATGTACTTATTCAGGAGGTCGTTTTTGCCCACCGTCACGACGGTATTCGGGCCGGGCGTTGACCACTTCAGGTTGCCGGCCGCATCGAAGCACTGGGCGTGATAGCAGCCCTTGAGCAGCAGCAGTTCCCCGATCAGCAGCCCGAACGCTTGCGATGCAAACGCCTTCATGCGCGAAACGAGCGTTTCGCCAGCGTGCGATTCTCCGCGCAGCATGGCGACCGCCAGGGCGATGATGGACTTGATACGGTTGGTCATTCGCTGCGCTCCAGCAGGTTGAAAATGTCCTCGGCAGTATAGTCGCCAGCCCACAAAGAACAAAGGCCCGCACATGGCGGGCCTTGTCGGGGCGCGGCGGCTTAGGTGGTCGGCGCGGCCGGGTCGGCAGCGGCCGGCGCAGGCGCGGCGGCGGGCGGCGCGAGCGCGGCATCGACCTTGGCCGACTCGGCGTCGGCCTCGGCACCGATGGCCGTGATCGCGTCGATTTCGGCCTGCGTCACGGGCGACTGGCTCGCCACGGAAGCGGCGAGCGCGGCCAGGGCGGCATCGACCTTGGCGGAAAGGGTTGCGACCTTGGCGGCGGTGGCGGCGGTGGCGTCGTCGAGTGCGGACATGATTTCTTCCTTGATCTGGTGGATGGATCGCAGGATCACGCCCTGCGAAATCAGAATCATACGCTCGATGCGCTGCAATTCTGTGTCCGTTTGCTGGCTCATGGCTTCACCAAGCTGTCGTAGTCACGGGCGCAGAGGTTGCCGCTGGCGCGGAGGCCGGCGGCGTAGGCGGCGAGGTCTGAAGCGTCCGATTCCGCGTCTGCGCGCGCTCCGAGAGCGCTCGCGTACAGTCCCCATGACACCATGTCGGTTCCGGGGTCGATTCCGGGCGCGCCTGGGGCGGAAGCGGCGGCATGGGCGCCGGCGGTTGCGCGACGAAGTGCGTCGTCTCGCAGGCGGTAAGCATCAGCGACAGCGCCGCGAGCAGACCGCAAATCAGCGGCTTGTGCCGCGATGGTGGATTGCGCATCGGTGAGGTTCCCTGCCTGCTCCGCGATGACGCGGGCGGCTTTAGCGGTGGCGGCGGCACTGGCGGCATCGGCCGCGGCCTGCACTTGCGACAGGATGGGCGCGGTCGCCTCGCGCTTGATCGCGGCATCATGGAATCCGAGCCACATCAGCACCGCGGCCACGATGATCAGGACGCCGACTATCTCGAACTCCAGCCGCGACGGCAGCGCGAGCGCGCCCATGTCACGCGGTCTTCACGCTCGCCGACGATGCGGCGGCTTGCACGCGGGCCAGCAGCGCAGCCTTGCGGGCGATGGTGGCGTCAGCATCGGCCTTGGCCTGTAGTTCGGCCGAGGTGTCCGACAGCCGCGCCACGAGCGAGCCGGTCAGCTTGACGATTTCGGAGTCCGTGTAGTCCTCCACGCGCTTTTCGACGGTGACGGCTTCGGCCTTGGCGCTTGCCACGAGCGCGGACACTTTTTTGCCGGCCTGGTAGTGCGCGAACGCACACACCAGGACGCCGACAACGATGCACAGGGCGACGACTTGAAGACTGGAAAGTGCTTCCATGGGGATTCCTTTAGGCTTGCGGGGGTTGATCGGGGGCGGCGGTGACGCTGCCTTGGTCGATCATACTGCCGAGAATGCCTAGTGCGGACACCGTCAGGACGATGTAAGCCACGACGTGCGGAGCCGAGGACGGCAGCGCCGCCTTCAGGTCGCCCGGAATCGCTTCCCATGCGCCGATGACGAGCCCGTTCAGTCCCAGCGCTTGCGCGCTGTACTTGCGATGCGTCCTCGTCCAGTTCGGCAGCAGGCGCATTTCACACCACGTCGTCAGGCGTCTCGAACTCGCCCGCCTCGGCCGAGCGTCGAGCCGCGAGCCCGGCCAGATGCGCGCCGCCCGCCATGTCCCAGCGCGCGAACTGGCCCTCGGCGCCGGCCGAATCGCCCGCGTTGATCATGCGCAGCATCGTGGACGATGCGAAGTTGCCCTCGCCCGCATTGAACGTGAAGTCCACGAGCGCATCGAACTCGTGCTGCGTGAGCGGCACCGTGACCAGCCGATTGACGGCTGCGACGGCGGTGGCGATGTCCTCAAGAAGCCACGCCTCTGCCTGCGCCTGGGTGCAGGTATCGCCCGGCTGAACACCAGCCGTGTGGCCGTAGCCAATCGTCCACGGCGCGCCACCCGTGCCAGGGTCAGCGTAGGCGACCAGGCGCAAGCCTTCTTCGCCTTCCGTCAGGTGTAGGCCGTCGGAGCTGTATTGCATGTTCATGCCGGTGGTTCCTTGGTGGTGCGAATCTTGCCGTCCGGGCCGGTCACGATCCCGTATGGCCCCTGCGGCTTCGGTTCGGGTGCGGGCGGGGCCGGCGCGCGCGGGACAGCGGGGCCGAGCGGCCTCCACTTGTCAGGCATCGGATCATCCGTTGTCCGCATCGCAGCCCTCCCTATGAGTGCTTCCACCCGCTACTGACCAGCGCGAGCCACACGATGCCGGCCAGAAGTGCCGCAATCGCCGCTCGGAGCGTCCACTTTCCGAACTCAGCGAACTGATCGTCCAACCATTCCCGCAAGCCCTCTTTCAGGGCGTCCTTCATCGCTTCGTTTTGGGGCTCGACTGGCATTTCGGTTCATCGCGTTGAGTTACGGGATGATACTTGAGCCCTGGATCAAGTGAAAGGCGGGATGCTGGCCGGGTTGAACTCCGTGGTCTGCACGGTGTAGTTCGCGGTGAACAGGCAGTCCGTCGAAATCAGAAGCTCATCGACCCCATTGATCGGATCAGGGGTCGCCAGGGCATACAGGCCGATGTACAAATCGACGCCGCTCGCCTGAGTGTAGTTGTTCGTCGTCGTGCCCGTCACCGAACTGACCACGCCATTCACGGCGCAACGAACGACATTCGAGGAATCTCGGCTCAATGCAATCGCGTAGGTCTCTCCGGCCGCGAAACTGAAGTCCGTGAAGTCGATGTGCGAGATGCCAAAGCCATACTGCCCGGTGTACCAAGATATGACGCCGCCAACGATGTAGAAGATGATCGGGAACGTTCCCGTATCTCCAATCGCCGTCACGAACCGATAGACCTTCGATGAATCAAAGCCTGAAGGGCATATCCACCGGAAAACTATCGTGAACTTTCCGGCCATCGATAGGCCGGAAGGGAACGGCGTGTATATCCCGTCCCCCGAGGTGGCCGCGAGCAGCCCGGCGTTTCCAAGGACTGCCGTGGTGGCACTGATGACCGTCGTGCCCTGTGTCGGCGTCCACGTATTGGGAACGGGCGCCGAGTCGGTGAATGTCTGCGTCCCGCTTGTCCCGTCGAAGTGCAGCAAGACCTTTGTCGGACTTGCGGGGGCGCCGCGGTAACGAGTCGCGGCCGGGATCAAGTGTTGTCCCCGGACAAGACCCACACGTCGCTGCCCAGGTATGTCAGCAGCAGCGTGGAATTCTGCGCGCGCGCCGTCAGGGACGAGGCATTGAGCACCGTAACCCCCGCGCCCGGCGTGATGGTCGTTTGGCCGGCGCCCAGCTGGATGACCTGGATCATCGTCTGACCGACCCACGCCACCGACGAATGCGGGGGCACCGTCACGGCGTTTGCCGAGGCGTTGTTCATCGAGACGATGCCCTGGCTTGATGATGCCGCAGGGGCGTCCGTCAGCGCCAGCGTGTAGGCCGTTCCTGTCTGCGGATTGTAGGCGGGCGGGTTCCCGCTCGCAGCCGCAGGCGCGGCCCACTTCACGCCGTCCGTTTGTGTGCTATCAGCAGTCAGGACGTAGGTGTCCGTGCCAACGCCCAAACGGGCAGGCGCGCCAGACGTTCCACCAACGATCAGGTCGCCCTTGGTGGTCATGGGGCTGACGAAGGATGCCGCCCACGCGGGCGCCCCGGAGACGACGGTGAGCACGAACCCGCCCGTACCGATCCCCAGGCGTTGCGCCGCACCGGACGCGCCGCCCGTGATGATGTCGCCAAGCGTGGTCATCGGGTTGGCGAAGGACGCGCCCTGCGAGAACTGCGACGCCTGGCCGGCCGTAAACCGATTGTTGGCGAAATCGCCCGTCGTCCAGTTCAGTGCGGTCGTGCCTTCTTGCGCGCGCACCACGGTGCACACATCGCCCGACCTGGCGGTGCAGTGCGTGATTTCGTTGACGTCGCCCGTGGCTGCGTCCGTCAGCGACAGGACGAAGTAGTCGCCCCCGCTCGGGCTCGGGAACAGCGCGCCCTGCCCGGTGGCAAGCGTCAGCGACGTGGCCGACGTGGTGATCGGAGACGCCAGCGATGAATTGGCGTTGTTGGCGAAAAGGATCGTCATGTTCGAGGCGGCTTAGAAGCCGATCCAGGCCAGCTTGTCCGACGTATTGGCGCCGATCAGGTAGAGCTGGTTCAGGTTCGCGAGCGGCAGGCTGATCACGTCGCCCGGATCGAGGATGTAGCCGGTGGCCGTCGTTTCACCGGCCGCGCCAATCTCGATGACCGCCGCGTTGGACTTGGGCGCCTTCAGAAGCACCGGGCCGAACGAAAACGCGACGCTCGGGAGGACGGCTGCGGTGGTGGTGGTGGCCTGCTGGCCGGTCTTTGCCATGGTGATTCCTCGGGGTTGGTCAGTAGCCCATCGCCTGCCAGGTGATGCTGTTTGCGTTCACGTCCACGACGAAGCCGGACGTGGTCAGGCTATCGACCCGGATGGCGGATGATTGGTTGTTGCAGGAGACGACGACAGAGACGCAGGCGGTCGGAAAAATCTTCGGGAAGCTGATCCCGGTTGCGACGTTGTTCGGCACGGCGATTTGACCGCCCTGGAGGATGGCGCCATTTGGCAGCACCATGAACATCGGCTGCGCCAGGTGGATATTCGATCCGCTGAATGCCGTCGTCGCCACGGCACCCACTTGCGCCGCCGTGTAGTCGCCTGTCGTTGGCACCACAGCACCGGAGCGGCCATTGAAGCTTGTGACGGCCGCGGCCAGCCACGCGAGCGCGGAGCCCGTCCAGGCCAGCACGGTGCCGGCAATGGTCGGCGCGGCCACGAATCCCGTCGTGCCGGGCGCAGTCTGGACGACGAGCTCATTGGCTGCGCCGCCCGCGATGCTGCCGGCCGTGCCGGTGGCCGGGTTCGTCAGGATGTAGGCACCGATCACGGGCGACCAGACAAGCTCCATCGGGAAGCCGGCCGCAGGGATGTCGCCCGCGTTGAGCGCCGATCCGCCGAACTTCTGCACCGGGTACGCGGACAGCACGGTAGACCCGAGGGTCAGCGTAAGCGTCACAGCGCCCGTGTTCGCCCCCGCGGCTTGGAGCGTGAAGGACAGGAAGGCCGGAAGCGACGTCAGGCCAGAGGGCAGCGTGGCGGTCAGGCTGTTCGTGCCCGACGCAATGCAAGAGCCCCAGGTGTTTTCTTGCAGGACATCCGGTTGCAGCATCGCCGCAGCATCGCCGGCCGTCACCAGTTGCGCCGCGATATCGCCCGCGTTCCAGGTCAGCGCCGTGGTGTTTTGCTGGGCGCGCACCACCGTGCACACGTCGCTGGAACGCGCCGTCACAAGCACGACTTCCACGATCTGCTGCGTCGATGCGTCCTTGAGCGTCAGGTAGAACGCCTCACCGGCCGCGGGCTCAGGAAACTCCGTGCCCGTGCCCGTCGCCAGCGTCAGCGTCGTCGCCGATGCGTTGATGCCGCTTTGCAGCGTCGTCGCGGCGAGATTGTTGAACAGGAGGATCATATTTGCACCGCAAAGGTGTATTGGAACGGCAGCAGCAGCACGCCTGAGTTTACTGCCGCCTTGAGGGCGCTGGCGAGCGCGGTCGGCGAATGGACGCTCGGGCTGGTCACCATTTCGTTGAAACCCGAGCCGCTTCCGTTGAACGAAAAGCCATCGAAAGACGCGCCGCCAGTCTGCTTTCGGTTGGTCTCGGACACGGTGATCAGCACGTCCGATGCGCTGGTGAATCGCACGCTGACTTCGTAGGTCTGATCCGGGAAAATCTCGCCTCGCAGGAACCGTTCTACCCGGCGCTTGAGCCAGCGAATCGAGAACGCATACCCGTCACCCTTGAACGTGTTCCACTGGATGATGCGCTGATAGGTCAGGTCATCGGCGGTGTAGTTCGACGAACTGTTGATGAACGACAGCGGGTCGAACGTATCGGCGTTGAACTCAAAGGTGTTCCATGGCCCGATGGCGCGCGGGCCACCCGAGGACAGGCTGGGGCGAAACACGCCGTAGATGCTCGATGCGGCCCACGACAGCAGCGCGCCGGTCTGGTTCAGGTAGATCGGCAACTGGTAGCCGTTGATGGCGTCCAGGTTCGCCTGACTCAGCGCGTTGAGCGACCCGAAGAATGCCCCGACGTTATCGTCCCCTTGATACTGGGTATACAGGTACGACGGCAGTGTCGTGGTGATGTTCACGGATCAGCCCTGCACCACGGAAATATTTGACGTGGCCGCAAAGAAGAACGCTTCCGGGTCGCCAGAAATCAGAACGCCGCCGCTTGGCGGTGCCACGACGGTGCTGTTGATCGTGACGACGAATTGCAGCTTGGAGAGCGAGCCTTCCGGGATCACGCCCGAAACCGCATTGATGAATGCGTCCTGCAGCGCCAGCAGGCTCATGGGCTGGCCCACGTAGATCGAATTGATGTAGCTCACCATGGCCGGCTGCACCAGCGCCACGACCACGGCCTGAGAGACGAAGTTCGCCGATGACGCCGTGTTCCATGTGATGGTCAGCCCCACGACGTCCTGCGCCGGCACCACAAAGACAATCTCGTAGGTGTCGGGGAAATCGTTGATCGCGATGGTTTCGGTCGTTCCCACCGTTGCGGCCGGCTGCAGGTCGAGGAAGTTGAACAGCGACTGAAACAGCGCGTTCGCCACCTGGTACGGGTCGCCACCGCCGACGATGGCCTGCCATCCGCCGCCCGTCTGCCGGAACGAGATCAGGCGCGCCTGCACGCCGTTGACCTGCTCAAGCGCCGTGCGAACCAGCTTGGAGATACCTGTCCCGACCGCCTGCCCGGCCTGGATGACCTGCGCCTGATACTCGGCGAGCGTCTGTTCGGCGCCGCCCGGCACGCCCGTCGCCGGGTTCGTCACCGTGCAAGTGATGGTGCTCGGGACACTCGTGATCAGTTCCGTGACCGATGCGGGCGGCACCGCCCAGCTTCCCGAGTCGATGGCAAGGCAGAAGACAGCCGAACTCATGCCCACCGGGCCGGGGCCGGAAATTATCGTCGGGTCTTGCGTGACGTATTGGTGCGTACCGTCGCCGACGATGAAGCCGGCATTGATGACGAAGCCAGGCGAGCCGCTGAAGACCACATAGACGGACGTGTTCGACCCGATGCCGCGCTGCACCCCGTAGACCATGCCGAGCTGGTACAGGATGAACTCGTTTGCGGTCAGCGGCGAGATGGAATTGATCAGGTCAACCGCCGCCGCGTCCTGGACGATCAGCGCGCCCGTTCCCGTGCTGCTCAAGTCCTCGATCAGCGAGCCCGGTAGGGTTGTCGTCAGGCCCGGCGCGAGCGCGACAGCGCCGGCCACCAATTGGGCGTTCAGGTTGGCGATGCTGGTCGGAACCGCCCCGGCGGAAGTGATGAGCGGCATGGGCTAGGTGTAGATCGGTTCAGTGATGGGATCACCGTTCAGCGCCGTCGCATTCACGGCGTAGGTCGGCTGCTGGGCCGTAGTGTCGGCGGAAACCACGACCGAGGCAAAGTAGGGCGCGTACTGCGCCTGCGTGCGCGCCACCGCGGCATCAGGGGCAATCTGGGTGTTCACGGACTGGCGCGCGGGCAGGCCATAGTTGCCGTACAGCGGGCTTTCGTTTTGTTCCAGGCGCAGGGTTTGAACGAGCGTTGCCAGCCACACGCGCGACGTGTCGGTGATTTCATACCATACCCCCGCGGCATCGCGGCCCCAAGTCCTCATGCTGGTGCTCCAGAATTTCCGGTGACGTTGCCCGACCCGATGTGATACGTTCCCGGCAAGTGTTCGTGAGACAGGAAGCTCTTTCCGCCCACCGTCAGCGTTGCAAACGAGCCGGCGCCGCTGCACGTCATTGTCGCGCACGACACGGCACCAGTCACGGCCACGTCAGCCAGGAACGTCGCCCCGCCGGTCACCGCGATGGTTCCGCCGACAGTCAGGTTGCCGCTGATCGCAACGTTCCCGTTGAATGCGCTGTTCGGGCAGTTCACCGTGACGTTGCTTGGTGCATCAACAGTGACGTTGCCGCCCGAAATCGTCACCGTCGTCGATCCCTGGATGACCTTCACCTGGGATGTGTCCACGATGATTTCCGCCGTGCCGTCGTCGGTCAGAATCTTGGCCCCGTTCGGGGCTTGGATGACGACGGCATTCGCGTCAACGGTCGGCCATGCCGTGTTGCCCAGCGGCACATACACCAGCGCGCCCAGGTTCGATGGGGCCACCAAGGGCGCCAGGCCCGCGCCAAGGCCCGTCACGCCGCCCAGGCGGGCCGTTGCCGCCACCACCATGCCTTTGTCGCCCACTTGCACCGGCAGACGCACGTAGCGCGATTCCGCGATGGGGCATGTCACCTGGGGTAGCGTGAAGTCGCTCGCCACCTCGAACACGACCGTAACGATCGCGCCATCAACCGACACGACGCTGACGGGCCAGGACTGGCCGGCAAGCTGATCACCGTCTGCCATGCTGCTGGCGATCAGGCGCGACAGCGTCAGCGCGAGCGGCTTTTTCGTGGAAATGCTCATGTCGGCGTTCCCACGTAGGTGTCGAACACGCTGATCCAGGCTTCGGCGGAGTTTTGCCGGCTGTCGCCCAAGTGCCGGATGTTGCGAATGGTGAACTCGCCATTGAAGGACGTCACGAACTTGTCTTTGGTCAGCGCGTTGACCGCAGCGCCGGACGTGACGTTGATCAGGGACTTCTGGGGCATCTGCACCACGTCGCCGCCGTTCAGGTCGGCGCGCAGCACGGTGCGAAACTGCATCGTCCCCGGATCGACCCACGTCGGCTGGCCGATGAGGTCGAGGAAGCTGATCGGCTTGGCGGTCGGCTTGACTGTGCCGTCCGTCAGAAAGAAGCCGGCGCCCTGCTGCCAAAGGCTGGCGCCCGGATAGGTGCTAGCCGGGATGATGGCGCGGCTGGTCTTGAGGACGTAGGCCGCAAGCTGCGGCAGGGTCTTGTAGACCCATGGCTGATCCTGTGGGTAGACCAGCGATGACGACAGGCTACCCGTGATCGGGGCGCCCGGATACGCGATCTGAAGAACCTGCTTGACCGCATCGCCGAGCGGCGTGCCGGCGCGCCAGGTGTAGGAGATGTTCGCCGGGTCGGCGTTCGTGCCGGCCTGCGCGTAGGCAATCAGTTCGAGCGAGACTTCGCGCCCCTGCCAGTTGCCATAGGCTTGGAAAATCTGGCCCTTCAGCAGAATCCCAGCCTGCGCGGGATTTGCCAGTGGCAGACCCTTTGCCATGCCGCCGTACACCTCGATATTCATGTCGTTGAGGTTGCGCGCCGCCACGATGTCCGAGAAATTGACCCCGGAGATTTTCACGCGCGCACCGCCCACCGGATCGCCGTAGGCGTAGACCGGGATGTCGAACTCGACTTTCAAGGCCGCGCCGTTCGTTGTCCCGTCCGGATTGAACGAGGTATAGAAGGCGAGCACGTCCCCGCTTTTGGGTTCAGTGATGCGGACGTAGTAGGCGCGCATGGCTATAGGTACTGAGTTTCCCACGCCGCCAGAATCGTTCGGTCGGAGTCGCTGACGATGGCGTCCCAGACGATGGTTTCGCAGGTGTAGAACGATCCCGGGCCGGGCGCTTCGGCCGAGCCTATTTCGGCTGTCAGCGCATCGGAGCGCGGGCCGGTGTCGAGGGTTCCCGAGCCATTGACCAGCGCCGAATCGACGTACAGCGCGACTGCGCCACTGGTTCCGTTGCGAGTGCTGATTCCGAAGTGCGGCGCACCATCGTTGATGGTTGCGGTGGATCGCACGGTCGTGCTGTCATCAGGCCCTAGGCCAATGGTCAGCTTGCCGCCGAGACATCCCACGCCGAAATCGTTAGCTGGGCCTGGCGCGTCGTGATACACGAATCCGGCCATGTAGAACCAGCGCGCGCTGTCCACCGTGGTGGTAGCCGTGAACACGGATGCCGTTGTCCAGTCATTTTGCGCGGCATCGCTGTTGTCGAAGTAGAGAGCGCCGCCGCCGATGTAGCCGTACAGGTTGCCGGCGATGATGTTGAACGTGCCATCGTTCCAAATCAGAGGGGTTCCGACGCCAACCTCTCCGACTGCATTCTTGCCATTTCCGCTCTGGTCGTACCAGGTGTCGACGTAGACCGATCCTCCGGTTGATCCGCCTATCAGCGCGAGCACCGCCGACAGGTCGATGTAGCCATTCACGAAACCGATGTCCGCTTGCGGGTTGGTTGTTCCGTTGTAGTAGGTCACATGCACGCAAGGGCCGGTGTACGCGGAATAGAGCTTCCGGAACGAGTAGGCACGCTTGGCCTTCAGGGCCATGCCGTCGAGCCCCACGGGCGGCGGGGGCGGCGGGGGCGGCGGCGGGGGCGGCGGGCCGGGCGGGCGCGCAGGGAACGGCAGCGCCGGCAGGCCTGGAATCTCGAAGGACTGGCTTGAGTCCCGGAAGATGATCGACGTGGTGAAGTAGCCCAGCGT
>Ga0302275_10000374_pt1 | contig 50323 bp, 36 predicted proteins | sample III_Bog_N2_2_FD_200229 | JGI IMG/M metagenome (GOLD analysis project Ga0302275, IMG submission 200229) | Peat permafrost microbial communities from Stordalen Mire near Abisko, Sweden - III_Bog_N2_2 | ecosystem: Environmental > Terrestrial > Soil > Wetlands > Peat | place: Sweden: Abisko... | reverse complement strand
TAGCAGACCAAAGTCACCATTACCCGCCTGGATAAATCGACCGGATGAAACGGAGCATGATCTACACTTCATCAATCCTCCTCGCCTCGATTCTCCTTGGTGGCTGCGAGACCGCAAACACGGCCTATTACACGACGACCGAGCAGGTGGTGCTTGCGGCCGAATATCGCCAGAAGATCGCAGCCGACGCCGTCGCCCAGTTAAAGAGAACCTTCCTGCCGGCCTCGACGACGTTCTGGCTGCCGCCCGATGTCGCCAAAAAGCCTTTCGGTCATGCGCTGGATCAGGAATTGCGCAACGCCGGGTATGCGATTGTGAGCAAGCCGCCCGGCATCGAGATCGCGTATGTGGTGGACCGCTTCGGCGAGAGTGAGGACCGAATTCAGGTGGTGGCCGGAGACGACTACGAAATGAGCCGGCTCTATGCTGAAGATGGCGACGGCGGACTGGAGGCGGAAGGCGGCTATACCGAGAGAAGCGAGCCCATGCCGGCGCCAAGACCCGTGAAAGTGAAAGCCTGGGCCCAAAGCCTACAGGCGGAGCCAAAGACGGTAGATATCCCTGCGCCGGAGAAAGTGGCGGCGAAGGACGGAGAGCCGGTAAAGACGGATCCACCAGTGTTGGTGAAGCCGGTCGCTGTGACCGTAGCGCCCGCACCCGAGACCTCGGCCCCGCGAGTCCCGCCGACCTTGGACCCGTCTAAGTTCAGCATCATCGAGCCCGACGCCGACTACGTGGTTCAGCTTAATCCGAACCTGTTCATCGCTCCGGTGCAGACGACAAACAACCCGTTCCTCCAGCTCTACCAGCCGCCCTACAAGCCAAAGGACGAAAAGATCGTTGTCTCAGCGGCGATCCCTGGCCCGAACCCGACATGCATCATCAACGGGATGATGTTCGCCGAGGGCGACAAGTTCGAAGGTTCGATTGCCGTATACCGGGTGGATGCCGACGAAATCTACCTCCAAAGGGGGACGTTCCTCCTCAAATGCCCGGTGTCGGACCGAGAGCTAACGCTGCGTCTACCGTAAATGGCCGTTTACGACACAACGTACATTACCCCTGCGGGGGACAAGCACCGGGACCGCGTGGAGGCCTCGAATCTCCACGAATTGCGCGCAGTTGTGAGAAAGCGCGGCGGCGCCCGCGTGCTACGGTGGAGGGAAAGGAGCCAGAGAGGAACCCGTGACAGGAGGATCCGCGAGGGGGATCTGCTGCTGTTCCTGGACCTTACGTCGATTCAGCTGAGGTCGGGAATCCCGGTCCTGGAGATCTTGGACCAGGCCAAGGAGTGCGCGGCGTTTGAAAAGAGGACAAAGGATGTTCTGCGGGGGGTCTTTGGACAGGTGTACGACGCCAAATCGAGCCTATCCCAGGCCTTGGAGAAATACCCCCAGGCGTTCCCGAAGGAAGTCGTGACGGCGCTCAAGGTGGGGGAGCGGGGAGGAGCGGCGAAGCTTGCCGAGAGCATGAAGAACATTTGGGAGCAACGCGCCTTCAAGAAAGCGCTTCGGGCGGAGGCGTTGGCGGGTTCCCTGTACCCGGCAGGCCTGCTGCTGGGTGTGATTGGGCTCCTGGTCCTAATTTTCACCTATCTGCTGCCCAAGGTCGGCGAGCTCGTGGCATTAGGGCAAAAGGCCCCCCCGGACGCGATGCTGCGGCTCCTGGCGATCTCGCATTTCATGCATGCCGACGGGTGGCTCTTAGCTGTAGGTGCGGCGGCGGCGATAGCGGGCGTGCTCGCCGCCCGGGGAACAAGAAGGGGAAGGCGCTACCTGGCCCGGCTGCAGCTCCGGCTCCCCGTCATAGGCAGCATCGTAAAAGGCTACGCGGTGGCAGACGTGTCAAAGAACTACCGAGCCATGTACCTAGGCGGCGTCCTCCCCGGTGAGAATTTGGAGGTGTGCGCTGAGGCGACGGAGAACGAAGCGGTACAGGCCGCGCTCCTGCGCTCCAAGGACCTCCTGGAAAACAGCATCATCGGAGCCGATGGCGGCGAGAGCCCGGTTGCGGAGGCATTTCGGGTGACGGGAATATTCCCTCCGCTTGCGGTCACAATCATAGCGAACGGCGAACGGACGGCGACCCTCGGCGAGGCGCTCGAGCGCGTATCCCAGATTTATTCCGACGAGGTGCGAAAGAGCATCAAGCGCGCGATCAGCGCCTACACCATGGGGATGTCCTTATTCACGGCAGCCGTCGTCGGCTACGTCGTGATCTCCGTCTGGCAGACGATCGCCGACATTTCCGCATCGGTATGATGACGAACACGATGACAACCACCGAGAGAAAATCCCGAAATACGGGAGCGTTCACCCTCGTGGAAATCCTCGTGGTTTCAGTGATCACCGCGGCGCTGGTGGCCGCGGTCGTCACAAGCGAGGTTGCGCGGCTAAAGAAAGGCTACCGGGACGCTGAGGATCACACGCTGACTGAGATTCAATCCGACATGATCGCGTCGCTGGATTCCGGCGACTTCGTGAACCGAAACATTTTCCCGTACGCAGACACGCCAGCGACGATGACGCCAACCAACTTCTACAGCTCGGTCGATACGGTTTATACGCAGACAAGCGCAGCGGATTGGTTCGCAAAGATTGCGACGATGCGCGGAACGACTTTCACAACGGCGGCGCCGACCAGGTACTCGCAGCCGCAGCTGGCCGTGATTCTCTTCAACCGCTACCAACGCTCGCGGATCGTGATCGCGTGTCCCCTCAATGAGGCGAATCAGCAGCGCTTTCTCGTCTGCTCGCTCCTGGAGGATCCGGCCAAGCTACAAATGCCGGCGTACAATGGTACCGACAATTGGTTTGAGGCGGTCTGGAACATGGACTGGACCAACTCGAGCAACACGGTCCCGGGCTACATCGCCTCCCTAATGTCGGCCTCGCAGGTGACGGCCTGGAACGGCTCGAACGGTGTGAGCCTCCTGCCGGCGTTCCGTGTGGTGAAAGTGACCGTTCCGAAATTCACCTTCGTCGTCTCGAACACGAGCACAATCAACAACGCCTATGTGTACTATAACAACGACCTGAATTCGTTCGTGAGCCTGGCCGGGAGCGGCCCCACGACGTCCCCTCCGATTCTGCAGGGGCGTTTGCTGCACATTTACACCGGGCAAACGCAGGGCTCGGCGATTCTTTATTACCAGCGGTGGCTTCGGAAAAACGAGGACATCACCCTTCAATGAAAGACCGAAACACAGCGCCAAAGAAGGGTGACCAGCTTTTGACGCCGCAGCGCCATGTCCAACCGATGGCAATGGCGAAGGGCTATCCAAAGATATTCCTGCTTGTGACGGTGGGACTATTGACCCTTGGCCATAGTGCTTGGGCGGACGCCGCCAATGTCGCGAACGACCGGCATTTGTTCACCGAGTCGGTAAAGGCTGTCGACGCCAGCCGTGTCGTAAGAACGCAACTGACGATCCAGGAGTTAGCCGCACCGCAATCGGCGATGATTATGCTTGGCCTTCGCAATGTCGCCGAATTGGGCGCCATAATCCAGAAGGGTGAGATCGTCTCCGCTTCGGAGATGGAGGCCCGCTACTATCCCACCCACGACACCTGGGCCGCGGTCGCCAACTGGGCGCTTTCTCAAGGCCTGACGGTAGGGCCCGAGGACAGCACCCACATGAGCGTCAAGGCGCGCGGTCAGGTCTCGCAGATTGCGAACGCCTTTCAAGTCCGGTTCGCCCGCGTTCGTGGCAACGGGGGCAAAGAATACACGTCTGCCGTCTCAACCCCGTCGATCCCTACGGGGATCGCAAAGACGGCCACGGGCATCGTGCAACTGCAGCCGCATCTTCGTCCACGTCCAGCAACGGTTTACAACCCGATAGGAAAAGTCACGTACGGACCGCAGTACATACTCGACCAGTACGGCGCCACTGGCGTCGGCGACGGCACAGGACAAATCATCGCCATCTTCGGATTCAATAGTGCGCCAAATCCGACGGATCTAACCACCTACTGGGCGAAGATCGGCTCTCCGCACACCATGGCGGACGTAACGATCATTAACCCGAGTAACTACCCCGTCTATGATGACGACACCTCGGCCGGTCTTACACCCGGGTACGAAGTCACGGGGGACATCGAGATTGTCAGTGGTCTCTGTCCTGGAGCGCAAATCCGTGTCTACTGCTTGAACGACTACACTTCGACGGCTCAAGCGGTTCTTTCAGATCTGAAGCAGTTCCCGAACATCCACCAACTCTCGTTCAGTTCGGCGGAGCCCGAGGCGATCGCGCCGACCGCAGCCAGCCAATACTTCATGGCTCTCGCAGCGCAGGGCGTGACCACGTTCGCCCCTTCCGGCGACGGTGGAAGCAATCCGGACCCGGCTACTCAATACCTGTCGTATAATCCCAACTCCCCCCTCACGGCGGAATACCCTGCTTCCGATCCCTACGTTACCGCCGTCGGCGGGACTGAACAGGTCTTGAATCAGACCGACCCCGGCTCCCAAAACTCTCCGATCAGCGGGGTAAAGGCGGAACTGGCGTGGACCGAGGGGACAAACCCTGAGTGGACCAACGACGGCACGCCCATGGGCTCTGGAGGCGGCAGTGGCGGCGGCATCAGTACGGTCTTTTCACGTCCTTCGTGGCAGACGGGTCCAGGGGTACCTGCTGGCACCATGCGCTGCATCCCCGACGTGGCGGCCGAGGCCGCCGGCAGTGCAGGAGCGCTATACGCCTATATAGGAGGGGATGCTGCCGCATCGGGAACAAGTGAAAGCGCCCCCATCTGGGCCGCACTTTGCGCGATCCTGAACCAATCCCTCCAGTCGACGGGACATGCCCCCATTGGGCTCCTTGGGCCGAAAATCTACCCGCTCGCGGGAACGGGAGCGATGAACTATGTCACCCAAGGCTACCTTTCTTACGAAGAGGAAGCATTCTCAAGCTTCCCCGTTGGCGCGTTGGACACGAACGGAGCCTACAATGTAGGCCCGACCTATGACCTGATCACGGGTATCGGCATCCCCAACGTGGCGCAGATCGCGGCGGCGCTAGAGGCTCCGCCAGCGGGTCTCTCCGTAAATGTCTCGTCTCCGCTCCCATCCGCGCCCGTCACAAATGGCTCGGCGCCGATCACCCTTACCGCGTCAACCACGGGCAGCCCGACTTCATACCAATGGTACTTGAACGGCGTAGCGATCGCCGGCGCCACAGGCGCCACGGAGGTGGTCTACCCAACCGCTGGAAATCAAGGTGCCTACTCAGTCGTCGTGACAAATTCCGCCGGTTCGGCCTCGACCACCGCAGGCACACTGACGGTCACGACCAACGCATGGATTGTGAACCTTTCGGCCCGCGCCTACGCGGAGACTGGGGCAAATCTATTAATCGCTGGATTCGTCACGACTGGGAATGCGAATAAATCGCTCCTCGTTCGAGGCGACGGCCCGACCTTGGCCGGATTCGGAATTATCGACTTCCTGCCAGATCCCCAGCTGACGCTCTTTAATAGCACCGGTACTTCGCTTGTCTCCACGGAAGGATGGGCCGGATCTCTCGATTCGACCTTCAGCCAAGTTGGGGCATTCAGCCTTACGCCCAGCTCTCACGATACGGCCCTCCTCGAGTCACTCGCTCCAGGCGCCTACACAGCGCAGGTTGTGTCGCAGACCACAAATAACGGCGTATCGCTCGCTGAAATCTATGACGCTGACAACGGCGCTCCGGCGACTCGACTGATCAACATCTCGGCTCGGGCCGCTGTTGGAACCGGAGCCAATATCCTTATCGGCGGCTTTGTCATCGGGGGCACTACGCCCCAGACGGTGATCATCCGAGGCGACGGCCCCGGTCTCGCGGCCTTCGGTGTGCCCGGGACGTTAGCCAATCCCGTCCTCACGCTCTTCAATAGCTCGGGGGCCATCATCGCAACGGACACCGGCTGGAGTAACGCTCCGGTACCCGGCGGAGCCGCAATAGGCGGTATAACGATACAGCCCCTCACGGCGGCCCTCTCCGCGAAAGTCGGTGCTTTCTCCCTCGCCTCCGGCTCGGCGGATTCGGCCATCGTCGCGACTCTTCCTGCTGGGGCCTACACCGCCCAGGTTGCCGGCGCCAATAATTCGAGCGGCGTCGCCCTCGTGGAAATCTACGAGCTGCGGTGAGCGGCCATTTTTGAAACTGCCACCCTAAAAGCGCCCTTAAATCCAGTTCCATGAAAACACCGCGCCTTATCCCAGTCCTTATGCTGGGCCTCGCCATTCTTTCGGCAGGCCCTAGCCGCCTCGCGGCCGGGCCTTACGACAACCTCGCAAATGTCAGTGTGACCCAGGCCGGAGGCACCGTTTCCGGTACCTACGCGCTGGACCTTCAAGGATACACCCAGATCAATTTGATCAGCATAACGGTCGGGACAGCGGGCTCCTGCCAGGACAACCCAGTCTCCTGGTCCGGATCGATGAACGGTTGGGCGGGACAATCGCAAAATGCGTCGTGGGCCGGCATGCTGGGCATTGGGGGCGGCTATACGCTCACCTTCTCAAATCTGACCAGAAACCCGTCAACGGGAGTTTGGAGCGCTGGAACCGTCTATTATGCATGCAATGCCAGTAATGGCTACGTCTATAACGCGTCCTCAGTCACAGACGCAGGCGGATCACTGTCATACCCAGGAGGCGCCGCCCATGGGAATCAGAGCAACAGTTTCACGTCCACCGGCTCATTTACGCTCGGCACTGCCATAACCTGGTCGATGACGGCAACCAGTGGAGCGTCGAACTTTCAATATGCATTCCAGATATCGGGCCTCTCAGGTCCACCAATATCTCAGCCAATAACTGCCTGGGGGTTCAGTCCTCTCTCCTTCACCTACAACGGGGCTGCGCAAGGACCGACAGCAAGCCCAACTCCCTCCGGTGCGACCTACTCACTGGGCGGGAACGTGACAGCGATCCCTGTGGGTAACTACAATATTGTTGGGACGGGAACAGGAAGCTACACCGGCACCGGCAACTCGAACTGGGTTATCAATCCCGCTCCGGCCTCGTTTTCGATCTCGCCCACGTCGTTCACCTACAATGGCAGTGCGCAGGGCCCGACGATCACGCCGAGCCCGGCCGGTGCCACGTATTCGCTCGGAGGCACGCCAAGCGCGACTGCTGCTGGGAGCTACTCCGTGTCGGCAACAGCAAACGGCAACTATACAGGCAGCAGCGGGGCCGTCGGGTATACGATCAGCAAAGCAATCGCGAGTGTGACCCTGAGTAACCTGACCAAGACCTACAATGGTTCACCTCAAGGGGCCACCGTTACCACAGGTCCCGGCGGCCTATCCGTGAGTGTCACCTATAACGGCAGCAGCACGGTGCCCACTAGCGCAGGCTCCTACACGGTGGCCGCGACTGTTACAGATCCAAACTATACCGGATCAGCGACCGGAACCCTCACGATCAACCCGGAGCCCGTTACCTTTTCGATCACTCCAAGCTTCCCGTACAATGGATCATCGCAGAGCCCAGCGATCACGCCGAGTGTAGGCGGCGCGACGTATACGGCGAGCGGCACAACGAACGCGACCGCGGCCGGCAGCTACTCGGTGGCCGCGACGGCCTACGGCAACTATACCGGGACGACAACTGGCGTATGGACAATCAACGCCTCTTCGGCCTCGTTTTCGATCTCGCCCACGTCGTTCACCTATAATGGCTCGCCGCAGGGGCCAGCGATCACGCCGAGCCCAGCCGGAGTTACTTTCGGGACTACTGGGACTCCAGCTGCGACTGCGGCCGGAAGCTACACGGTGACGGCGACGGCGAACGGTAGCTATTCCGGGACAAGTGGAGCGACGCCCTGGACAATCTCGAAGGCGACGCCAGCGGGCACACTCACATGGGCGACGCCCGCTGCGATCACCTACGGCACGCCGCTGAACGCGACCCAGCTCGATGCGAGTTCCACGCTGCCCGGGACCTTTGTTTACACCCCAGCTGCCGGCACAGTCCTGAACGCGGGAACCCAAACGCTCTCGGTGGTCTTCACTCCAACGGATTCGACAGACTACACGAGTGCAACGGCGACGGTGCCCTTGGTCGTAAACCCCAAGGCCGTGAGCTTCACGGTCGCGCCGGTGTCGTTCACGTATAACGGCTCAGCGCAAGGCCCTGCAATCACACCGAGCCCAACTGGGGCGACGTTCGGAACTACCGGCACAACGTCCGCGACCGCGGCGGGCAGCTACTCAGTGACAGCGACTGCGACCGGCAATTACACGGGAACAAGCGGAGCGACGTCCTGGACGATCTCAAGGGCATCGCCGGGAGGTACGCTCACCTGGCCGACTCCAGCTGCAATCACCTACGGCACGGCTTTGAGCGGAACGCAGCTCGATGCGACTTCCACGCCGCCGGGATCATTTGTTTACACGCCAGCTGCAGGCGCGGTCCTGAACGCGGGCACACAGACGCTTTCAGTGACGTTCACTCCAACCGATTCGACGGATTACACGTCGGCAACAGCGACCGTGAGCCTGGTCGTAAACCCGGAGCCTGTGACCTTCACGGTTACGCCGGTCTCGTTCCTGTACAACGGGTCCTCGCAGGGCCCGACAATAACGCCTAGCCCGGCCGGCGCGACCTTCGGGACAACGGGCACAACATCCGCGATTCCCGTTGGGAGCTATTCCCTAACGGCAAATGCGACGGGGAATTATGCCGGAACGTCGGGCGCGATAACGTGGGCGATTACCAAGGCAAACCCGGTTATCACCTGGGCGACGCCGGCCGCGATCACCTACGGCACGGCTTTGGGCGCAACGCAGCTGAATGCGACGGCTAATGTGTCCGGCACGTTTGTTTACTCGCCGGCCGCGGGCGCGGTGCTGAGTGCGGGCGCGCAGACCCTCTCGGTGACGTTCACGCCGACCGATGGGACCGATTACAATGCAGCGACGCAGACTGTGAGCCTCACGGTGAACCCCGCTCCGCAGACGGTGGCGGTAACCCCGGCAAATCAGACGGTGCAACTCGGTCAGGCGGCGAATTTCACGGCCTCCGGATCAAGTACGGGGTACACTTGGAGCGGAGCTGGGGGGACCGGCGCGAGTGCAACGCAGACCTGGGGAGCGGTGGGCACGTACACCGTGACCGTCCAGGCGCCGGCCAGCGGCAACTATGCCGCCTCGAACACGGCGACGGCGACCGTGACGGTGACCCTCAAGCAGCAAACTGTGACGATTACACCCAATGCGCCGACGCTTACGGCTGGGCAATCGGTGACATTGACTGCTTCCGGCGGTCAGAACGGCTATACTTGGGGCGGTGTCATTTCGGGCTCGGGGCCAACTCAGAGCCCGAGTTTCCCGAATGTGGGAACGTACACTGTGACCGCGTTCTCTGCAGCGGGGAATAATTACGCCCAGAGCAATACCGCGTCGGCGGTAATCACCGTAAATGCGGCAGGCCAGACCGTTTCAATCACGCCAACGAACCCGTCCGTCCAGGCGGGCCAATCGTTGACCCTTACAGCGAGCGGTGGATTCACGCCGTATGTTTGGGGCGGGCAGGCGACCGGGACTGGACCCATTCAAACGCCGATCTTCGGTTCCGTTGGGACATACCCGGTGACTGTGTTCGCACAAGCGCAGGGCAACTATGCGCAGAGCAACACGGCTACGGCGCTTGTGACCGCGACCACGATTCCGCAGACAATCACGGTAACGCCCTCGCAGGCCACCATCTACGTCAACGCCTCAGTGACGCTCACAGCGGCAGGGGGGAACACGTCTTACAACTGGGGTAGCGCTGCGTCGGGCGCCGGCACCACGCAAAAGCTTAGCTGGGCAACCCCTGGAACGTACACGGTGACGGTCCAGGCGCCTGCCTCGGGGAACTATGCTGCGTCAAACACGGCGACAGCGACGATCTCGGTTAAAACAACCGTGCCGGGGATTAAGAATAATTCGGACACGGGGTCGGTAGGTGTCCAAGGCGCCCAGGCGACAGACCCGAACGCGATCATTCCGCCAAGCAACTGATGCCACCGCTTACGATAGCTCTGGAGCGAAAGACGGCCGAGGCCCCTGTGGGCCCGGCTGAGCCCGGGCAGTGCATTGCCGAGCTCGATCGGGCTCTAGAGCTGGACGCGAGCGACGTGACGGTGTGGGCAGGCAGTCAACCCTGGTATCGCACCGCGCAGGGCTGTGCGAAAGCCGGCGAGGCGACGACAGTGGAAGGATGGGCGGCGCTCTTAAAGAATGCCCTGCCGAAAGCCGACCTGGAAGGCGGCGAGCAGCAGCTAGGCGCGTTCGAGTACCGGGAGAACCGCTGGCGGGTGGCCTATTACAGGAGCACGAAGGGGCCGGTCCTCGAAATGCGCCGGATCCGGATGCGCAGGCGAGATCCCAAGGAGTACGGGATACCGGAGAAGTTTTTCGAGGTTTTGAACAAGCGGCGAATAGGCGGCCTTTTGCTCGTGACCGGGCCCACGGGTACGGGCAAGTCAACGACGCTCGCCGCGGCGATGGACTACCTAAACGGGCTGTTCGAGCTGAAGATTCAGACGTTGGAGGATCCGATCGAGAACGTCCTGAGCGATGGGAGGTCCAGCATCTTCCAAAACGAGCACCGGCAACACTTCCGGGACTGGCCGAAGGCGATCGAGGACCTGATGCGTCGGGATCCGGACGTCATCGTTATCGGGGAAATGCGGACGGTGGAGGCCGTGCAGGCGGCGATAACGGCTGCGGAAACCGGGCATTTCGTGATGGCGACCTTGCACACAAAAACGGCGGCCGGCGCGGTTACGAGGCTGACGGATGCGTTGCAGGGGCAGCCGGACCTCTTAAGCAAACTGGCTTCCAGCTTTCTGGGCGTGCTGGCGCAGCAACTCATCCGGGCGGACGGGCCGAAAGGGGACAAGAAACTCGTGGCGGCGTACGAATTCCTGGGGCGCACCCACGCGGTTGTGAATGTGATTCGGGAGGGGCGCACCGAACTTTTGGCGCACGAAATCGCAACCGGGAAACGGACCGGAATGGTGATGATGGACGATTCCCTTGCGAGACTTGTGGAGGAGAAGCGGGTGCTGGCTGCGACTGCGTGCGACCACGCCTTCGATCGGGCTGCACTGGAAAAGAAGCTCGGGATCGCGCCGGGCACGCCGAGGGGCGCGAACGGCGAAAGCCCCTGATCCTTTTATGTGCAACGAAACAACGAAAGAACGAATCGTGAGTTTTAAACATTTGAAATGGAGGCGGATAGGGTGGGAAGGTGGCGTCGCGATATTCGTGATGCTTTTGGCGGCGTGCCAAAGCAGTTCCGTCGCGCAGAAGAAGAAGGCTGCGCAGCCGGCTCCTGTGGCCGAGGCACCTCCGCCCGCTCCGGTAGCCACTGCGCCCCTCCCGCCTCCGCCTCCTCCACCGGCTCCGACGGCGCTTGACGTAAAGCTCGATTCGCAGGCCGCGGCATACACGAGCGACAAGGCTCAGGTTGGAACCCTGTTTTACGCGATCGGTAAGGCGTACAAGATAAACATCAATGTAGAGCAGGGGATTCCAGACACCTACCAGGAGCATTTTAACGGTGGGACCCTTCGCGAGCTCATTCAGGGGATCGTGAACGCAAACGATCTTTATACGGAGCAGGTGGACGGGACGCTTTACGTGAAGAAGACGAAAATCGCGTTCTATTCGGTGGATTTCCCGAATATCAAGCGCGAGTCGAGTTCGGAGACGTCGGTGTCCCTGGATCCTCCAGTCAACAACGGCACGACAACGAACAACAACGTGGGCGGGCTCTTGGGAGCGCAGACAACGACGCAGACAAACCAGGCTGGAAATCAAAACAATGGAGGCGGGGGCACCACCTCTTTTCAAGTCACGGAGAAATCGGGCGACGGACCGTGGGCGGCGCTTAAGGACGAAATTCAGACGCAGGCGGTAGCCGGTGAAAAGATTTCCATAAATCCATCGATCGGGCGCATCATGGTGACGTCGACGGTCAAGCGGCAGGAGCTTTGGAAGCTGTATTTCGACGACTGGAACCAGCGGATGAACTGCCAGGTGGCCGTGGAGGTCACCCTGCACGAGCTCCAGTTGAACGATGCGTTTAAGCTTGGTGTCGATTGGACGCAGGTACAGACGGCGATTAGTGCCGGGGGTGGGACAAGCGGCTCATTTTCGACCAACACAGGCATCTCAGCGATCAATGGGACGGCATTGCCGCCGAGCATGTTTTTTGGGAATTTTTCGACCGGGAAAATCGCCGCAGCGGTCCAGGCGCTTCAAGCGCAAGGGACGATGAAGCTGGTGACGAATGGCTCGATCCGCCTCCTCAATAACCAAAAGGGATTCATCAAGGTGGGCGACGACAAGACCTTCTTCAGCCTGTCGCAAACAACGTCCCTATCGACCACGGGCACCGCCTCGGGAATCGGCACGGGAACGATCAACACCTATTCTCAGCTTCGGCAGACGATCGGCTTTGTGACGCCGGTCACGGTGCATGTCGGTAGCGACCGCAGGATCACGATCGACCTGGAACCGGCGCGCACCCAGCTGAATGGCACGGATACCTCGCCCGACGGGACGCAGACCGCCCCGGACGTAAACAGCTCCTCTTTGGGAACGATCATTAGATTGAAGGACGGCGAATCGACGATGATTGGCGGGTTAGTGCAAACCCTGCGCTCGGGGCAGACGAACAGCCTGCCTTTCTTGGGGAACATCCCGCTCCTAGGCGACTTGGCGAAAACCGACGCGACCAACAACACGCGTACGGAGCTCCTGATAACCGTGTCGGCGCACATCATCCCCTAAGATGACGCCATCAAGGCCGATCAGCCCGTTTTCGCCGGTGAACCGGCGACCGCAAGAGGTGGTGACCCTGCCTGTTGCGGCGTCGGTGGCGCTGCCGAAGGACGCCCCAAAGCCCGCTGAGACACTGAAGCCGGAGAAAGCCAACGGTTCCCGCTCTGAGCCACTCGATACTAAAACGACGTCGACGGTCCTCACGATGCCCGCGGCTCCGAAGGAGTCGGCAAAGAAGGCGGTGCATGACCCTTTCTGGCTCGGAACTCGTCTAATGGAACTAAAGAAGCTCACGGCCGGGCAGCTCGAGACGGCAATTGCGATGTATCGGACGCACCCGAGGGAAGGATTTGCGAGCGCACTGGAACGGCTGTCATTCTGCAGCCAGGGGCAGATTGCGCGGTTGCTGGCAGAGAAGCACGGTCTGGAGTACGTCGATATCCCCCGTCGAGGCATAGCGCCCGCCGTGGTGCAGAAGTTGAGGCAAGTGCGGGCGACGCATCATATTGTTGTTCCCTACAAGGAGGAACCTGGCCGGATAACGGTCGCGGTCGCGGACCCGACGAGGTACACGGCCGTAGACGGCAAGCGGGATTTCCCGAATGTGGCCGTAAAATTGGTCGTTGCGGCCAAGGGGGATATTTTGGCGGCGATCACGGATGCGTATACAACGACTCCCGAGGACCAGACCCCAAAGCAGATTCTGGAAGAGATCATAGCCTGGGCTGCGACGGACGAGGTTTCGGACATCCACATTGAGCCGAGGCCGGATGCGGTTGTTGTTCGGCGGCGGCGCAATGGGCGGCTCCACTACCATGCGGGGTACGGGGCGGATCTCCGGCAGGGTTTGGTGCAGGCGGTGAAGCTCCTCGCAAAGTTGGACATTGGGGCATCCGCGCTGCCGCTGGACGGGAAGGGAAGCTACAAGGCGGGTGCGACGACATTCAACCTGCGGATCTCCACGATGCCGACGCTCTATGGAGAAAAAGCGGTGATTCGGCTTCAGAACGAAACGAAGAACCTTCGGAGTTTGACGGAGCTTGGATTGGAGAAGGAGCAGATCGAATTGCTGGTGCAATACGCCGCACGGCCAGACGGCGTTATGTTCATAACGGGCCCCACCGGCTCGGGAAAGACGACGCTCCTTTACGCACTTATGGCGGTGTCTGCCGGACCCGATGAGGCCGTCATTACGATAGAGGATCCGGTTGAATACACCGTGACCGAATACGCGCAATCGGCGGTGGAGGCCGCACAAGGGCGCACATTTGGCCTGCTGCTGCGGGCAGCCGTCAGGCAGGATCCCGACGTCATCCTTGTCGGCGAGGTACGCGACAGGGAAACCGCGGAAATCGCGATCCATAGCGCACAGACCGGGCACCGCGTATTTACGACGCTTCATGCGGTGAGTGCGCCAGCGGCGGTTGGGCGCCTTACCGAGATGGGCGTGGAGCCGTATCTGATCACGGGCGCGGTGAAGGCCGTTGTCGGCACGCGCCTCGTGCGAACGCTTTGCTCGTGCTCAGAGCCAGTGATCGAGCCGCGTCTTTCTTTCATCGTGAAAGAGTATGGCGCAGGGGATTACCGCGAGCCCTGCGGCTGCGAGCTTTGCAAGCAGACAGGATTCAAAGGCCAGACGCTAATCGCCGAGATCTACCCTCTGGATAAGCCCGGAACGGCGGAGCTCATCCTGAAGAAGACGCCGACAGAGCAGTTCACGGCGCACATGCGCCAATTCGGTCGCTCGATGTACGAGCACGGAATGGAGAAGGCCCGAGCGGGCGTTTCAACAATCGAGGAAATACTCGCGGCAGTTTCCAGTTAGAAAACCCATACCACATAGGAATACGAAACATGAAAATGAACGATAGACGGGGAAACTCAGCGGGCTTCACGCTGATCGAAATAATGGCAGCCGCTGCAATCGCGGCAGCGTCGATCGCGGCCATCGTGGTCGCGACTGTCAAAGCGCAGCACCGTTCGGCCATAAGGGACGTGCCCACGCTGGTACAACAGATACAGACGGCTCTCGTGACCTATACGCAGAAGGTCGGCGGGTCTGCGTATCCTCCGATCACAAATGCGCCGGCGACCTCCTCGATTCCTACGACCGGGGCGTTGCTCGGAGCGGCAGCGCCTGCAACCGTGTCGGCGGCGGCGACAATTGACAACGTGCTGCTAACGGAGGGCGTGCTGGAAAAGGCGATCCATCTGGCGATTGGATCGGCGAATAACACACCGGCAGGCGCCGGCACGGCCCCTCTTCTTTGGAACACGACGACGAACACGTTTTACTGCAATCCGGATGCAGCGCCGAACCAGGATTTTACGTTGGTCCCAAGGGTCATCTGCTCCCTCTCCACGGCGAATGTACCAGGAACCGATGGGACAAATTATTACACGGCAAATTCCGGCACGTCTCTCCCTGCGAACACCCGCGTCGTAACCCTCGTTATCCCCGGAGTCTCAGCAACCGACGCGGCCGATTGCGCGAATTTCGTCAACAATACAAGTACGGCGCTCTCCTCCGCGGCAAACACCTTGGGGCGCGTGACGTATGCCGCTCCGAACGCGGCCGGCCAGGTGACACTCTATTGCCTGGTGGCGACCTACTGAGTCCGCCATGAGCGCTGCCGTTCCCGTTCTTCTCTGGAATAATAGCGTCGCTACCCTCGGTAGCCCGCTCACACCGCTGCGCGAATTCAGAGATCGCGGGGACGGCCTCAGGGCGTTCAGGGAGTCGATCGAGCAAATGGAGCCGCAACCGGCGGCAATCCGGATCCTCTACGCGTCGCCAAGCCTGAGCCAAGTGACGACGACTTGCACGAAGGGCTCCCGGGCAGACGTAAGGGATGGCCTAAGCGCGGACTACCCGGTTCTCAGCAAACCCGAGACCTCCTGGGCGGCGCACAAGGTCCTAATGCAGCCGGGAGGGGGCGAGGCCTCGACGATCCTCTATATCGAGGAATCCGACTCGTTGCCGCTCCTGCGGGCAATGCTGGAGGAGATCAATGTCCGCCTCGAAGGCGTCTTTCCGATCCTGACAGCACTGGAGGCGTTGCCGGCAATCGGCAATAAGCCGCAGGGGGCGGTGGCGCTCCTGCACAGCGACGCCGGCGGCATGGTATATTCGGCAACAAGCGGCGGCGATCGGATCGTCCACGTCTTCCAGACGGCTGCGAGCGGCAAGGAGATCAGCGAGAAACTGGCGGACGCGTTTGCTGCATCGCCGGCTGACAAACACGGAAATTTTCTTGTGCTGGACGTAAGCTCGACTCCGCTAACGATGGAGGGAGGGGACGGGGTGAAGCCCAAGGAAATCACGTTGGACGATCTCCTGAATGCAACCACCACCCTGGATGCAAAGGGCCTGTGCAACTTGCTACCGCCGACTAGCAGGGTTTCGGTGGACCTGATCCTTTATGTGGCGAGCGTCGTAGTGCTCGTTTTTGCTGTGCTTGGGTGGCGCAACTACGTTTCCGAGTTGCAGGCGAGCGAGAGCAACCTGGCGGCGCAGAAGGCCGAACAGACGCGCTTAGAAACCCAAAATACTCAGTTGTTCGCGAATAAGGAGCGCACGGAGGCAGCGGAAGCTGTCTTGTCGGCCGCATCGGTAGCGGCGGCGCACAAATGGAAGTTTCTTAACGCCCTAAACCAGGCCCGGCCGGTGCCCATTTCAATCCGCTCGGTGGCGATGACCGAACGCACTTGGGCAGTGTCGGGCTACATTCATGAAGAGCTGCAGGACCCGACGAATGGCCCCTACCAAATCTTCCTTAAGAACCTGAGTGCAGGCGATGATTGGACGTTGGACCCCGCGATCAAGGCGGCGGTTCAAAAATCGCCCGACTTCACAATTACGGGAGTCTTCAAATGAAACCCGCGAAACGTAAGCGGATTGGGGCAATAATCACGCTATCGGTAACTCTGGTGGGACTGGGAACGGCCTATGTGGCGCCGCTTGTCCACCCAGCGGTGATCGGACGCGACAACCCGGTACTGATCGACCTTCGGCGCAGGAATAGCGATCTCCAGGGATTCACCGCCCAGCGCGAGAAAGACACGGAGGGGCGCCTCGCGTTCTATCGTCGTCAGAATTGGTCCGAGAACGGGTTCAAGCTCTGGGCCGACACGAATGTCAGGGGAACAGCAGGCTGGATCTTGAACGATCTGGGGCCTGCGGACTTAAAGCATGTGACAGGCCGTCGATATGCGATGCAGCGGCCGAACGCGACGGCGGACGATTGGCCCGCGATCGCCAGGCTTCTGCAGACGATGGAAAGCGCGCCTTGCGTCTCCGTGGTATCGGTGACGTTGACGGTGGGCGAGGGGATCGTCGGTTCCCAGCATTTCAGTCAATGCCTGCTGATCGGGGTCTTCTATTTCTCCGGGGACGATGCAAGGACCGATTAAGACCATGAGCACCGACGATGAGTCACCCGACGAGCTGCGGCCGGACGCTGGCGTAAAACGCCTTAACAAGAAGCCGCTCATAATCCTGGCCGGTGTGTTGACGGTTATTATCGTTCTGCTGACTGAAGGGGTGATGTCACGCGGTTCGCACGCGAGGGGATCGAACGCGGGCGGTGACGAAAAGCACCGGGCGGCGGATAAGGAGGCTGCTGCGGACGTTAAGAAGGACGCGCCGAAAGCGGGGCCGATTCCGGAGCGCCCGCCGAAAATGGCTAATCAAGCCGATAGCGGACTAATTGCTGCTTTTCCCGGGAGCGACAGGCTAGATAGCCCGTTAGGCATTCGAGTCCCGAGCCGAAGCGATAAGGAGGAAATGGAGTCGGCAAAGAAGGAAACTATGCGCAGTACAGCGCTAACTGCCGTCACAAACGTGTCTACGTTCGACGCGGTGGCCGAGCCCCATGCAAAACTGGGGGTGAACCCGGGAGGTTCTCCGGCGCCGGGGAGTGCGAACGAATTGAAAACAATGGCGGCGACACCAGCAGCCATGCCCGACCAGGACCCGAATCTTCAGGCGCGAAAGGAAGCTTTTGCGACGACGGAGAAGAATACGGGTTACCTGTCGGCACAGAAGCAACACCCGATCAGCCGTTTTGAGATCAAAGCCGGGACGATCATCCCCGCGATAATGGTTTCAGGAATCAATAGTGACCTGCCCGGAGAGATCATCGCCCACGTCTCGCAAAATGTGTACGACTCGGCGACCGGAGAGTTTTTGCTGATCCCGCAAGGCACGAAGCTTGTCGGCGTATACGATAGCCACGTCGCAATCGGTCAGGAGCGGGTGCAAGTGGCTTGGACGCGGCTAAACTATCCGGATAGCTCAACGCTCGATTTAGGGAACATGCCGGGCGCCGATCAAGCCGGGTACGGTGGGTTTCACGATCAAGTGAACAACCATTTTTGGAAAATCTTCGGCGATACCCTCATGCTGAGCCTTCTTTCCGCCGGCGCGCAGCTATCCCAGCCGCAAACAACATCGGCGACCGGCGTTCCCACGGCGGGCCAAACGGTGGCCGCGAGCATGGGTCAGCAATTCGCTGCGACGGGCGCTGAGATTACCAAGCGCAATATGCAAATTCAACCGACGCTGGAAATCCGTCCTGGTTACCAGTTCAACGTGATGGTCGCAAAGGATGTCATCCTGGAGCCGTACATCGAAAGATAAAACTATGCTAACACCCACAAGAGCTGAATTGGTCGGAAGCGAGAATGAGATCGTATCTTACACGAACTCTACCGCACCAAGCATTACCGTTATCTTCAAAACCCAGCGGCGGATGATGTGGCCGATCCACCTCTTGGGGCTTGTCGAATACCGCCCAAAGAATTTCGATGACGAAGGGACCACCGATCGAAGGTGGGAGTGCCTCCGGATGGCGATGGGGGAGGAGCTGGCGATAATTTACGGGTTTAACCTGGTGCCGGTTCACAAGGGGCTTGCGGAGGGCCAGGGGTGCGTCCTGACGGAAGCCGGGGAGCGTTACGTGGCTCTCGGGAAGAAAGGCGAGGCGATCATTGCGAAGATCGAGGTGAAGGCGCTGAGGGAAGAGGAGGAAGCGAAGGAGGTCGACCACGCCAAGGACCGCGAACCGCAGGGTGCGCGCTCTTGAATCGTAAAGCGGCAACAGGCTTTGTAGGGCTTCCTGAGGAGGAGCAAACATCCCGAGGGCAAAGCCGTTTTTTGGCGTGGGTCGTGGGATATGGTTTAGCCCTCTTTTGCGCGGCGAATGTCGCTTTGACGCAGTATCTCGCGGGCGCTTTCGATTATGACGAGAGCTTAGGACCCCCTTTGTTCGGGCATGTCTATTTGCCGTGGGCGTGGCGTCAGTGGAAGAATTCTTTGTTTTGGGAGCACAAGGCGCGTTTTGCAGAGGCTTTCTTGCTAGTCGGCGGTGGCGCCATCGGCGCCGCGCTCGTGGGGTCTTACATAATATCGTTCTTCATCCGCCGGGCGAAACCCGTGAGCAGACTGCACGGCTCGGCGCATTGGGCTACACCCGAGGAGATCCGTGCGAGCGGGCTTCTGCCGCGCGAGGGGGGAAAAGGGGCAGGCGTCTACGTCGGTGGCTGGGCGGACGTGAAAGGGACGACGCGCTACCTGCGGCACAATGGCCCAGAGCATGTCTTCGCGTTTGCGCCGACTCGCTCCGGGAAAGGGATCGGCTTAGTGCTGCCCACGCTTCTGACATGGGAGCATAGCGCGGTCGTGTACGATTTGAAGGCTGAGAATTGGGCACTTACGGCCGGGTGGCGCAAGAAGGCTGGTCAGAGAGTCTTAAAATTCGACCCGCTGGACGCGGATAACAATAGCGCGAGGTACAACCCGCTCGCCGAAGTGAGGCTTGGGACCGCGCATGAGGTGGCTGACGTGCAAAACATCGTTCAAATGATTATCGACCCCGACGGGAAGGGGATCAGGGAGCATTGGGACAAAACAAGCCTCATGTTTCTCGTGGGCGTCGTCATCTACGTCATGTACCGGGCAAAAGGGGAGGGCAGGGTCGGGTCGTTGCGGGATATTGCGCCAACGCTTACGAGCGAGGGCGGCATCGATCGCCTCTATACCGACATGAAAAATAACATGATCGACAGCGGAAAACGCCACGTTGTGGTCGCGAGCTCGGCGATCGACATGATGGAGAAAGAGGAGAGGGAGCGTGGAAGCGTCCTTTCGACGGCCAAAACCTTCTTCATGCTGTACGCGGATCCGGTGGTGTCGGCGAATGTGGCCGAAAGCGATTTCCGGATCGCGGATCTGATGAGGCACGAGGACCCGGTGACTCTTTACATTGTGGTGGACCCGTCGAACAAGGACAGGCTAAAGCCGCTCGTGAGGCTCCTGATTACCCAGATTGTCCGAGGCCTAACCCCCAGGATGGAATTTAAGGACGGCATAGCGGTGGCATCGTACAAACATCGACTCCTTCTCCTCCTCGATGAATTCCCGGCACTTGGGAAACTGCCCATCTTTGAGGAGGCGCTGGCGCATTTCGCGGGGTACGGGCTCAAGGCCTATTTGATCGCGCAGGATTTATCGCAATTGACTGCGGCGTACGGGCAGCACGAGGCAATCGTATCGAACTGCCACATAAAAGTGGCCTATGCGCCGAACCGCATCGAGACGGCGGAGCTGCTCTCGAAGATGACAGGGACGGCAACCGTGGTGAAAAGGGTGGTCGGAACATCGGGCAAACGCTTCAGCTTAGTGTTAAGCCAGGTGAACGAGACGATCCAGGAATTCTCACGCCCGCTGCTGACTCCGGACGAGTGCATGAGGCTGCCGGGGCCAGAAAAAGACGAGGGCGGCATGGTGACAAAGGCTGGGGACATGCTCGTTTTCGCGGCGGGCCGGGCCCCAATCTACGGCCGGCAGATTCTCTACTTCAAGGATCCGACGTTTTCGGCTCGCTCGAAGATCAGTGCGCCACTGGCAAGCGATCGTTTGTAAGGGAGACGCCAGCGTATGCCCCGAATTGACCGCAAAGGGCTCCATTTGGTGCTAACAACCCTCGGCTGCGCCGGCGCCCTGGTCACCCTGGCCTGGGCGGTGGGACTGCGGTGGAATAGAACGGCGTCGTACCCGATCGGTTTGTACCGCCTATCGAAGGGCCAATGGAGGCGGGGTGACCTGGTGCTGATCGACGTCGTTGCCGATCGCGAAGCTTTCAGGCTAGCGGAAAGGCGGGGCTATGTCCGCGAGGTGGACGGGAAGGACGCTGTGATCCGGCTCATCAAACGAGTCGTCGCGGTCGAAGGCGATCGCGTGGACGTATCGGCAAAGGTCTCCGTCAATGGCCACGAGCTCGTCAATAGTCTGGTGCGGGAGTTCGATTCAGGCGGACGGCCGCTGCCGCATGAGGCGATCGGGGGCGTCGTGCGGCCTGGCGAGGTGTGGGTAATGTCGGATTTCAGTGACCGGAGCTTCGATTCGAGATATTTTGGGGCTGTGCCGACGACCTTTATCGAAGGCCGCTTAAGACCCGTTCTCACATGGTAGCGGCATTTCGCGCCCAGAAACTGTTAATCTTTGGGGGCGCCGTCGTTGGGATCCTGGCCTGGATCGGCCCATACCCCGCAATAGCACTCGCACTCATTATGCCATCGTTATGGGCGGCAGCGGAATCGCGCTGGGTCGCAGGCCTGGTTGTCCTCGGCTACCAACTTGGGGCGACATGGGGTCTGCCTGGCGGCGTTATGACCTTTTACGGGACCTTCCTTGCCCTCGGGGTGCTCCTTTGGGTAGTGGCGGCGCTGGTCGTGGCGGCAACCTGGGCCTGGTTTTGGAAGCCGACGAAGGCTGCGCGGCCGTGGTGGATGCCGTTCCCCTTGATTGTGACGGCCCTGCCGCCGATAGGCGTCCTAGGCTGGGTACACCCGATAAACGCCGCTGGGGCCCTGTTTCCCGGCTGGGGCTGGCTAGGCATTGCAGGGGCGGTGTTCGTGGCCGTAGGGCTGTCTGTCGTGCCCAAAGGGTGGTTGGCCATTAGCCCCTTGGTGCTTGTTTTGTGGGCTGGCCTGGTCGCGAGGCCCGCTAAAAGTCTCCCCGGGTGGCAAGGGTTGGATACGAAAGAGCTATTTGGACACGGGGAGGTCGATTCTGGGCGAGATCTAAAGCGGGCGATGACGCTACCCAAGCTTGCGGCAGCAACCCCTGACCGGGTGATCGTCCTCCCCGAATCAATCGGTGGGTTGTGGTTTGAGGTGCCAGAGGCGTTTTGGAGGGAAGGGCTGGCCTCGAGTGGCGATAAAACCGTGCTCCTGGGGGCTGAGATAGGGGAGGGTGACGGTCGCTCCGCGAACATCCTGCTTTCCGTAAACCGGACGGGTTCAAAAGTCATTTATCGGCAGAGAATGCCTGTGCCGTTAACCATGTGGCGGCCCTGGGCGAGTGACGGGACGCATGCCTATTGGTTCGAAACCCCCGTGGTAGACGTAGCCGGCGAGCGCGCGGCGGTGCTCATCTGTTACGAGCAAGTGATCGTGTGGCCCATATTGTTCTCTATGGCAGATCGGCCGACGGTTGTGGTCGCGATTGCGAATGACTGGTGGGCCGGACGCTCAACTATCCCCGGGATCCAAAGAAATTGCGTCTTAGCCTGGTGCCGGCTTTTCGGGACGCCGTTGGTGACAGCGACAAACATCTAAAGAATGCCGGCCTACGACTACAAAAACCAACTGTGGAGAGAAGGAGGGGAGGGGACGATGCTACTGATGGAGCAGCTTTCGGAAACACTCAGACTCCTCCGCGAGGAGCGAGGGGCCGAATACGCAGCGTTTCTTGGCGTAAAGCCGGCGGAACTCCAGGGTTTCATCGCAAGCCTCGAAAAACAAGCAAGCGACCTCGCAACAATCCAGTGCCGATCCACTTTTCATTTCCAATAGACTTAGTTCACCGTTTTAAAATGGTTAGGAGTGTATCGGTCATGGCCGAGACCAGAGATGCGGGAATAAAGGCGAGCTAAGAGGCCATGATCGATACACCCTGGTTGAAGTAAACCGCTGAACCTGCGTGGGAGATTAAGACAGGGGAAAGTATCGGAGCGCAGAGCTGCGACGATCGAGAGGGAGGCCGCGTGGAGAGGGTGCGATGAGGAGTGAGGGCGCGCAGGATGATCTGCGTGGCCCTTCGAAGGGCAATACAGGCCCGTTAAGCGGAGAGCTGGCGCCGTCGCCGGCGACGGCGCCAGCTGCGCCCGTGATCAGCGCGAGTGCGACGAGCAAGGAGGGGAGGTCAGAGGTTGAGCTCGGTAGGATCACGATGAGTCGAGATAAGGCACGGTGCGCGCGGGACCGTGGGTCGGAGGGTGTTGAATGCAGACGAGGATCCAGTCGGCCTGCTGGTGGCAATGGGGACAGAGGCGCGGCAGGCCGATGGAAAACTCAGGCTCGGGCGCCGCTGTGGCGGGCAAGGTCGGCGGTGGGCGGTGCAGCGGCGCCTGGGGCAATGCAGCGCGGGCCGCTTCGATGTGGGAATGCCTGTTGCGGTTGGAGAGGAGGCCGTAGTGGCGGATCTTGACGAAGCGCTCCGGCAGGATGTGAAGGCGCAGTCGTCGGATGAACTCGTCGCAGGAGAGGCGCAGCGTCTTTTTGCGGGAATGGTCCGCGTAGTCGCGGTAGGCAAAGGTGACGGTCTTCTCCGTGCGGTTCAGGGCGCGAATGCGGTAATTGGTGAGGCCAATGCGGTGGGTGTAGCGTGCGAGATAGGCGAGGACGGTCTCGGGACCGGCGAAGGGGCGCTTCGCGTAGACGACCCAGGGCTTGGCCGTCGCTTCGCGGATCATGCCCTGAAACGCGGCCGCCGGGGCGAGCTTCGCCAACTGCCCGTGAAAGCCGAGCTCGCCGCGCTCATACAACCCCTGGAGTCCCGCGCGGAACTTGCCGCGAAACATCGCAGAGAGGGCGCGCACGGGGAAGAGCCAGTGGGCCGGCGTGCCGGCCCATCCGCTCCCGTCAGTGCGCAGCCCGCCGCCGGTGACGATGCAGTGGACGTGATAATGATCCAGGAGTGTCTGACTCCAGGTATGGAGCACCATTGTCAGTCCGAGCTGCGCCCCAAGCTCGTGTTCGCCGAAGGAGAGGAGCGTGGTTGACGCCGAGGCGAAGAGCAGGTCGTAGCACGAGCCCGGGTTCTGCCGGATCAGGGGGTTTAGGGCGTGCGGCAGCGTGAAGACGACGTGGAAATACGGGATCGGCAGAAGCAGCGACTCCTGTGCCTTTAGCCAGGCGAAGCCGTTCGCGCCCTGGCAGCTCGGACAATGCCGGTTGCGGCAGGAATGAGGGACGAACTGAGGCGTCGCGCAGCGACCACACTGGTACATATGGCCGCCTAGAGCCGGGGTCCTGCAAGCCATGATGGCGCGCAGGACCCGCCAGTGGTGCGGGGGCATGGAATGCCCCTGCACATGGCTGGGTAGGCCGACGCGCAACACCTCGGCGACGGTGAAGTCAGGCTTGGCGGGAGCTCCGCCCGCCTGAGGAGACATGGACGTCGCCTCAGAGGGCTTGCTTGAGGGGGGTCAGGTCCAGCGCCTCGAGCGGGCCCTTGAGCTGCGAGATAAACTCGCGTCGGACATGCAGGTAACGCGAGGTCGTGCCAAGACTGTGGTGGCCGAGGAGGCGCTGAAGTATCGGCACCGGGACGCCAGCTTCGAGCAGATGCGTCGCGAACGAGTGCCGAAGCGAATGGACGCCACCGTTGCTGGGCAGCCCCGTCTCCCGCACCGCACGGTGGAACGCCCGCTTCACGGCCGCGTTGCACAGCGGACGCCCCGGTTTGAGGTCCGAGGGGAAAAGCCAGTCCTTGGGACGATAGATCCGCCAGTACGCGCGCAACTCCTCGAGAAGCCGGGGAGAGAGGACGGTATAGCGGTCCTTGGCGCCCTTGCCCTGCACGACGTGAATCTGTCCGCGCTCGCTCAAGATGTGTTCCGGGCGCAGCCGGCACACCTCGCTGCTTCGCAGTCCCGCTGCGTAGGTGACCATCAGCAGCGTGCGGTGTTTGACGCTCAGGCACTCCGCTTGCAGCAGACGCGTAACCTGCTCGGGGCTGTAGATACGCGGCCGCAGCAGCGGCTTCTTCATCCGTGGCAACGCAGCGCTGACTTCCTCAAACGGTCGATGCAGCACGTGGTGATAGAAAAAGCGCAACGCGCTCACATTGGTAATCAGTGTGCTGCGGCCGCGTTTTTGATCGCGCAGCAGATACAGCACGTAGGCCTTGAGCTCGTCGTTCGTGATCAGGTCGGGCGAACGGCCGTAGTGGCGGGCTAGGCGGGATACGACGCCGACGTAGCCGTCACGGGAAAGCGGGGCGAGCCCGCGCAACTCTAACTCATCGATGAACTTTTGACGTAGGGTGGTCATGGCGGCCGCAGACTACGCCTGCGCTTGCGCCGCGCCTACGTTGCCCGGCCCCATCCGCCCGTCGTCTATCGCTTACCCTATACGCTTCCGGGCTCCGCGAAGCGGTTTAGTTCAATGGTCCCTTTAGGCACACCGGCGGGCCCTCAGGTTATTGGGGGACAATCCAGATCTCCGACACCTTGCCGTCCTGTTCGACCTTGAACGTGGCAACGACTGAGTCGTTCGCGCACTCTGCGAAATAAGAGTACAGCCGGGCTTTATTGTCGTTTCCCTGCCAAACGAGAGCCATCGACTTCACGGGCCCCAGAACGGGGAGATGCTTCGCCAACTCCTTTGCGTGGTTCGCGGGAATTCTAGCGGCAAGCTCGGGGGTAACCATTGCCGGGTCAACGTCGCCCGTTCGTGTTTTATCGAATAATGTTCGGATCTGTGCCGAAAGCGTAGGATCCTTGTCCTCGATCGGCGCTGGAGGTCTCCATCGATCATAGTCGGGCCACCCATAGGTGTCCGCGATCGCATCGGTAATCCTGGCCACAGCTGGGGAGTCATCGACGGTATTCATCATGATCACCGCTCCCTGTCCTCGCTCAACGTAGCCGATCATAAACGCGTCGAACCCCTCGTCGCGCCCGTTGTGGCCAAAACGGCGTGTTGCGCCCTTACCCAGCAGGAACACGCCCAGTCCGTCCGATCTCATTTGCTCCTTGAGCATCTCCTGAGTCATCTGCTGCGAAATCACTGGATTCGAGCGACCTTGGTAGGATTGTTGAACTCCGATGACGTAGCGCGCCAGGTCCGAAGGTGTTGTCCACAATCCAGCCACAGCCATCTCTGGATAGATGTGCCACTTTCCCGGAACCGGCTCATCGATGGCCGAAAATCCGGTCGCCGCTTTAGGTTCAAGCTCCTTCGGTAAAGGCTGCGCGAAAGTGCTAGCGCTCATCTCAAGGGGCCTAAGCACATTATGCTGCATGAACTCGGGAAAGGCCTCGCCGGCTACATCGATGATCGCCTGCTGCGCGATCGTGTAACCGCCTCCGGAATAACGCCACTGCGTTCCCGGTATCGTATCCACCCGAATCGCCTTTGAGTTTGCTGGCTTCAAGCCGTCAAGAACTTGAACCAGCGTGGGAACCGGACCGCCCGCGACGTAGCCCTCAAAGCCTTGGACAGTTATACCTGCGCTGTGGCTGAGAATGAGGCGAAGAGTCACCTTTTTGTTCTTGGTGAACTCATTCTCCGGCAGGTGCCAGGTCTTCAGACTCCCGTTGATGTCTGAATCTAATGACAATTTGCCGTTTTCAACCAGCCGCAGTGCGCCCAATGCGGTGACCGATTTGCTGATAGATCCGGCGAGAAAAAGAGTGTCAACGTCCACAGGTTTTGACCCTTTTTCACCCGTGACGCCGTACCCCTGCGTGCGAACAATTACACCTCCCTCGATCACTGCCAGTGATAGGCCGGGAATGTGCCTCTTCGACATCTGTGCGGCCACAACATCATCGACTTTATCCGCCCGTAGTAGCGGCACGAACCATGCCGCAGTAAAGGCGAGCCAGAGCCTCAATTTCATCGCGATTCTCACCGGTACGACCAAGAACGACATTCCTTTGATGGGCCGGGCTTTACACCTATTCCGTAATGGATTGTCGCCCATGCCAGGTGCGGCTCGTGCTCCGGTCGCAATTAGGCACGGCGGAAGCAGAGATTCGGGAAGCGCGGTCGGCTTGTCGAATAGTGCAGTGGTGGGTAGCAGAGCTACTTCTTTCCCAACGTAAGTTACTCTTGGGAACAGCGTCATTCGCACACCTTCATTTAGCCTCGGGCTCACTTGATTTGTTCGATCTGAACCTGGATTCCTTGGGAGTATTGTAGGTGAAGTGAAAGAACTCCTCATTCAGGTTTCGCTCGACATTATGGTCGCCGGCAAAGTCGAAGGCGACCAGGCGCGCTCCCTCCAGCCACGCCGGGGAAGGGACGTCCCCGATAGCAATACTCTCGCTGACCACGTTCACCATGTTGAGTTGAAGCCCCACTGGATTGGTTCCCAGTTCCTGCTTGCCGACTCGCATCTCTCCCTTGACACGGTTGACGAGGGCCCAAGTAATCGACCTCGGCCACACAAGACCGAAGAACGCGAGGAGGTTGGTCCCCGCGAATCGGTCGGTAACAGTCATGCTGACCCCGTGCTCGCCTCGGGTAAGTTCGTTCACCGAGAATGAGGCTCCGGTCTGCCTGAAACTCCTATTCGCAATCGGCGCGTCTGCGACAATGGCGCCCCTAAGCAAGTAAAGGTAGACCTTCGCACGGAACGAGAGGGTCTTGTCCGCGTATCGCTGCGCGAGTGTCCGGGGAAACTGAAAGTAGTCGTCACAGTCGAAGTCGCGGATGTCCGGCGTGATCCCGACAAGGCTGCCCATCTTTTCCCTCATGAGGTCGTTCTGTGAGCGTCCTCCAAGACCTCCGACTTTCCAAATGCTCTTCCCGTTCTCGGACCATTCTGCCTGGATCTGCCAGAAAGCGGCCATGCCTGGAGAAAGCCCGGTGATCCTCATTGGAACCTCCAAATATCCATCATAGCTAGGCTGGTGGGACGGTCCAAAGGGCAAGCTCACACCGACGTCAGAATCAGGCCTAGCTGGTGACGCGTATCCGAGTACAACTGCCTGTGCGTCCCAGCCAAAGTGAGGGAAGAAGTTAAGCGGAGAGACGAAGGCCGTTACGCTGAGTGCAACGGTCACGGCAACCATCGCGGGAAGCGAGCGCCTGAAGTGCCTTGAGAGGAATTGGTAAGCGGCGATCTCCCCTGAAACGAGGAGTAGGCACGCGAGAAGGATAGAGGCACGCGTGAGGGCAAGCCCTGTTCCGATCTCCAATGTCGAGTGAAATCCTAGACCAGATCGCATGATTTCAGACCCCAAAAAATGGAAAATCCCGAGGCCCGAAATGCCGGCGACCGTCCAGAGAAAATACCTGGGGAACGAGGTTGTCGCCGACGCCACACCCATTCCGACAACGACGATTACGGAATATTCGGCGGCCATAGGAATTGCTGCGTGCGCGACTTGCCCGGCGTCGAATCCGCTCGCGAGCCACCAAGGCACATTGATGGCAACCGGGAGAGCCACGAAGAGGAGCGCCGCACCAATGGCCTTGGCCGCGAGCAGGCGAGCCCCGGAAATCGGGCGCGTCACCCAGAAAACGTCGGTGCCGGCGAGCGGGTCCTCGAAAACCATCCACCCGACGAGGACAAACGCGATGAGGGGCTCGGTGCAGGCCCTTATCGCGACCTCGGGACCCACGCCGAGGCGGATTAGCCATGGCAAACTTGGTGATCCGAAGACCCCCGAGACAGACGCATAGAACAGGATCTTTAGCGCCATCAGCCCGATCCAAGCGAGGATGGCCGGCCTCATGTGGGAGAGGTCCTTTGCAATGACATGCCATGTGAGGCTCATGTCCGTGAGGCCGGAATGGGCGGCTGGCTCTTCAGCCGGAACAGTCCAGCGGCGCGTCCCTCGACCTTGACGAGGATCGCTCCTTCAAGCCAAGGAGTCATGTTCGTGGGTACCTGCCCGGGGAGGTCCTTCGACGGATTGAAGGTAAGCGTCGTACGAAAATAGCGCAGCCCCCCTGCGTGCAGAACTTCGGGATTGCGCGCAGCATTAGCTGTCATGGATCTGCCATCGTCTTGGCTCACCAGCAGGTAGTGTTCTTGGTGCGAAGAGGCGACCGCCGCTTCGGCGAGGGACCAAGGGAATACACTGTTAGCGTCGGGCTCCGACTCGCTCACCTCGACCACGATCATGCCTGAGAAGTCGGGAATGACTGACAATACCCTAAGAGTACGACCGTTCTGCGCGACATTGGTACCGCCTCGGAGGGTAACCTCGGTTAGTTCCGTGGGCGAGGTGCGGGGTGTTGCCGACACGGTCTGGAACGTGCCACGCATGTACCACCCCTTGGAGATAGCAAAGCACGCAATAACGGCGGCCACCAGGATCGTCGCGGAAAGCCTTGTCCGGCGCCGATAATACTGGTTCAGCGCCATCGCCGCGGAGGCGACCAGCCATACCGCGAGAATCAGCCATCCCCTATGGACGAGAACATAGGCGGCTGTTTCGGAAGGGCCCGAACCCCCAAGAAGTCGATAGAGAAGGGCTAGACCAAGGAGCGTTACCGCCCCGATGAGCGTGTTCGTCACGAATCTGCTTCCTGACGAAGAAACGACGGCTAACGGCACTGCAAGTAGCGATATCAGGATCTGCTTCCAAAGCACCTCTGCCGAACTGCGCCCAAGTAAGGCCAATCCGAAGTCGTGGCTGATCCAGAATGGGACACAAACTAGGACAGGAACAAAGCAAAGCAAGCAAAGCACCAGCGTCTTGGCCGAAAGTAGTCGGCCGCCCGTGATGGGCCGCGTCATCCAGAACGCGTCCCCTTCGGTCACCGGGTCGTCGTCCTGTAAACCCATCACAAGACCATAACCGATTAAAGGGATGAACATGTTACCGAGAGTCCATGCGGCCATGTAGAAAGGTAAGTGTCCCTCGATGTCCAGAGTCGCCTCGATCGTTGCCAATGCCAGCTCGCCCGCGATCGCCACGACCCAGAGCAGAAGCGCCCACCGCAGCTTGTAGATGTCTTTGAGGGCGATATGAAGGGTCAGGTTCAAGATGCGCCAGAGGGGGACGGCTCTCGTTTCGACTTAGCGAGTGTGACAAAGATTTCCCGCAGTTTCATTGGGCTCACGATCGCCTCGGAATCGCGGAACCGTTCCGAGCGATACGACTCGAACGCGTCAGGGGAGAAGCGGCTGTCGACAAACCGAACCTGACTGCCCATCCGTTCCAACTCGAGCCACCCTTCGGGAGGCGATAGTAGTTCCGGCTCGGCGTTTCCTAGAATCACCTCGATCCTCCTGAACCTTCCCATAAGGTCCTCAATGGGCTCGGCAAACTGCATCCGTCCGCCATCGATCAGGCCGACACGGTCAGCGAGCTGCTCTACCTCATTGATATCGTGTGACGAGATGAAGATCGTCCATTCGGATTGCTGGGAGACCTCGAGCATCCCGCGCACGAATTCATCCCTGACGAGCGGATCCAGCCCGCTAAACGGTTCGTCCAGAACGAGCAGCTTCGGCCGGTAAGGTAGCGAGGTGAGGAGCGCAGCCTTCATCATCATGCCCCGCGACAGTTGCCTGACCTTTCGGTCGGGTGGGAGCTCGAATTGTTTCAGGAGCTTCGCCTCGAGGCCCCGGTCCCACGTCGGATAAAACGGCCTGCAATAGTCGAGGAGTTGCCGCACCGTCATCCAGTCTGGGAGCTTCTGGTTCTCGGAAACATAGCCTATCTTTTCACGTTCGCGGGGCCCCAGCCTACGGGAGTCGACCCCAAGGACGCGCGCCTCGCCTCCACTGGGCTCAAGGAGGTTCATTAGGACCTTTATGGTCGTGGTCTTCCCGGCGCCGTTTGGACCGATGAATGCAAATATGCTTCCGGCCGGGACGGATAGGTTAAGCCCATGGAGCGCGTCGGCGCGCCCGTATCGCCGACTTAAGTTGTTTGTTTCGATGACGTTCATTTTGCTGTGTATCTCGTTGCACCCTGGCTGAGTCTTTCCCAATGCCTCGCGACCGCCTCGAGCACGTCTTCCTGGTCCAGGCCGAGCCTCTTGGCCTCCACGACCAGGCGTTCGACCTCGGCACCGAGCAGCTCCGCCTTCTCTACGCGACCTCCGGATTCGCGGGCGGCAACGACGCTTCCCACGGCCGGGGTCGTCACGAGGACGCCTTGTGCAACGAGCGCCGCCACAACTTTGTGGGCCGTATTTGGGTTGATCTTGAGCTCCTGGCTAAGAACGCGCACGGAGGGAAACTTGTCACCTGGCCTCAACTGGCCTCCGACTACAGCTTTCTTTACCGCAAATAGGATCTGGTCCGTGATGGGAAGCCCGAGCTCGAGGCGGATCGTAAAGGGGAGCACAACCGCACTAGATGTACTAGTACGGGTAAAATGGCAAGGCGATTTGTGTTGGAGGCGTTCGAACTCCAGGTGATGCGACTCCAGATTGTGATGGGAGCGCGTATTGTTTCGTCAAGATACCTTATACAGAATCAGAGAGCACATCCTCCGAATGAGTTGTGGCAATGACGTGAAGTACGAGGGCCTTTGTAAGGCCATTCGGGATCGGCTGTCTCGGCCGATTTAGTAAGATGGCGCTAAGGGCAACTGACGCTGAATTAAATCCAAGCGGCACCAATGCGTCTCGTAGTTCGTCAAGAGAGCGCTCTACTCTCTGACGGGCAGATTCCTCAGATATACCTAGTGCTTTGCCAATATCGGACATTTCAAGACGTGCGAGGAAGCGAAGAACCACCACGTTTCGATCCGTTGCAGACAACCCATCGATTGCTGAATCCAATACTGGCCCTAGATGTTCCCAGGCAAGACCGCCCGTTGTAGCTGCAAGGACCAAGGAACTGTTACTCAAAGGCCTATGAATCCACGATCCGGACGCTGCGCGAATTAGAAGTTTATGGATACCGCACCAGCTTGGTATGCTCAGTTTCATAGTCGTCTGCGTTGCATAAATGTTCACTTTGCTACCATCATAAACAGCGCCGAGGTCTAAACCGAACAACTGATCGCCCATTAAAGTGAGGGTTGTGTGCGCCTGATCGAAGCATTGTCCAGAAAAGGACCCATTAAGAGACAGGCGCCGCTCTTGAGTGGTCTCGGTTTCGTAGGAGCGGCGACCTTCAGTCGATCCTTAAGGCAATTATCGGATTCACCCGCACCGCCCGCCGAGCCGGGAGCAGGCAGGCGATCGTCGCTGTGGCCATCAAGGTTGCTGCGACACAGCCTAACGTGAGCGGATCGTACCCGTGAACGTTGACAAGCAGGGAGGCGAGGAAATGGGCCATCGCGATTGCACCTGCTATGCCGAGCAAGAGCCCAATTCCTGTTAGCTTGAGCCCGCTCCTAAGAACCATCCGCAGGATGTCGCCGCTCGTCGCACCCAGCGCCGAACGGATGCCGATCTCTTGGGTGCGCTGGACAACCGAGTAGGCGATCACGCCATAGAGCCCGATGGCCGCGAGGACAAGCGCCACTACGGCGAATAGGGATAGGAGCGAGGAGCGAAGCCTGTCATTGCTCAACGACTGGGCCTTCACCATTTCGAGCGTCTTCACGTCGTCGAGAACCTGGTCCTTGTTAACCTCATGTACGGCCTTGTTTACGGACAGCTGGAAGGATGATGGTGGCAGGTTGCCGCGCACGACAATCGCCTGTTGGAACTGGGGCACCTGCTCATTGGAGACATAGTACCCCGGATTCTCGTCGTTGGGCTGTCCAAGTCCGCCAATCTTCTCGTCGGCCACAACCCCGACCACCTCCCAGGGAATCTCCGATCCGAACTGGGACTTACCGAAGACAATCTCCTGCACCGAGACCTGCTTCCCTATCGGGTCCACGCCCTCGAAATACTTCTTTGCCATCGACTGGTTGATGACAATGGCAGGGGAAGCGCCCGTCACGTCGCGCTCGTTCAGGGGCCGCCCCTTTACCATCTTCATGCCGATGGCGTCGAAATAGGACGGCGAAATCATCTTCACAAAGCAGCTTGGCCGGTTGGCCATGTCTACCACCTTGGAGCCGACTATCTGGAAGGGCATGCCATAGCCCCATCCCTCAATGGGCAGGCACGACGTAAAGGCTACCTCGCGCACCCCAGGCAGCGCCTTCACGCGCTCCTGCACCCTCCGCAGGTAGCCGTTGAAGACCGCCGCCGTGGGATACCGCTGCTGCGTGATTGGAAACCATGCCGTGATGACGTTGGTGGCGTCAAAGCCCGTGTCCACCTGCTGCATCTGGACGAAGCTCCGGATCAGGAGCCCGGCGCCCCCGAGGAGGACGGTGGCGAGTGCAACCTCAACGACGACGAGCACACTGCGGAGCTTATTGCCCGATCTGCCCGAGCTGGAGGCGATGCCTCCCTGCTTGATCGAATGGCTGAGATCCGGGCGTGACGCCCGAAGGGCGGGTACGAGTCCGAACACGAGGCCGGTGACGATGGTGAGGGCCAGTGCGAACATGACCACCCGACCGTCAAGCGCGGGCACAGCCTCGGCGTTCAGCCAGTACGGTGGCATCGCGGCCGTCATGCCAGCGATCCCGAAATGGGCAACCAGGATCCCGAGAACGCCGCCCGCCCCGGAGAGGAGCAGGCTCTCGGTGAGGAACTGTCGCAGGAGCCTCCCCCTTCCCGCACCGAGCGCGGCCCTGATGGCCGCCTCGCGCTCCCGCGAGACGCCGCGGGCGAGCGTCAGGTTGGCGAGGTTGGCACACGCAATCAGGAGCACCATGCCGACCGCCGCCATAAGCAGATAAAGGGACTGGGTCGTGTCCCCGTCCACGTAGGATTCAGCCAGTGACAACATGCCGATGCCCCATCCCTTGTTCGACTTGGGAAAATCATGGGCAATCGAGATCGCGAGCGCGGTCATCTGAGCCTGGGCCTGGCTCAATGAAACCCCGGGCTTCAGCCGCCCCAACACCCCAATCCAGTGGTAATCCCGGGTCTTGTCCCACGGCTCGAACGCGAGCGGCCGCCATATCTTCACCCAGCCGTTGTCCTGGCCCGGGGCGGCCTTTAAGACCCCGATTACGGTGTGCGGCTCCCCGTCGAGGATCAAGGTCTTGCCCACTATGTCCGGATCCGATGCGAATCGGGAAACCCAAAGGCTGTGGGTGAGGACGGCAACATGGTCGCGGCCGGGCTGGTCCTCACCCTCGACAAAGGTGCGCCCCAGCTGCGCCGTCGTCGCGGAGATGTCGAAGTAGTGGGCCGATACCTTCATGCCCGGGATCTGCAGCGGCTCGCCGGCGCCTGTCAGTATGGCGGACGACCCGCAATAGGCGGCCAGGTACCTGAATGGGCGGCCCTTCTGCTGCCAGTCGAGGAAGTTGAGCGTTGAGACCGCGTTCGATCCGCCATTCGGGCGTTTCTCATACAACCTCACGATCCCCTCCGGATCCGGATAGGGCAGCGGCTTCAGGACGACACTATCGATGAAGCTGAAAATTGCCGCATTGGCGCCAATTCCGATAGCAATCGTAAGCAGCGCAACGGTGGCAAAGCCCGGACTTTTACGCAAAGACCGGAATCCAAATTTGATGTCTTGCAGAAGTTCTCCCATTCGGGAATTGCAGCAGAGCGCTTGGGGAGGGAATGATAGCGGCCCTCACAAGTCGACAAATCAATCGGCCCCGTATCTAAACCTACCGTTTTTAAAACGGTCCATTGAAAAACAGGCGCGAAGAGACGACGGCATCAAATTGAGGACGCTAGTATCCGTGCATGGAATCCCGCAGCCTTCTTGCGCCCTATACGAATCCCGTTTAGGTAACCAGCTCACCCCATGATTATCTCAAGCGTCAAGGAACTGAACGATACAAAGGCCAAGGTCGCCCGCCTCGAGCAGGCCCTGGCTAAGGAACTGGCCTCCCTTCCATCCGCCTACGGCTTCGAATCCCTCAAGGAATTCGTGGCCGCCATTAAGGCCGCCGGCGGCGGTGGCAAAAGGGCCGGGCGGCCCAAGGAGGCCACGGCTCCCAAGACCCGCAAGCGTGCCAGGATCACCGATTCTATTCGGGCGAAGGTCGGCAAGTTGGTGAAAGCCAGGCAGACCGGATCACAGATCGCCAAGGCGCTGAAGATTTCGCTGCCAAGCGTTCAAAACATCAAGAAGGCCCTCGGACTCGTCAGGACATTCACGAAACCTGCGCGCAAGCCCACGATCAGCCGTACGCCAGCCAAGCTCGCTGCCGCTCCCAAGCTCCCAAAGAAGCACCTATCGTCAAAGAAGGCCGCCGCTCCCGAATCAAAGCCGAGCAAGGTGTCAGAAGCGTCCATGCCGGCTCCTTCAGCCTGATTCCGGCCATTGCTACGTTCGAAATCTACGTTGTTGAGCGACGGCGCGAGCGCACCCGGACCTCGGCGATTTAAAACGGCCCCGGGCTCAGGGGACATGGAGCGAGGCGGGGGCGGAATCGACTCCTCTTGCTACTTAACATAATAATTATTGTGCGTAACTCATTTTAGGATCACGAGTTGCGTCTTTCAGTGAGCCGTTTGCCTCGAATCTAGACCATACCGAATCGGGAAAGCGTTTCGAAAAAACCCAACCTTTTCTGCTGGGTTTTAACCTGAATTCCTCGCGATGAACCCGGCGGGATTGCACTGATCGCCACTGGCTCATCTTCTGAAGACATCGTGAGCATTTTCAATAACGCGATCGATTCCATCGTGCTCGGTGTCGAGGACTACAAGTCCGCCGACTCTCGCAGAGCAATTTCGGCAACGCGAAACCTCGTGGCTGGAATCCTCCTGTTGATTAAACATCAACTCTCTGAACTTAGCCCATCCGGTTCCGATGAGGTGCTGATCAAGCAACGGATTCTACCCAAACCGGACGGCAAAGGTGGAATTCTTTGGCTGGGCAGTGGAGACAAAACGGTCGATGTTCAGCAGATGAGGGACCGATGCACGAGCTTGGGAATTACTGTGGATTGGCCCCGAGTCGAAAAAATCGTGAAACACCGCAATGAGGTGGAGCACTACTTTTCGTCTGTTACGCAAAACACGCTGAAAAGCCTCCTTGCCGATTCGTTCGTCGTTATACGGGACTTTCTGAAGACTCAATTGGGTGAAGATCCGCTGGAGGCACTTGGCCAAGCGACCTGGTCCACGTTAACGGAAGTAGCGGAAGTCTACGAGAAGGAGAAGAAAGAGTGCGAAGCCAATCTGGCCACGGTGGATTGGACCTATCCGCAAGTTCTAGCTGCCTTCAAGGAATGGCGATGCCCAAAATGCGGGTCAGGCTTGATTGACGTCGACAATCCAGGTGCGGATAAATGGTCGGCTAAGCTCGTTTGCCGGAGTTGCGGCCAGACCTACGATTTCGAGACGGCTGCTGGTGAGGCAATCGACGACTACTACACGGGAGAAAACCATTTTTCCATTAAAGATGGGGGAGAGCCGATCACCATCGAATGCCCTGAATGTTCGACGGAAACCTACCTGTTGGATGAGGACCATTGCCTTATATGTGGTGAATCTGCGACGCGGGTCTGCGAAGTCTGCGGTAACACCATCCCCTTTTCCGAGATTGATGGCAGTGGAGTCTGTGGGTACTGTCGCCATCAAATGTCGAAAGACGACTAGCCGGCCGTCATCGGAAGTATGGCAACCAAACACCGGCGCTATCTTCCGTTAGTTGATGACAACGGGATTGACGGCATCATCCGCAGAACGGACGGTTCGTTCACGGAATTTCGAATCAAATCTCGCTCCATGGATGTCATAATGGGCAACGCGCCTCTTCACCTAGATTCAAATCACGTCTGCTGAATCCGCTGCCGCAAAGATAAGTTGCCGCGTGCCGTTTGGGCCTTAAGTAAGGATACCTTCCAATCCGTGATTGGCTATGCTCGTCGAACTCCTTCATCGTCTTCATCATCCCTTACATGGGCAAGCATTCACACATTGAATGGACAGATCATACCTTCAATCCCTGGTGGGGATGTTCAAAGGTTTCCCCCGCCTGCCAGCACTGCTACGCTGAGACGATAACTGTTCGGTTTGGCGGAGCAACGTGGGGTGCTCGTGGCCAGCGCCGGTTCTTCGGGCCCGAGCATTGGCGCGAGCCTATAAAATGGAATCTGGAGGCTGAACGGCAGAGTCGCCGATTCAGAGTCTTCTGCGCTTCGATGGCCGACGTCTATGAAGACCGCGCCGACCTACTTAGCGAACGCCAGAAGCTGTGGAAAATCATAGAGCTGACTCCTTCGCTCGATTGGCTTCTGCTCACGAAACGCCCTGAAAACGCGGAACGGTTGTCGCCTTGGGGGAAGCATTGGCCAGCAAACGTATGGTTGGGCACTTCTGTGGAAAACCAGGAGTGGGCAGAGAAACGAATTCCCGTCATAAGTGCGATACCAGCGAAAATCCGCTTTCTTTCATGCGAGCCGCTTTTAGGTCCACTTAACCTTTCAAATCTCATCAGGGGAACTGCCATATCTTGGATCATTACAGGCGGGGAAAGCGGACACGGTGCGCGGCCAATGAAACCTGATTGGGTGCGCGATCTACGAGATTATTGTTCTAAAATGGGGATCGCATTTCACTTCAAGCAATGGGGTCACTGGGCTCCCACATCGAAGTCAACAGCGGGTCGTGGGGTCCAATTTGCAATCAACAATGATACCTTCGAAATGGCGGGCCTTGGAAAAGGTCTGAGTGGTAGAACAATTGACGGGCGCACGCACGATGAGTTCCCGGTGGAATACCCACTGCGGGCCATATGAGCACCAAGACCGACCAAAACCCCTTCGATTGGAAGGGATGGGAAAGCAGCGTTCTCCCTGTTCTTGAGGACCACAGCGAAATGAAGCTCGATCTATTACGAGACTACTTGGTCCTCTATCTCGAAATCGTTCTCAAGAATTCTCATGGAAAAGAAATTCAAGAAATCACACTAATTGATGGATTCGCAGGAGGCGGAATCTACGAAAACGAAAGGTTCGGCTCGCCGATCACGATTCTTAAGGCAGTCGAAGAGGCCGAGGCCACAATTAATCTAACTCGAGAGAAGAAGATGAGGATTGTTCCGACATGTTTCTTTGTCGAAAAAGAGCCTAACGCGTTTGCCTGCTTAGAGGCGACTCTTAAGGCCCAGGGATATGGTCCAAAGATCGGTCAGAGTATCCATCTTCGCAGGGATAAATTCGAGAACTGCGTTTCGGAAATCATCTCGAATATAAACAATCGCCACAAACGTGGTGGGAATCGGACAATCTTTTTTTTGGATCAGTGCGGATGGGTAAAAATCTCCGCCGCTACCGTTAAGCGCCTAGCCACTGAGCTTCACCAACGTCCCGAGTTTATTATAAATTTCGCGATAGACTGGCTGGTAGATTTTCTCTCGGAAAAAACGCAAACGAATACAAAGGCTTCTTTAACCGAATTGGGTCTCGAAAACCACGTTGATTTGCCAGAAATGCTTAAGCTTCGCAACGAGCTCGGAGGCGCATGGGAACACGCTGTGGAAGCTCATATCGGCGAGGCATTTCATAAGGCGACTGGTATCAAGTATTTTTCGCCATTTTACATAGAACCACATAACAATCATCGAGGATATTGGCTGCTCCACCTCGCACAGAGTGCGCGAGCTAGGTCGGCTATGACGCAGATCCATTGGAGCAAAGCAAATCGCTCAAAACACTACGGGCACCTCGGCTATGACATGCTTTCATACAAACCCAGCTACGATCAAACCACCTTCATAAAGGGAATGGCGTTCGACGAGATCTCGCGCGTCAAATGTGCGGAGGTCCTAACTGGGGACTTTGCTCGCATCATACGGGACGAACACAAAGAGGGAATCACCTTCAAGAACTTCATCGACAAGACGAGCAACAAGATCATGGCCAGTTCCCCCATGGTCCAGGATGTCATTTGGCAACTTTGCCAAACAAGCGACTTTGAAGCGCGCTCCCCTTCTGGCCGGACCAAAAAGACCATGAATTTCGCTCCAGGGGACATCATCATCCCAAGGCAGCAATTTTTAATCAACGGAATCGGTGCCCCTCTATCGCGGTCGTCGGCATAGCCGTTGTGACATCGAAATCAAAGAAACGACACGCGATTGAACGGGGCCATCCGCCACGTCTTTACCCTCAGATTCCAGTCTCGCTATAATTCGATCAACTAGATGCCAACGCCCTTTAACCATTCCGGCCTGCGCGACAACCACTCACGAGGCTCGGTCGCTGATTTTCTCAGAGAGAAAATTCAGAAGGAGTCCAAGCTCTCTGTTGTTTCTGCGTATTTCACTATTTACGCGTATGACGCGCTTAAACAGGTGTTCGCCCGAATCGACCACCTCGATTTCCTTTTCGGTGAACCGTCATTCGTCAACCGCCTCGACCCGAATAAGACCGAGAAGAAATCGTTCATTATCGACGCAGACGGCCTTGAACTTACGAATAAGCTTCAACAGAAGCGCGTCGCCAGGGAGTGCGCCGACTGGATTGAGCGCAAGGTAGACATTAAGACTATCAAGCAATCCAATCTTCTTCATGGAAAGATGTACCACGTTGCTACAGCCGGCGTGGAGGATGCCATCATCGGGAGTTCCAACTTCACCGTGCGTGGCCTCGGCCTTGGCCATGCTGGCAACAACATCGAGCTGAACCTCATCGTTGACGGCAATCGCGACCGCCAAGAGCTTAAGCAGTGGTTCGATGAATTGTGGGCTGATACGACGCTCGTAAAGGACGTGAAGCAGGAGGTCCTCAACTATCTCAAACAGCTCTATGAGAATAATCCTCCGGAGTTTATTTACTACAAAACGCTGTTCCACATCTTCGAAAAGTTTTTGGGCGACGCTGGCAAAACGGATGCGGACTTAGGAAAGACCAGCCTCTTTGAGACCGACGCGTGGAAGGTGTTGTTTGAGTTCCAAAAGGATGGGGCCAAAGGCGCCATCAACAAAATTATCCGCCATAACGGCTGCGTCATCGCCGACAGCGTAGGTTTGGGCAAAACCTACGAAGCACTGGCCGTCATAAAATATTTTGAATTGAAGAATGAGCGTGTGCTCGTTCTTTGTCCAAAAAAACTTCGCGATAATTGGACCGTTTACCGAGCAAATAGCCTTCTAAATCCGTTTATCTCAGACCGTTTTCGCTTCGACGTCCTCTCGCATACCGATCTCAGCCGAGATACTGGATATTCCGGCGACATCAACCTTGCGGGTCTCAATTGGGCGAATTACGACCTCGTCGTCATCGACGAGTCGCACAACTTCAGAAACAACACCCCAGGTAAGCGCGATGAATCGGGAAACATCATTCGCAAAAGCCGTTATCAGCGGCTCATGGATGACATCATCAAGTCCGGCGTTCGCACCAAGGTCCTCCTGCTCTCCGCAACGCCTGTTAACAACGATCTAAAAGATCTCCGCAACCAGCTCTACTTCCTGACCGAGAATCGCGACGATGCTTTCGCGGAGTCGCTCGGCATTGACAGCCTCAAGGAGACCCTCGCCACAGCGCAGAAGGCCTTTACGCATTGGGCGAAGAAGCAAAGTACTGAACGGAAGACGGCCGACCTACTAGAGAAGCTCAATGCGTCGTTCTTCACACTTCTCGACGAGCTGACGATCGCCCGCTCACGAAAGCACATTCAGAAATATTATAAGACGAGCATTGCACAGCTCGGCGGATTCCCTGAACGCAAGAAGCCTCTCTCCATTTATCCAGAGATCGACCTGCGCGGCCGGTTTCTTTCCTATGACAAGCTTAACGACGAAATTGCCGCCTATAAGCTATCGCTTTTTAACCCGTCGAAATACGTTAAAGACGAGTTCAAGGCCCTCTACCAGACAGCGACCCGCGATCCATTTACCCAGGCTGATCGCGAAAGGTTTCTCATCGGCATGATGAAGGTAAATTTCCTCAAGCGACTCGAAAGCTCCGTGAAGTCGTTTGAGATCACGATGGAGAGGACCATCGCAAAGATCGAAGGTTTGGAGCGAAAGATTAAGAACTTTCAGACAGCGCCCAACCAGAATCCTGAATCAGATGAAATGGAACTCGAACTTGACGACCCCGGCCACGATGAAGAACTCGAAGAGGCCATGCTTGTCGGCGGGAAGTTCAAATACCAACTCAAGCATCTAGAACTTGATCAAGGGAAAAATTGGCTGAAAGACCTAAAGAAGGACAAGGATCAACTCCGTATCCTTTTCAATGCCGCTCAAAACGTAACACCCGCCACTGATGCCAAGCTCGCGGAACTCCAAAAACTCATCGCTGCTAAGGTTGCCGCGCCAACGACAAATAAACTCGGCGAGTCGAACAAGAAAGTCCTCGTTTTCACAGCCTTCGCCGACACTGCCGCCTACCTCTACGAATCGCTCCTCGAATGGGCCACCAAGCAACTCGGCCTCAACATGGCCCTGGTTTGCGGTGGCGGTGACACTCGCACTACCTTCGGTCATGGTGCCTACGACCAGATCCTTACTAACTTTTCTCCGCGCGCCAAAAACCGCGCAAAGATTCCCTCCATGCCGCAGCAGGGTGAAATCGACCTACTCATAGCCACGGACTGTATCAGCGAAGGTCAGAATCTCCAAGACTGTGATTATCTCATAAACTACGATATTCATTGGAATCCCGTTCGCATCATCCAGCGCTTTGGTCGTATCGACAGGATCGGCAGCGCCAGCCACACGGTGCAGCTCGTCAATTTTTGGCCTACCGAGGACCTTAACAAATACATCAACCTCAAGAACCGCGTCGAAGCCCGTATGGCGCTAGTGGACCTATCCTCCACTTTCGAGGACAACGTCCTCAAGAATGACGAATTAGAAGACATCATCTCTGAGGACCTCCGCTACCGCGACAAACAGCTACTCCGGCTAAAAGATGAGGTTCTCGACATTGAGGACCTTGGAGACAGCGTCTCCTTAACCGAATTCACCCTCGATGACTTTCGCCTCGAACTTCTGAAATACATCGAGGCCAACAAAGCCGCCCTGGAAGCCGCGCCTTTCGGCCTCTACACCTGTGTCCCTCCTCATCCCGACTACAAGGTCATCGGCCCTGGCGTCATCTTCTGCTTCCGGCAAGAGGGCCAACGCAGTGCCGCTCCTGGCGCTCAGCTCGATGCGAGCCAGTCCATTAATCCGCTTCAGCCCTATTTCCTCGTTTACGTCCTTGAGGACGGCAACGTCCGCTTCAGCTTTGCGCAACCGAAGCAGATCCTCGACATCTACCGCCTCCTTTGCTCTGGCAAATCCGTGCCTTGTACGGAGCTCTGCAATCTCTTCGACGAGCAAACCAACCATGGCAGCGAAATGAAGGCTTACGACCAGCTCCTACAAAAGGCTGTGGAATCCGTCGCCGCCACTTTCCGCAAGCGCGCAGCCTCCGGCCTCCAGACCGGTCGCGGATTCATCCTACCTAATGAACAGGAGCAGGTTCGCAAAGAGACCGATCTCGAACTCGTCACCTGGCTTGTCATCAAAAGGAGCTAGAAAGGAAAGCCTAAGCCCTACAATAGATTTATGCCTTCCGCTCCTGATCTCCGTGGTCAATTGACCGCCGCCCTTGCTGCCTTTGGTTCACAGCCGCTTCACTCCGCTTCACGCGGTTTCTTTGATGCCCTCGGCTACCGCAGCAAGCGCTGTTTGAACTTTGCCACGCTCGACGCGTTTTTCGCCACTTTCGATCTCGAGCGAGAAAAGGTTGTCAATGCGGGTGCAGACACCCGCGAGTGGCGGGCCATCCCCACGCTCATCCAGGTCACCGACGACGAGATCACCCATGCGTCTGGCGGCCACTTTAGCCCGCTTCCCGGCGAGTTTGAGGGCAAGCACATCTCCGCCTATCTCTTCCTCACGCTCCAGCTCCGCTCCCGCCCGGAGGAGTACACCCGCACCGAGCTATCTCGGGCCGCTCGCGCCCTGAATAAGCTTTTCGACAAAATCCCGGTCCTTGTCCTCTTCCAGCACGGTCCAACAATTTCGCTCGCCCATGTTGACCGCCGCCTCAACCGCCGCGACCGCACCCGTGATGTTGTAACTCCGCGCGTCACCTTGCTGAAGGACATCGACTGCGCCCAGCCGCACGCCGCGCACCTCCGTATCCTTGAGGATTTCTCACTCCCTGCGCTCAACCTCGCCGAGACCCTAGCCGGCCGAACGGTCATCAAAACGTATGTCGACTTGGATCGTGCCTGGCAGCGCGTCCTGTCCACACGCGAACTAAACCAGCGTTTCTATCGCGACCTTGCCACATGGTATCACTGGGCTTTCGATTCTATCCGCCTACCCATCGTCGCCGACCATCTCCGCGACCACGAGCATGGCGACGAGGAGAACCGGAAGCAATTCGTCATCCGCTTGCTCTGCCGGACCCTCTTTTGCTGGTTTCTCAAGGAGCGGCGCCTCATCGATCCGATCCTCCTTGAACTACACGACGCCGCTGGTCGCCCCATCATTCTGTTCGACCGTCCTACTCGTCAGACCCCCGAGCAATTCGCTAAGGGCAACCACTACTATCGCGGAATCCTACAAAACATCTTCTTCAACTGCCTCAACAAACCAATGGACGCGCGCCGCCACTCCGACGCCCGTGCACGCGAGGACCGCATCGGTACCGACGCAACTCTCAGAAAGCTCGCCTACCGCGGGAAAAATTACCTTCCGCCCGACTTCGAGTATTCCCGCTTCGATCGCATCCCCTATCTCAACGGCGGTCTCTTCGATGTCCTTCGGGAAGACAACGCTTCTGATACGGTCGATGATTCGAAGATTTCCATTCCCAATCTGCTCTTCTACGCCACTGATGCCGACGAGCTGAAAGTCACGATTGCCAAAAAGGTGCGACCCGTTGTCGGCCTCAACACCCTCCTCGCTCGCTACAAGTTCACCATCACAGAAAATACTCCGCACGAGGAAGAAATCGCCCTCGACCCCGAACTGCTCGGCCTCGTCTTCGAAAATCTCTTAGCGGAGGTAGACAGCGGAGATCCCGCTGCCGCCGAGTCCGCCCGCAAGGCTTCCGGTTCCTACTACACCCCGCGCCGCATCATCGACTACATGGTCAACGAGGCATTGCGCCTCCACCTAGAAAATTTCATCCGCCCTCGCGGAGCCACCGACGCCGAGATAGGAGCGCTTGCAGCTTTGCTCTATCACAGCCACTGGGATCGCGTAACACACCCACGTCTCGCCACCTGGGTCGTCGAGGCTTTCGACCAACTCCGCCTGCTCGATCCTGCCTGTGGCTCAGGCGCCTTTCCGATGGGCGCGCTGCTCCGTATGGTCGAAGTCTTGCGCGTCATCGATCCGGGCAATCAGCTCTGGCTCACGCGCCAGATCGCACGTCTGCCCGCCGAGCTGCGTCCCGCCGCCCTCCAACAGCTTGGCAGCGAGAGTCACGACTACGCGCGCAAACTCGGGCTCATAAAAAACGCTCTCTACGGTATCGATCTGCAGCCGCTCGCTGTCCTCATCACCAAGCTCCGCTTCTTCATCTCCCTCCTTGCCGACCAGAAGCTCCATCTCGACGACCCCGCCCACAACTACGGTCTCACCCCGTTACCCAATCTAGAAACCAAAATCCTCTGCGCCAATACGCTTCGCGAGATGGAGCACGACCTTTTCGAGCGCGAAGCTGTTCGCGACTATCAGGCCGCGCGCGATGAATATTACCAACCCCTGACCACCTCCACCCGCCGTGCCGAGTTGGTCGAGATCATCGCCGAAAAACTCTCTGGCGTGCTTCCCATGTTCGCCGAAGAGGTTTCGGGTCGCCGTGAGCGGACGCGCCAGCTTCAGGCCCAACGCAATCGAGAGCTCCTAAAAGAGTGGTTCCAACACTCCACAATCCCCGCGCCCTTCTTTCTGTTCTCAGTCTTCTTTCCCGAGGTCTGTCCGGAGGAAACGTCCATGACCTTCGGTGGCGAACTCGCGCTCGACGGCGGCTCCGGCCAGCAGGAATTCAGCACTGCCACCGCTGCGCGCCCGACCATGGCCTCTGGTTTCGATATCGTCATAGGCAACCCGCCCTACGGTGTAGCTACGGGCGAGGAGGTCCGCAATGCCCTCGGCCTGCGCTCCCAGGATGCCTACGGTGCCTTCCTCTCCCGTTTCCTTCGCGATGGCCGCGCCTCCAGCCCGCTCCGCGCCGACGGCATCCTCGCCTACATCGTCTCTGATACGTTTATGACGATCAAATCGCACCGTCCCCTCCGTGCTCAGCTTATGGGTAGCCGTGTGCATAAGGCCATCCGCGTCTCTGGTGATACCTTCAACGCGACCGTAAACACCGCAATCGTCATCGTGCAGAAGGGCGGCGGCTGCGGCACCGCGGCCCCAACGCCCGCCGCTCTCGCCCTTGCCGACACTACCGGCCCTTGGTGCCAGATGGTAGATCTCACCAATGTCAGCATCCACGACGAACATGATCGTTTCCTCACGCTGCTGTTCGACACCGCCGGCTCGACCCGCCGTCGCGATGTCTCCACGGAAAGTTGCGCGGTTTTCACCTACCCGCAGGCGCTCATTGCTACCAATAGCAACCTGCCGTTCTTCATCGCGTCGCCCAAACTCTTTGCGCTGATGAACGACACCACCGCACCGGTAAGCATCCGTGAGATCGGTGGCCGCAGAGTCCAGGTGCGAGCCATTGCTTTCAACGGACGCGCAATCGAAGTCACAAAGCTAGAACAGATCGCCGACATAAAAGTAGGTCTCCAAACCGGCGATAATGAAGCCTACCTGTTTCAAAACCCCGACGCCCGCGGCACATACCGCGATGTCAACCAGGTTCGTCAACACCTTCTGACTATCGCTGACCTTAAGCGTATTTTTGATAATTCTGAGCTACGTCGCGATGTCGCCGAACACGGTATTTCCAAGAGCAACAAGAAGTCTTCTCGTTACTTTGGAGGTCGCTACATCGCACCATACGACAAAGGCGGCGAATCTGATTCGGCAGAAGGCTGGATGCCGAACTATCACGTCCCGACAGAATACTTTATCGACTGGAGTGAGCAGGCAGTCGAGCGGATGAAGACCCTCACCCTTAGAGAAAAAAATCGATTGGCGGGCAAGCCAGGCGGCAACGATAAACTAACGTCGCGGATTCAGAACACGGACTACTATTTTGTGCCTGGCGTTTCTTGGTCGGATGCTGGGCAGTATAGCCCGACAGTCCGGGCAAGCGGCTCCGGGATATTTGATGTTAAGGGTTCTCGAATGATTTTTCGCGCTGTCGATTCGGACATCGGTCTGGGCTTTTTAACCAGCAAGCTAGCGCGGCTATTCTTGAAGGCGTGCAACAACCACACGGTCAGCACGCAAATGGATGATTTTCAAGAAACCCCATTTTCGCTGGCGCTCACAAACACAGGCATTGCCAAACTGGTCGCATCAATCATTGCCGAGCAGCGTAAAAAACCCGACTACGAATACTCTTTGCACGAGCAGCTCGAAGTCGACAGGTTGGTTTATGAAGCCTACGGCCTGAACCGGGCCGACATCGCAGAAGTGGAAACCTGGTACGCGCGGCGCTATCCTAAACCTGTCGCCGCACAACGTCGCAAACTCCGTGGGCTCGGTAAACTCCCTGCCGCCGACCGTTGGAACGTCTATTGCGACGAGACCCTCCACCTTGCGCACGATCGCGCCCCACACCTGCTCCTCGGCGCGCTCCTTATCCCCCGCGACCGCGTGCGCCCGCTCACCATCGCGCTCCGCGAGCGCCTCACCGACGTCGGCCTGCCAATGAACAAAGAAGGTGGCCTCATCGAACTCAAGTGGACCAAGGTATCGCCCGCCGGCCTCCGTTTCTACGAAGCCGCTCTAGATTTCTTTGCCACCGAGTCCGACCTTCGCTTCCGCGCACTCATTGCACCGAAGAGCCCACCTCCGCCGAAACTGCCCCGTCCCCCAAAAGGAGTCGACGACCCAGAATCACCTGCCTGGGAAGCGTACAACACCCACCTCGAAACGGGCGCCTCCGCCGCAGTGGACTATCTCCACCGCCATGAAAAGTGGTATTACGACCGCTATTTTGATCTCTTGCGCGAGACGCTCGTGCCGCCCGCCCATCACGCTATCTACGTTGATGTTAAAGACACCCGCGGCGGACCGCGCATCCGCGAACTCGAAGATCGTCTCTCCGACGCCCACTATGACTGGACGCGCAGCGGCGTGGCGGAGCGCGTGCAACAGATCGAAAGTCATGACGTACTCCTCGACCAACTCGTGGACATTCTCCTCGGCGCACTAGCATGGATTCACTCCACTCCGTCGCACAACCCCGGCCACCAGCCCAGCCCCGCTAAGCAGGCACTCGCTAACCGCGTCAGTGCCCTAATCGCAAGGCCATCGCCCGACCTGCTGCCCAAGATTGTGATCGAACATTCCAGCGAGAGGAGTCCCGGCGCATGAGCGTGCCTTTCCCGTCTGCGCTCCCATTGGAGCCAGAGACTACTCTGGAGAATCGAGCCCATTCAGCGTATCAATCCGACTTCGGTCCAAGTTGCTCGCTAGTTCAATTTCAGTCGGGAGACGTGATAGTCTCGCGTAGGCCTCACATCGCGAATCCAACAAGAGAGCACACTTACTGGCACATCGTCACTTCGGGCTTTCCCGAAAACATTCGAACACTTCCAGAGACGAGAAGGCTAAGACGGATCCCCTGGGTCCGCCCGATAGTTGCAGGATGGACAGGCTCGAAAATCTGGTGGGAGTACCGTGAGTCGAGTGTTCACTGGAATATCTGGCATACCGGTCAACGCCACGTGATCATCGTGAAGGAACTTGCCGACGGCCACTATTTGCTGAAAACCGGCTATCCAACCGACCTTGATGTTACCGTTTGGCATCGGCGCTACGAAGAGGCCAAAAAAACGGGGCGCATCCTTTCGAATGCGCCCTAAATTACTGTCCCACACATGGTGGTTGTAGCTGGGTTCAGAATCGGCAAATTCGGATAAATGTAAAGAAGAGAATCGCGCGCTACGGGTTGATCAATTTCACTCCCTTACGTGTCTCTTCGAACGACATAACCACCAGGGCAGGCACAATCACTTTCCACGGCACTGGCCAGCGGCAGACTGGGTGAACTGGTTCTATTCTATCCGAAAATGCCGCCGCTCTAGGCAAATTAGGTGAAGTAAGGACGGGAGGGTTAGGGCTAAGGCGCTGAGTAAAACCTAGAAGCAACAAACCGTAACATCATGTTCTATAGCAATATAAGTCACTATGGAATATTTTTAGGAATAATTTCTAGAATATCTTGACTGATAAATCGTGCTGTGCGAACCTGAGTTTCCAATGACGGAATCAAAGGCAACCGATCTGTTATCACCCTACTTTGATAAACTGCGGGCAATCGTAATCGACGGTTTTAAAGATTACACAAAGGAATACGCCCATGTTAGTCACAAGCATCATGCGAGGTCGCGAGCATGTCTGATCCATGACCACATCGCCCACTATGCTCGCGAGCGACTTCTAGGAATCAAAGACTTTCACCAGATCCCGACAAAGATTCGAAATCTATTCGATGTTAAGGGAGAATTGGTTCTCCAATTTAAGAAACTGACACGGAAATTGAGGACATCGAATATCCGAACCCAGTTGTCCTTTAACTTCGACGGCCAAATGGCGGTGCATGAACTGCCTGGCATTCCCTCAAGACTTCCCAAGCTCTCCTTGGGATATGTTCCGCGCCGCGATTGGACCGACATAGATGGCGTGTTTCTTACCTATTCAGTTGGTAAACGTCTCAATTGGTTCATCAGCCTTACCGACGCTAGCGAGCAACCTGAAATATTTCCTGCTACTATTCCCAATGAGCCACAGCCCCAAATATCCACCACAAGACGAGTCCGCGCGAAATCTCCACGCCGGAAGCAAAGTGGAGACGCTATCGCGGGCATTTAATCCAGATATGCTGATACTGGGTCGCCATTCACGCGGCCTCGGACAGACTGAACTCGCGGAAAAGGTTGGCGTTACGCAAAGCCGTATATCGAAACTTGAAGACGGGCTGTCCCCTTCGCCCCCCGAAGACCTGATAGCACGGATCTCCGATGGGTTAGGGTATCCACGGCATTTCTTTTTCCAGAGCGGCGCATCCCGTTCCGCCTGTGCTTCGTTCTATCGGAAAAAAAGTACCCTTCCTGTTGGTATTCTCAACGCTTGCGATGCAAGGATGAATATCCAACGGATGCACATAGAGCGTTTAGTGCGGGTCGCTGAATTTGAGACAAAGAACCTTCCCCATCTTGACCCTGACGAGGTAGAGGGTGGCCCTGAAGGAATCGCGCGACAAGTTCGCAGCTTTTGGAACGTTCCTAGAGGGCCAATCAAAAATCTGATTAAGATCGTTGAAGACGCTGGATGCGTTGTGGTGTTGTTCGATTTTGGGACCAATAAGTTAGATGGACTGAGCGTTTTTTCCAATGAAGGAACGCCTATAATCTTTCTCAACAAAGATTTTCCTCAAGATAGGATAAGGTTCACTTTGGCGCATGAATTGGGTCACATAATCATGCATCAAATCCCCACTCCAAATATGGAGGAGGATGCAAATGCATTTGCTGGGGAGTTTTTGATGCCTGATAGCGATATCCGCGCTTCGTTCTATCCTGTTACGATAGATCAATTGGCACGCCTAAAACTGCGGTGGCACGTTTCAATGGCTGCTCTCTTGAAGAGAGCAGAAACACTCGGGGTAATAACCGATAAAAGCGCAGCGTACCTGTGGGCACAAATGAGTCGCTATGGATACAAAAGACAAGAGCCGCACGAAGACCAAATCCCAATCGAGAAGCCATCGCTCTTGTGCGAGCTCATCGCTCTGCATTTTACTGAACTTGAATATACACCTGATGAACTCGCTCTCTGTTTGTCGTTAAATCGGGACGAATTTGATAAAATGTACGGGCGTGATCCCGATAAGGGGTTACACCTTTTGGCTTAATCATCTCAAATACAGCGCCTTAATGTTTGTGGGAGCACGACGCGAGAGTGACCGATTACTGAAAGCGAAGAAGCTAGGCTCGCCATACTATCTGAGGAAGGTTGGAGCTGTCCCCAAATACTCGTTAACGATCAATCCCGGTTCTGCGGCCCTTGCCGAGTATTTGACCCGTTGAGTGCGCGGCGACGTGTTCGGCCGCCCGTCGTGTCAGAAGATCGACGCTCCCCTTCCCTTCCATAAAATCCCGGGCTGCGCTGCGCAAGGGGATCCCCGTCCTCCCGGGCCCGCCGAGCTCGTCCACGATGCCCAGGCCCTTACGAACGATGCCGGGGCGCTCGATGTGCCCGGCCGCTGACCACTGTTCACGGAGCTTGGTCAATTCTTCGACGACCGCGAAAGCCTGAATGCTGCGACCTTCTGCGCGATAATCGCCTCCGCGTACGCTGCCACTTTCGCCCGGAAGTCCGGCGGGAATTGCGGCGCCGGCTCGATCTTGTCGTTGTGCCGTTTCAGGGCCTCGAGGGCCGATTGCAGCTCCTCGCGCTGGCTCGTCGTAAGCGAGTCCAAGTTCGCGCAATCGAGCGTACTCAGCGACAAAGTATGCTGATATTTCCAGGCGGGTGTGGTCATTTAGAA